>QWCJ01000095.1_pt1 | contig 36456 bp, 31 predicted proteins | sample 1972501 | NCBI WGS metagenome assembly QWCJ01 (sample SAMN09866711, study PRJNA288562) | Human vaginal metagenome isolate term2_vaginal, whole genome shotgun... | isolation source: vagina | host: Homo sapiens | place: USA: California
CCCGCTGCTGGTGATGTATCGCGAGACCTCCAATTTTTCCCAGGTTACGGTCAATGGGCTTCTCGCCGCCTATGTCGTAGGTATTATCCCCGCCCTGCTGATTGGTGGCCCACTATCCGACCTGCTTGGCCGCCGCCCCCTGCTGCTCCCCGCGGCACCGCTGTCATTGGCAGGCTCTTTCTTGCTGTCCATCGCCCCCAACGAGCCACTCATCATTGCGCTGGGGCGCGTCCTGTGCGGCATGGCTTTGGGTTTGGTCATGGCCGTGGGCTCAACGTGGATTACAGAGCTCATCACGCGTGCTGGCGGGGACCCGGCGACAGGCGCCCGCAAAGCGTCCTTGTGCTTGACCGCAGGCTTCCTCGTGGGCGCAGGTATCGCTTCGGTACTGGCTCAGTGGGGCCCATGGCCGACCCACACGGCTTATATCCTCCACATGTTGCTTACGTTACTGACCGCCGTGTGGATCCTCCATACCCCGGAGACCCGCCAGCCCAGCCGAGGCGACGTCAAGACCACAGTCTTGGAGCTTCGGGTGCGCGACATGCTGGAGATGCTGCATATCCCAGCCGTTGCTCACAAGCGTTTCCTGCGCGTCGTCGTCCCCGTGGCCCCGTGGGTATTCGGTTGCGCGGGAGCAGCCTATGCGCTGCTGCCACAGCTCTTGTCCGATTCAGCAGGTGATGCCCCTATTGCTTTCTCCGGCCTGATGACTGTCATCACCCTCGGCTGCGGTGTCGCCGTCCAGATGTTGGGCCGTCTGGTGGATACCCATCAGTCTGCACGCGCCTCGGCGCTGGCCATGTTCGTCATCACCGTCGGCGCCATCCTCGGGGCCTTCGCCGCTCATTCGCTCTCCCTCCCGCTCGGCATCGCAGCCGCTGCGACGATGGGTGCGGGATACGGCCTAGCTCTCGTCGCCGGCTTGTCTGAAGTCCAGCGCATCGCGGGCGAGCGCGAGCTCGCCGGCCTGACCGCCGTGTACTACTCCATTTCCTACACCGGCTTCTTCATCCCCATGGCCTTCAGCGCGCTTGCACCCTACATAGGTTTCACCGCGTTGTTCAGTATCGGCAGCTTCTTGGCGCTGGTCTGCCTCATCAACGTCATCCTTGCCTGGCGCGCGCACCTGCCCGGCACCCGCCGCTAGCGCAGACCCCCACAATCACTGCATCTTCCCGAAACACCCCTGCGCTCGGGGCAATCTCCCGAACATCCCGTAACCACGGCGTCCTTCCTTAGGCCGCCCTTCGCTTCCTGTGCACAGACGCAAAAAGCTCCGCCTCCCACATCCGGGAAGCGGAGCTTTCCTTCGACCGTTTACGTCGCTGTTGTCGCCTTAGGCCTTAGCCACCGTGGCGGTCACGCCCTTAAGAACATCATGGACGTTCTGGCCAGCACTAGGCGCGAGAGCCTCGGTCGTCACAGCGAAGTCGACAGCGAGCACCTCCGCCGCGATATGCTCGCGGTGCCGGTTGGCCCACTCTTCCTTCTCCGCCGGGACAGACAGGACCACGGTGATGCGGTCGGTGACCACGAAGTCCTCGGCCTTGCGGGCATCCTGCAGACCACGGATGACATCCGCCGCCCAGCCCTCAGCCTCCAGCTCTTCGGTGACGTTGGTATCCAATACCACCAAGCCATCCACGCCGTCCACGCGCGCCGTGGACTCCGGGTTCGCAGCCTTGAGACGTTCCGTGTACTCATCCGGGGTCAAGCGGATATCGCAGTCAACGATAACCTCCTCGCCGTCACGCTCGTAGTTGCCCGCCTTCAGGTTCTTGATGGCGCGCTGTACGTCCTTGCCCAAGCGCGGGCCTGCCACCTTGGCGTTGCAGACCACCTCGAAGGTGCCAACCTCATCGACGTCATCGGTCAGCTCAACGTCCTTAACGTTGACCTCATCGCGGATGATGTCCTTAAAGTCGGCCAAGCGAGCCGAATCCGGCATCGCCACGGTCAGCTTCGGCAGCGGCAGGCGGTTGCGCAGCTTATTGGACTTGCGCACAGACGACGCCGCCGAAGCCACCGCGCGGGTGGCATCCATGGCGGCCACCAGGTCCGCGTCAGCCGGGTAGTCCTCGGCCTTCGGGTAGGAAGCCAAGTGCACAGAACGCTCACCGGTCAGGCCGCGGTAGATGACCTCAGCCACGTGCGGCAGCAGCGGAGCCACCACGCGGGAGACCGTCTCCAGGACCGTGTACAGGGTGTTGAAGGCCTCCGGGTGGGTCTCCTCGCCCTCCCAGAAGCGGTCGCGGGAGCGGCGCACGTACCAGTTGGTCAAGGCATCCGCGAAGAGACGAACCTCCTCGGTTGCCGTAGCAATATCGGTATTCGCCAGCGCATCATTCGTGTTCTTCACCAAGTCATGCGTCTTGGCCAAGATGTAGCGGTCCAGAACGTTGGTGGAGCTGACATCGAACGTCGCGTCCTGGGAAGCGTAGAGCTGCAGGAAGGTGTAGGCATTCCAGATCGGCAGGATGGCCTGACGCACGCCCTCACGGATGCCCTGCTCGGTGACGATGAGGTTGCCACCGCGCAAGATCGGCGAGGACATGAGGAACCAGCGCATGGCATCCGAACCATCGCGGTCAAAGACCTCGTTGACGTTCGGGTAATTGCCCTTGGACTTGGACATCTTCAGGCCGTCATTGCCCAGAACGATGCCGTGGGCCACAACCTTCTTGTAGGCCGGGCGGTCAAAGAGCGCGGTGGACAGCGCATGCATGACGTAGAACCAGCCGCGGGTCTGGCCGGAGTACTCCACGATGAAGTCCGACGGCGAGTGGCTCTCAAACCACTCCTTGTTCTCAAACGGGTAGTGCTTCTGCGCAAACGGCATGGAACCGGACTCAAACCAGCAATCCAACACATCCGGCACGCGGCGCATCGTGGACTTGCCCGTCGGATCATCCGGGTTCGGGCGGGTCAGCTCATCGATGTGCGGGCGGTGCAGGCTGGTAGGACGCACGCCGAAGTCACGCTCCAACTCATCCAGAGAGCCGTAGACATCCACGCGCGGGTACTCCGGGTCATCGGAGATCCACGCCGGGATCGGAGCGCCCCAGTAGCGGGTACGGGAGATGTTCCAATCACGAGCGCCCTCCAGCCACTTGCCGAACTGGCCGTCGCGGATGTGCTCCGGCAGCCACTCGATCTCGTTGTGGTTGAGCTCCACCATGCGGTCACGGAACTCGGTCACCTTGACGAACCATGCTGGCAGAGCCATGTAGATGAGCGGCTCGCCGGAGCGCCAGGAGTGCGGGTAGGAGTGCTCGATGGTTACGTGGCGCACCACGCGGCCAGCTTCCTTCAGGTCCTTGATGATGGGCTTGTTAGCGTCGAAGACCAGCTGGCCCTCGTAGGGTGGCACCTGCGAGGTGAACTTACCGTCCTCATCCACCGGGATGACCAGGCCCACGCCGTACTTCTGGCAGGTGAGCATATCGTCCTCACCGAAGGCCGGAGCCTGGTGAACCACGCCGGTACCGTCCTCGGTGGTGACGTAATCTGCGAGCAGCAGCTGGTAGGCGTTCTCGACATCCGGGAAGAAATCGAAGATGGGCTGGTACTTGAAGCCCTCTAGCTCAGCGCCCTTGAACGTCTTGAGAACTTCCGCCTCACCCAGCTCCTTGGCCAGGGTGCCGGTGAGCGCTTCGGCCATGATGAAGGTGCGGCCAGCAAAGTTGCCCTCGGTGGCCTTGAACAAGACGTAGTCGACCTCCGGGTGGACCGCCAGCGCCAGGTTGGACGGCAGGGTCCAGGGGGTGGTGGTCCAGGCGAGGAAGGAGGCATCGGCAAGCTCGGCGTTATCCGCCAACGTCTTCTGCGCTGCGCTTCCCTCCACAGCGCCAGCTACCGGGAAGGTCACCGTCAGGGTCGGGTCCTGGCGCATTTTGTAGGAATCATCCAGGCGTGTTTCCTGGTTCGACAGCGAGGTGTGCTCAGCCCAGGAGTACGGCAGTACCCTAAAGCCCTGGTAGATCAGGCCCTTGTCATAGAGCTCCTTAAACGCCCACATCACGGACTCCATGTAGTTCAAGTCCATGGTCTTGTAACCGTTCTCGAAGTCCACCCAGCGGGCCTGGCGGTTAACGTACTCTTCCCACTCATCGGTGTACTCGAGGACGGACTTGGCGCAGTACTCGTTGAACTTCTCCAAGCCCATCTCCTCGATCTGGGCCTTATCGGTGATGCCGAGCTGTTTTTCTGCCTCCAGCTCCGCCGGCAGACCGTGGGTGTCCCAGCCGAAGACGCGCGGGACGTGGTTGCCGGCCATGGTGCGGTAGCGCGGGACGATGTCCTTGACGTAACCGGTCAACAGGTGACCGTAGTGCGGCAGGCCGTTGGCAAACGGAGGGCCATCATAAAAGACGTACTCGGGGCAGCCCTCGGTTTGCTCGAGGCTGGCTTTAAAGGTGTCGTCGCCCTTCCAGTACTTCTGGACTTCCTGCTCCATATCGGGGAAACGGGAAGACCCAGCAGTCATATCGACTTTGGGATAAACACTGCCGACGTTCGCGGGGTTATTACTCATCTAAAAATTCCTTCACTCGTTCGCTGTGGCGGGGACGCGCCTTGCGGCTCGCGGTACCACCCCGCTTGGGCACCGAGGCGCCCCGCTTCGTTGATGTGAAGGAGATGACGGTCCCTACCCGCCCGGTTCTAATAATGCTCCGCTGACAGTACAGGCTGACAGCACAGCACGTTCTTCCGGAATGCTCCCCGGTGATAGCCGGCTCACTGCATATGCCTAAAAGTATAGCGAGGCGGTCAAGTTTTCACAGGCCCAGGTTCCCGAAAGCCTCAAAATAGAAACGCCAGTACATAAAAGAGGCACCTGGGATAAGGTTTTCCACAGGAACATTTTTTCTAATGCGCACAGGTCATAAGGTGTTTTAAGCTCCACAAATATGAACGCGCTACAGACTTTCCTCAACGCACTCGGGGCCGGCATCGATGTCGTCGCCGAGTGCGAAGGCATGTCTGAAGCAGACCTCATCGCCGCCGGTTCCCCAGACAAAACCGCGGCGGAGTTGGTACGGCTGCATACGAGCTTCTTTGGCAAGACCTCCATGACGCGGATGCAACGCGACGCGGTGAAAGCTGCGCGCCAACGCGGCCACTCTCTGCCGACACTGGAGGTCATCGACCGCTATGCCCGCAAAGCCAAAACCCAAGCACTGGGCTGGAAACTGCGTCTAGAACTCTGCCGGACGAGCGCCGATACCCTCGCGATGGAAACACTGGCGAAAAAGAAGCTCAAGGAGCACTCGGCACCATCCACGCCGAAAGAAGGCGTGACTGTATACCGCCGCCGCAATGCACCGTGGACGTTGGCGATAACAGGTCCCTCGCAATTGATTGCAGAGCTTAGCGACGCCGTCGACCGCGAACGCCCCCTCGAGTCCATCCGCGAGGCCTTCTTCAAAGGTGCTGCCCCGCGCCGCGGTCTGCAGACTAATATCCTCGTACCACTGGACGCCATGACGAAGATTCTTAACGGTGACGGCGAGGAAATCACCCTCCAAATGACCAATGGTGCCACGATGACCGGCGCGGAATACCTCAACAAAGTCATCGCCGATGAGATCGATAAAGAAGGCGCACTCGCAACCCTTTTCCACCCCTATCACGGACCGGTCAACCTCTACTACGAGGAGCGCTCGGCCAGCATCAAGCAACGCATTATGGCTATGGCCGAGTTCCCAGTCTGCGCGTGGGATAAGTGCATGAAACCGGCCGATGAATGCCAGGTTCACCATCTCATCGCGTGGAAGAACGGCGGGTACACCAACCAAGAAAACTTGGTGATGCTCTGCCCCTATCACAACGGGGTGAACCAAGACGACCCGAATGCGCCGCCGGGCCGTGGCCGCATGGCTCGGGTCGGGGGTAAAGCGAAAAGGACTCACGGCCCTCCCCCACCGCCCACGCCGTTGCAAGCTCCTCCCGGGTTATTCGGCACCCCGGAAAGAAACGACTAGAAGCTACACAACTAGGAGTCTTAGCAAAAGCAGCCCTCCACCCAGAACTATTACTGGACCGAGGGCTACTCGTCGTGTCCGAGATACGCGCGCTACAGGTTTTCTGCGGGACCGGGCTACTCGTCGTGCTTGCGGCGGAGTTTAATCACGGTGTCTGCGATGAAAAGAACAATGCCCACCCCGGCGGAAGCGAAGAGTAGGTACAAAGACCACTCAGCGGCAGTGAGGATGTAGTTCACGAAGGCCAAGAAAGCGACAAAGGCCAACAGCAATGCGCCGATAAGCATGCGTGCTCTCCTTCCCCACCAATGATTAAGGGCTCTGTGCTTTACAAAGAATGTATACCTACGAACGTATACCTACATAAAAGAATAACGGCGCCCCCGCAGGGACGCCGTTCATTCACTGATTAATTGTTGGACTTGCCGGTTTCACCGTTGGGAGCAGCGGTGCCGCGGGACTCCAGCTCCTCAAGCTGAGACTGCAGCAGGGTCTTGAGGCGGGTACGGTACTCGCGCTCGAAGGTACGCAGCTCGGAAATGCGAGCCTCCAGAGCGGTCTGCTGCTGCTTGACCGTGTTCATGACCTCGGTGTGCTTCTTCTCGGCATCTGCCTGCAGGGCAGCTGCCTTCTCCTCAGCCTGGCGAATCTGTGCCTCGGCGCGGGACGTTGCGTCAGACTCAGTCTGCTTTGCCTTGTTCTCGGCATCCGCCACCAGCTTCTTGGAGCGGGTATCGGCTTCCTGCAGCTGTGCATCGTAGCGCTTCTGGGCGTCAGCAAGCTGGGCCTTGGAGTGCGAGTCGGCGTCGGCAAGCTGCTTCTCTGCAGCCGTACGAGCCTCAGCGAGCATGGACTCGGAATCAGCCTTAGCCTCGCTGGTAAGACGGTCCGCCATCTCCTGAGCCAGACCCAGCACGCGGGCGGCCTGCATGTGGGTATCCGGGGTGGCGAGGCCCTGTTCGGTGGACTGAGCAGCACCTGCACCAGCCACAGCAGCGGCGGAGGAGGCAGTGGTGGAAGCAGCCGAGTTCTTCTTTGCGGACTCCAGCTCCTTCTTGGTGCGCTCCAGCTCCTTCTTGGAGGCCTCGAGCTCGCGCTTGGCGGCAGCAGCTTCTTCGCGAGCAGTCTTAAGCTCCGCGGAGTTGTCCTGTGCCTGAGCAGCCGGTGCCTGGGCGGACTGTGCCTGAGCGGCCTTCGCCTGCTCCTGCGCACGCTTGGTCTCTTCCTTGGCCTTGGCAATCTCGTTCTTGGAGTCAGCCAGCTTTGCTTCGTACTCGGCGCGCAGCTTGGACTCGACTTCCTTACGTACGGCGGCCTCATCGACCTTTGCGGCAGAAGCGCCGCCAGCAGCGGGAGCCGGAGCCTGAGACTTCAGTTCCTCAACCTGGGCGTGGAGATCATCGTTCTCATCCTGCAGCTGAGCAAGAGCATCCTCAACGAGGTCGAGGAACTGATCGACCTCATCCTCGTTGTAGCCACGCTTGCCAATTGGCGGCTTGCTGAAAGCGACGTTGTGTACATCAGCTGGTGACAGTGGCATTGACTTCTCTTCCCCTTACGAATCGGTCAAACCTCTAGAGGGTCCAGAGGCCGGGTACATATGCGGTTAATAATACGGATTGTGGTAACTCATTGTATCCGAATCAACACATTATCTAACGCTGGCACGAGTCTCAACGTTAACAGGAGGGTTTAATACACCCGTTTATTACATTGCAAGCCCATTGGCGCTGAAAAATAGCCAGCCAATAAGTTGCGAAAGGATGGACAAAAGCAGGAACAAAACGATGATGGAAACGTCGAGCGCAATGCCTCCTAGCTGCAGCGGCGGAATAACCTTACGCAGCGCCTTAACTGGCGGGTCAGTGACGACGAAGAGCACCTCGGCAACCATCATGAACCAGCGGGGCGGATTGAATTGGCGCGAGAAAGACTGAATCATCTCGATGACGATGCGCGCCAACAAAATCCACGAGTAAAGACTCACGGCGACGAGCAGAATTGAACCTAAAGCATTCACAGTGCCCGAGCCTATCCGAACCACCCCCGCGGACGGTACTCCCCTGCCCGAGGGTTCGCCCTCGGCGAACAGAGATGGCACCGCGGCAGCCGCACCGCCGCCGAGAATACCGCTCCGCTTAGACCGCTAGGGAAATAGCGAGAAAACCAACAAACCGCCCCATCGCCCCCCTCCCCCTTAGCCAACACAGGGGAGAAAAGGCGCTGAAGCGGTTAAAGCGCGAAGTTTTTAGCGCAGGTGCGCTGCACGCTCGAGCTCAACAGTAGAGATATCGGCGCCCTTCGGCACGATAGCGAAAACCTTACGGCTGGTGTCCACGCCCTTCGTCAGGTTCTTCATGCGGCCTTCCAGTGCAAAGCAGAGGCCAGCAGCGAAGTCAACGAAGCGCTTTGCGGAGCCGCGATCAGCGTCAGTGAGCTCGAAGACCACTGCGTCACCGTCACGGAAGGGGCCGCCAACCTTCGCTGCATCGTCGAAGGAAACGAGCGACAGCGCCACGATAGTCGGGACAAATTCCTCTTCCTGCTTTTCGTAGGAAGGTGCATACGCCGGAGCGCTATAAGCGCGCTCGTCTGCGTAGTAAGCATCGTCGGCGTCCATGTCCATCGGGCCTAGCCCGAAGAATTCTTTAGTCCTATCAATCAGTGACATTCTGGGTCTCCCTCTGACCTAGTGTGCTGTTCATTTGCTGTCTTGTAATGCACTTTTACAATGACAATTAACCTAGCGGGCGCTCTCCCATAATTCCGGTTCCGACACGCACGACATCTGTTCCAGATGCAATCGCCGGCTCCATGTCAGCGCTCATTCCGGCGGACATTTTCAGGTCTCGCCCAAGCTTGGCCGCCACCTCATCCGTCAGCGCCCTCACCTGGGTGAAAACCTCCGCCGGATCGCTCTCCAGCGGTGGAACCACCATGAAGCCACACAGCTGCAGGTTCTCCAGATCTTCGACCAGATCCACCAGAGCGGATACCCCCTCTAGCGGGCAGCCACCACGCGCGGTATCACCGTCGGCGGAGACCTGAATATAGACCGGAAGTGTGTCCTCACGCTGGCCGCGCTCCTGGGCAAGAGCCACGCCGCGGTCGAGTGCTCTGGCGAGTTTTTCTGAGTCAAGCGAGTGAACACTATGCGCCCACCGGGCCACGTGGTTCGCTTTCTTGGTCTGTACTTGGCCGATCATGTGGAACCGCATCTCGGGCAAGACCTCCGCCTTGGCGCGGGCCTCCTGCTCGCGATTTTCTGCCACATCCGTTACCCCTAGCTCCGCTAGCAGCGCGATGTCTTCGGCCGGGTGAAACTTCGTCACAGGCAGCAGCTGCGGGGCGGGGCGGCCAGCGGCCTCAGCAAAGCGGTGAATATCCGAACGGGTGCGCGCCAGGCCGGCCCGCAATTCTTCGCGGCGCGCGGTGTTGTTATTAGTCATTAATCCTCCAACCAAATCACGCCGGCTTGGCGTCCAGTAACGCCCTCGCGGCGATATGAAAAGAAATCTGTGTCCTCAATCGTGCAGCGTGGGTCCGACTCAATGGCCGTGACTCCCATGCCCATCAGCTGGCGAATCACACCGGCGCGCACGTCGACGCCCCAGGTACCCGACGCCGTGCGGGTCTTGGAGCCGGGCAGGTGCTTCTCGACGTCCTCCGCCATCTGCTCCGGAACCTCATAGTTACGCCCAGAAGCGGCCGGCCCCATAAGCACCTGGATCGACGAAGGGGTAGCCCCCAGCTCAATCATCGCGTTGACCGTGTTCCGAACGATTCCATTGCGCGCGCCCAGACGCCCGGCGTGGGCGGCACCGATGACGCCCGCGGAGACGTCGACAAGCAGCACCGGCGTGCAATCAGCCACGAGCACGCCCAACCCCAGGCGTTTTTCGGTGGTCACCACCGCATCGGTGGCCGGCACGGGCTCCTTCGCGCCGCGGTGTTCGGCGCCCACGACCGTCACGGTATTGGTGTGCAGCTGCTCCATCCACACGATGTCCTCTAATCCCGTTGCTCGGAGAAGTCTCTCGCGATTGGCGGCCACAGCGGCGGGGTCATCGCCGACGTGATCGCCTAAGTTGAAAGAGTCATAGGGGGACGACGACGCCCCGCCAGCACGGGTTGTAAACACCATGCGGACGGGGCGTCGTGCTGCGTGTGCTTCCTCGTTTACTGGCATGCACTCCAGAGTAGCTGGCTGGGACTAGCGCATGAAGGACGGCACGTCGAGATCGTCGTCGCCATCGTCATCGAAGTCACGGCTGTTGCGCTCAGCGGGGCGCGAGAGGCGGTACTCGTCATCGGCACCACGGCGGTACTCTTCGCCACGGAAGCGATCCGAGGTGGTAAACAGTCCGCTCGACGGGGCTGGCTCAGCCGGCTGCTCGCGCTCGTAGGAGTGGCGCGGGGTGTACTCCTCGCGGCCGATGCGCTGGGACTCAGCTCGCTGCGGCTCGGCACGGTTGTACTCTTCGCGCGGGGCCTCGGTGCGCGGCGCGGCGGGGCTCTCAGGCTGTGCTTCAGCACGGTTCTCGAAGAGGGAACCCGGGCGTGCGGCCGGGGTAGCCTCCGAACCTTGCTGCTGTGCCTGGCCAGACTGCGCCGGCTGGGAGGTCATATTGGCCTGCGCGTCGAAGCCGGTGGCGATAATGGTAACGCGAACTTCGTCTCCAAGGTTGTCATCGATGATGGTGCCGAAGATGATGTTGGCGTCCTCGTCGGCACGCTCCTCCACCATGGAGGCAGCCGCGTTGACTTCGTGGAGGCCCAGGTCGGAGCCACCAGCGATAGACAGCAGAACGCCCTTGGCGCCCTCCATGGTGGACTCCAGCAGCGGGGAGTTAATGGCCTGCTCAGCAGCGTTGAGCGCGCGGTTATCCCCGCGAGCAAAACCGATGCCCATGAGGGCGGAACCGGCGTCGGACATGACGGAGCGAACGTCCGCAAAGTCGACGTTGATCATGCCCGGGATGGTGATGAGGTTGGTAATACCCTGCACACCATTGTGCAGGACTTCGTCGGCGGCGCGGAAGGCTTCGACGATAGACAGCTCCTCGCCGCCCAGCTGCATGAGACGATCATTCGGAATAACGATGAGGGTATCGCAGACCTCGCGCAGCTCTTCGATGCCGGCCATGGCCTGACGGGTGCGGCGCGCGCCCTCGAACTTGAACGGGCGGGTAACGACACCGACGGTCAGAGCGCCCATCTTCTTTGCGATGGAGGCAACGACAGGGGCTGCGCCGGTACCGGTTCCGCCGCCCTCGCCAGCGGTGACGAAGACCATGTCGGAGCCTTGGAGGGCGTCTTCGATTTCGGTCTTGTGATCCTCCGCGGAGGTCTTTCCTACCTCCGGGTTAGCGCCGGCGCCGAGGCCGCGGGTAGCTTCGCGTCCGATGTCGAGCTTGGTATCCGCATCCGAGAAAATCAGCGCCTGGGAATCGGTGTTGATCGCCACGAACTGGACTCCCTTGAGCCCTTCTTCGATCATGCGGTTGACAGCGTTGACACCGCCGCCGCCGACGCCGACGACCTTGATGTCCGCGAGATTGTTGCTAGATGAGATCATACGAGGGTCTCTTGCCTTTCGAATAAGGTTTTAATGTAAACGAGGAGGCGCCTCTTTTCGTGAGAGGCGGTTACATCCATCTTTAACGACAATGGGGTAATTTCGGCGCACATTTTGCCGCGTGTCGGTACCCTCAACCTCTACTTTAGGGTTGCTGACATGCGGTTTTCTTAACAAGCGCCCCACCCGTCCCACTCGCGACGCCCCTAGCGGCGAGTCACCAGCGACGGGTTAGAAATGTTCCAGGATTCGCCCTCAAGCTTGAGCACATCTTCGAAAGCAATCGCCTTGTTTTTATTGTCTTCGGATGCCCCCCAAAAGATGGTTTTCTCATCCTTTGTGTGGAAAGTCAGCGAATACCTGTCTGCGATCTCGAGGGTCGTCACCTTCTCCCGAATCGGCGCGGGGAGGGCTGCAACGGCCTCGACGGCCGCCTGCATCTCTGGGGAGCCGGAGTCTGTGCTACCGGTCAGCTCCACGGCCTCGGGTGGTGCTTCATCTTCCACAAATTCCTTACCGTGATTATCTACCAACACCGTCGTGCCACCATTGCGAACAAAGGCCACTGCCTCATGTTCGGTGATCTCAATGTGCACCGTCGACGGGAATGCCCGCGATACCGTCGCGCTTTCTACCCACGGGAGCGACGCCACGCCCTGCGCGGCCTCGCGAGCATCCAAGCGCGCAAGGTTCGAGCCCTTGGCGACACCACTAGCTTGCTCCACATCCTCAGCAGCAACGTGATCGTTTCCCACCACCTCGAAGGATTTCACCGTGAGGATAGGAAAAAGCCACACTGCGGCTGCAGCGATGACCGCTACAAGTAGCACCACGCCCACCGCGAGCGCCCCAGTCTTTTTAGACATTCGGTTCCTTCGGCTCTTCCGCCTCATCGTTGCGTCCCAGCTCGGACAGAATCTCACCGGCTACGTAGGTAACCGTGCCCGCACCAATCGTGAGGACGATATCACCGGGCTGTGCCAGGGAAATGACATCGCCAGCGGCTTCGGAGAAATCGGGTTCGAAGATGACCGGCATGTCCTCCGGCATCTTATCGGTGATGATGCGGGAGGTAATTCCTTCAACCGGTTGCTCGCGGGCTCCGTAGATGTCGAGGACGACGGCGGCGTCGGCAAGCGCCAAGGCCTGAGCAAACTCTGCGTCGAACTTCATTGTCCGGGAGTACAGATGCGGCTGGAAGCAGGCGATAACACGCGCCCCCTCATCCTCCGCATCCGCCTTCGCACGGGCCGCGTTAAGTACCGCGGATACCTCCGTAGGGTGGTGCGCATAATCGTCGAAGACGCGGATTCCGCGCTCGCTGCCGCGGTACTCGAAGCGGCGGCGCACGCCCGTAAAGTCGGTCAGGCCCGCGGCCAGTTCCGCTGGGTCTCCGCCGGCCAGCGTGCCGGCCAACAGCGCGGCCGCCGAATTGAGCACCATGTGATGCCCGGGGACGTGCAAGTCATAAGACAACTCCTGCGGCACCTGCCCCGGCAGGGCCAAGCGAACGCGGACGTGCGCGCCGGCGGCGGAGACGGTTTCCTCCAGAATCTCCGCTGCGAGGGGCACGGAAGACTCTTCGCCTACCACACTGCGTGCGCCGTAACCCAGCACCTGAATACCACGCTGTGCTGCGCGTTCGCCGGTAGCGGCCGCCTGAGCGTCTTCAAGGCAAACTACCAAGTAGCCGCCCTCAACAACGCGGTCTGCAAAATCATCGAAGACCTGAAAGTAGCTTTCCGCGGTGCCGAAATAATCCAGGTGATCCGGCTCGATATTGGTAATCACCGCCACGTAGGGGCTGTAGCGCAGTAGTGAAGCATCGGATTCATCGGCTTCTGCAACGAAAGCATCACCCGTGCCGCCGTGCGCGTTGGTTCCGGCACGGTTGAGCTGGCCACCGATGGCGAAGGAGGGGTCGAGGCCCGCCTGCTGCAGCGCGGACACCGCCATGGAGGTAGTCGAAGTTTTTCCATGAGTACCAGCCAGCAGGACCTGGCGGTGGCCGTACATCAGCTCAGCCAGCAGATCTGAACGGCGTATGACCGGGATTCCGGCCTCGCGCGCAGCAGTGAGCTCGGGATTGTCGTGTGGGATGGCGGCGAAGGAAGTCACGACCACGGTTGGCTTATCACCAGCCAGGTCAAGATTTTCAGCGGCATGGCCGATGGCGATGTGCGCACCCATCGCGCGGAGGACGTCGACAGCCGTCGATTTCTTAACGTCCGAGCCGGTGACGACCGCGCCCCGACTAACCAGAATGCGTGCGAGACCGGACATGCCGGAGCCGCCGATACCGACGAAGTGGACGCGGGACAGGTCCGTGGTGGCAGGGGTATCAGTCATGGTGAAAAATCCTTCTTTCATTAACCTGTACTGTGCGTCTAGCCGCGGTTCTCGGCGGCGACACGCTGCGCGATGCGGTCAGCGATGATAGCTGCAACCTCGCCGGCTGTGCTGGCGTCAGCGGCAGTACGCATGGCCGTCAAAGTTTCGGGGTGGTCAAGGATAGCGCGAACTTCGGCAACGAGGCGCTCCGAGGTCAATTCGGCGTCCGGAACTTGGACCGCGGCGCCGGATTCCACCAGCGCGCGCGAGTTCAGAGCCTGCTCGCCATTGCCGTGCGGCAGCGGCACATAGAGTGCGGGCAGACCGGCCGCGGAGACCTCTGCCACCGTCATCGCTCCGGAACGGCAGATCATGAGGTCAGCAACGGCCAGAGCGCCAGCCATGTCATCGATATAGGGCACCGCGGTGTAGTGCTCGTGCTCAGCCGGCGCCTCGTTCTTTTTGCCATAGGCGTGCAGCACTTGGAAGTCTCGGCACAGGTCATCGAGCGCGACGGCCACGGCAGTGTTGATGCTCACTGCTCCCTGTGAACCGCCGGTCACCACGATTGTCGGGCGATGCGCGTCGAGGTTCCAGTTCTGGCGCGCAGCCGCCGCCTTTGCGCCGTCGGGATCCTCACCCATTCCCGGCCGCACGGGAATTCCCAGGACCTCGCCGGGCATACCTGAGCCTTCCTGCGCGTTGATGCCCGTGCCACCGAGGCGCACCCCCAGCTTGTTGGCCATGCCGGCCAGAGCATTCGTCTCGAGCACGAAGAACGGGATACCCAGAGACTTCGCCGCCAGATAGGCCGGCGCAGCGACGTATCCTCCAGTACCAAAAACCACATTGGCCCCGACGTCCTTCAGAACCGCGCGGGTTTCCCGGACAGACTTGAGGACCCGCCACGGCAGCTTCGCGGCATCGGCCTTGATCTTGCGTGGGACTGGGACCGGCGTAATCATGCGCAAATCGACGCCACGCGCCGGCACGATATCACTTTCCAAACCTCGTGGGGTTCCTAGAGCGGTCACCCGCGCGCCATGGCGCTGGCGCAGCTCCTCCCCCACCGCGAGCGCTGGTTCGATGTGTCCGGCGGTGCCGCCACCTGCGATGACGACGGAAATCGGCGTGTCATTCATGCACTACACGCTACCAGCGCCGCGCTTTCTTACCGTCGCTCGCCGCGCCGATACTCCCGGCGATACTCCCGCCGCTGTTCCCCCTGCGGCGTCTGCGAGCGCGACGAGCGTCCCGTTACTGCACGCCCAAATCTCTCCTCGCGGCTGCGCTCAACATGGCGCTGGGAGCGGTCGCGGTGCGCGCGCTGGGAGCGCGTGCCCTCCCCTCGTTCACGCGGGGCCCGGTGTGCCCCGCCGCGACGCTCATTGGGCGGCGTAGGTTCGGGGATAAAGAAGACACGGTCGAATAGCGGGCGCCCAAAGTTCTGCATGGCGGAAACCTGCAGCGGCTCGTGGCGCGCCACATTGCACAGCAGGCCCATCGAGCCAATCGTGATCACCGCGGCCGTACCACCCGCAGAAATCATCGGCAGCTGAATACCCGTCACCGGCAGCACGCCGATCACGTAGCCAATGTTAATGAATGCCTGCACGACAACACCCACCGCCAACGTGGCGGCCAGCAGGGACTGGAATTGGTCCTGGGCGCGTGTTGCCGCCCGCAGCCCGAAGTAGCCCAGTACGGCGAACAGCCCGATGACCAAGGCACCGCCCCATAGGCCCAATTCCTCCCCAATGATGGCGAAGACGAAGTCATTCTTCGCCTCTGGGAGGTAGAACCACTTGGCGCGTGACTGGCCGAGGCCAACGCCCCAGAAGCCGCCGTCGGCAAGCGAAAGGAAGCCCTGGTAAGCCTGGAAACCGGTTCCTTGTGTGTCCTCGATATTGCCGCGCAGCGCATCGAAATAAGTGTGGAAGCGGTGCGAACGGAAGCCGCCGGCCAAGAAGACGGTGACCATGCCGATGGCGCCGAAGACACCGACGACGGTCGGAACACGCCAGTCCACACCGGCGAAGACCAGAGTGAACACGACGATGAGGGCGAAAGAGACACCCATGCCGAGATCGCCTTGGGCCACAATCAGCACGAACATGATGCCGGCGATGATGGAGTACATCATGAAAGGGTCCGTCAGGCGCATCGAACGGTGCGTCTTATCCGCCAGCGCTGAAGCGCCGTACATGCCCACGGCCACACGGGCGAACTCGGAGGGCTGGAAAGCCACGCCACCAGGCAGCATGATCCAGGACTGTGAACCGACCTCCACACGACCGGTACCAATGCCGGGCACGAGGACGAGGATAAGAAGCAGGATGGATAGCCCCAGAAACCACGGCACGAGTGCCCGGAGCGTGCGGGGCGACATGCGCAGGCCAATCCAAAACACGATGAGGCCGGCGATAACGAGCACGCACTGGCGCAGTGCAGCAGACCACGGGCTATCGGTCTCCGACAGCGACGTCGCCATCGACGAGGAGAAGGCCATGAGCACGCCGATGCCGATGAGCGAAAATATGGCGATGCGCAGCATTAAATAGTCAAGCCCGGGGTAGGCGCGGAGGCGCTCGCGGAGGTCACGCAGGTGGTATCCCAGCGTGCGTTGTGGCTTCTGGGTGCTGGTGGCGGTCACGGGTGCTCCTAGCGCTAGCGGGCGAGGCGGCGGGCAGCGGCGGCAAAGATATCGCCGCGCTGGCCCATACCGGTGTACATGTCCAACGATGCCGCAGCGGGTGCTAAAAGCACGGTATCGCCGGCGTCGGCGTGTTGCACGGCGGCGGACACTGCCTGTTCCATTGCGGCTTCCGGATCGTGGCTATCCACGATGACGACGGGCACATGTGGCGCTGCCTTCACGAGGGCTTGGGCAAGCACATGCTTGTCGACGCCCACCAGAACCGCCGCCTTCAGCCGCGCGGCATGGGTGCGCAACAGTTCCGAGACATCAGCGCCCTTCAGTTGGCCGCCGGCCACCCACACCACGGAGTCCAAGCCGCGCATAGCGACCTCCGCGGCATGTGGGTTCGTCGCCTTGGAATTGTCGATGTAGGTCACGCCAGCATGGCGGTGAACAATCTCCCCGCGGTGGCCAGCCACCACGTAGGAGCCAAGTCCTTCGGCAATGGATTCCGGCTGAGCACCGGCGACAGCCGCGACCGCCGACGCGGCAGCGGCATCCAGCACTCCGGCCAGACCGGCAGGTTGGATGGTGGTGGCATCGTCTACCACGACGGACTTCATCCCTGCCACCTCGTTGACGAGGAGGCTGCCGGTGCTCACGCCTACTTCACCTGCAGCGGGCTCGGCATGGCTGAAAGCGGTTGCGCCGGGAAGAGAAGCAGCGAGCGCTCGAACGTGCTCATCTTCCTTGCCGTAGACGGCATGCTCTCCGCGCAGAATCTTGGCCTTGTCTGCGGCATAGGCCTCGAAGGAGCCATGCCAATCCAGGTGGTCGTCCGCGAGGTTAAGCAGAGCTCCGACTTCTGGGCGTAGCTGGGAGGACCAGTGCAATTGGAAGGATGAGAGCTCCGCTACGAGGATGTCCACACGGGGCTCAGCGGCCAAGGCATCAAAAGATGACACGCCGATATTGCCTACGGCTTGGGCGCGCTGTCCGGAGCGTTGCTCGTCAGCAGCCATGATGGCAGCGAGCATGCCGGTGGTCGTGGTTTTGCCGTTGGTGCCGGTGATCGCGAGCCAACGGCGCGGGGCACCAAAAACTTCTGCTTGGTCGAGGCGGTAGGCCAACTCCACATCGCCGATCACCTCAAGGCCGCGGGAGGCTGCAGCGGCGAGCAGCGGTGAATCTGGCCGCCACCCCGGCGAGGTGACGACGAGCGAGTACTCAGCTAAGTCCACCGCGGAAGTGTCCACGGTGGCAACGCCCAACTCCGCGGAGATACGGCTGCGGGAGTCCGCGTTGCCATCGGCCACCGTTAAGTCCACGCCCAAGCGGGAAAGGACTGCCGCGCACCCGCGGCCAGCGACGCCAGCGCCGGCGATGAGGACGCGGCCGGAGAGGAAGTCTGGGCGCGTCATGCCCCTACTCCTATGCCGGAGGCGGTGAGCCAATCACCGTAGAAGATTGCCACGCCGGCCATCGCCGCCATGGCAGCCAGAAGCCAGAAGCGGACAACGACGGCCGTTTCCGCCCAACCACCGTTCTCAAAGTGGTGGTGGATCGGCGCCATACGGAAGAAGCGCTTTCCTGTGGAATGGAAGACCACGATTTGGATTACAACGGAGACCGTTTCGATGACGAACAGGGCACCGATGATGATCATAAGTAGCTCGGTACGGCTGGTAACGGAAATACCCGCGACCAAACCACCGAGTGCCAAGGACCCGGTGTCTCCCATGAAGATTTTGGCGGGCGCGGCATTCCACCAGAGGAAGCCCAGGCAGCCGCCCAGTCCTGCGGCCGCAAGCACGGCGAGGTCGAGCGGATCGCGCACCTGGTAGCACCCGGCAGCAAAGTTAGTGGCGCAGGAATAGCGGAACTGCCAGAAGGTCATCAGCGAATAAGAGCCCATGACAATCGCGGTAACGCCCGCCGCGAGGCCGTCGAGGCCGTCGGTGAGGTTCACCGCGTTCGACCACGCCGCAATAAGGATGTACATGAAGATCAAGAACACGATGGTTCCGATGACCGTGCCGCCGACAGCTAGGTCGAAAGTATTCAAGTCGCGGATGAAGGATAGCTTGGTGGAGCCTGGGGTCAGCCCCGCATCGTTGGGGAAACGCAGAACCAAGAAGCCGAAGAGCAGCGCCAGCACGAGCTGGCTGACTAGCTTGGCGGTCTTATTGAGCCCGAGGTTGCGGTGGCGGAAGAGTTTGATGAAGTCATCCGCGAAGCCCACCGCGCCCAAGCCTAAGGTCAGTCCGAGGACCAGCAAGCCGGAGGCGGTAAAGGCCTCATGCCCTGTTAGCAGGCCATAGAGGCCAGCCACAACATAGGCCACCAAGATGCCCGCGAGGATGGCAAGGCCACCCATCGTCGGCGTACCGCGCTTGCGCAAGTGAGACTTGGGGCCATCCTCGCGGATCTCTTGTCCGCGGCCGGTATCGGAGAAGTAGCGGATAAGAACCGGGGTGGTAAAGATCGCCACGAGGAAGCTAACCGCACCAGCGATGATGATCTGAGTCACGAGCTTGAAGTCCTTTCTAGCGGCTAGCTGTGGTTCAGCTGTTCCGCGACCAACCAGAGACGTTGGGCATTGGAGGCCTTAATCAAGACCACATCTTTAACGTTACGGCTAGCCCAATCATCGACCCCTGCTGGGGCCACGCGCAGTATGCCGTCCACCGCCTGTGCGGCGGCCGCGGCATCGGCGCACACCACTGTATTTATACCTTGCTGCGCAGCGGCCTCGGCCATCGCCCGGCAGTTGGGATTCTCCCCTACCGCGATGAGGTGCTCGACGTGGTACTTGGCCAAAAACTCACCGAGCTGGCGGTGCGATTGCTCTGCATCGCTGCCGAGTTCTCCCATCTCCCCCAGCACCGCGATGGAACGGGCGTCGGGGCGCGCTGCTGCGGTATAAGCCAAAGCGGCAATGGCCGCTCGCATCGAATCGGGGTTGGCGTTATAGGAGTCATCGATGACGGTGACGCCATCGCGGCGGGTGCGCACGTCCATGCGGTGTTCGGAAGCGAGGCGGTGGCCGGACAGGGCAGCCGCCACCGTGTCTGCCGACACCCCCAGCTCGATGGCTGCGGCGGCCGCGGCCAGTGCATTAGACACCTGGGGGGAGCCAAAGACTTGGAGCTTCACAGCAACGGGTTCGGCATCCGGGCTGTGCAGGGTAAAGGAGGGACGAGCGACGTCATCGAGCACGATGTCGGTGGCATAGTACTGTGCTGCCGGGGCACCTCCGCGACGATTTTCCGTGGAGTAGTACACCACTTTGGCCTCCGTGCGTGGAGCCATGGCAGCGACGAAAGGATCATCGGCGTTAAGGACGGCTACGCCGCCTGCCTCCGCGTTCGGCAGCGCCTCCACCAACTCTCCCTTGGCCTGAGCGATATTCTCGCGCGAGCCAAATTCGCCGAGGTGCGCGCTACCAACGTTCAGGACCACGCCAACGCGCGGCGCGGTGATTTCGGTGAGGTGACGGATGTGCCCGATGCCGCGGGCCGACATCTCCGCCACCAGGTAGCGCGTGTGCTCATCGCACCGCAGAGCCGTATAGGGCAACCCGATTTCATTATTGAAGGAGCCGGGCGGAGCGACAGTCTCCCCCACCTCGCGGAAGATGGTGGCAATGAGGTCCTTGGTAGACGTCTTGCCGGCCGAACCGGTAACACCGACAATAGTGAGTTCCTGCTCTGCGGCAAGGCGCTGCGTTACTGCACGAGCAATCGCAGACAACGCTGCGACAACGGCGGCCGCAGACCCATCTGTATCGTTGGCGTAAATATCCGCGTTGGCACCGTCACCCTCGACGCGCCCGTGGGGTTCGACGACTATCGCCGGAACACCCACCGGCCGCGCCGCCAAAACGGCAACGGCGCCTTTATCAATTGCGGTGGTGGCGTAGTCATGGCCATCCACGCGGGCTCCGGGCAGCGCTACAAAGAGGCTGCCTGGGGTGACCTTGCGAGAATCGAATTCGACAAAACCAGTCACCTGGGTGTTTGGATCATCGACGCTATCCAGGCGGCCGCCCGTGATCTCAGCGATCTCAGCGAGGCTTAACGCAATCATGCTTGCTCCTTGGATTCTTCGGTACTCAGGGTAGTCGCAGTAGTCACGGCTTCAAGAGCTCGAGCCATCTCTTCGCGGTCATCGAAGTGATGGACGGTATCGCCAATGAGCTGGCCTACCTCGTGCCCCTTGCCAACGACGATGACGGCATCACCCGGCTGCGCCCACGCCACGACTTCATCAATGGCCTTGGCGCGTGAGCCTACCTCGCGGATATCAGCCGCTGGGTTTGCCTCCTGGGCGCCCGCAAGCACGGCTGCACGGATCGATGCTGGGTCTTCGGTGCGGGGGTTGTCATCGGTGACGACGACAAGGTCCGCGCCCTTCGCGGCGGCCGCTCCCATGAGCGGACGCTTGGAGGAATCGCGGTCACCTCCCGCGCCGACGACGATGCCGATGCGGCCCGTGCTGCCTTCCAACTGCGTGCGCAGGGTCTCCAGAACGGCCGCGATTGCAGCCGGCTTGTGCGCGTAATCCACCACAGCCACAAAGTCTTGGCCGCGGTCAACACGCTCCATGCGCCCAGGGACTGCCACCTTCTCTACACCCTCGAGGAAGACGTGCGGCTCGATTCCAATAGCGGCGGCCATCCCTGTGGCGAGAGCCGCATTGGCGATGTTGAAGGTACCCGGCATAGGCAGGCGGAATTCAAACGTTCCGGCATGCTCACCGGAGGCAAGCGTTAGTTCCACCTGCTGTGCACCGGTGACCTCAGTGCTGAGCTGACGGCCAGTGATATCGGCATCGCTTCCTTGCGAGGTCGTTGATACCCGGATCACCGGGCGTGCTGCGGCGCGCTGCGCCATACGCTGTCCCCATTCGTCATCGACGCAGATGACGGAGCGGTCGGCGGCGTGGGGGCCGTCGAAAAGCAGGGCCTTGGCCTCAAAGTAGTCTTCCATCGTCGGGTGGAAGTCCAGGTGATCCTGGCTCAGGTTCGTAAAGCCACCCACGTCGAAGCGCGTTCCCTGGACTCGTCCTAGCGATAGCGCGTGGGAGGAGACCTCCATCACCACGTGCGTAACTCCCTCAGACACCATGCGCGCAAAAAGCTCCTGCAAGGTCGGCGCCTCCGGAGTGGTCAAGGAAGTCGGGACCGGCTCCCGGTTAATGCGGGTACCCGTCGTACCAATGAGACCCACTGAATAGCCCGCGTGCAAGAGGCCTGCTTCGAGGAGGTAACTCGTGGTGGTTTTACCCGAGGTGCCCGTCACTCCAAGGATGGTGAGTTTCTGCGTGGGGTGACCATAAATCTCAGCGGACACGGCTCCGAGGATGGCGCGGATATCCTCCACCACAAGAAGCGGCCGCTTCTCTCCGGCGTCGTCGAGGATACGCTGGCCTTCGGCGTCAGTGAGAATGGCTGCGGCCTTAGTATCGGCGGCAAAGCGCGCGCCGTGAACCCGTGTGCCCGGAAGCGCCGCGAACAGGCCACCGGGCGGCAGTGCTGCCGAGTTCAGCCCACAGGACCTAACGGTAGTCGAGGCATCCCCGATCACTGTGCCCCCAGAAATCTCTGCTAGGCGCTTCAGGGTGGTGCTGCTGGTCACGGTGATTCCTCTTCTCTGTTTCTCTGTCTCTAGGTTTTCGATATGTGCTTTTCGGTGTGAGAGCTAACTACTCGGCGCGCAAAGTCAGTTGCGGTGCTGGCGGGGAGGGCGGGATATTGTCGCGGTCAAGGAGCCAGGATGCGATATCGCTGAAAACAGGGGCCGCTGATTGGCCGCCGGATCCATCGTCGTTGACACCGGATTCCGGCTCATCGAGCATGACGGCGACGACGAAGCGGGGATCATCGGCAGGCGCAATGCCCGCAAACGTGATCCAGTATTTGGAATTGGAATAAGCCCCAGTGTCCTCATCGACTTTCTGCGCGGTACCGGTCTTGCCGGAGAGCTGATAGCCCTCGATGTTGGCGTTGCCGGCGGTACCGTTGTTCAGGCCCTGCGGATCATCCTGGAAGACCGCTCGGAACATGTCGACGACGGTGCGTGCGGTTTCGGCGCTGACCACGCGGGTGGTCTCGGGCTCCTCCAGCTCTTCCTTCGTCCCGTCCGGCGCGGTGATCGAATCAATGATGCGCGGCTCGATGCGCTCGCCGTCGTTGGCGAGGGCCTGGTAAACAGACGCCAGCTGCAGGGCAGTCCATGACTGGCCCTGGCCGATGGGCAGGTTAGCGAAGGTACCGCCGGACCACTGCGAACGATCGGGAACCAGTCCCGGGGACTCGTTGGGCAGCTCGATTCCGGAGGTCTGCCCGAGTCCGAACTTCTTCAGGTAGTCGGCGTATTTATCTTGGCCAAGTCGATCCGCCAACATCAGCGTTCCGACGTTCGAGGACTTACCGAAGACGCCTGTCGTGGTATAAGGCTCAACGCCGTGCGGCCAAGCATCATTAACAGTCACGCCGGCCATGTCGATGGAGCCGGGCACCTGCAGAACTTCATCCGGGTCAGTCAGACCCTCCTCGATGGTCGCGGCGGCAGTAATAATCTTCGCCACCGAGCCGGGCTCGAAGGGGTGCGAGACCGCCAGGTTGTCGAAGGTTTTGTCCTTCTGGAGCTGCTTTTCGATGTCCTTGTTCGGATCAACCGTACCAGTATTCGCCATGGCTAAGACCTGTCCGGTAGCGGCATCCAGCACGACCGCCTCAGCGCTTTTCGCCTTCGAGTTAGCCTTTGCCTTTTCCAGCTTCTGCTGCACGTAGGTCTGCAAATCAAGATCCAGCGTCAATGTGACATTTTTGCCGTCAGTGGTGGGCACCTGATCACGGAGGCTACCGGGAATCACCTGGCCATTAGCCGAAACGTCTTCGGTGGAGCTGCCATCAATACCCGTGAGGGTGGTATCACCGGAGGCTTCGAAACCAAACTGGCCTTGGCCGTCCATGGACACCTTGCCGATAACGTTCTCCGCGATAGCACCGTTGGGGTACTGGCGGATTTGCTGCTCATCGGCGGCAAGGCCGTGGTATTCCTCGGAAATAGCTACCGCGACATCTGGGTCGACATTGCGCACGAGGACCTCATACTGGGTGTCGGCACGGAGCTTGTCCATAATCTGCTCCGGTTCCACGTCGCCGGCATCGATTCCGGCCTCCTTCAGCTTGCTCGGAATCCCCTCCGACATTTCGGTGAGCCGCTCGGTCACTTTGTTGTCTAGGTAGGAATTCTTCGCGTCGGGAGCCAAGGACTCAAACTCGGCCTCCCCGGTGGCCTTCTGCTCTTCCTGCTCACGAAGCTCATCGCGCAGGCGAGTCGGTGAGACGGTCAATGACCGAGCACGCATGGTGTAGGCCAAACGTTGGCCATCGCGTGCAAGGATCTCACCCCGTCCGGCGGTGTCGACGTACACGCGGGTTCGCTGCGCTGCTGCCTTCGCTGCCAGGTCTGGACCCCATACAATCTGCACCCAGGCGAGGCGCCCCATCCAGGCCAGCATGATGACGAGCATCACCGCCGCAATGACGTGAACGCGCTGGCGCATCGTCTTTTGCTGACTCAGGAAAGGCTTGCCGGTACGTGGATTCCGGGAGCGGGTCGCGGGAACGACGCGGTCGGCGTCGTAGCGCTGCCGTGGTTGGTGAGAGGCGCCGCGTGGCTGAGCGGCACGGGCGGCGGGAGCCCGCCTCGGGCGCCGGCCACCGGAGTGTGGTGGGGTCACACGTCACCTTTCTGTCTGCAGCGAGGGTAGGTAAGTAAACAGCTGAATGTCTTGCCCCACGCTTGGCGCGGGGTAGAGACAGTCTCATCCCGAATTGTGCCCTATTATCGCCGCCTGCCCACGCAGGCACGCGCGAAGCGGGAGGGGGATTCTATCCCCGCGCCGCATAGGGAGCCTGGGCCGGAATATCCGGCAGCTCAACGCTCGCCTCCCCTGGCTGGCCGCCTTCGGGGCTATCCTCCGAATGCGCGTCCGTGGTAGCGGCACCTCCGCCTTCGCGGTTGCGCTCGCTGAGCGTCGGGCGGGCGTTGAGGTTGTCGGACATGTTGGCCGTCGCATTCGGGTCACTGGAAGCCTGCCCCGGGCGGACCGGCTCACCGTTGACATCGATGACTGATTCCATATCCGGGGTTGCCTCGCGCTTGTGCTCGATGTTGCCGTCTGCGCCAACCTCCACAACGCCCGGCTGGACCGGAATGCCCATCTTGGCTTCGTGGGCGCGGCGAGCGACATCCGAGGCCGAACGAACGTTTTCCAAGTCTCGGTTCAGGGTTTCCAGCTGGTTATCCAGCGTGGATTCTTGGGCGGTGAGCTCCTGAATCTTGAAGGTCTGGGACGTAGACAAGCCCGACAGCCACATGGCTGCGGCCACACCCGTAATCAGCAGAGCAATGGCGGTGAAGGACAGGCGCGCGAAGAGGCCGTTAACCCGCGTGGACTGTGAGACACGACGCCCACGATTGCTTACGACCTGCTTCGAGCCAAGGCGGCTTCCCCGCAGGCCGGAGCCAACGCGGCGAGTAGGAACGGTGCCGCGGTGCGGGGTGCGGCTCGGCAGCGGGGTGGTACGACGTCCCCGTTCAAGCAGCGCGGTTCCCTGGCCCGTGGCATCGGCTCCAGTGGTGAAATCGCGGCTTGCGCCCATGGTGTGGGTCCTCTCGTGGTCGCGGCGGTGCGTTGCCTGTGCGGTACGGTCTCTCAGCGTCATGGCCTACCTCCCGGTTCATGAAAAGACGGTGTCCCCTCAAGGCGTTCGAGCGCGCGTACACGGACGGATGCCGCACGCGGGTTCTCCGCAATCTCTTCCTGGCTCGCCTTCTCCGCACCACGCGTCACCACGGAATAATGCGCCGCGGTTCCGGGCAAATCCATGGGCAGGCCCGCTGGAGTGGTCGAGGTGCTGAGCTTGGTGAAAGCATGCTTGACAATGCGATCTTCGAGCGACTGGTAGCTCATAAACACCGCACGTGCGCCAATGGACAAGGCATCCGTAATCACAGGGATAACCTGCTCAATAGCCTCAAGCTCACGGTTAACCTCAACGCGCAGTGCCTGAAAGGTTCGCTTCGCCGGGTGGCCACCAGTGCGGCGCGTTGCTGCGGGGATGGTGGCGTACAACAAGTCGACCAAGCGCGCGGAGTTGCTAAAAGGCTCCTTTTCCCTTTCCCGCAGAACCGCGGATGCGATTTTGCCGGCGAAGCGCTCATCGCCATAGGTCTTTAAGATGCGAGCCAAGTCGCCGTGACTATAAGTATTGAGAATGTCGGCGGCGGTCATTCCCTGGCGAGGGTCCATGCGCATATCCAGCGGGGCGTCAGTCTTGTACGCAAAACCGCGATCGACCTGATCCAGCTGCATGGAGGACACACCCAGATCAAATAGCGCCCCGGCTATGCCGTGCTCCCGCGCGATGGAAAAGATCTCGTCTTCCCCATCCGCGATAGCACTGCCCACCTCATCGAAACGCGCGTTGACGCCCACGAAACGGTCGGCGAAGGGGCGGAGACGTCGAGAAGCACTGCTCAACGAAGCAGAGTCACGGTCCACGCCAATGATGCGCACGGAGGGAAAGGCGGTGAGAAAATATTCGCTGTGACCACCCGCGCCCAAGGTACCGTCAACGATGACGGCATTCTCCCCTGCCGCCTCGACAGCTGGGGCAAGCAACTGGGCCATGCGAGCACGCATGACGGGGACATGGCCGTGGTTCTCGCTCACGTCGTAGTTTATGGTGCCGTCGTGCTCCACAGTTGCTGTCCCCCTTTCCGTTCAGGCGCTTAATGCTGCGGTCTGATGTTCTCGATAAAAAGCGAGTGCGTATAGGGCCCTGTCCGAGGAAGGGTTCTGATGTCGGGGAAGTACACCAGCTCATCCTCCTCGGGCAGAGTCCGTACACGCACTCTTGGTGTGCCGGGGAAGCTTTAGAGCAGCCCAGCAAGTACGTCATCGGCGTCTGCCGCCGAGTAAGCGTCTTCAGTTTGCGCCTGGTATTCAGCCCACGCGGCTGCATCCCAGATTTCAAGGAAGTCGACCGACCCCACGACCACGCATTCCTTTGTCAGGTTTGCGTACTCACGGTGGCCTGCTGACAGCGTGATACGCCCGTGCCCATCGGGGCGCTGCTCGTCCGCACTCGCTGCCAAGTTACGGATGAACGCACGCGCGTCCGGGTTGGTGCGTGACACAGCCGCCGCCTTCCTAGCTCGTGCCGCGAATTCCTCCCGCGGGTATACCGCAAGCGAATGGTCCTGACCCTTGGTGACCATGAGGCCACCGGCCAGTTCTTCACGAAACTTCGCTGGAAGCGTGAGCCGACCTTTGTCATCGAGCTTGGGAGTGTAGGTACCGAGAAACATCCCCGGGTCCACCTTCCTGCCACTCGAAAACTCCGGATTCCTCTCGCGGCAAGAGAACAACTCTCCTCCGCTGCGCCCCACTCTACCCCACTTTCCCCCACCGCCCACACCTTTAACGCCCCTCTTCCCCGCGTGTCACGGAAAACATGCAGCTAAACAGGAGTTTTTTCGGTGGGAAGTTTTCCCAGCACACTCTTGACACACCCCCTAAGTGCGCACTTCACACCCTTATTCACACCTGCATCTTTCACCCCTTTAGGGAGGTTCCTCCCCCACATTCACACAATCCTGCGGTTTACACGCGCATTACCCCACAGCCAAGCACCTCACACCCCACCACCCCACCGGCCCACACGGGGCCAGTGGGGCAAAGTGGGGAATTTAGGAAAGCTGCCCAGGAAGCTGTTTCTCGCGACAGCATTTTTAGAAACACCACGTTCCTATGTTAGAAACACATTGTTGCTATCTCACATTTGACGGGGATGGCATTCCAACAGATTCCCACCCACTAGGAAGATCCACCATGTATCTAGCTTGGCGCGAGATGCTCTTCGCGCGTACCCGCTTCCTCCTCATGGGCGTTGTCCTCGCCCTGATGTCCATGCTCGTCGTCATCATCTCCGGCCTCACCGCAGGTTTGGTCAACGACGGAGTCTCCGGACTGAAGGCCATGGACAGCGACGTCGTCGCCTTCGCCGACGGCGCCCAAAAGGACTCCGCCTTCACCCGCTCCGTAATTGATGCCTCCGCAGCCGAATCCTTCGCCCACCTCGATGGCGTAGACCAGGCCGCCCCTTTGGGCCTGACCATTGCCAATGCCCATAACCAAGAGGGCACGGCAGTGGATTTGACCCTCTTGGGAGTAAAACCCGATTCCTTCCTCGCTCCAGCTGGGCTCCCCACCATCGACACCACGCGGGTCGACGGCCAACCCAGCAACACCAAGCACGACATCATCGTCTCCTCCACCCTGCAGGATGAGGGCATCGAAGTCGGTGACACGATCACCCTTGACCGCCTGGATATCCCTCTCAATGTCATCGGCTTTAGCGATAACCAGCGCACCTTCGGTCACGTGGACGTGGCCTACCTGCCTTTGGATATCTGGCAGGAGATCCATGCCGGCGGACGCCACGGTGAAGCCGTCACCCCGGACGCCTATGAGGAGGCTTCCGTCATCGTTGCCCGCACTACAGACAAACCCGACACCGAAGCCCTCACAGAGCGGTCCGGACTCGACGTGCGCACCCTCAAGGAAAGCTTCGACTCCTCCCCCGGCTACACCGCTGAGATGATGACCCTGTCCATGATTACGTGGTTCCTCTACGTCATCGCCGCGCTCGTCACTGGTGCTTTCTTCCTCGTCTGGACCATCCAGCGGGCAGGCAATATCGCCACTCTTCGCGCGATGGGCGCCACCAAGGGCTTCCTGTTGCGCGATAGCCTCGGCCAAGCTGTAGTCATCCTTGTCTTGTCCATCCTGGCGGGCGCGCTGGTGGCCGTCGGCTTAGGCAGCCTCTTGGAGCAGACCGCGATGCCTTATGCCACCGAATTCAGCTCTGTCATCAGTGGCGGCCTCATCCTCTTCGTCGCTGGATTGCTCGGTGCCTTCATCGCCGTCGTCCGCGTTACCCGAACCAACCCCCTCGCTGCCCTAGGAGAAAACCGATGAGCCCAGCTTTAGAACTACACGACGTCACCATCAGCTACACCGATGGCGACTCGCAAGTTAAGGCACTCGATTCCGTCAATCTCTGCATCGATCCCGGTGAATTCGTAGCCGTGGTTGGCCCATCCGGCTCTGGAAAGTCCACACTGCTCGCCGTTGCGGGCGCGTTGACAACACCCGATTCCGGCAAGGTCCTAGTCGCAGGTGAAGATATCGTGCCGCTGAGCGGCACCCAACTGGCCGAGATTCGTCGCAACCACATTGGCTTCGTCTTCCAGTCCACAGGTAACCTTCCCTCCGCGCTGACCGCGGAGGAACAAATCGAGCTGGCCACCAAGGTCATCGGCAAGACTGGGCGCTACTCCAGTGCTGAGCTGCTCGACAAGGTCGGTATGAAGCATCGGGCGAAGCACCGTCCAGGAAGCTTGTCCGGCGGTGAGCGCCAGCGTGTCGGCATCGCCCGCGCGCTCGTGGGCGATCCCCAAGTGCTGCTTGTCGACGAACCCACTGCCGCCCTTGATCGCGCACGCTCCCAAGAGATCGTGGCGCTGTTGGCAAAAGAATGCCACGACTTTAACGTCGCTGGCATTATGATCACTCACGACTATGAAGTCCTTGAGCACTGCGACAAGGTCTATGAGATGGTCGACGGCCGCTTGACGCCTGCCTCAGCCCCAGCGTCAGAGTAGGAAAAGAATGCGCAGCTTAACGTAGAATTACGCGCATGCCGAAGATCACTGAAACGACAGTAGCCGAGCACCGCGCCGTCCAGCACCGCGCGGTGCTGGAGGCTGCCGAAGGGTTGATCATCAACAACCGTGGTGCGGTACCGACCTTGGCCGAGGTAGCTGCGGAGGTTGGGCTTGCTCGCCCCAGTGTCTATCGATATGTGTCTTCTCAACACGATTTACTGGTGCAGCTTCTCATCCAGGCCACACAGTTGTGGAATGAACAGCTCGAGGCCGCCATGAAGGTGGCTCCCCCTGAACCCACGAAACGCCTCCGCGCCTATGTGGACGCCGCACTCGAGCTCTTTGTTCATGGGGCCCACGGTCATTTGATGACTGCCGCTCAACACTTCCCCCGAGCTTTTGCTGACGAGGAAGTGCAACGCTCTCATGACGGCTTCGCCTCCATCGTTGATGCGTTCTGTCCCGGTATTTCCGCGGTAGACATTTCGCTGCTCAACGCAGCCATCCTTCGGGCTTCGGAGCTAGCGGAGCGCTCTCCGGAGCAGCTCGATAGCGCGACACAGACTCTTTATGCAATGGCCGATGCCATTGTGCCCCACCCTCCTCCGCGGATGAGAGCAGACCAGGACAGATAAAACCGACTAAGAACAGCTAAGAGCAAAGCAGCCCTCCGCGAATTAACGCGGAGGGCTGCGGGGCGAGAGTACAGCTATCTATACAACGCCCATAAGCGCCTTATTTGGGGCCTAGCGTTCTTCAAAGCGACGGCGGAAATTGTCTTCCAGGCGGTTTCCAACGCCGCTGCCGCCCTTCTTGGATTGCTTGTTGCGCCCGCGCGCAGGGGCATGCGTGCCGACTGCAACCAGAGAATCTTCAGACTTTCCGCGCAACATCCAGACACCGGAGCCGAACATAACGAGGAAGCCAAGGACGGAGAGGCTGACAAACCACAGAGATTGCTGAGCCAACGCGATACCGCCCACCATCATGCAGAGGCCAACAACAATCAAGGCCACTCCGCGGAGGGTGATGGCACCCGAGTTTCCGCCGAAAGATGTTTCACCGGACACAGACGCGCCAAAATCAGGATCATTGGCCAGCAACGACTGTTCAATTTCACGCAGCGCTTGCTGTTCGTGCTCAGAAAGGGCCACAGCGTCCTCCGTAATGGGTTGGGGTTTAGGTAGTAATACTGGGAATGTGGGTTACTACCTCTATAACGTCAAGGATAGCGAGATAGTTCCCACAAAGACAGTCCATAATTTGGCCGCACTACCCCCTCACGGCCTATGACCCCGGCCCCAGTCTTAGGCCGCCATTACCCCGAAGCCCAGCTCGGACTCAGTCGCATCCACATAACGTGCGGCAAGCGCTAAGTACTGATAAACCGAATCCGGCTCAGGGACCGGATCTAGCCCAGAGGCCACACGTGAGCGCACACGGGAGTACTCCTTAAACTCCTCTGCCCACTGCGCATCAGCCAGGCCAATGAGAGCCACCTGCTCCCAGGCGGAAGTAGGCAAGCGCCGGCGGCGCGACACCGTGGACGCCGCCACGCGTGCCCCGGCTGCACGTAGCGAGGCGCGGTAAGCCATTTCCAATGCATCCGTAAAGCTTCCCTCCGCTGCGCTTCTCCGCGCATCCGCTAAGAGGTCTAGTGCTTGGTTCACAAAACGGTCTCGCTGCACCCGCTGCATAGCCTCACGGTTCCGGCTGCGGGCCGCCGCTGTTGCTGAGATTACTTGTGCCATGTCCTCTCCCCCTTGGGCTTCTTCCTCAGTTTGTCGATAAAGACTGTGCTGTTGATGTTCTGCTGTTGTTCGTTGTTGCGATTCACCTTAAAACCACCTTCCTACATCCACCTCCAATTTTAGAGCAAGTGTTCGAATTAAACAATGGTTTTAAAGCATCATTTCGAATTCTTTCGAACACGCACGCCACGACGCTTGATGGAAGTTTTCCCGAGTGCTTTCACATACCGCGAGAATCTGTTGTTATTAGACATGTGAGTTACACGCTGCGCCGCTTAAGCCCCCAAGAGTTCGCCATTGCCCTCCCGCACTTGGTGGATATCTACATTGCAGCGATGGACTACAACCCCTCGGTGCGCGAGGGGTCCATCTCACGATGGCGCGCAGATCTCATACGCCCAGGGTTTTCCTGCGTTGTGGCCACCGATGAATATGGCATCGCCGGCTTTGCCTACGGCTTCCTAGGCACCCCCGATACCTGGTGGGATAAACAGCTCCGCCGTGCACTCGCCGCCTGCGGCGGCCCTACCCCAGAGCAAGAAGAGATTCTCCACAATTACTTCGAGCTGGCAGAAATCCACGTGCTCCCCGCGAAACAAGGCCACGGCCTGGGCCGCGCACTACTAGAAGCCTTAGCCTGGAATCTTCCCGCTCGCTATATTTTGCTCTCCACACCGGAAGTTCCTCATGAAGCCAACTCCGCCTTTGGGCTCTACCGCAAGATGGGCTTTGGCGATTTCCTGCGCGACCTCCATTACCCCGCTGATTCCCGCCCCTTCGCAATCCTGCAATCTACTGTGCCGCTCGCGCCAACCGACACCACTTAACCTGGCGCCTTAGCCCTGAACCTGCCCAGGTAAAGTGGCAAGCGTGACTACACCGCAGATACCTTCCTTGGACGAAATTCCCGCAGCCGTACGCGAGGAGCTCGCGCTTTTTCTAGACCGCCAGCGTGATGCCATCGCATCCATCGGCGCTCCGGTAACCAACGCGATTTCCTATTTGGAATCCTTCGTGCTGGATGGCGGCAAGCGCATCCGTCCCCTCTACGCATGGGCAGGTTTTATCGGCGCACGCGGGCTGGAAGGGTCGGAGTCCCCGCAGGCCATGCTCCGCGCAGCCACATCCTTGGAGTTCATCCAAGCCTGCGCCCTGATCCACGATGACATCGTGGATGCCTCCGATACTCGGCGCGGTAACCCAACCGTTCACCGTGGCGTAGCAGCCCGCCATCGCGAACTCGGCTTCCACGGCGATGCTGATTTCTTCGGTCAGTCCCTTGCCATCCTCGTGGGTGACATGGCCCTGGTCTGGGCGGAAGACATGCTCCAAGACTCCGGCCTGAGCCCTGAGGCACTCGCGCGTGCCCGCGCCCCTTGGCGCGCTATGCGCCGCGAGGTAATCGGCGGGCAGATGCTGGATATCTGCCTCGAAGCGGAAGGTTCTGAGGACGCCACGTTGGCTGATTCCGTCAACCGTTTCAAGACCGCCGCCTACACCATTGAGCGCCCCCTGCACTTGGGCGCAGCCATAGCTGGCGCCCCCGAAAAGCTCGTCGCTGCTTTCCGCGGCTACGGCCAAGACATCGGGGGCGCCTTCCAGCTGCGCGATGATTTGTTGGGGGTCTTCGGTGACCCCGCCGTGACCGGCAAGCCGGCCGGTGATGATTTGCGCGAGGGCAAGCGCACAGTCCTCTTGTCCTTGGCACTGCAGCGCGCGGATGCCTCTGATCCCGCCGCGGCTGCGGAATTGCGTCGCCTCATCGGTCAGACAGAGGATCCCGCAGAGATTGCCCGCATGGCGCAGATCATTGCGGATTCGGGTGCACCGGATGTCGTCGAGCAGCGCATCAACGATCTCACGCGCTCGGGCCTTGACCACCTTCACAATGCTCAGGTTTCCCCCGAGGTTACGAAGACTCTGGAAGAGCTGGCCCACAAGTCCACGGCCCGCCGGATGTAGCATGCCTCGTCCCACAACCACGCGCGTACCCCTGCGCATTCCCCATCCCCTGCCTTTGGGCATCATCGCCGCTGTCGTGCTGGCGCTTGCCTCTTTCTCCGGTGGCGCTACCCGCAATCGCGGTGGATTCCTTGAGGCGCTCAATATCGGCTTTCTGGCTTATGGCCATGGCCGCAACATCGGCATGGTCCTCTATTGGGTTGGCCTTTTCGGTTTGGTTGCCACATGGGTTTTAGCCGGCCGCTACTTCATTGCCCCGCAGTTGAAGGACCCACAACCAGACGGCGCGCTGTCCGATATTCGTCGGATGCTGCTGTGCTGGGTTGCCCCTTTGTTGTGTGCGGCACCGCTGGCTTCTCGCGATGTGTATTCCTATCTCATGCAAGGTGCGATGGTGCGTGATGGCTTCGACCCTTATGTCGAAGGCGCGGCGGTGAACCCTGGTCCCTTCCTCTTGGAGGTCTCCCACGACTGGCGCAACACCACCACCCCTTATGGCCCCTTGCATCTGTGGATGGGCAATGGTGTAACCCACCTGGTAGGAGAAAACGTCGCCGCGGGCATCATCGTTTACAAGGCAATTTCGGTCCTGGGTTTTGCAGCTATCGCCTGGTCAATTCCACGGCTAGCCCGAAGCATCGGAGGCGATCCTGCCCTCGCGCTCTGGTTGGGCGTGGCGAATCCAGTGATGCTCTTGCACCTCATCGGTGGAATGCACAACGAATCAGTCATGGTGGGCTTAGTGTCGCTGGGCTTGCTTGCTGCAGTGCACCACAAGTTCCATGTCAGCCTCCTTCTCGTCGGTGTGGCAGTCTCCCTCAAGGCCACCGCTGTCTTCGCCGCACCTTTTATCGTGTGGCTCATGCTGCACCACTGGGCCCCAAAGGGGACGAAGCCCATCAAGCGCTTCGGAGTCTTCCTCCTGTCCGGCTTCCTTGCCGTGGTGGAGGTCGCACTGGCGGTGGCGGCGATTACGTGGGTGTCGGGAAGCTCGTGGGGCTGGCTGTCACAGATCAGCGGCAATTCCAAGGTCATCAACCCTCTAGCTGGCCCTACCCTGCTGGCTGACATCCTCGTGCCGCTCATCCAGGTCTTCTCCCCCGATACCACCTATAACGGTGTGCTCACCGCGCTGCGCTCGGCTGCGATGATCCTCATGATCCTCGGCCTCGTCCTCGTATGGTGGTGGGGTCGCACGGGCGTGCGCCGGGCTATCGCCGCCACGGCCGCGGCGTACCAGGTGGCATTCGTCTTCAACTCTGTGACGCTGCCCTGGTACTACGCCTCCGTGCTCACGCTCATGGGAACGTTCCGCCCGCCATTGCCCTTGATCAAGCTCACCACCGGCGTGGCTATTTTCATCGGCGTCGCCTTTGCCGGTGACGGGAACCACCAGCTTTATAACTGGTTCTGGGATATCGCCATGGTGGTCGTAGCTTGGTCAGCAACGCAATGGATTTTCGATGGTGTTCCACGCACCACCGCGGCCCCGAAGCCCGATGAGGGTTCTAAAAAGCCGAAGCCTGTGCGCGCCGAATAACCTCGCGCGCCAGGTGCCCGTGCAGCGCGTCAATGGGGCGGCCTGGCAAAGAATCATCTTCGGTAAATAGGTGCGCCAGAATCTCGTTGTCGCCCCACCCGTTGTCGGAGAGGACCGTAATCACTCCGGACACATGCTTGGAAATGACGCCTTTGGCGTTGAAGAATGCTTCCGGAACGAGGCGCTCTCCCTCGGCATTGCGCCACACAATGAACTTGCGCGCATTGAGAAGATCGAAGACACGCGTGATCGGGAGATCGAGCCTTTCAGCGACCTCCTTCAGCGTCAGCAGCTTTTCCCCGGCGAGGAGCTGCGGCAGTTCTGGGTGCGGATTCTCGGTGTTTTTCTCAGACTTAGTCACGGACACAACTGTAGCCGGATCACACTTTGGGGCGCCGATCAGCCATACTGGAATCCATGACAAGGCTGAACGTGGGCGACATTCTTGAGGGACGCTACCGCATCGATCAGCCGATCGCTCGCGGCGGCATGTCCACCGTGTATCGCTGCGTTGACATGCGTTTGGGTCGCGCAGTGGCGGCCAAGGTGATGGATGAGCGCTATCACGATGACCCCGTCTTCGTCACCCGCTTCGAACGCGAAGCACGCGCGATGGCGCAGCTGAGCCACCCCAATCTCGTCGCCGTGCATGACTTTTCCGCGGATGGATTACCCATTTATCTCATCATGGAGCTCATCACCGGAGGTACCTTGCGCGAGCTCCTTGCGGAACGCGGACCCATGCCGCCGCATGCCGCAGCCGGCGTCATGCACTCCGTGCTGGCCGGGCTCACCGAAGTGCACCATGCCGGCCTCGTGCACCGAGATATCAAGCCGGACAATGTTCTGATCACGGATAGCCACCGCGTCAAGGTCGGTGATTTCGGTCTGGTTCGCTCCGCCAAGGCGGAGCACGATAGCTCCGGCCAGATCGTCGGTACCGTCAGCTACCTCTCCCCCGAGCAGGTCACTGGCGCGGACATCACGCCGGCCTCCGACGTGTACTCCGCGGGAATCGTGCTCTTTGAACTCTTGACCGGCACAGTCCCCTTCCACGGCGATACCCCGCTGGCGCACGCCACCGCGCGCGTGCACGAGGATGTGGTGGCGCCCTCCTCCCGCATCGAGGGGGTACCCATGCTTTTCGACGCCCTCGTGGCCACCGCCACTGCACGCCAGCCAGCCGAAAGGTTTGCGGATGCCGGCGAATTCCTCGATGCTTTGGATGATGTCTCCCGCGAGCTACAGCTCCCGAAGTTCACTGTGCCGATTCCGCGGAACTCAGCTGCCGCACGTACTGCTGCCGTGCCAACGGATTTTTCGGGCACGGATAATACCCGGGTCTTTGAAGCGACCTCAGCTATCCCTGCACCCCAGCCCCCAACGCGGGAAACCCGGGTAGAGCCGCGCAACGACGCCTTCTTCCCGCCAGCCGAGCCTGTCGAGCCCCCAGCACCCTCCCCTGCGGTACCGGAGCCTTCTGCCCCCGTTCCTCCAGCCGGGGCCGAGGAAGAGCCGGAAGAACGGCCCTTGAGCAACCGCAGCGCGATAGCCCTCATTGGCTTCCTCGTCCTCGTCGGCCTCGCCACCTTGGCCGTCGCCGTGGCGGCTTGGTGGTTCGGCTCCGGAGAATACGGCACGTGGCCGATTCTCTGGAGGCCGTATTAGCCTGCGCAGCTCCTAGTTGCGCAGCATCTCAGCGATAAGGAAGGACAGCTCCAGCGATTGCTGGGTGTTTAGGCGCGGGTCCACGGCGGACTCGTAGCGGCCCGGCAGATCCACATCCGTGATGTCCTCAGCGCCGCCAAGGCACTCGGTGACGTCCTCACCGGTGAACTCCAGGTGCACGCCGCCCGGGTGGGTGCCCAGTTCACGGTGGACCTCGAAGAAGCCTTGGACCTCGTCGACGATCTTGTCGAA
>QWCJ01000258.1_pt1 | contig 36120 bp, 31 predicted proteins | sample 1972501 | NCBI WGS metagenome assembly QWCJ01 (sample SAMN09866711, study PRJNA288562) | Human vaginal metagenome isolate term2_vaginal, whole genome shotgun... | isolation source: vagina | host: Homo sapiens | place: USA: California
TGCCAGATGTTGATGGTATACATATAAGTCTTGCCTTGTTTTTAAGAGCTGGGTTATCAAAATCTGCAAGCTTTGTAAAGTCATAGCCAGGATACTCATAGAAAACCCACATGGCTTTTGCTGCATCCATAGCAGAGCCTCCACCGATTGCAATTATCCAATCAGGTCCGAATTTCTCCATTCTCTTGCCACCTTCTAGGCAAGTCTTAACAGATGGGTCTGGCTCCACGCCATCAATTATATCGACTTCAATTCCTGCTTTTTCTAGTTGCGCTTTTGCTTCATCCAAAAATCCAAATCTCTTCATGGAAGATCCACCAGTTACAAGAACTGCTTTCTTGCCATCAATAGTTGATAGGTAGTCTAGGGCATCTTCTCCATGGATAATGGTGTTTGGTACTGAAAATGTTTTGTAGGTCATATAGCCTCCTCGTATTGTTAATTATTTATCTAATAATATTATACAAGTTTATGTTTTTAGGACAAGCGTTTTCTCTTGCTTATCCTAATCTTTTTTCACCCCAGTAGAACATTGTAATAGCTCCAGGTCCTATATGGCTACCTATTGTAGGACCAATTTCAAATATGTCTATAGCAGATATCTCCTTAAACCTATCTGCCATCATATCCCTTAGTTCCTTAGCTGTCTTTTCATTGCTAGCATGACTTATCATAAGTTTATCATTATAATTAAGGCCACCGATAGCATTTTTTTCCATCCTATCGACTAAAGTCTTGAGAAGTTTTTTCTTTGTTCTTACTTTTTGAGTTACCTGCATATGACCTTCATCATCGATTTCTATTAAAGGACATATTTTGAGAAGATTTCCAATATTGGCAGCAGTTTTAGAAATTCTTCCCCCTCTTGCTACATATTCTAGATTTTCATTGCTGGTATAGCTTATGACATGGAGGGTGTTTTCTTTTGCCCATTTATATAAATCTTCTATGCTCATACCTTCATTTTTGAGCATAACTAGTTTATCTACTAGAAGGCCTACACCAGAAGAAGCCATCTTTGAATCTATAGGATAGATCTTTCTTTCGGGAAATTTCTCCTTGAGTATATCAACTGCTTGTAAAAGGCAAGAATATTGGGTGGTAAGACCCGAAGATAAACACACATGGATAATATCCATATCTTTTTTTAGGATTTCTTCAAAGTAGTCTAGGTAGGCTTGGGTATTAATGGCAGCTGTGCTTGGAGCGGCACCTTCTTCCATATTTCTATAGAATTCTTCCATATCCAAACTTTGGCCAAAATCGTCTAAGTATATTTCTCCATTAAGTTCGTAATTTGATTTTATAAAACTTACGCCGATTTCTTTTACATATTCGGCAGATAAATCCATTATAGATTCAGAACTAATAATATAATCTGACATAAATCCTCCTTCTGAAATCTAATAATTAATTATATTCTACCATACTCGAGATAATTCTTAAATAGAATATCTTATCATCTATTAATTGTAGACAAAAAAAGAGGCACGAAGTTAATCCGTGCACCCTTCATTAATTACCTTTATTTGTTGCGTCTTATATGACTTTCTGCATATCCAGCATCTGCTAGAGCTTGGTAAACTTGGTTTCTATGTTCTTTGTTATAAGTTTCTGCTATAATTCTTACTACTGCATGGTCAAATCCAACTGTTTCTGCTGATTTAAATTGGTCGATATTTTTGATATTTGCGCCCAAGTCTTTGATTATAGTGAGAAGTCTGATTAGCTCACCTGGTTTATCGGAGATTGTTGTGGTAATTTCTGTAAGTCTTCCAGTTTTAAATAAACCGGAGTTAATGATTTGATAGATTGTGTTAACGTTAATATTACCACCAGAAAGAACCGCACAGACTTTTCCATCAGAGAAATCATATTTGTTTGAAAGTACTGCAGCAACAGATGAAGCTCCTGCTCCTTCTGCACTTACCTTACTTTCTTCTAGAAGTCTTAGGATGGCGTTGGTTATTTCATCTTCTGATACTGTTACTATTTCATCGACATATTTTTCGCATAGGTCAAAGGTAATCTCGCCTGGTTTTTTGACAGCTATACCATCAGCCATAGTGTTTGCAGAATCAAGTGTTACAATTTTCCCTGCTTTTCTTGAAGCGAGCATTGATGCTGCATTTTCTGGTTCCACACCTATGATTTTTACATCTGGTCTTAGGGATTTTACAGCCAAGGCTATTCCTGAAATTAGTCCACCCCCACCTATTGGAACTACGATGTATTTTACATCTGGAAGTTGATCTAAGATTTCAAGACCTATAGTACCTTGTCCAGATAGTACATATTCATCATCAAAAGGTGCAACGTAAGTTAGATCTCTTTCTTTTTGAAGCTCATAAGCCTTAGCTTGAGCATCATCAAAGGTTCCATCTACTATGATTACTTCACCACCATAGCCCCTAGTAGCTTCGATCTTAGAAAGAGGAGCAATTGATGGGATACATATATATGATTTGATCCCTTGTCTAGTTGCTGATAGGGCCACACCTTGGGCGTGGTTTCCTGCTGAACAAGATATTACACCTTTTTTCTTTTGTTCATCTGTAAGGTGGGCAATCTTGTTGAAGGCTCCTCTTAGTTTAAAGGAACCTGTTTTTTGTAAGTTTTCCATCTTGATATAGAGATTCTCACCCATTCTAGATGCTGTATATATTGGAGTCTTTTCAATATTACCTTCAAGAATTTCTCTTGCTTCTTTAATCATTTCTAAATTTGCTGTCATAATTACCTCTTTTATTTTCCTTGCGCCATTTTCTTGTAAGATTCTAATCTTTCACGTGCTGCTTCTTCTGCTTCTGCATATAGTTGGTCTGCACTTTCAGGGAAGGCCTTCTTAAGTGAAGCATAACGAACTTCACCTTGAAGGAATTCTTGGAAGGATTCTTCTGGATCTCTTGAATCTAAAGTGAATGGATTCTTGCCTTCTGTTGCTAAAAGTGGATTGAATCTCCATAAGTGCCAGTAACCTGAAGCTACAGCTTCTTTTTCTCTTCTTTGAGTCTTGCCCATTCCAGCCTTGATACCGTGGTTGATACATGGAGCGTAAGCAATGATTAATGATGGACCTGGATAAGCCTCAGCTTCCTTGATTGCCTTAAGGGTTTGAGCTTGGTTTGCTCCCATAGCTACTTGTGCAACATATACGTAACCATAGGTTGTCATCATTAGACCGAGGTCTTTTTTACGTACTTTTTTACCTGATGCGGCAAATTTGGCAACTGCAGCAAGTGGTGTTGCCTTTGAAGATTGACCACCTGTGTTAGAGTAAACTTCTGTGTCGAATACTATGATATTTATATCTTCTCCACTTGCTAGAACATGGTCTACTCCAGAAAAACCTATATCATAAGCCCAACCGTCACCACCGAATATCCATTGGCTCTTCTTAACCATATAATCCTTGAGAGCTTTTATTCTTCCTACTATTCTCTTAGCTTCTGGATCGTCAATTTGATTTCCTAAAAGTGACTCTATCTTAATTGCAGCTTTCTTGCTTGACTCAAAGTCGTTGTTATTTTCTAACCATTCATTAAAGGCATCATTTAATGGGCTTTGTACATGTAGGCCTAGGAATTTCTTCATTAGATTTTCTAGGGCAAGTTTGTTAGCCTTGCTTGCAAGAAGCATTCCGTAACCATATTCTGCTGCATCTTCAAATAGTGATGATGCCCAAGCAGGACCTTCTCCCCTACTATTTGTACAATATGGCATTGATGGAACTGATGATCCCCAAATTGATGAACATCCTGTAGCATTTGATATAAGTTGGTGGTCACCGTATAGTTGGGTAATTAGCTTAGCGTAAGGTGTTTCACCACAACCTGCACATGCTCCAGAAAATTCTAATAGAGGTCTTGAGAATTGTGAATTCTTTACATTGTTAGCTTCGATCTCATCATCCTTGTAGCCTACCTTGTTGTGAGCATATTCCCAATTGTCTGCTTGCTTTTCAATTTGCTCATCAATTGGCTTCATCTCAAGGGCCTTGGTTGGAGCAGGACATACATCTACACAGTTACCACATCCCATACAGTCATATGGAGATACTTGAATTCTGAATTCATATCCTTCTAGTCCCTTACCTATAGCCTTCTTTGTTTCAAAGCCTTCTGGCGCATTAGCCTTAGCTTCATCATCTAATAAGAATGGTCTAATAGTTGCGTGAGGACATACAAATGAACATTGGTTACATTGGATACAGTTGTCTATCTTCCATTCTGGAACGAATAGGGCGATACCTCTCTTCTCATATTGGCTTGTGCCGGCCATATATTGTCCGTCATCGTATGGAAGATAAGCTGATACCGGAAGATCGTCTTCATGAAGATTTATGATTGGTTTAACCATATTTCTAATAAAGTCTGGCTCATCAGAATTATCTTCTGCTGCCTCAACCTTAAGGTTCTTCCAACTTTCTGGAACTTCTACCTTAGATAATTCTTCTCTAGTCCTATCTACTGCCTTATTGTTCATATCGACAATATCTTGACCCTTCATTCCGTATGAAGCTTGGATGGATTCCTTTAGATAATTAATGGCATCATCAATTGGGAGAACTTCTGATAGGATAAAGAAGGCTGTTTGGATTACCATGTTTGTCCTATGACCTAATCCAACTTCTAGAGCAATTTTTGAAGCATTTACAGTATAGAATTGGATATTTCTTTCTGCTATATCTTTTTTCATAGCAGCTGGCATATGCTCTTCTAATTCTTCCATATTCCATATTGTATTTAGAAGGAAGATTCCTCCGTCTTTTAAGTTTTTCGTTAATTCATATTGTTTTACATAGGCTTGAGGTGAGCATGATACAAAGTCTGCTTCATCTATTAAGTAAGCTGCATGGATTGGATTTGGTGAGAAACGCAAGTGAGATAGGGTTAAACCATTACTCTTTTTCGCATCATAGTCGAAATAACCTTGGGCAAACATGTCTGTGTTATCACCTATAATCTTGATAGCATTTTTATTAGCACCTACAGTACCATCACCACCATTACCCCAGAAGATACATCTGTTAGTTTTACCATCATCTATTACGAAGCTTCTGTCGAAGTCAAGGGAAGTATGCATCACATCATCATCAATACCAACTGTAAAGTGGTTCTTTGCATCCTCTTTTGCTAGATTGTCAAATACAGCCTTGATATGAGCTGGGTTTGTATCCTTTTGACCAAGACCGAAACGACCACCAATAATCTTTGGATTTCTATCAGAATTAGCAAACACTTCTACTACATCTAGGTATAAAGGCTCGCCAACAGATCCTTTTTCTTTTGTTCTATCTAAAACAGCGATTCTTTCAACTGTTTGTGGAATGGTTTTTAATAAATGTTCAGCTGAAAATGGTCTATATAGATGAACCTTAACTAGTCCTACTTTTCTACCTTCTTCGTTTAATCTAACTACAGTTTGATTGATTGTATCTGTTCCAGAGCCCATTGCAATTATGATATCTGTAGCTTCAGGGTCTCCTACATAGTTGAATAATGAATAATCTGTGCCGATTTTTTCGTTAATCTTATCCATGTATTCTTCAACTATAGCTGGTAGTCTATCATAAGCTTCATTTTGTGCTTCAGTTCTTTGGAAATATCCACCCTTTTCAAATACGCCACGCATGGTTGGCCTATGTGGAGATAAGGAATCGTTTTTAAAGGCGTCAATGGCATCGTAATCAACCATATCTTCAAATTGGTCATAGTCCCAAACTTCGATTTTTTGAATCTCATGGCTTGTCCTAAATCCATCAAAGAAGTTTACGAAAGGAATCCTTGCCTTAATTGCAGCCAAATGGGCAACTGGCGATAAGTCCATAATCTCTTGAACAGATCCTGATGCTAGCATTGCAAATCCAGTTTGTCTACCTGCCATAACGTCTTGATGGTCACCATACATGTTAATTGTACATGTAGAAATAGAACGAGCTGCAACGTGAAATACTGCTGGAAGTCTCTCACCTGCCATTTTAAACATATCTGGAATCATTAGGAGGAATCCTTGGCTTGCTGTATATGTAGATGTTAAAGCACCTGCTGCTAATGATCCGTGAACTGCACCAGCAGCTCCTGCTTCGTGTTGCATCTCTGTTACTGAAACTTCATTACCGAAAAGGTTTTTTCTACCTTGAGCAGCCCACTTGTCAATAAATTCAGGCATTGGTGAAGATGGTGTGATAGGATAAATTGCTGCAACATCAGAAAATGCGTAAGATACGTGTGCTGCGGCGGTATTTCCATCCATTGTTTTCTTTTTTCTTATAATAGTCATTGTCTCTCCTTATGTAATACGTTAAAGAAATGTATATAAGCGGAAAAATAGAACTCAAAAGAGTCCTATTTTAACTTTTTCTTTTTATTTAACTAATTCATCAATATAAGCTTCATTAGCTTGTGGGTCTAATTTGAATCCACTAATTTTGTTTACTATACATGCTATAGCACCGTCACCAGAGATATTGCAAGCTGTACCAAAAGAATCTTGGGCAACATACAAAGCAATGATTAGGGCTGTCATAGGTTCAGTAAATCCAAGCATAGATTGTAAGATACCAAGAGCTGCCATTACTGCTCCTCCAGGTACTCCAGGTGCTGCAACCATAGTCACACCAAGCATTAATATGAATGGGAATATGTGAGCTAAGGTAACATCTCCACCTTGTAGCATGAGTATAGACATAGCACAAGATGTAAGCGTTATGGTTGAACCTGATAAGTGGATTGTCGCACAAAGTGGAATAACGAAGTCTGCTATACCCTTGTTAACACCCATTTTGTAGGTTTGTCTTAATGTTACAGGAATTGTTGCTGCTGATGATTGGGTTCCAATTGCTGTCATATAAGCTGGGAAGATATTTTTGATTTTCTCAAATGGATTACCTCCACCCATAGAGCTTGCTATTGTGTATTGGATCAAAATAGTCAACCAGTGAAGTATAATTACCATTATAAATACTTTTGAGAAAACTGATAATACTTTTGCTACTGTTCCTTGATATGCCAAATTAGCAAAAATACCAGCAATGTGGATAGGCAATAAAGGAATTACTATGTTTGAAATTAATTTTGTAATAATATCAGAAAACTCGTGTACTGCTTTTTTAAGGAATTCTCCCTTAACTGCAGCAATACCTACACCAAGTATGAATGACATAATAAGTGCGGTTGTTACACTAAATATAGGATCCATTGGTGATTCAAAGAAAGGTTCTAGGACTCTACCTGTGTTTTGGTCAGGGTTAAAGTTCATTGTACCTGGATCTATGAAGTGTGGTAATATAGCGCTTCCTGTGAAATATGTAGCCGTACCGAATATTACTGTTGATAGATATGCTATTCCAGCAGTAATAGCTAGTGTCTTACCTGCATCATTTCCTAAATCTGCTATACCTGGGATAACAAATCCCATGATGATTAAAGGAATAACAAAGTTTAGGAAGTTGCCAAATAGTCCATTAAAGGTAATTAATATTCTAACAAGAACTGCTGGTCCAAATAGACCGATTAGAATACCTAAAATGATGGCTATGATTAGCCTTGGCAGTAAACCTAATTTTTTCATTTCTTCCTCCTAAATGAAAATTGATCATATGATCATCTTTATAATATCAAATATACGTTTTCATGTCAACTTTATTTCACTAAATTATCCCCTCTAAAATCTCTAATGATTCTGATTATTAAAAGCAATTTTATGATACATATAAGGGATTACGTTTTACTATTTTAAAATCGTATTTATCTAAGCAAAAAAAGAAACGAGATATTTAACCCGCTTCTTTTTATCCAATTTAGAATGACTTATCTATTATATTTTTAAGGGTTTGTGCTGATTTTTGCATTCTTTCATTTTCTGTATCAGTCAATGGCACTTCTATAACCCATTTTACACCATCTTTTCCAATAACAGTAGGAACTCCTATATAAATATCCTTTAGTCCGTATTCTCCATCAAGATATGAAGATGTAGAAAATACTGAGTTCTCATCATTAATAATTGATTCAACAATTCTTGCCAGAGCCATGCCTATTCCATAAAATGTTGCACCCTTCTTTTTTATAATTTCATAGGCAGCATTTTTTGTTTTTTCAAAAGTATCGAGGAGAGCTAACTCATCAACTTCGCTGTTTGCCTTAACCCATTCATAAATTGGTAGGCCACCAATATTTGTGTGAGACCAAACTGCAAATTCGCTATCTCCGTGCTCACCTAGGACAAAGGCATCGACACTTCTAGGATCTATGCCTATAAGTTGAGCAATCTCTTTCTTAAATCTAGAAGAATCGAGGGTTGTCCCTGTTCCTATTACCTTGTTTGCAGGAAAGCCTGAGAATTTCCATGTTGCATATGTTAGAATATCTACTGGGTTACTTGCTACTAGAAAGATGCCATCAAAACCAGATTCTACAACTTTTCCTACCATGTCTTTAAAAATAGATAGGTTCTTCTCTACTAGATCAAGCCTTGTCTCCCCATCCTTTTGTGGTATCCCTGCTGTTATTACAACAACTTCGGCATCCTTGCAATCCTTATAGTCTGCCTTATAGATTGACTTTGGCTTAGAAAAACTTAAAGCATCAGATAAGTCCATAGCGTCGCCATAAGCCTTGTCTTCATTTATATCAATTATTCCGAGTTCTCTACCTATGCCCAATATTGTAGAAGCATAAGCAAAGGAGGAGCCAACTGCTCCATCTCCAATTAAAATTATCTTACTATCTTTCATAAAAACTCCTTTATATACCCTATTCTTTTACTAGGATATAATTATTATACTTTAAAATTCTCCCTGCAAAAGATTATTTATTATTTTTTGAAGTTTTCTTATCAATCAAGGCTACGGCTAATAGTGAGTACAAAAGCCAATTTCCCTTGGCATAGGCCATATATTTAGGAAGCCAAATACTCGCGTACTTTTGCTTGTAATTTCTAAGGCCCTTAAATGAATAGAATCTACTACCATGCTTATAAACAAGATAAGCCATTCTTTCAGATAGGTAGGCTGATTTCATAAGACCGACGTTTGATAGGGGTGCCATTCCAAGATTAAAATACTTGTAGGAGTTTTCCTGACCATAGATAAATAGATTAAGAAATAGAAAATCCATCATAGAATTAACATTTTTATCTTGATCATAACGCATCAAATCTATAGTAAGGACTTCTGGATTCTTGTTTGGCATAATATTTGTAAATGCGGTTATTTCGTCGTTTTTATCCAAAACAATTGCTATTTCCTCTCTTCTTAGATAAGCTCTATCAAAAAATCCCAAGGAAAAGCCCTTCTCTCTTTTATCCTTCAGCCAGGAATTTGATATTTCTTCTAACTTATCTAGGAATTCATTAGTATAGGGATAAGATACAAGCTTAAATTTATAGCCTTCTTTAGCAAATCTGTTTAGAATATTTCTCTCGGTGGATTTCTTTCTTCCTTTTAGGGAAAAGTCTGTCAGATTAACCATGGCATTTTCCCCAAATTTCATAAAATCATATCCATAATCGTGCAGGCTTAGGGTGAATCTCTCGCCCACTTCATAAAATATAGGATTAAGTCCTGACTTTTGGCATACTTCGTTAAAAGCAAAGAGCGCTAAAGCAATATCCGCTTCTTTCCCAAAAGGCTCGCCCATGACTATTGCCTTGTTATTTATGATTTGATATTGAAAGGCCACAGTTTGTTCTCCGTCCTTGTCCCTATAATAGTATATATATTTATCATTTAAGAAAGATAGTCCAGAGGCTAGGGATTGACTTGACCCATATTTATCAATCAATAAGTCTAAATCGTCTATATTTGTCTCGTAAAGTTCCTCTCCTCCTTTTTTCATATAAGAAAATATTAGCTTAGTAAGTAGGATAAAGATAAGAAGGATAAGTAGGGTGTATATAAGGCTCATGGGCAAGCTGTAGTTTTTATTCCTATTTATATTTAAAATATAGAAGAAAAATCCTACGAGAAAGAGTACACAATCTACAGTCTTCTCTTCCCAACTATAGATGAATCTCTCCTTAAACAAAAACTTTCTGGTATAAAATCCAAGACCCATTAGGATAAGTACAGGTAGGATTGATACCACATTTTCACCAATTGCAATTAGAAAGAAAATATGACAAAGACCAGTAAGCATAAGAAGATTTATTGATTTCTTTTGTTTATCTATGGACAATCTTCCTGCAATTAAGAATAAATATCCTAAAAGCAAGTATACGGTAAGCAAAACAAGCTCTATAGCCGATAAGTCCTTGCTTACATTTCCTATATTATAGAAATTCTCCAAAGAAATTACTGAAAGTATAATATATATTCCATATAGAATTATAAATATACTATTTATTTTCTGTATAAGCTCTTTAATTACTCTTAGGGCAAAGTCACCATATTTTTCTTTAATTTTCCTAAGAAAGTCTTTAGATAGAAATCCTATTCCAGTAAATGAAAGTATGGCAAAGACAAGAAGGAAGCCATTAACATAATGATCTTTACTTGCCTTTCCTACTATAAAAGCAATAAGAGCAAGTAAGACCAAGGATAAAAATATCGTAGCTTTCTTTTTATTTACTAATTTGTTCATTATTTCCCTCCATAAATTCTACTACAAGTTTATTAAATAAATAGGGATGGGATCTCGCTAGCTTATGGCCTGCTTTTTTTACTATGACAAGCCTTGAACGATCGATTGATTCAGAAATATTTTTTACATGATCAAGCCTTATCAGATCGAAAGATCCAACTATTATCAAAACCTCACTTTTAATATCTCCTAGGTCCGTCTTATTTAATCTTAAATCTTTCAAAAGTAAGGCAGCAACTCTCTTATTTCTTTTAAAAAAGGGCAATATATTCCAAAAAATATTCTCTCCAAGGCTAATTACTCTACTTAAAAGCCTAGTTCCACTAAATCTTATGTTGGGAGCATTTAAAATTAATTTCTCTACTAGAGCAGGATATCTAATTGTAAATAAAAGGGCAAGATTTGCTCCATCAGAAAATCCTAAAACATTTGCCTTCTTTATAGAAAGTTTGTCAAAAATCTCCTTGAGGTCACTTGCCATAAGATCGAAGGTTAATTTGTCTCTGGCATTATCACTTCTCCCGTGGTCCCTAAAATCTATAAGATATAGGTGAAATCTTCTAGAAAGAGCTCCAATATTGTATTCAAAGTAGGACGAGTCTCCACCATTTCCGTGGAGTAGAAACAAATTTTCACCAGCTCCTAACTCTTTATAGAAAATTTCGGTCCCATCATTTAATTTAATCATTCCCTTTTTCATAACTACCTCTTATAAAACTATACCTTATATATTTCTCACATAATCATTAGAGTCAATTAAATAAATCTAAATAATCTGAAAATAAATAATAACACTACAAATACATTCATGAATATAACTATATAATAAAAAAACCTCAATCATTTTACTGATTGAGGATAACATTAAGCTTAAGCTAAAGTCCTAATAATAATGATGCAACTTCAAAATATATTAGAAGTACAAGTGTATCAACTATTGTTGTAATGAGTGGTCCTGCCATTACCGTAGGATCTATATTAAATTTATCTGCTATTAGCGGCAATACTCCACCCATGACTTTGGAAAATATTATTGTTAGCAAAAGGGTTATAGAGACTGTAAGATTGACACCAATTTGTGCTTGGTCTAAAATCATTAGCCTTATAAAGTTAATGATTACTAAGATAACACCAGTTATTAGACCAATGCTTGCTTCTTTCATAATCACCTTAAAAAAATCTTTAAATCCTATATCTCCTCTATAAAGGGATGTGATTACTGTCGTTGAAGCCTGGCTTCCTGCATTACCGCCAGAATCCATAAGCATTGGTATATAGGCTGTTAGGGCAACCGCACTTGCAAGTAGATTTTCATATCTGTGGATTATAAAACCTGTCATAGTCGCTGTGAGTAAGCATATTATAAGCCATGTAGTCCTTGTTTTTGCAATTTTAAAGCTTGATTCAACTAGGTAAGAATCAGAGTTATCAGAAATACCTGTTATATTTGACATATCTTCTTGGAACTCTTCGTGTGCTACATCGATTACGTCTTCTGCTGGCACGATACCGATTAGTCTATTTTCAGAATCGACTACTGGCACCTCTCCTAAATCGTATTTGTAGGAAAGTTTAGCTACAACTTCTTGGTCATCGTTAGGATTAACTGTTGCATTTATACTATTGGCTAAATCCTTTAGGGACTTATCTTGATATCTTATAAGATCTGCTATGTAGACAAAACCCATAAGAACTAGTGAGTTGTTGGTTAGCCATATCTGCTCAAGCTTTTCTGCATCTAGATCTGATTCCATTATCTTTTCGAGAGCTTGTTTTGGACTAATATTTTCCTTCACTGACAAGAAGTTAACTGTCATGATAGAACCGACTGACTCTTTTGGATAGCCTAAAAGCTCATTGACGACCTTTCTCCTATCCTTATCTATGTGGAAGGTCATAAGTTTCTTGGTGATATTTGCAGGTAGCTCCTGTAGGGTATCTACAAGCTCATCCTCATCCAAATCTCTTACCAGGTCTTTTATCTTCTCTTCTGATAGAATATTTACAATTCTCGCCTTGTTTTCAGGTTTTAGTTCAGTAAATGCATCTGCCAAAAGGTCCTTTTTAAGTAGCTTAATCCAAATCGCTACATCCTTTTCTGGCAAAATTTCAAGTTTATCGGCTATATCAACAGGATCCATCTTGTTAATCATCTCTTGGGTCCTGTTAAGCCTTTCTACATCATAATTTTTATCTGTCATTTTTACCTCCATTAGACTAACTAATCGAGGCATGAATAAGTAAACCTCAACTAGCCTTATTTAATTAAGCCTCAGATTGGGCCCACTTTTATCCATATTTCCTCCTTATAAATATTATGAATTGCCTATTTAATATACCTTTTTTTATAAATAAAGCTATAAGATCCCTATATGCTCATAAGTTCTAAAGTCACTAGGAAAGACTTATAGAAAGAATCCATAGGGATAAATTCCTTGTTTGAATGAAAGTTATGAGCTCCGGTGAAATAATTTGGGGTTAAGATATTCCTCGTAGATAAATAAGACCCATCGGTCCCACCCCTCATAGGGATTATTTTAGGTCTAATAGCAAGTTTTTCGAAAGCTTTCTTTAGTTTTTCAATAGCAAGGTAATTATCTTCATTTACACTATCTAAAATATTGGCGTAAGTATCTTCTATCTCAATTTCAATTTTTGCCTTATTGTATCTTTCGCTAAGTAGATCAGTGATTTTCATTAGATAAGCCTTTTTATTGAGAAATTTTTTCTTGTCATGATCTCTTATGTTGAATTTGAGCTCACAATTAATTACATCAGATTTAATATCTGTGATCCAAATGTAACCTTCCCTTCCTTCTGTATGCTCGGGCATCTTACTCCTATCAAGCATAGATATAAAATCATGGGCTATCATTATTGGATTTACGAGTTTATTTTTAGAAGACATGGGATGTGCGCTAAGGCCCTTTATTTTGAGATTCCCACTTGCTGCATTAAAGGTTTCATATACGAGCTCCCCAAGCCCACAACAATCAATAGTGTAAGCAAAGTCGACATCAAAATTATCGAAGTCAATCTTGCGTACTCCTCTTAGGCCAATTTCCTCATCAGGAACAAAGGCTAAATAGATTTTCCCATGCTTTATCGATGGGTTTTCCCTAATATACCAAAGGGCTGTAATAACATTTGCTATGGCCGCCTTGTTGTCAGCTCCTAGAACAGACTTTCCATCTGTGACTATCAAATCATCACCTAGGTAATTAGCTAAGCTTTTTTCTTCATTTGGACTAAGGACAATATTTTCACTTGAATCTAGAACAATATCTGTCCCATCGTAGGATTTTTCGATTCTAGGATTTATATCGGGACTTAGGCCGACATCAACTGTATCTAGATGGCATACCCATCCGATTTTTGGAGTCTTTTTTTCATCAACTCCTTTGGCTTCAATTACAGCTTGCAAAACTCCATACTCATTTATCCTAATGTTATTAGCTCCGAGCTCTTCTAATTCTTTGGCAAGTTTCTTAGCTAGAACTAGCTGGCCCTTGCTAGAGGGTATGTCTTTATTTTCTTCATTCGATTGGCTAGAAATAGATACATATTTTAGGAAATTTTCCAATAATTTATCTTTTATTATTTTCTCTTCCATAGTAACCTACAATATATCGAGCACTTCTTCTAAGCTATTTACTTCATAGTCGAAATCAATATCTTTTTCTCTTTCTAGTCTATCAGGATTAAACCATATCGTCTTTATCCCAGAATTGTTTCCTCCTCTTATATCAGAGGTCAAGGAATCTCCTATTATCACATATTCGGACTTTTCTCTAGACCCAACAGTATCGAATATATAGTCAAAGAACTCAATATTCGGTTTTTCAAATCCTATTTTTTCTGATATAAATACGTCCTCAAAAATAGAATCTAGTCCTGCTCCTTTAAGCTTTCCTTCTTGGGCTATGGCAGATCCATTGGTTGCTGCGTATTGCTTATATTTTCCTGAAAGTTTGCTAAGAGTTTCGTAGGCCTCGTCATTAAAAACATAGGTCTTGCCCAAATTTTCCTGGAAGGATATATTAAAGTCACTGACAATTTCGGTATTATAACCGTATTTTTCAAAAAATTCTCTAAATCTTCCTTCTAGTACCTCAATTCTAGTGATTTCTCCCCTTTCTAGGGCCTTCCAGTATTTATTATTAATCTTTCTATAAACTCCTAACCTATCATCCGATAAATCACCCAAACCATACTGATCGAAGCAAGCCCTAATGGCATTTTCTTCAGCTAGGTGAAAGTTTAATAAAGTTCCATCAATGTCCCACAAAACATATTTTATCAATTTTACTCTCCTAAAATTCTTCTACTAACTTCACTCACAGGAAGGCCAATTATAGTATTTATGTCTCCATTTATATAGGAAATTAGCCTTGGATCTAGGTCTTGGATCCCATAGGCCCCAGCCTTATCCATAACATTTTTTTCTATTAAATATCCATCAATTATTTCATCCATCTCCTTATAGTAATCGGTAAATCTAACTTCGGCTATAGAGTAAAAAACATCCAAATAATTTTTGCTCCTTAAGCAGACTCCAGTTATTACAAAGTGACTTTTGCCAAAATATGACATAAACATATCCCTCGCCTCGGCCATGTTTCTAGGCTTACCATATATTTTATCATCCAGGATAACCATAGTATCAGACGATATATAAAGGCAATCTTTGACTAAATCTACATCGGATTTAGCCTTGGCAATCTCAGCGCAGGTCTTGCCGGCTCTTTCTATAAAGTCACAGTCCTTGTACTTTTCCATATATTTTTCTTCTATAGCTCTTTCATCGATTCTTATAGAGGCAATTTCTGGCTTAAGAAAACTAAGCAAGTCCCTCCTTCTGGGAGACTTGCTCATTAAGATATATTTCTTATATTTTCTAATTTTGCCATTTTTTCATAGTCATTTACATAGTTCATAGTTAATTCTTACCCGCATTTGAATGTTTTACAAAATCTTTTAGGATTTTTTTAGAGTATTTATCATTTTCATAAGAAAGCTCTGGATGCCACTGCACTCCCAGCATGTAAGAGTAATATGGATTTTCTATTGCCTCTATTAGGCCATCATCGCTTGTAGCACTCACACTTAAGCCTTCTGCCAAATCCTTTATTCCCTCGTGATGGTAGGAATTTACCTCAATCCTATCAGATCCAACTATTTTAGATAGTCTTGAACCTTCATTTATGTTAATCTCATGATAAGTAAGGGTCTTGTCACTTCCTCTATGAATTATTTCTTTAGAAAATTGTTTCTCCAAATCATCATAGAGACTTCCACCATAATAGATATTAATAAGTTGCATACCCCTGCAGATACCCAAAATAGGCTTTTCTAGTCCTATTGCATAATCTAATATAGCAAGACTCTTTTCATCATCTTCCCTGCTGTATTCCTCGACAAGGGACCTATCACCTCCATAAATATCCGGATCAAAGTCGTTCCCTCCAGCAAAAATCACCCCATCAGCTCTTTCTACCTTCCTCTTACACATTTCTGTATCCATCCTACTTGTATCGACATCGTTGGTATCTATTCTGTTGTCATCTAGGGCGATTTTTATATGGTTGATGTTTTGATGATTATGCACTACTGCTATAGTTTTCTTGGTAAGAAAATTATCTCTAACTATAAAATATCCAAGTATCAGCAAAATAATTAGTAAAATCATTTTTATAAACTTAGTAAATTTCTTTCTCATAGAATACCTCCAATTACTTCTTTTAATTATTGTATCATAAAGAAAGAAAATATTAAACATTTACTATAAATTTATTAATAAATTTAAAGTTTCATTAACTTTGTTTTAATAATTCCCATTATATACATAAGTACTCTAATTCCAGTTTAACATTGATGGCTAATCTTTTCCTAGAGCTTTTTAGTTTTGTATACTAGAAGTAATTAAGTTTCCTATGGAAATTATTCAATTACTTATAATCAATCTGATTTGTTTTAAAAGAGTATCCATCTTATATGCGATTTAGTTTTTTAATATCTAGAAGAATCAAGATCAAGGACACTCCCAAAATTATATGACCCAAACCAGCCACCCCTGAAATCATTGCCTCTTGTCCATTACTCAAATCCTTTGCTAAAACTTCAGTAAATCCCCTAACAAACATCATTACTGCGCTTAATATCAATCCAATATTATAGAATTTCAAATGCTTATCTATTTTATTATTTTCATAGAAATTTAATGATAGTGATATTAGATATATTAGTAAATACATCATCATTCCAAGGATAAATAAATGTGGATGAAGCCTAAGCAGGCTCGTAGATCCCTCAAAACTCATATATTTTGTAAATTCTCTGTAAAAAACTCCCACAAGCATAGCAAGGACAGCGTAAAAAATTGCCATGTTTATATATTTTTTCATGATATTCTCCTTTTTTAAAAAATTTATCACAGATGCATTCGAACATCGTTCGGTTATTCTTATATAAAAACCGACTCCCTCGTCGGTCAATATAAAAGTTTCTCTATCATCTTAATCGTAAAGTCAGCTGATTTCTGGCTTAACCAAAGGCTTATTATATTTATGATAATAAAATCAGCAAAGTCTTCCTGGGTAAAATTCTCATCAAAGACATCTTCTCTTATATCACAATCATTTGCCAAAATCTCAATAATATTTCCTCTTAGTTCATTAAGGAAATCATCCATAACAAGTCTTGCTTTCTTATCTTTACTAGACGAAAAACTCATTGAATGAATGTTTAAAAAGTTAGGATATTTCTCCATTCCTTTTTTTATATTTGTATAGGTTAAAGAAATATATTCGCTTAATTTTATTTTTCTTAAATCAACTTGATCAAGGTTAAATATATCATCCCAGACACTTTCGATGCTAGCTATCAAAAGTTCATCTTTGGAGGGAAAATAATAGTAAATCGATCCTATAGCAAGATTCGTTCGCTTCGCAACCTTTCTCATATTTAGCCCCGCTATTCCTTCTTCAGCTACTATTTGCCTACAGACTTTCATAATATTAGACTTAGAGCCATTATTTGCTACCATAAGAGATCCTTTCAGCTATCGAACATTGTTCGATGATATTATATTTTCTAATTTTTAATTGTCAAAAGCTTCTTCAAATTAATTTTATTAAGTTCATATATTAGAAAAATCATTCCCAAACTTATGCCAAGATATAAGACTGGACTAGGGAAGTTTATAGGAAACGAATCTGGTAAGTGGTTTAAGTAACCATAATTTGCCGATGCAATTTTATTTACAAGATAAATCACAAGATTCATGGAAAGGGTGATCTTAGAGATAAATTTAAGATCAAGGTCCCTTTTCTCATTTGTAAGAATCATAAGAGCAGACCCTAGTGATAAGCTATGACCAAGCACATAGGTTAGGTTTGTTATATGTGGCCAAAGATATTTTGAAGGATCTGGGAAGCTAAAGGCTATTAGGGTACCTATTATTCCAAGCCAGGCAAAGTAGTTACTTAATTTATAATCTTTGCGAAAATAGCTAATAGCCATCATAAAAGCCGCTATCCTACAATGATAAAGAGGAAGGCCCTCTCTGATAAATAAAAGCTTATCCCCATAGTACCAAATAAATAAAGCTATTTCTATTATGGATAAACTCACTAACTGCATTGGAAGGATTCTTCTTTTATATCTTAATTTATAAATCAATATCAAATAAATCAGCAAAAATACCCATACCAAGGGCATTTTAATATTGGTCTTAAGATCTTCACTGTGTCTAAAAAAATATTCCATAACTTATTCTTTTCCTTAATTTTATTTAAACTTGTTCAAAAACCTTGATAGGATATTGCTTTGATCTATATCTAGCCATTTAAGGAGCTTGTCTTCATCAAATTGCAGTTCATAATCACTTTCATCTACAAGTGTATCTTTTGTCATATAAGTCAAGCTTTGCCTTATTATATCCCTATCTTTCGAAGTCTTTTCTAAAGGAAATATTATTTTCCCATTTTCTTTCCTAATTTTCTTATCCTTATTATAGTAGAAATCTCTTAAGTATTTCTTATACTCTTCTATGTAGGGATTTCTTACATCGATCCATTCGAAAAAGGCCTTGGCATCTAGCTCTATATCAAGCCCTCCTATTGTTCCTACAAGGACACTTTGATCTAGGTCCTGCTTGTAGACTTCTGATGGCTTTTCATAATTTCCCTTGTTCTCATCAATAGTCGCTGTATTAAAGAAGAGCGATCCCGTTTCCATATCGAAGACAAATTCCTTCTCTCCTGCCCTCTTATATAGCTTTCTCCATTTTTCCTGGTTGGATTCAAAATCATCCGTGTACCTTCTAGTAGGAAAATACCTTGGTAGAGGCATGCCACAGGACTTATAATAGTCTCTAAAAATCTCTCTTGTCTGATACAAAAAGTCAACCTTACCTGCTCCATCGGCAAAGTGATTCCATTCATATTCATCACTATTATCAAGTCTATCTGCCATCTTTAGGGAAAAATCGGTAAACAAGTCATTATTCATTTTTTCATAAATATCCTTGTATACTAAAGGAGAATCTTTCTTGTATTTATCGTCAAACTTCTTGTCGATTTTTAGATAATAAGACCTTCTCCTTGCTTCAGGAGGAAGTGTGTATCCGTCGGCATTGGTCGTTCCTATAGTTACAGGAAAGGGACTTACAATTTCAACTTGACTATTTGTCGTATTTAATATTAAGTCACGACCATAGTTTGCTTTTGAGAAAAATTCTATGGAAAATTCATCTATTATAATCGGATATACATTATCTTCCCTAGCCCGGCCTTCGATTACCTTGACCCTATTGGCCTTGGCCTGGGCTCCGCTTGCAAGCTCCGAGAAATTATAATAAGCCTTATCGCTTAGTCCAAGCATCTTGTTTATCATTTTTATTAGAGAAGACTTACCGCTTCCAGCAGTTCCTCCAATAAAGAGAAATTGTGGAATATCATTTCTCTCTTCGCTAGTTCTAGCTAATGTCTTAATCTCATAGAGAAATGGACCTGTGAAAGCATAAAATATTGCTTCCATTATCCTCTGACCGTACTTATCATCATATTTATGGACAAAGGATTCAAATGTATGTATAAACTCATCAAGTAGGATTAGGGCCTTTCTTATTTCTTCTATATCTTTATTTTCTCCAAAAGGAATAAATTCATTTGTAAGCTCGCTTTTAACTAGAAGACCACTATTTTCTTTTCCTATATTTCTAGTCTCCGGCTTTGAGAATAAAAGCGCTCTTTCATCTGAATCTATATCAGCATTTACCTTGATAGTCTTAATTGTCTCGTTTACAAGCTTTTTGATAGCTGGTGACTTCTTGATTGTAGGCTCTTTAGTCCTATTATTTACCGATTCACGAACGAGCTTATAGGCTTGATTATCCAAGTTATTTTCTCTAATTTTCTCATCATCAAGGGCCTTCTTATCCTCGTCCATGTCCTTAATCTGCCCTATGGCGTCAGCTGGAATAGTAGAATTTGCCTTAAAGTTTTCTACTTTTAGGATTAACTCTATTGCTTGACTTTTCTTAATCTTTTCTACTTCTTCGTTAGTTAAGACAATTACCGAATCCCTATCTTTAATATTTTCTAGCTTATTCTTGTTAGCTACCATTAGCTCTTTTGGGAAGTAGTTAGTTGTGATATCAGCTAAAGACTCATAATAATCCTTATAAATACCAAAAAGCTCACTATCATCATATATTATAATATTCTCGTATTGGCTTGTAGTCTTTTGAAAAGCCATCTCCGATAGATTACAAGATCCTAGGATTATCCTATTGTGACCACTTTCCTTATTTTCTAGAAGGTAAAACTTAGAGTGAATACTTGCTCCAAAAGGAACTTTTACTTCAAATGATTTTTCTTCTAGCCTTCTTTTCATATCCATATCAAGACCTTGATAGGTCTTTATGCTTGTGTTTTTAAGGACTTCCTTGATCTGTGCCTTAAGATTTTTGGCAAAAAGATTAGCAGATTGTTGGACCTTATCTTCATTTATTCCAACCACAATCTCTACCTTGGCGAAGTCCTTAATATATTTGTTAAGGAAAGTAGTAGAGATTGAGTAAGTCACAGCCAAAATCGAATCGTATTTATTATGATCGAATATTTCTTCTATAGTCATATCGACTTTTTTGTTATCCTTACAATTACTTTATTTTATTATAATATAGAACTAATAATTTATAAAGTAAGAAAATAAAAACCTAAGAGAAAGCTCATCCCCTTAGGCGAATATCTTATTCACTTTCCTTATCTTTTTTCTTAATATCCTTAACCCTATCTTTGTAATCCTTCTTTACCTTAGATAGATCAATACCTTCTATATAGTAGCTTTTACTTGCCTCGCCAATGGCCTTGGTACCCATAGCAGCCACCGTAGCACTTACTGCATTTCCAGCAGTCGGAAGGATTAGATTTAAAAGCTTAGATAATTGTTGGGATCCTAGTCTAAAGAGATTTCCAGCAAGACCCACTCCCCCTAGGGATAAGAGGAATTCCTTGGCTGTTTCCTTGCTAATAGTCCTACCAGAAAGACTTGCTATTAGACTTACTAGGGCGATTTGTAGACCTATCAGAGGATAAATATCAGCTATGGGTATTGGGACCATGGCGACAGTTGCAGCAAAGCCTGAAAACATGTTTATAAACTTATCACTGAGATTTGCTAGGACCTTATTCATCCTACAAGCAAGTCTTAAACCAACTATGGCATCATAATCACTTATAGACTCTTCTAAAGCATCGATTAGATTATCAATACCGAATCTCCCATCAAATTGAATTTCAAGATCACTTAGTCTAGATTGAGGAAGATCATTTATAGAATCGACATCTATAAATTCATCCTCAAGCATCCAATCAATCAAGGAAGAAACAGGGATTATTTCCTTAACCTCAAGCTCTCCTTCTTCTATGATTTTGCCATAATATTTAACAACTTCACTAATATTTTTACTCTTGCTTATAGGATATTCCTTTGGGTCTTTGATCCTTGATGGAGCGAGTTCATCCACCTTATTTATGGCAACTATTACTGGCAAGTCTACTCCGTTTGTCTTTTTATAATCTTCACATATACTTTTAACGAACTTTACATCTGTTAAGACATCATCCCTATGACTAGCATTTAGCATAAATATTGTCACATCAGGCATAAAGTCTTTTACTTCTTTTTTTATCTTATCTTCTGCTGATACTTTCTCATCTAGGGCAAGAGACTCGGAGGTTCCCCTAGTATCTAAAATCTGCATTAGAACTTCGCCGTTTTCCTCATAATCATACATATCGCAGGCTTCGGTTTGAGAGTAGACATCATTTACAGGAGCGAGGTATCTTCCGTTGATAGCATTGATTAAAGAGCTCTTTCCAACCCCAGTCCTCCCCATAAGAAAAATCCTAGGTGGCCTATAATTTTCCATATCATCCATAACTCTTTTAAGCTCTTCATCATTTAGGATGATTTTTCTAAGCTTATCTCTCATAGGATCTGGCACTGAGTCAATTGTTTTTTCTAAATTTTTGTAAATATTTTTAATTCTTTCGATTGCATGGGTCGAATTCTTATCAGCCATAAAATCTCCTTTACTTCTTAATATCATTATACATAAAATTAACAAATAAAAAAGAGGCCTAAGCCTCTAGATAACCATGACAAGACTTCCAATACCAATTAGTATTGCTCCTATGATGGATTTTCTGCTAAATTCTTCCCCTAGAAATATAAAGGCTAGAACAAAGGTTATAAGAACACTTGTCTTATCTATTGCTGTAACCTTGGCTACCTCACCGTTTTTAATGGCTGAGTAATAGCAAAGCCAAGAAAAACCTGTTGCAAGTCCTGAAAGAATCAGAAAGAGCCAAGATTTATGAGATATATCATGAATACCACTTTGGGCATTAGTAATAAAAACTATAAACCAGCTCATTCCAACAACGACTAGGGTCCTGATAGCAGTAGCAAGATTCGAATTGACATTTTCTATCCCAACTTTAGCTAGAATAGAAGTTACTGCAGCAAAAAAGGCAGAAAGAATCGATAAAATTAACCACATAATAAATCCTTTAAATATTTTTACAAAATCTTCATATACATTCTACTTTAAAAATTAAATTCCTCTAAGTTTTTATTTCTGGTACAATAATTAAAAATGGAGGATATATGTTACTTCTAAGAAATATAAAAGTTCCCTTTGACAAGGGCTATGAAGATATAAAAAAAGAAATAGAAAAAACTGTAAACCAAAAAATAGATTCATTTGAGATTTACAAAAAATCAATCGATGCAAGGCGTGGCGTGTATTATGTCTACCAAGTACTTATAGATACCGAAGTAAGTCCTAAAATCTACAAAAAACTTAAGCATAATATCAGTGAATACAAAGAAGAAAAGCTAGAAATAGAGAATAAGAACAAGGTTAAATCTGCTATCATAGTTGGAGCTGGTCCGGCTGGACTTTTTGCTGCCTATACCTTGGCTAAAAGAGGAGTCAAAGTCACCATAATCGAACAAGGTGAAAGAATAGAAGAAAGAGTAAAGACTATTGATAGCTTTAATAATGACGGAAATCTTAATCCAAGATCTAATATCCAATTTGGAGAAGGAGGCGCCGGAACATTTTCTGATGGTAAACTCACCTCTAGGTCTAAGGATAAGAGAAGTAGAGAAATATTTAAAATATTTGTAGAAAATGGAGCTCCCGAAGATATTCTCTACGATCACCTACCTCATGTAGGAACTGATATTCTAAGAAAAGTAATTATCAACATTAGAAAGAAAATCGAAGCTATGGGAGGAAGCTTTCATTTTGGAGAGAAATTTATAGATCTTGATATAAAAGATTCGAAAATCGCAAGTCTAATTACCGACAAAGATTCTTACGAGGCGGATGAATACATCCTAGCCTTAGGCAACTCCGCTAGAGATAGCTTTATCATGCTCGATAAATATATAGAAATTGTACAAAAACCTTTTGCAGTTGGTTTTAGGATTGAACATCTCCAAGATCATATAAATCTAAGCCAATACAAGATCAAAGATGAAAGACTCCCTCAGGCAAGCTACCAACTAAACTATACCAACAAGGAAAAAAATACTTCTGTATATAGCTTTTGCATGTGCCCAGGAGGATTTGTAGTAAACGGCTCAAGTGAAGAAAATGAGCTTTGCGTAAATGGTATGAGCTATCATGATAGGTCAAATACCAATTCCAATGCCGCTATAGTATGCACTGTAAATGAGGAGATCCTAGGACCAGGTAATCTTTCTGGAATTTATTTTCAAAGAGAAATTGAGAAAAAAGCCTTTCTCCTCGGAGGAGCAGACAACAAGGCCCCAGTTCAAAGACTAGAAGACCTCTATAAAGATAGACCAACGACTAAGCTTGGACCAATTAAGCCTAGTATAATGACAGGATATAAGCTTACTAACTTAAACGAAATCTATCCAGAAAAGATTAATTCTGCTATCAAAGAGGCCCTTGAAGTTTTTGATAAGAGACTAGCTGGCTTTAAGAATCCTGATGCCATCCTAACAGGTGTTGAAACTAGGACATCTTCTCCAGTAAGGATCGTAAGAGAAAATTATTCAACTAAATATAAGAATCTAAGGCCAATCGGTGAAGGAGCAGGATATGCGGGAGGCATAGTCTCCTCCGCCCTTGATGGGCTTAAATGCGCAATAGAAGTTTTAGAAAACTAAGTTTTCCTTATAATTTTCAAATTTTAAATAAATGGGTATCTATCTTGTAGATAGACCTTTAGGTAAAAGAAAAATAAGGAGAATATTATGAAGAAAATCATCAACGACGTAGATTTGATAATTGATCAAATGATCGATGGCCTAGTTAAAGCTAATGGAGAAATTCTAGAAAGACTTGACGATAGTACAGTTGTTGCAAGAAAGGGACCTTCTAAAAAAGGCAAGGTCGGAATAATCTCCGGTGGAGGAAGCGGCCACGAGCCAGCCCACGCAGGCTATGTCGGAGAAGGCATGCTCGATTGCGCTATATGCGGCAGTATCTTCACCTCCCCTACCCCAGATCAAATCTTAAAGGCAATAGAGAAAGCTGACAGCGGTAGTGGCGTATTTATGGTAATCAAAAACTACCAGGGCGATGTAATGAACTTTGAGATCGCCCAAGAAATGGCAGAAATGCAAGATATCAAGGTCGACTCCATAATTGTAAGAGATGATATAGCTATAGAAAACTATGAGGACAGACGTGGAGTTGCTGGAACTATTTTCGTCCACAAGGTCCTTGGAGCCATGGCTGAAGAAGGAAAGAGCCTTGAAGAAATAAAAGCAAAGGCAGAAGAGATTGTCCAAAATATTAAAACCATAGGCCTTGCTACAAAACCTTGCACCAATCCAAATGACGGCAAGGAAAGTTTTAGCCTAGAAGAAGACGAAATCGAAATGGGTATTGGAATCCACGGAGAAGAAGGTATCAAGAAAGAAAAAATCCAAAGTGCTGACACCATGGCCAAGGAAATGGTAGACAGACTACTTAAAGAAATACCTGGGGACAAGAAAGAATACGCCCTAATGGTAAATGGTATGGGTCAAACTACAGAAATGGAACTATATCTAGTAAATAATTTCATTACTGATTATCTTAAAGAAAATTCCCTAGATATCAAGAGAACTTATGTTGGCAACTTCATGACAAGTATGGACATGGCAGGATTCTCACTCACACTTTTTGCCGTAGATGATCAAATTGTGAAGTACCTGGATAGAGAAGTTAAGATAGTAAGAAGATAATGAATATAGATAAGTTAAAAGTTTTATTCACAGAAATATCAGATGAAATAATATCTAATGAAGAATACCTAACCGATTTAGATAGGAGCATAGGTGATGCGGACCATGGCTACAATATGGCCAAGGGATTTAAGGCTATAAAGGCTGACCTAGATAAGGAATATTCAAGCCTTAAAGATTTTTTCAATAAGATAGCTATGAACCTCCTATCAAAGGTAGGAGGAGCGAGTGGTCCCCTCTACGGATCATTTTTCATGAGCTTTGCCAAAGCACTCGATGGCAAGGAAGATTTATCGAGAGATGAGCTTAATAAGGCCTTCGATGAAGGAGTTGCTGCTGTCAAAAAAAGAGGAAAGGCCCAAGTTGGCGATAAGACTATGGTTGATGTCCTAGAGCCAGTTTCTAACGCCCTTAAGGAAGGAAAGGACCTTGATGATGTAGTAAAAATCGCTGAAGAGAAAATGGCCTACACCAAAGAAATCAAGGCCCTAAAGGGAAGAGCTTCCTACGTAGGGGAAAGATCTATCGGTCACATCGACCCAGGAGCCTATAGCTCTTATCTAATAATCAAAAAAGCCTTCGGAGAAAATAATGATTAATATATTAATAGCAAGTCACAGCAAGGACTTGGCCAAGGGTCTAACTGATATCATAGGACAAATGACAACGGATTTAAGAATTGAGTATTCTGGTGGGGATGACGAGGGAAATCTAGGGTCAAATTTCGAAGAGATCTTCGCTAAGATGAACGAGCTTGCCCCAGAAGGTCTTGTAGTGTTCTTCGACATGGGATCATCTATGATGAATGTCGAAACAGCTTATTCTATGCTTGACGAAGACTTGCAAGAGAAAGTCCTAATTGCCGGAAGTCCCCTAGTAGAATCAGCTCTAGAAATTAGCCTATCTATTAATGAAGAAACCAGTCTAGATGATATAAAAGAGAAAATATCTTCCTATAAATTTAATAAATTGGATTGATAATTAAGAATAAAGAAGGATAATATAAATAGTATTTGGCAGTTGTCTGATGACGACTGCTTTTTTGTTTGTAATATATAGAAAAGGATAATAAATGAAATTTAATGAATTAAATATAGGAAATGAAATTTTAAGGGCAATTGATGATTTAGGCTACGAAAAGCCAAGTCCCATCCAAGAAGAGTCTATCCCCCACCTTTTGGAAGGGAATGATCTAATAGGAAAATCTCAAACAGGAAGCGGGAAAACTGCGGCCTTCGCCATACCAGTTATAGAAAATATCGAATCAAATGGAATAACTCAAGCCCTCATCCTCTGTCCAACAAGAGAGCTTTGTATCCAAGTATCAAAAGAAATCGAAAAGCTTTGTAAATACAAGAAAGAAATCAAAATCCTTTCTGTCTATGGTGGAAGTCATATAGTAAGGCAAATCAAGAGCCTAAAAAAAGGAGTAGAAATTGTAGTTGGTACTCCTGGAAGACTGATGGACCTTATGAGAAGGAAGGTCTTAAAGCTCGACCAACTTAAAACAGTTGTCTTGGATGAGGCTGACGAAATGTTTGATATGGGCTTTAGGGATGATATGAAATTCATCCTTGATAGGACAAATCCCAATAGACAGACTTGTTTCTTTTCAGCAACTATGGGACCTGAAATCCAAGAATTTTCTAAGCTTTATCAAACTAATCCCTACGAAGTCAAAATAAAATCTAAAGAAGTAACTGTTGATAGGATCGACCAATATTATATTAAACTTAAAGAATCTATGAAGGAAGAAGCCTTGATGCGACTTCTAGAAATCCATAAGGCAAATCTTGCTATCGTATTTTGTAATACCAAGAGAAAAGTCGACAGGCTTGTAGAAAGTCTAACAAGGAAAAACCACCTAGTAGACGGCCTTCATGGAGATCTCAAACAAAGTAGTCGTGACCAAGTCATGAAGAAGTTTAGAAATAAAACCATCCAAATCCTTGTAGCGACAGATATAGCTGCTCGTGGTCTTGATGTGGATGATGTAGATATTGTCTTTAACTATGACCTACCTCAGCTTGATGAATACTATGTCCACAGGATTGGAAGAACAGCCAGAGCTGGCAAAAGCGGTCTAAGCTTTTCCCTAATCTCAGGTCGTGATAATAATAGGCTAAGGCAAATCGAAAATTATACCAAGGCCAATATAAAACAGATGCCCGTCCCAACCCTTGTCCAAATGGATAGGCAAAGCGACCTTCGTCTTATAGAAGATATTTCATCTAAGCTTGATAAAAATGAAGACCTCAGTAGAGAAAAAGATATACTAATAAGACTTATGGAAAAAGGCTATGATCCATTTATGATCTGCCAGGTCTTACTTAAAGATAAGCTAGATATTAATAATAACCACGAAAAGCTTGAAGGAATTGACCTTAAATCGGAGAAGAAATCTAAGAGTAAGTCAAATAATAAAACTAAAAAGAAATACGACAAGGAAATGACAACTCTCTTCATGAACAGGGGTAAGATTGATAATTTCACCAAGGATAAGATAATAAAGGCCCTAGCAAGAATGGCCAAAGTCCCAAAGGATAAAATAGGCCAAATCAGGATTCAAAAAACCTATAGTTTTATAGATATAGAAAAGCCTGAAGCCTTTAAGGCAATTAGGGCAATTGATAATAAGAAAATATCTAGCAAAAAAGTTAAAATAGAAGAATCAAATAAATAGTTAATTTAAAAATCGTTCCATAGCTTAGATGAAGTTTCCGACAGGTAGAGGGCTCAGAAGCCCCCCAAAGAGTCAAATTCTAAGAATGGAACGATTTATTTATAAGATTAAATTCTTTTACTTATTTTCTTCTCTCTTAGCCTTATTTTCTTTGGCTTTTTCTAGGAAGTTTTCCTTGGCATAGGCTATAATATCATCTGATTCATACATGGCCTTGCCATCTATTACCATACAAGGAACTTGGACCTTGCCGCCTACTTCATATAATTTATCTTGATTTTCATATCCTGAAACAACATCTTCTATGTTATATGAAGGGAATTTTATTATATCATTTTTCTTAAAATAATTAAGAACCTTTAGGCAAAATGGACAATCTGGTTTGAAGAATAGTTCAAAATCCCATTCTCTTTTAATTTCTTTTCTCATAATAATCCTTTCTTCTATATAAACTCTATCCTTACATATCTACCCCAATAATACTTGTATAATCTTATAATTTTGGAGATGCCTTGTATGATGTATGAAGAAGATTATGTGCTTTCTCTGAACCAGGCTCTTTCAAGTATTCATCATAGAGGTCTTTAATATAAGGATTCTCATAAGATTTTCTAAGCTTTTTGGATTCATCCAATTTGTAGAGACCTTCTGATCTTTTTTTTAAGATAGAAATATCTCCATGATGATAAGGTTGACCTCCTCCACCGATACAACCTCCTGGACAAGCCATTACCTCGATAGCGTCTAGGGATATTTCTTTATTCTTTAATTTTTCTAGAAGTCTTCTCGTATTTCCCAAACCATTGGCAACCGCAATCTTAATTTCTCTTCCCTCTATATCAACTGTAGCGTATTTTATTCCTCTAAGACCTCTTAAATCATAAAACTCAACTTTTTCTAAGTCTTTTTCTGTAATTATATTATAGGCCGTACGTACTGTAGCTTCGATTACTCCACCACTCGTACCAAATATGTCACCAGCTCCTGTAGACTCTCCCATAGGATTATCAAAATCACTGTCTTCTAAAGAAGTAAAGTCAATTCCAACTTCCTTAATCATCTCTGCTAACTCCCTAGTTGTAATTACTGTATCAACATCAGAGTAGCCTTCATTTTCTAGTTCATCTCTTTTAGCTTCATATTTCTTTGAAATACAAGGCATAACAGATACGACAACTATATCTTCTGGATTAATTCCTTCTTTTTCAGCATAGAAGGACTTAGCAATTGCTCCAAACATCTCATGAGGTGACTTGCATGTGGAAGGTATATCGATCATGTCGGAAAACTGTTGTTCCATGAAATTAACCCAACCTGGACAACAAGATGTAAGAATTGGAAGCTCTCCTTTTCCCTTTAGTCTATCTACAAACTCGTTTGCTTCTTCCATTATTGTAAGATCTGCCGCAAAATTCGTATCAAATACCCTATCGAAACCCAATCTTCTTAGGGCTGTGACGATTTTACCTTCGACATTAGATCCTACTTCCATACCAAACATCTCTCCTAGGGCAACCCTAACCGCTGGTGCTACTTGAACTATTACGTGTTTGTCAGATGATAAGGCCCTCCAGACTTCTCGTATATTTGACTTTTCAGTAAGAGCTCCTGTCGGACACACTGATAGACATTGGCCACAAAAGGTACAAGTTGTCTCAAACATGGATCTATTAAATGTTGATCCAACGTGGGTGTAAAAGCCTCTTCCAACTTCTGCAAGTGCTCCAACAGTTTGAACCTCGTTACACATAGTCTCGCATCTCCTACAAAGGATGCACTTGTTTGGATCTCTAATTAGTGAATATGAATTATCATCTATTGGAAGAGTTCTCATCTCTCCCCTATATCTTATCTCTCTGATATTTAAATCATGGGCGAGCTCTTGGAGAGTACAATCTAGGTTTTTGGCACATTTCAGGCAATCGGATGGATGATCTGATAAGAGTAGCTCAACAATAGCTCTTCTAGCCCTGATTACCCTTTGGCTATCTGTTCTTATATTCATCCCTCCTTTAACGAAGGTAGCACATGAAGGAATCAATTTATTCTTGTCTATATCTTCTACTAAACAAACTCTGCAGGAAGCAAGCTTATTTACAAACTTGATATCGTGAAGATCCATATGACATAAGGTAGGGATTTTGATATTTAATTTACCCGCCGCCTCTAAGATTGTAGATCCTTCTTTAACTTCTACTTCTCTATTATTTATCTTTAACTTAAGCATACAAACCTCCTAGGCCAAAGCTATAGCGTCTATTGGGCAATTTTCCATGCATTGGCCACACTTAATACATTTGTCTTGATTTATTTCATGTCTTTTTCGAGCTTCTCCTGCTATAGCCTCATTAGGGCAAAGTCTCTTACACTTACCGCAACCTATACAATCTTCTCCTATGGTATAATTTAAAAGGCTAATACATCTTTTGGCTGGACAAGTTTTATTTTCATTTACATGGGCCTCATATTCATCATAAAAATATCTCATTGTAGAAATAATCGGGTTAGGACTAGATTTGCCAAGTCCGCAAAGTGAAGCTTCGGATACTATTTCTGATAATTCTTCTAGCTTATCGAGTGTTTCATGATTAGCCTTACCTTTGGTAATATCATCGAGCATTTCGAATAATCTCTTATTGCCAATCCTGCAAGGAGTACATTTACCACATGACTCGTCTACAGAAAACTCTAGGAAAAACCTAGCAACATCAACCATGCAGTCATCCTCATCCATAACTACCATGCCGCCTGAACCCATTATGGAACCTATAGCTCCCAGTGATTCGAAATCACAAGCAGTATCGAAGAGTGTTTTAGGAATACAACCTCCAGAAGGACCTCCTGTCTGCACAGCCTTGGCATCTTTGTCCCTTTGAATACCTTTTCCTATATCATAAACTATTTGATCTATACTAGTTCCCATCTCTACTTCGACAAGGCCCGCATTTTTAACCTTGCCAGATAGGGCGAAGACTTTAGTACCTGGAGATTTTTCTGTTCCAAAAGATTTAAACCAAGCTGAGCCCTTATTAATAATTTGGGCGATATTCGCGAAAGTTTCTACATTATTTATTACAGTAGGCTTTCCCCATAGTCCTCTTACAGTTGTCCTGTATTCTTTGTTACGAGGCATGCCTCGCCTTCCTTCTATTGACTCCATTAGGGCCGTTCCCTCACCACAAACAAAAGCACCTACACCAAGTCTTAGTTCTATTTCAAAAGAAAAATCTGATCCTAATATATTATCTCCTAAAAGATTATATTTTTTGGCTTGATCAATTGCGATTTCAAGAGCTCTAACCGCCTTTGGATACTCTGCCCTAACATATATAAATCCCTTTTTTGAGCCTATTGCCCTAGCACATATCGCCATCGCTTCAAGTACTGAGTGTGGGTCTAGTTCAAGGACTGACCTATCCATAAAAGCTCCGGGATCTCCTTCGTCTGCATTACATATTATGTATTTAATATCAGTATCTTGAAGGAAAGCCGCTTCCCATTTTCTTCCAGTAGGAAAACCTGCTCCGCCCCTTCCTCTAAGACCAGAATCTTTTACTATTTCAATTATCTCTTTTCTATCTAATTCAAAAATAGCCTTATAAAGAGCCTTATATCCATCTAAGCCTATGTAATCTTCGATTGATGATGGGTCAATTATACCGCAGTTTTTAAGAACTAATCTTTTTTGATTTTCAAAGAAATCTCCCTTAAGCTTAAAATTACCTTTATCATCTTCATAGATTTTGCTATAGTCTATTTTTTCCCTAAGCTCTGATAGAGACTTTTCTTTAAGATTTAATAATTCTTTCTTATTCATAGATCAGCCTTTCTAACTTTATGTATAATATTGTGGACCTGAGATGGGTCGACCTTTTCTACAAAATCTTCTCCGTCTATCATAACAACTGGTGCAGATCCACATTCACCTACACACCTTGCCTCACTTAGGGAAATCTTACCATCTTCAGTGGTATCGCCTACTTCTACCCCTAGCTCTTCTGCCAAAGATTTTAAAATCTTATCAGATCCATTGACATAGCAAGCCGTACCCAGACAGACGCAGATATCATGCTCTCCCTTAGGTTTAAGAGAAAACTGTGAGTAAAATGTAGCCACCCCGTATATTTCGCTGGATGGAACATTTAACTTAAGAGCCATTAAATCTACTACAGGCTCTGGAATATATGAGAAAACGTTTTGACACTTCTGAAGAGCTGGCATTACACAACCATCAACATCCTTAATAGAATCCAAATAGCTTGTAAAGTCATCAAGCTTATCCTTGTCTAATTTATAACAAAAACTCATCTCTCCCTCCATTCTAAATTCTTTATTTCATTCTATCATATAGAAATCTTAATGTCATTATTATTTAATTTTTAACAAAAACGTTTGCCTAACTTAACAAAATTAGGGGCTGTTGCAAAACTATGAATAATCATCGTACCATCGTTAGAAGGTTCTCTTAGGAAATTTTCAGTAGTGCCTGCCGGCTGATGGAGGCAAAATTTCCGTGGAGGTTCTTCTAACGATAACGGTACGATTTATTCATTCTGCAACAGCCCCTTTAAGATAAAATATAAATTGCCAAAATCTCCATAGCTATAAAGATAAGAAAATAAATCTTACCCACTCTTATAGCATAATTCTCATCCTTAAGTCCCTTCTTATAGTCTTTCTCAAAACCATTGATTAAATCATAGGACTTTTTAAAGTAAATCTTATAGCCAAAGAATAGAAAAACAAGGCCATTAAGAGCTAACATAAGAGCAAAAATTTTCATTTAATCTCCTTCCAATACCTATAAATCACAAGTCCATTCATTAAGATAATTATAAGGGCAAAGCCTAGACATACCTTTGCCATAGTTGGGACTACATCCATTGCATAGGTCAAATCTTCTTTGGATATTTTTTCTGCATCAAAACAATATGATACGACAATCGCCATAAGACCAATTCCCATGCTTCTAAATGAATATATAATTCTTTGATCGTTATCCCTAATTAGGGCAAAAATCCCATCTACTAGGGATAATATCATAAGTAATATCTGCATAAAACCTCTTAAAATATCTCAACATTTCCTTTATCTAATTATAACATAAGATTAAAAAAGCCGCCAGGACCATCTCCTAAGCGGCTAGATTTACCTACTTACTATCCTGTAGTAGGCTCTATTTGTTATTTTAAATATTATATAATAAATTCCTACAAAGACCCCTATCATTATGAAGAAGTATTTTCCGTATTGCATAAAGGTCATCACCCCAAAAAGCGCTAGGAGCTGGTAGACTATTTTTGAAGCTACTAGAGAATTAATTATTGCAAAGGCTAAAGGAGCTGCAAATAGATAGCTTATCTGAGAAGCGGAAGTCTTTTTGATAAGATTATCTTCTAGGCCAATCTTTTTCATAATCTCATACTTCTTTCTATCTTCAAAGCCCTCGCTTATTTGCTTGTAATAACTTATCAAAATAGTTGAGATAAGAAAGATTATGGCGATTATTGTTCCCAGGAATACAAACCCTCCGTAAAGCTCATAGGCATTTTCCAGATACTTATCTGCGTATTCGATATTTATATCCTTATCCTTAGAATATTCTTCTAGGTTTTTCCTATAAATATTCTTATCTATACCAGTGACGTCCCAGTTTGCTGAAAGAGAAATAATTGAGTTCTTATAGCTTGACGTCTCCCTATCAAATAGCTTAAATTCGCTAGATAGAAATTTAATAGTATCAAAATCTTTTACAACTATGCCATAAGTCTCGATAGCGACATTAGAAGGGATGAAGTTATCGATAATCTTAACCTTATAAGTCCTATCAGCAATTTCAATTTTATCTTTATCTAGCATAAATTTCTGATTGGCCGTAAGTAGAATTTCATCATCAGCTAACTTATTGTCTTTACCGATTCTCTTATTGTAACTTTCTAAGTCACACGCCACTAGAAAATACGGTTTATGTTTACCATCTCCCATAAAGGTCTCAAACTTATCTCCGTCTACTTGGATACTGGTAAATAGTCCATAGGATATGAAGTCATTAGTAATCTTTCCACCCTTGCTAGTTGTATCATAGACAATACTTCTAAGTTTTTCTTTTTCTTCTTCTAGATTGTCTTTATCAATCTCTACTGGACTGTCTAGATTGTACTCTCTTGGAACAACATTTGTAGCTGAATACTCTATTCGATCGTATATAGATAAGGATGCGGATAGAGCGATGATTACGCCAACGCTCATTATAGAAATACTAGCAAGGGATATAGCATTTGACTTAATTCTATACAAAAGTCCAGATACAGCTAGGAATCTTTCCTTCTTGTAGTAGGACTTCTTTTCTTTCTGTCTTTTTAGATAAATTACAGAAAATGACATAAACAGAATATATGTCGCAAGCATTACTATGAGGCTCGCTAGGAAGAAATAGCCAAGACTTTTTAAGATTCCTTGTGTCGTAATAGCTATATAATAGCCTGATATAAGCAAGATAAAACCTAAAACCATCAAAATATATCTTGACTTAGGCTCTCCCTCCCCACTTTTTTGATCAGCTAAAAGCTCTACAGGAGTAGAATTATAAATTTTTAGACTCGTTGCAAATAAACTTGTTAAAAGAGCTAGGAGAAGAAGAAGAATAGTTTCTGTCATCGCTTTTAGTGAGAAAGGATAATCCATCAAGCCTCCCGCAACATCTTTCATTAGTTTATTTAAGGCAAGGAAAGATAGCTTACCAAATATATATCCTCCTATAAGACCAATCACTCCTATTATGACAAAAGCAATTAATAACTCTAAGAAAATAATCTTTCTTATATGTTTTTTCTCAAGTCCTAAAATTCCATAAAGAGCAAATTCCTTATTTCTCCTCTTGTTTAGGAAATTTGTACTATACAATAAGAATATAAAAGTTAGTATTCCTATTATAACAATTCCTATATTAATAATCGTCGGAAGAGAGGCGTGTCTTTCTCTTACATAAGTGTTAGCAGAAAGACTTGCCATAATATTAAATACCATAAGCATTATCCCAGATGATAGGATAAAGGGAAGGTAGACTAATCTATGGGCCCTGAGGTTTTTAAGAGCAAATTTGTGGGCGATTTTCTTATTCATTATAAATCACCCCTTGATAGCATGATTTGTGACTTGTTGATCCTTTCCATAAAGTCGCTACGCTCTTCTCTTTCTCCCTTGTAGATTTCATGAAAAACAACTCCATCCTTGATGAAAAGAACTCTTTTTGCGAAAGAAGCTGCATTTAAGGAGTGGGTTACCATAAGGACAGTTTGACCCATTTCATTTACCCTAGTAAATAAATCCAGGATCATATTTGAAGAGTTTGAATCAAGAGATCCCGTTGGCTCATCAGCTAAAAGTAGGGCAGGCCTTGTAATTAAGGCCCTAGCTATGGCTACCCTTTGCTTTTGCCCACCTGAAATTTGGTAAGGGTATTTATCTAGGATTTCTTCTATAGCAAGTTTTTCCTTAATCTCTTCTAGTCTTTTATTCATAAGCTCTTCCTTCTCATCTGATAGGACAAGAGGCAAGTAGATATTATCCCTATTTGTAAATTGGTCTAAGAGATTGAAGTCTTGGAAGACAAAGCCCAGCTCTTTTCTTCTAAAAGATGCAAGCTCACTATCCTTAAGCTTTGTCATATCCTTGCCCTTTAGACTAATATTTCCAAAAGATGGCCTATCGAGGGTGGCTATAATATTTAAAAGAGTAGTTTTACCTGCTCCCGACTCTCCCATTATAGAAATGAACTCGCCTTCTTCTACCGATAAGTTCACATCTCTTAGGGCCTCAGTCTTTATGTTCTTACTTTCATAAATGCGTTTAATATTTTTTAATTCTAATATTGGCATATTCGTCTCCTTTTCTATACTTATATTATAGAATATAAAAATAAATAATTCAACACATTAATTAAATTGTAACCTTAGTGTAAACTAAAAAAATATTATTCTAAATATTTTTAAAAAAATTTGAAAAAAAAATAAATTTGGAAAAGTAAATAGATAATAAATATACTTTATTAAAAAATTGAAAAAAATATACATA
>QWCJ01000098.1_pt1 | contig 35717 bp, 37 predicted proteins | sample 1972501 | NCBI WGS metagenome assembly QWCJ01 (sample SAMN09866711, study PRJNA288562) | Human vaginal metagenome isolate term2_vaginal, whole genome shotgun... | isolation source: vagina | host: Homo sapiens | place: USA: California
GGGGGTGAGGGGAAAAGGGGTCCTAGGGGAAAGACTGGAGGGGGCCTCTGCCGCCCCCTTAGGCTGTCCCCTAGAGAACGAAGATATTAACTTAATTATTACAATAACTATATTGTTCAGATAAATATATCAAAAATATTTTGTCAAAGATATTTTATAAAATACCTTTCCCATTTGACTTTCTTATTTTCTAATATTACAATTTAAATATAAAAAGAATAAAGCAAGGGAGTTCTTTTAGGATCTGAGAGGAGGGTGTAACCCTCGACCTTACCTGATTTGGATAATGCCAACGTAGGGAGATTTATTAAGCGGAATGACTTTGTTTTGTCTTCCGCTTTTTTCTTTGAGAATTTTTCTTGTAATAAAATATGGAGGTTTTTATGAAAGTAGCACTTACTATTGCTGGCTCTGATTCTTCTGGAGGAGCTGGTATTCAAGCTGATCTTAAGGCTATGAGTCTTAATGGGGTCTTTGCTGAGTCTGTTATCACTGCCCTTACTGCTCAAAATACTAGGGGGGTAAGTGGAATTATGGATGTGACTAGTGAGTTTCTAGCAAAACAAATGGATGCGGTTTTTACTGATATTTTCCCAGATGCTGTTAAGATTGGTATGGTTTCTGATAAAGACTTGATTAGGACAATAGCTATTAAATTAAAGGAATATGGAGCAAAAAATATAGTTCTTGATCCTGTTATGGTAGCAACTTCAGGATCTAAGCTTTTGAAAGACGATGCCATAGAAGCTTTAAAAGGAGAACTTTTCCCGCAAGCTTTACTCATAACACCAAATATCCCAGAGGCAGAATTAATTTCTTCTCTAAAGATAGAGGATGAAGCTGATATGGAAAAGGCAGCAGAGAAGATCTATGAAGATTATGGAGTAAACGTCCTTCTTAAAGGTGGCCATAGAATAAATGATGCCAATGACTATCTTTACGCAAATGGATCTGGGATTTGGATTAAGGGAGAAAGAATTGACAATCCCAACACTCATGGTACAGGATGTACTCTTTCTTCAGCTATAGCAGCAAATATCGCCAAGGGCTATGACCTAGAAGAAGCTATAAGAAAAGCGAAAAAATATTTGGAAGGCTGCCTAAAGGATGGCCTAAATCTAGGAAAGGGATCTGGTCCAATGAATCACGCCTTTGATATTAAGGATGAATACAAGAAGTAGGAATTTATGGAAAAGAAAACAAGTATATATGAAAATAGTTTAATTTGGTTTGGGGCAGGAGTTTCAATAGCAGAGATTTTGACAGGGACTTATTATGCCTCCATGGATTTTAAAAGTGCTATCCTTGCTATTATTATAGGTCATATAGCAGGCTTTATCCTAATGAGCTTGTCAGGGCTTATTGGTGCTAGAACAGGTCTTTCTGCAATGGAGGCGACAAAGCTTAGTTTTGGAAGACTCGGTGGTATATTTTTTGCAATCCTAAATTTCCTCCAACTAGTAGGCTGGACTGCTATAATGATCTATGATGGAGCGATCTCTTCTGGCGAACTTTTTGGAAGGGGAAATAATATTTGGGCTCTTCTTATTGGAATTCTTATAATAATCTGGATTGCCGTAGGGATTACCAATCTTGGCAAGATAAATACAGTTTCAATGGTAGCCCTCTTTGTCCTAACGATTTTGATGTCTAGAAAGGCTTTTACAAGTAGTTTGATAACAAAAGCAAGCTCCGAGGCCCTATCTTTTGGAGGAGCAGTAGAACTTGCTATAGCCATGCCTATGAGCTGGCTTCCTCTAATATCTGATTACACATCAGAGGCTGAAAAGCCAGAGAAGGCGACTTGGATTTCTGTAGGAATCTATTCCCTAGTATCCATGTGGATGTATATCATTGGACTTACGGGAGCGATGGCTACTGGAGAATCAACCCTTTCTGCAATATTTTCCTATTCAGGAATAGGATCTTTGGCTATAATCATAATAATCTTATCTACTGTAACTACAACTTTCCTAGACGCATATTCAGCAGGGATTTCATTTGAATCAATCAAGCAAAATGCAGATGGAAAGAAGGTTGCAATAATAGTAAGCGTAGTTGGCATTATCCTAGCTATTGTGTTTCCGATGGATGATATTACAAACTTCCTCTATTTAATAGGATCTGTTTTTGCCCCTATGATAGCAGTTCAGATAGGAGATTTTTTCTTAAAGAATGAAAAGTCAAAAGTAGATGAGAAAGTAAATATTATAAGTTGGGTATTCGGTTTTATAATCTATAGGATTTTACTCAAGTTAGATGTTGCAATTGGTGCTTCTATATTATCTGTAATTTTAACGATTATAGTAACTTTGATTTTAAGGAAAATAATCTCTAGAAAGTAGTAAAATAATTGACAAGATCTAGATTCAGTAGTATTATATATGAGTCAACTTAAGGTTTCTTTTATGAAGCTTTTCGATTGAAATCGCAAATCCTGAATGCGATTATAAACAAATGTCAGGACGAGTAAAGCCGCCACCTACTAGAAGCGGTGTCTAAATATAGTAGGCGAAAAATTTATAGGAGGAATTTTATGAAATATCAAAAAACATGGACTGCAACTCCTGATCAAATCGACAGAAAATGGTATGTCGTTGATGCAGAAGGAATGGTTCTAGGTAGACTAGCTAGCCAAGTTGCAGCAATCTTAAGAGGAAAGAACAAACCAACATTTACTCCACACTACGATACTGGAGATTATGTTATTGTAATCAATGCTGACAAAGTCGTTCTTACTGGTAACAAAGAAGACCAAAAAGAATACCAAAGATACTCAGGATACAGCGGTGGACAAAAGATTACTAAATTCAAGGACATGAAAGCTAAAAAACCTGAATTTATCGTAACACATGCAATTGAGGGCATGCTTCCACACAACAAGCTTGGTCGTTCTATGGCTAAGAAGCTTAGAGTTTACGCTGGTAGCGAACACGGACATGAATCCCAAATGCCTGAAGTTTTGGAATTAAATTAAGGAGGGCTTAGATGGCAGATATAATTCAATCAACAGGAAGAAGAAAGACATCTGTAGCTAGATGTACTATGGTTTCTGGTAAGGGAGAAATCCTTGTTAATGGAAGAAGCCTAGACGAATACTTCAACTATGATACACTAAAAGTAATAGCAAAATCACCACTTGAATTAACAGAAAACCTAAACAACTACGATATCAAGATCAATGTTAATGGTGGAGGATATACAGGACAAGCAGGAGCAATCAGACACGCTATCGCAAGAGCGCTACTAATTGCTAACCCTGACTATAGACAAGCCCTTAAGAGAGCAGGATTCTTAACAAGAGATTCTCGTAAAAAAGAAAGAAAGAAACCTGGTTTCAAAAAGGCAAGAAAATCATCTCAATTCTCAAAGAGATAATCAAAGACTTACAACCGCAGGTTACGACTTGCGGTTTATTTTTTACGAAAATTCTCTAAAGGAGATAAAAATGCAAAAAATCAACTACAATCTTAAGATGGAAGAGATTATAAAAGAAAACAAGAAAAAGGGCCTAAGGCCAAGGCTTTTGATGCAGGTCTGCTGTGCTCCTTGCTCAACTGCGGTTATAGAGAGGATATATGAGGATTTTGAGATTGATCTTTTCTATTATAATCCCATGATCTATCCTACAAGTGAGCTAGAAAAAAGGGTGGATACCCTAAGAAACTTAAAGGAGGCTCTTGGCATAGAGTCTAGGATAATCTTTCCTCCAAATGACATATCTGACTTTGCTGAGATTGCAAAGCTTAGGAGGGATGACCATGAGGGGGGAGAGGCCTGCTATAAATGTTATAGGTTAAGGCTAGAAGAGACGGCAAAGTTTGCCCAAAAAAATTACTACGATTACTTTTCTACTACTCTTTCGATTTCTCCTTACAAAAACAGCCAGTGGCTTAATGAGATAGGGGAGAGTTTGGAGAAGGAATATGGGGTAAAATATCTTTATTCAGACTTTAAGAAGAAAAATGGCTACAAGAAATCCATAGAGCTTTCAAACAAGTACGAGCTCTACAGACAAGACTATTGCGGTTGTATTTTCTCCTTTAAGGAAATGGAAGAAAAGCATAAGAATTTATAGGAGATTAATGCTCTGCTAGCAAATAGTTTTGAATATAATTTATCTATAAATAACAACTTATATTCTCTTATGAGGAATATTTTCTAAAAGAAGTTAGTTTTTTTGATTATTGGGTAATATTCTTATAGGAGAGGATTATGAAAGATTTGATGCTTATTAAGAAAATACTAGATAAAGATAAGGCAGACGAAGTTTATCCTGTAACTTTCGACTTGGATAAAAGATTCGAGAGGTCTATTGCTGTGGGTATTTTTAATGATTTGATGGAGAAAAAAATCATTAAATCAAAGAGATTTACTATCAAGGATCACTCTTTCACAGTAGATATCCTCCCGACTTCTATAAATGAAGTGATAGATATAATTATAAAAAAGGGTATGTACATATATGGGGTCTACACCCTATATGATAATTACATCGAAGAAGGAGAATTAAAATAATGGATAAGAAAATTTTAGATTTAATCAATGAACAAATGAACTTTGAATTCGAGTCAGCTTATATTTACAAGGCTATGGCAGCATATACTGATGATTTAGACCTTGAAGGATTCACAAATTGGATGGAACAACAAGTAACAGAAGAAATCAATCACGGAGAAGGAATGAAAAACTTCCTCCAATCTGTTGGTTACAAACCAGTTTATAAAGCAATTCCTGAACCAAGAGCAGAATATGATTCAGTACTTGACGTAATGAAATCTGCCCTAGAGCATGAAAAAGAAGTTACAAGAAGAATCACAAATATCGCCAAAGAAGCAAACGGGGTTGATGAGAGGGTAAGAAGCTTTATCCAATGGTACATCGATGAACAAGTTGAAGAAGAAGAAACATTCAACAAGCTTGTTACAAGACTTGAAAGAGTTGGAGATGACTGGCACTCAGTTTATATTATGGATGATGAACTAGGACAAAGACCAGAACCAACAACACCAGCTATTGCAGAGTAATATATGAAAATTATAAATAATAAGAATCTAAGAGCCCATATCAACGAGGAAGGGGCCTATGTCGAAAGCTTTACCTTCAAAGATAAGGATGTGTTTTTCGATAAAAAGAGCCTTCCTTTGGGCGATTCTTACAAGATTAGGGGTGGCATGCATGTGTGCGCCCCTAATTTTTCTGATGATAAACTGTTAAATGAACTTCCTAGCCACGGATTCGGCAGAGATAAGAAATGGGAAGTAAAAGATTATGGGAAGGATTATCTTAAGCTAGGACTTAAAGGCCTCGGCTCTTATGATAAAGTTTATTTTGAAATTTCCTATAAATTGTTGGAAGATGGATTAAGGACAAAGCTTACTATAGAAAATAAGGGAGAGAAAAGCCTTCCTCTGGCTCCTGCCTTTCACCCATACTTTGCCACAAGCTTCGAAGATTTGAGTCTAAGGGAATATAAAATAGAAAAGAAAGACCTTCCTGATTCTATTTTCATTGAGGCTTCTTCTATGGAATTTGCTAAGGCAGATATGAAAGTGGAAATTAAGGGAAGTAAAAATGTAGGTACTTTTACCTTATGGTCTGACTTTTTGGATGATTATATCTGTATTGAGCCTACTTACAATGGGAAAAGCTTCCTAGATGATAAGTTAGAGCCTTTCTATCTCGAAGAGGGAAAAACTTTCGTTCAAGAATTTGACATTTTGATCAAGGATATTTAAGATAATTAATTGCGAAATTAATATTAGTGATATAACTTGAAAATAACTTAATAATGCGTATAATTATCTTAAGAAGAATAAAGGAGATAATTATGGCAACAATAGCAATGCTAATACTTTTCCTAGTTTTAGGAGGGGGAATGATTAAGTTTATATTTAAGTTGGGTCTAGGAATAATTGGACTTGTATTGGCCCTAGTATTCCTACCTGTTTTATTAGTGGTTATCCTATTGGCCTTGCCACTAGCAGTAATTGGAGGATTCTTAGGACTTGTAATTAAGCTTTTGCCAGTACTTGTAGTCGGAGGCCTTGGATATTTTGGATATAAGTACTATAAGGAAAATTATCAAACTTGGTAAAAAAATAGAGCTGTTGCATTTTACTTGCAACGGCTCTTATTTTATTTGTTCAAAACAAATCTTTCTATAGCTTCACCTACAGCACCCTCTTCATTTGTAGCTTCCGCTACAAAGTTTGCGGATTCTTTTACCTGAAGGTGGGCGTTGGCTACAGCGACAGAAGTGCCAGCCTCTCCTAGCATGGCTACGTCGTTGTAGTTATCTCCAATAGCTAATACTTCGTCAAGTCCAATACCATAGTGTTTACATACCTTCTCCAAGGCCCTTGCCTTGTTTACACCCTTGGCATTTATTTCCATGAACATATCTGAGGAATAGGCTATCTCTACATCATAGTTGGTAAGATAGGCTATGTCGATTTCTAGTCCTTGAAGGTAGTTCATGTCCTTGTTTTTAAGGATGGCCTTTAGGATGATTTGATCTTTTATAAAATCAATGTTATTGTCAGTAAGCTCGGTGATTTGTTCTTCCGCATAGGAATCACGATCGAGATTGAGACCATACTTGTGATCTAGGGTGTAAATATAGCAAGTTTGATTGTTAGCATAGGCATAATCAAAAATTGTCTTGGCATATTCATACTTTAGTCCCATGGAGTGGACAATCTCTTTGGTCTTAACATTCATAATAATCGCCCCATTACAGCAGATCACATAACGATCATCGTGGATTACTCCAGCCTGTTTAGGTATATCGAAAAGCTCGTAAGTACCACGACCTGTGGCAAGCATCACTATAATGCCTTTTTCTTGAGCCTTTTGGATGGCGATTCTATTTCTCTCTGGTACATTTTTATCATTATCTACCAGTGTTTCATCAATATCTGATGCTACTAATTTTATCATAGGGTATCCTATTTATTTGCCTTCAAAAACTCTATGATGTCGTCTGACTCGTAGAGATATTCTCCGTCATGGTAGAGGCAAGGGATTTGTCTTTTTCCTCCCTTTTCTACTAGTTCATTTAGGGCATCTCTATCTTCATTTATATTTACAACTTCAAGTTCTATATTTTCTTCTTTCATAAAGTTTTCGACTTTTTTACAATATGGGCATACAGTTCCTACGAATAGTTTGTAATCTTTCATTATTTCACCTCATTTTTTAAAAACTTTCATAATATCTTCATTAAGGTATATTATACTTATTATATGAATATTTTAAAGTTTATACAAAGGTGGTTCGATGAAAAACAAAGTAATATCTGTTATTAGATTTATCCTAATAGTCATCATAATTGTTTGCATAGGGATCTTAGGCAAGAGAGGCTATGACTACTGGACTAATATGAAAAATAACAAACACATAGCAGGCCTTATAGAAGAAAGTAAGACCGAGGCTAAAAATGGAAATGATGATAAGGAACTAACAGAAGAAGAAAAGTTCAAAAAGCTTGAGGAGCAAAACCTCTATCTACTAAAGAAGTTCAAGGAAGAAAACTCAGATGTAGTAGGAGTTATCGAAATTCCTAACACAGCAATCAAATACCCAATCCTCCATGCGGAAGATAACAGCTTCTATCTAAGGAAGGGACTCAACAAGGAATATGATATAGCAGGTTCTATCTTTATGGATACCAACAATTCAACCGACTTAAACGATGACAATACTGTAATTTACGGTCACCATCTAGAGCTTGAGTCAATGTTTACTCCGCTTGATAAGTATAGAGAGCAAGAATTTGCTGAAAATCACAGGGTTATGTATGTAACAACAGAAGAAGGCCTTCGTGAATACGAGATATTCTCAGCTTATGGTACTCCTTCCGACTATGACTATAGGACTCTTGAATTTATGTACGATGCTGACAAGATTCCATATTTTAATAAATTGAAGGATATGTCTGAGGTAAGTCTTGATACAAGAGAGTTTAACGAAGATGATACCATAGTAACCCTATCAACCTGCCAATATGATTATGAGGATCAAAGACTAGCAGTACATGCAGTAAGGATAAGATAGTGGAAAGATATACGACAGATTCAAAAAGAAAAATTAATATTGAAGAAACTGACAAGGGGCTAATCCTTAGGGAGGCCTCTTTTGAACCGAGTCATATTTTTGAATGTGGCCAATGTTTCAACTTCCACAAGGAAGAAGATGGGTCATACACAGCAGTATTTTTAGGAAAAATTATTAATGTCCTAAAGCTTGATGAGGGAGTAAGTCTTATAAGAAATATTAGTCTAGAAGATTTTAATGAAATCTTTTACGACTACTTCGACTTAGGGCTTGATTATGATGCTATCAAGAAAGAAGTGGCGATTGACCCGGTAATGGAAAAGGCTACAGCCTATGGCTACGGGATTAGAATCCTAAACCAAGAAGTCTTTGAGACTACAATTTCTTTTATAATCTCAGCCAACAACCAAATTCCTAGGATTAAAAAGGCTGTAAGGATTATATCTGAAAGATACGGGGATTATATAGGAGAATATAAGGGAAGAAAATATTATTCCTTCCCAAGGCCAGAAGTCTTGATGAAGGTTAAGCCTGAGGACCTAAGAGAATATGCCCGAGTAGGTTTTAGGGATAAGAGGATAGTAGAAGCAAGCAGGATGATTTATGAGGGTCAGCTAGATGGAGCAAGTAAGCTAGATACAGAAGACCTCAGGAAAAAGCTAATGGAACTTCCTGGAGTTGGACCAAAGGTCGCTGATTGCATATTGCTTTTTGCCTACCACAGGAGAGAGACCTTCCCTGTAGATGTGTGGATTAAAAGAGTTATGGAGACACTTTTTATCAAAAAGGAAGTCCCTAAGAAACAAGTTGACGATTATGCTAGAAAATATTTCGGCAAAAACGCTGGCTACGCCCAACAATATCTTTTCTATTATGGAAGGGAAGAAAAAATCGGAAAATAAATTAAGCTTTTGCAAAAGTAAGAGTAATCTAGATTAATTAGATCTTTGAGACTCTTATTATGCAAGGGCTTTTTTCTTTGCTAAATTTTACTATAAAAATTTTAAAATCATTTGACATTTCACAAACAATGAGATAATATAGTAATATAAATATGTAAGCGGTTGCAATAAAAGCAGCAAGATATTGATTTTGCTAAATAAAACTAAGATTAGGCTTACAGATTTCTCATTTCAGCTTTGGGAAAGGGTTTTATAGGAGGTAAGTTATGGATATATATGATATAGCCAAAGCTTCGGGCTATTCAACTGCCACTGTTTCTCGTGTTATTAACAAGCAAAACAATGTCAGTAAGAAGGCTAAGGAGAAGATCGAGAAGGTAATCAAAGAGAACGGATATACTCCCAATAGGATTGCAAGATCTCTTGCCAAGAAAAGCAGCGAGCTTATAGGAATTATGGTTCCTGATATAAGGAAGTATTTCGAGTCACAATCGGCCTATGAGCTTGAAAGAAAGTTAGAGTCTTCAGGGTTTTCTACACTTTTGTGCGTGACTACTGATGATCTGGCAAAGAAGAGATCTTACCTTGATCTACTTTTAGAAAATCAAGTAGAGGCAATTATCGGAGTTGGATCTACTTACGAGCAAGAAGAATTCTACAAGACCCTTGTCGAAGTAAGTAAGGATATACCAATGGCCATGCTAAATGTTAGCTCTAATATAGATAGCGATAGGATTGTTAATGTCTACATAGATGAAATTGATGCTATGGATCAGGCGGTGAATCTTTTTAAGGAAAAAGGCTACAAGAAGCCACTCTATGTTTCCTTGGATAGGGGGTTTGTCACTCGTTCATATGTGGCCAAGAAGGCCGGATTTATTGAAGCTCTTTACAGATATTATGACAAGCCTAATTTTGTAGAATATAAACTTACAAGTCATGAAGTCTCTGAGTTTAATGGTCTGATTGATTTTATATCTAAAAATAATTTCGATTGTATTCAGTTTGAGCTTGATAGTCTTGCTGTTATATTTTACAAGCTTTATGTAAACTCAGGTCACAAGGTTCCAGAAGATCTTGGCCTAATAGGTTTTGATAATATTGATGCGACTAACTTTACCAATCAAACTATCACATCCATAGATCAGAGGATAGATAAGCAAGTAGACCTTGCTCTTAGCAATTTATTTAAAATTATGAAGGGTGAAGAAGCTAGTAATAACATCATGGTCAAGGCGAAGCTAATAGAGAAGGAAACTGTTTAATTATGAAAGGAGAAAGTATGAAAAGTAAATTTAAAACTATTTTTATGGCTGTTATTTTTGCTCTTATATTTACTGCCTGTTCTAAGGCAGATAGCGAGAGTCAAAAGACAATTATAAGAGTCGGCCACAACCAATCCCAAAACCACCCAACTCACTTGGGACTTCTGGCTTTTGAGGAATATGTAGAAGACAAGCTTGGAGACAAATATGATATACAAGTTTATCCATCAGAACTTTTGGGATCGCAAATCGACATGGTTCAGCTAACCCAAACTGGAGCGATCAATATCTGTGTTGCAAGTAACGCAATCCTTGAGACCTTCAATGATGTTTGGGAAATCTTTAACCTCCCATATCTTTTCGCATCAAGCGAAGCCTACCATCATGTAATGGACGATCCAGAAATTGTTAAGCCTATTTTTGAATCTACAAGAGAAGGTGGATTTGAAGGAGTAACTTGGCTAGATGCAGGTTCTAGGTCCTTTTATACCAAGGATAAACCAGTGAATTCTCCAGAGGACCTTAGCGGATTAAAGATAAGAGTTCAACAATCTCCAACCAATGTTAGGATGATGGATCTATTAGGATCTTCTGCATCACCTATGGGCTTTGGTGAAGTTTATACTGCTCTTCAATCAGGTATTATCGATGGAGCGGAAAATAACGAGATGAGTCTTACAGATAATGGCCACGGAGAAGTGTGCAAGTACTATTCTTACGATATGCACCAAATGGTTCCAGATATTGTAATTGCAAACTACAGCTGGTTAGAAGGCCTTCCAGAGGAAGATAGAAAAGTCTTTGATGAGGGATTTAAAGTTTTAAACGAAGTACAAAGAAAAGAATGGAAAGTAGCAGTAGATAAGGCTAAGGAGAAAGCAAGCGAAATGGGAGTAGAATTTATCTATCCTGACCAAAAGCCTTTCGTAGACGCTGTAGCACCACTTACAAAGGAAGTTCTAGAAAGAAATGACAAGCTAGCTCCTTTCTACGATGCTATCCAAAAATATAACGAAGAATACCCAGCAAAGGAGGGCTGATATGAGAAAAACCTTAGACAATATATTGAAAGTCCTAACAGGGGCAAGTCTTTTGATCATGTTTATCCTCGTAGTATGGCAAGTATTTACAAGATACGTCCTAAATAATCCATCTACCTGGTCAGAAGAATTGGTAGCTTATCTATTTGCATGGTCAACCCTCTTTGGTGCAAGTCTTGTAGTAAGCGAGAAAGGTCATATGAATATACCAGTTCTAGTAGAAAAAAGAGAGCCAAAGACTCAAAAGGTCCTTAAAATCTTTGGAGAGCTTATGATCTTGATTTTCTCCCTAACAGTTCTAACCATGGGAGGAATCGCTATAACTAAGCTTGCTCTAAGTCAGACGACCTCATCCCTAACTATAGCAGTAGGATATTTCTACATTCCACTTCCTATTACTGGAATTATTAATATTTGCTATACGATAATGAACATTAAAGATATCCTTGCCGGCAAGGAAAAGTTTGTAAAGGCCAAATCAACCGAAGAAATTGCTTCAAATATGGCCAATGAAACAGAAGAAGTAGCCAAATATGAAGGAGGTAAAAAATGAGTGCAAATGCTCTAGCCATAATCTTATTATCTTTAGTTATACTCTTAGCGACTGGAGTGCCAATTGCCTTCTCCATAGGTATAGCTTCAATCATCACAATATTAACGACAGTACCAGCAGATGTAGCAACCCTAACGGCAGCTCAAAGAACCTTCGTTGGCATGAGCTCCTTCACCCTAACGGCGATTCCCTTCTTTATCCTAGCAGGAAATCTAATGAATGAAGGAGGAATAGCCAAAAGATTAGTTGACTTTGTAATGGCAATCCTAGGTAAGCTTCCTGGAGCCTTGCTTGTTACAAATATCGGAGCCAATGCTTTGTTTGGAGCAATCTCAGGATCTGCCTCAGCAGCGGCTGCAGCAGTTGGATCTATGGTAAAAGACGGAGAAGAAAAACAAGGCTATGATAAGGCGGTATCAGCATCTGCAAATGGTGCCTCAGCTCCAGCAGGACTTTTAATCCCACCATCAAACGCTCTAATCACCTATTCTTTAGTTTCTGGAGGAACATCTGTTGCAGCACTTTTCCTAGGAGGATATGTACCAGGACTAATTTGGTCTGTAGCTTGTATCATAGTTGCAATTGCTATAGCTAAGAAAAAGGGTTACAAGGCAAATGAAGGAAAGTTTTCCTTCGCAAATCTTGGAAGAGCAACCCTAAGAGCCCTCCCTTCACTAGGATTAATCATAGTAGTTATTGGAGGAATCGTAGCAGGGATTTTTACAGCTACAGAAGGATCTGCCATATCTGTACTTTATTCTTTAATCTTAGGCTTTATCTACAAAAACCTAAATCTAAAAAAAGTTTGGAATATAATTGTAGAATCAGCTAAGATGAGTGCCATAGTAGTATTCCTAATTGGTGTATCAAACATCCTTTCTTGGGTAATGGCCTTTACAGGAATTCCACAAATGGTAGGCAATGCCTTGCTATCTCTTTCAAGTAACAAGTATGTAATCTTTTTGATTATGAACATAATCCTACTTATATCAGGAACCTTTATGGACGTGACGCCAGCGATTTTGATCTTTACACCACTATTTCTTCCTATAGCGACAGAATTCGGAATGCATCCAGTACAATTCGGTCTAATGATCGTCTACAACCTATGTATTGGAAATATCACACCACCAGTTGGTAACACACTTTTCGTTGCAATCAAGGTTGGAGATACTAGCTTATCTAAGGTTATGCCTTACATGCTAAGATTCTATGTAGCAATTCTTATAGGACTCTTATTAGTAACTTATGTTCCAATGACATCACTAGTTCTACCACTTAAGGCTGGACTAATATAAGATAGAGTAAGTAAAATTGGGGGGAGAGTAAAATTTCCCCTTATATTTTTATCATTTAATACTCGGATTGGTATTTCTAAGAGCAATATAAAGGAGAGATTATGAAAGCTAAAGTTGTAACACTAGGAGAGCTAACCCTTAGGCTATCTCCATTTGATTTTGAAAGATTCGTCCAGGCTGATAGTTTTGAAGTAATATTTGGTGGGGCGGAAGCCAATGTAGCCATAGCCCTTTCTAATTTGGGTAATGATGTGACTTATGTAACAAAACTTGTAGATAACGAGATGGGGCAGGCGGCCTTTAATAATATAAGAAGATTTGGGATAAATACCGACTACATAGTTAGGGGAGGAGATAGATTAGGGATTTACTATGCGGAAAAAGGCGTAGGTCTTAGATCTCCTAAGGTAATCTATGATAGGAAAAATTCCTCCATATCCAAGGCTAGGATAGAAGAGTTTGATTGGGATGGGATATTTGAAGGAAAGTCTCTCTACTTTGCCACTGGAATTACAGCAGCCATATCGAAAGAGGGAAGGGACCTTGTTAGATATTCGATAAAAGAAGCCAAGAAGAGAGGGCTAGATATTGTCTTTGATCTAAACTATAGGTCAAGCCTTTGGACTCTTGATGAGGCTTGTGACTTCTACGAAGAAATCCTTCCTATGGTCGATATACTTATTGGAGTCCTTCCAACAAGGCACGATTACTTTACAGGAGATTTCAATGATGAGGTTCTTTCAAGGATGCTAAAGGATATTCATGAAAAGTATAATATAAAATATACCATCTCATCTATCAGAAACTCCTACTCAGCCTCAGTAAATTCTCTTTCTGCAGGACTTTATAATGGTAAGGAATATATTAAGTCACAAAGATACAAATTTGATATAGTAGATAGGATTGGTGGAGGAGATGCCTTTGCGGCTGGTCTCATTCACGCATATATCAATGAATTTGAAATCCACGAAGCTCTAGACTTCGCCACAGCCCTATCAGCCCTTAAACATTCGATAATAGGAGATTATGCAATCTTTAACGAAAAACAAGTCGGTAGACTTGTAAGCGGAGATAAGAGAATGCTGTCATTTTCATAAGATTTACCCTGGTTTGACCAGGGATTTTTATTTGTAAAGAAATTTTACATAAACTTTACATTTATTTAAACTAAGCTATACAATCGGATAGTATTATGTAATTACAAAATAAGTTATAGATAAAATTCAAAGGAGATATTATGAAAATCAAAAACGCAAAAATCCTAGCAGCAGCCCTATCTTTCGGCTTAATCTTTGCTGGTTGTTCAAATGATAAAGGAGCTGACACTTCTACAGAAACTAAGACAGAAGACGCAGCTAAGACTGATGACGCAGCAAAAACTGATGATGCAGCTAAAGCACCTGAAGAGAAAAAAGAAGGAACTGACACAGCAAGTGCAGAAGACTATGACTTTACTGTAGTTTCTAGAGAAGACGGTTCAGGAACTCGTGGAGCCTTCATCGAAATCGTAGGACTTGAAGAAGAAGTCGACGGTGCAAAGGAAGATATGACTACTCAAGATGCTGTAGTTCAAAACTCTACAAACGGTGTTATGCAAACAGTAAGCCAAGATGCTAACGCAATCGGATATATTTCACTTGGTTCCCTAAATGACACTGTAAAGGCCCTTAAGGTTGACGGAGTAGAAGCAACAGAAGAGACAATAGCAGACGGATCTTATAAGATTGCTCGCCCATTCAACCTAGCTTATAAGGAAAGTGAGTTAGATGATCTATCAAAGGACTTCCTAAAATATGTTAAATCAGAAGAAGCTCAAAAGCTTGTTCTTGAAGAAGGCTACGTTCCACTAAAAGAAACTGAAGCATATGAAGCTAGTGGTGCAAAGGGAACAATTACAGTAGCAGGTTCTACATCAGTTACTCCGCTCATGGAAAAAATGGTAGAAGCATACCAAAAGCTTAACCCAGATGCTAAGATTGAAATCCAATCTACAGGATCATCTTCAGGAATCGAAGCTTGTATCGATGGAGCAGCTCAAATCGCAATGGCTTCTCGTGAGCTTAAGGATGAAGAAAAAGAAAAACTTCAAGTATCTGTTATAGCAACCGACGGAATCGCAGTAGTTGTAAATAAAGATAGCAAGCTAGAAGAAGTTTCAGTTGATCAGTTAAAAGAAATCTTTAACGGAACAATTAAAAATACTAGTGAATTAGAGAAGTAATATGAATAAAACTAGGGAAAGAATCGGAGAGATAATTTTCCTATTATCAGCAGCAATGTCCGTATTCCTTATCCTTCTTATAATCTTTTTCATCTTCAATGAAGGGATTAAGTTTGTTAATGAATACGGACTTGTTCCGTTTATAACGGGCAAAGTTTGGAAACCAACAGCGGGCAACCCTCACTTTGGAATTTATCCAATGATAGTAGGATCTATTATCGTTACTATATTATCGACAATCATAGCTTTACCATTTGGTCTAGCTACTTCAGTATTTATGGCCTACTATGCCAAAAAAAGTTATTCTCCACTCAAATCGTTAATCAACCTAATGGCAGCGATTCCTTCGGTAGTCTATGGTTTCTTTGCCATGATGGTTCTAGTTCCACTTGTTAAGTCTATCTTTGATATTAGAAGCGGTATGACAATGCTTACAGCATCTATCCTACTTGCTATAATGATTTTGCCTACCATGGTAAATATTTCTGAAAACTCCCTTAAGCAAGTACCAATGACCTTCTATCAAGGCTCACTTGCCCTTGGTGCTACAAAGGAAGAGACTATAAGAAAGGTCATGATTCCCTATGCTAAAAGCGGAATTTTCTCTTCAATAATTCTTGCGATAGGTAGGGCGATAGGAGAGACCATGGCGGTCTATCTTGTTGTAGGTAACCAACCACGTCTTACAACATCTCTACTAGATGGTTCAAGAACCCTTACAACAAATATAGTTTTAGAGATGGGTTATGCCTCAGGTATGCACAGACAAGCCTTGATTGCAACAGGTATGGTACTTTTCTTCTTCATACTTTTGATCAATATTATATTTAATATCATAAGAGATAGAAATGAAAAGAAATTATAGGAGCAAGCTATGAGTAAAACTTACAAAACTTTATTAATGGTCTTTACCTTCATAGCCTTTGCTATGAGTGGGATAATCATTGCCTATATTCTTTTTAAAGGCATACCTAATATATCTAAAGGATTATTTGACTTAACTTACACGACAGAAAATGTTTCAATAATGCCAGCCTTGATAGCTACCTTGTTTACAATAATTCTAAGCTTGTTGATATCTCTGCCTATTGGTATTTTTACAGCGATTTATCTATCACAATATGCCAAAAACAAAGTTTTTATCAAGCTTGTAAGATTTTCAACGGAAATTCTTTCATCCATTCCTTCCATTGTGTATGGTTTGTTTGGATACTTGTTTTTTGTTACAAAAACAGGCCTGGGTCTTGGTATGGGTTACTCCCTACTAGCAGGTTGCTTTACGGTTTCAATCATGATCCTCCCTACTATAATTAGAACAACAGAAGAAGCAATCCTTACTGTAAATCCCCTCCAAGCCCACGCCTCCCTTGCCCTAGGAGCGACTAAGATTCAGACGATTTTTAAGGTAGTCTTGCCAGATGCTATGGATGGAATCTTGGGCGGTATATTCCTATCAACTGGAAGAATAGTTGGAGAATCAGCAGCCCTAATCTATACCATGGGTACTCAACCTTCAATTCCAAAGGGACTTTTAAACTCAGCAAGGACAATGGCAGTACACATGTACGTATTATCATCAGAAGGCTTCCACGTAAACGAAGCTTATGCGACAGCAGTTCTTCTTTTGGTATTCGTCATAGCTATAAACTTCGTATCAGCAAAGATTACTAAGAAGCTTGTAGGATAGGAAGAAAGGATAATATTAATGGAAAATAAAGAAATAATTACAAATAACAAGACTGCCATAGGAGTTAAGGACCTTGACCTATATTATGGAGACTTTAAGGCCCTAAAGAAAGTTAACATGGATATAGAAAAGGGAAAAATTACAGCCTTTATTGGTCCTTCTGGTTGTGGTAAGTCTACAATGTTAAGATGTTTTAATAGGATGAATGACCTCGTAGATGATTGTAAGATTGAAGGACTTGTCACAATTGAAGGTGAAGATATTTACAAAAAAGACGTTGATGTAGTAGAATTAAGAAGAAGGGTCGGAATGGTTTTCCAATCCCCTAACCCTTTTTCAAAGTCCGTTTATGATAACATAACCTATGGTCCAAAGATTTCTGGAATTAAGGATAAGGACAGGCTAGATGAGATTGTAGAGAAGTCTCTAAAGTCAGCTGCTATTTGGGATGAAGTAAAAGATAAGCTAGATCAAAATGCTCTGTCATTTTCTGGAGGTCAGCAGCAAAGAATCTGTATAGCAAGAACTCTTTCTGTAAATCCTGATATAATCTTGATGGATGAGCCAACAAGTGCCCTTGATCCAATTTCGACATCAGCCATAGAAGACCTCTTGGACGGACTAAAGAACGAATATACAATAGTAATTGTAACCCATAATATGCAACAAGCTGCAAGAATTTCAGATCAAACTGCCTTCTTCCTAACAGGTGAGGTAGTAGAGATGGCCAATACAATAAATATATTCGAAAACCCAAAAGATAAGAGAACAGAAGATTATATAACTGGAAGGTTTGGTTGATATGAGAATAAAATACAACGAAGACTTAGACAATATCAAGAAAATGGCCAAGGACCTTATGGATTATGTCATAATCTCTTATGAGAAAACCGGCCAATTTATAGAAAATTCCAAGGAAGATGAGCTTAAGGATATAATCGATCTTCATGATGATATTAGGAGAAAAGCAAGTGATATAGAAAGGCTTAGCTTTGAGCTAATGGCCCTTCAACAACCAGTTGCTAAAGACCTAAAGCTATTACAAATGTCAATGAAACTAGCCTCATCGTTTAAAAGAATCGCAGGACACTTCGAGCAAGTTTCTTTCATCTTAGGTGAATATGCTCTAAACGAAAGTGAAAAAGATTTTCTAAATAAGTTCATAGAAAATGAGGCAAAGATGGCAAAAGATGCTATCAATTCTTTCGTAAACTATGATATGGACCTTGCCAAGGAAACAATAAAGCAAGATGAAGTAAACAACAAGTTATTTGAAGAGGCAATCTCATACATTTCAAGCGAAAATAAGAAGGATAATATAGGCCCTATGGAGTTATCAGAAAAAGTCCTCCTCTACAAGTATTTTGAAAGGTTAGGAGATAGGCTTGCGAGAGTAGCAGATCTTTCTACGAGGCTTTAGATGATATATGTTGTCGAAGACGATAAGTCTATAAGAAATTTAGTAGAATATGCCTTAAGAGAAAAAGGCTACGAGGTCGCAGGCTACGAAGATGGATCACAGATAGTAAGTGATGTAAAAGATAGTCCGGGCGAGCTTTTAATCCTTGATATAATGCTACCTGAAAAGGATGGAATCACTATACTTAAGGAGATTAGAGAGTTTTCTGATATACCCATAATAATGCTTACAGCTAGGACTGATGAGTTTGATAAGGTGATGGGTCTTGACCTAGGGGCCGATGATTATATTACAAAACCCTTCTCAATCTTAGAATTAATAAGCAGAGTCAAGGCTGTTCTTAGAAGAAGCAAGAAGAAGGATACAGATCACATAAGCTATAAAGAAGTAAGACTTAATATGAAAAAGCGTTCTGTTAAGGTAGACGGAGTGAAAATAGACTTAACCTACAAGGAATTTGAGATGCTACTTCTTTTTATGTCTAATATAGGAAATGTAATAACCCGTGATGACTTCCTACTCAAAGTTTGGGGCTACGACTACGAGGGAGAGACCAGAACTGTAGATGTTCATATAGCAAGTCTTAGGGCTAAGCTAAAAAATGCGGGAAAATATATAGAAACTGTTAGAAATCTAGGTTATAAATTCGGTGAAATATGAAAGATTTACTAGAAAAAAGCCTTATAAGGATATTTAGCCTTGTAATGCTTGTAACATTTTTAATAAATATAAGCATAGTCTTTAGAGGAAAAAATAAAGCTCAAAATGAATTCATGGAGGATTCTTTGAGCTTTATTTTCTATGAGATAAATGATGGAAATAAAAATATATTAAAAGATTTTGAAAAAACATATCCAAAATACAAGCTAGTATATTTTAATGACGAAAAGAATATTCTCTATAGTTCGATCGATAATATAGACTTAAAAGATATTAATATTCGAGATGATGGGAAAATCAGAGAAATTAAATATGGGATAAAGGATTCCATAAACACTGCCTACTATATAGGAGGAGAGGATAATCTTATTATCAAATCCCAAAATACAATCCTAGATATATTTGATGGCAAAATTATCTCAATTTATCTTATAGCCTACCTATTTATAATAGGGATTATAAAGTTTGAAGCAGATAATTTTGTAAATAAGTACATAGAAGGACTGAGTCGATTCGATGATAATTACGATTTTAAGAGGATTGATCCAAGATATAAGGAAATAAGCCCCTACTTTGAAAACCTAGTAGAAAGTAAGAAAAAACTTAAGGCAAGTGAGATGGCCCAAGCTTCGAGATTTAAGGAAATAATAGATATAACAGAGAATATGGAAGAAGGCCTTGTGGTTTGCGATGAAAATGGCAGGATCGAGATAATGAATAAGGCCGCCCAAAACTATCTGGACAAGAACTCTAATACTAGCTTTATAGATCTTATTGATGATGAAGATTATAAGAAGGCTATAAAGGAGATTCAAAAGACTAAGAAAACCAAAGCTTTGGCCTTTGATGTAAACAACTTCCACCTAAAAGTCTTTGTCGATCCAATCATTGATAGCTACGATATGGGCTATGTGATTATAATAATAGACAACTCAGAGACAAGAAAGGCTGAGCTTATGAGACGAGAATTTTCTGCCAATGTAAGCCATGAGCTAAAAAGTCCCCTAACTTCTATTAACGGATATGCGGAGCTAATTTCTACTGGAATTGCCAAGGAAAGTGACGTGAGAAACTTTGCAGAGATTATATATAAGGAAGGAAATAGACTCCTTCAGATAATAGATGATATCCTAAAACTTTCTAGCCTTGACGAAAATGGTCAGGGAATCGATGAAATAGAATTTGATATAAAAGAAATAGCCGAGCTTTGCATAGAAAATTATAGGGGAAAGTCAGATTCTAAAAATATTGAGATAGTAAATACAGTAGGATCTTTTAAAATAAGAACTTCCATATCCTTATTTACTGACCTTTTATCAAACATTTATGAAAACGCCATCAAATATACCAATAAAGGTGGGAAAATTGAGCTTTCCTCAATAATATTAGACAAGAAATTAATAATATTCATTAAGGATAATGGAGTAGGAATAAGCCAAAAAGATTTGCCTAGGATATTTGAGAGATTCTACATGGCTGATAAGGCAAGAAAAAGAGACAACAAATCAACAGGCCTTGGCCTATCCATAGCCAAGCACATTGCTGACTACTTAGGATATGGACTAGAAGTCACAAGCAAGGTCGGATGCGGATCGACTTTTAGAATTATTATAGATATTTAGGAAATTAATTGCTATATCCTGTTAAATTTGATACAATTTTATTAAGAATATATTTGGAGGAGATTATGAAAGTAACTATATGTTCATGTGCTAGATGCACTGCCCACGGAAACGAGTTCTTATACGATTCAGCAAACATAGTGAAAACTGATATCGAGTACGCTTACAAGCTTGAAGGTTTAGGAGATACTCCAGAAATCGAAGTTGTCTACGAAAATATAATGGATGAGATTGAAAATCCATCTAAGAACGCTCCATTAGTTAAAATCGACGATACATATATAAAGAAGGCTAAGCCTGAGGTTATGATGGAGATGATGTTTGATAAGTTAAAACCAGCTAAATAATTAAAGAAGAGGATAATAATGAAAGAATCATACATAGACATACTTAATATTAGAAGGATGGCCTTTGAGGCAGTTGCCAAAATCGCCTACGAAAACAGGCCAATTACAGACATAGCCCTAGAAGTTTTTGATATTCTTCCAGGAGAAGAAGCGAGATATAGGGAAAATATCTTTAGAGAAAGAGCAGTAATGGGTGAGAGACTTAGAATGTGTATAGGTCTTGACGCAAGAAGTGCTGCTGATACAGACGCTGTCACAGAAGGCTTAGATGCGATGGATTATGACAGACGAATCTACAATCCACCTTTAGTTTCTGTTATAAAAATCGCCTGCGAAGCATGTCCTGAAAACAAAGTCACAGTAACAGACCAATGCCATGCATGTATTGGACATCCTTGTGTAAATGTTTGCCCTAAAAATGCTGTTACATATACTGCCAAGGGAGCAATAATAGATCAAGATAAATGTATCAAGTGCGGTAAGTGTGTTGCTGCTTGTCCATATCAAGCAATCAACCACCAAAAAAGACCTTGTGCAGAATCTTGTGGAGTAAAGGCAATTGGATCTGATGATTTAGGTCGTGCTAAAATCGACGAAGATAAGTGCGTAGCTTGTGGTAGATGTATTATAACTTGTCCATTTGGAGCAATCTCAGATAAGAGTGAGATCTACCAACTTATCAAGTCCCTACAATCCGATAGGAAAGTTTACGCTATAGTTGCACCATCATTTGTTGGCCAATTTGGTGTAAATGTAAGCCCTGAACAAATCAGAGAGGCTATCAAACAACTTGGCTTTGACGATGTTATAGAAGTAGGCCTTGGAGCCGACCTAACTACAATGAACGAAGCCCATGAGTATTTAGAACTAGTTCCAACAGGCAAGATTCCATTTATGGGAACAAGCTGTTGCTTCTCTTGGAAATCAATGGTAAGAAAGCAATTCCCAGACATCAACGACAAGATTTCTGAATCATCAACACCAATGATCTACTCAGGAAAACAAATGAAAAAACTTGATCCAGACTGTGAAGTTGTATTTATAGGACCATGTATATCCAAGAAACTCGAAGCTCTAGAAGAAGAAGTGGCTGAAGTAATAGACTTTGTAATAACCTACGAAGAACTTCTAGGAATGTTCCTTGCTAAAGGAATCGAACCATCAGAAATCGAAGTAGATGAGCCAATGATGGATGCTTCAGAGACAGGAAGATTCTACGCAGTAAGCGGTGGTGTTGCCGAAGCTGTTAAGAGAAGAATCGGAGAAATCGACCCAGATGCCAAGGTTCAAGTAGAAAATGCTGAAGGACTAGACAACTGTGTCAAGCTTGCAAGAATGGCCAAACTCGGCAGAATGGACGGCAAGCTAATTGAAGGAATGGCTTGTATGGGAGGCTGTGTCGGAGGACCTGGAACAGTAGTTGCAGAAAATAAGACTGGCAAGAAAGTTAAGGCCTTTGCTGCTGAATCTATCTACAAATCTCCTGCTGATAATAAGAATATTCCAGTAGAAGATAGACCAGACGATAGCAAATTACAAAAATAATATCTAAAAATAAAGATAAAGCCCTAACTCAAAGAATAATTTAAGTCTTCTTCGAGTAGGGCTTTTTATAGTCATTTCTTACTTGAAATTCCATTTACTAATATAGCTTAACAGCAATAATTTATTTGTCTTTGTCAGTCTAAATGATATAATAAGTAGATAAGAAATAAAGAGAGGTAACTATGGGTCAAACTACTATAATGCTCATGTTTGTGACGATAATCTCCAAGATTTTTGGATTCTTGAGAGAGTCAGTTATGGCGTCATACATTGGAGCAGGTGATTTAAAAAGTATCTACACAACCGCCAACACCCTGCCGGTTGTTATAGCAAACTTCGTGGCTGTCGGAATAATTTCAGGTTTTATTCCAATTTATAATAAGGCAAAAAAGGAAGAAGGGGAGGCGGTAGCTGAAGAATTTACTTCAAATATTTTCAATATCCTCATGGTATTTGGAGTTTTTGCAGTAATAATAGGAATGGTTTTTGCAAGGCCATTTTCTAAACTCCTTTCCCCAGATTTAAGCGGCGAGTCTTTGGACCTTGCCACAAACTATACTAGAATAATGATGTTTGCAGTATTTGCTTATCTTTATTCAGCAGTATTTAGGGGATATTTAAATCTAAAGGGCAACTTCTTCGATCCTGCCATTACAGGAATTATAATGAATATTATAATCATTGCCTTTACTGTCCTTACAGGAATAACAAAGAATCCTTACATGCTAATAATAGGAGCCCTTTTGGGTAACTCCCTCCAATACATACTCTTTCCAAGGGCATGTAGGAAGGCAGGTTATAAGCATAGGAAAATCCTAGATATTCACAATAAGTACGTAAGAAGTCTGATGGTTGTAGCTATTCCTATAATCTTATCATCAGCAGCAGGAGAGATTTCTATAATAATAGATAACTCTATGGCTTCAGCCTTCTTCGGAAAAGCAGCCATCTCCAAGCTCTTTTATTCAAAGACGATGCTAACTATGATTACAGGAATCATAACAATTTCTATAACTACAGCCCTATTTCCAACTATAGCAGAATATGGGGCAAGTGGTGAGATAGGAAAGATGAAAAAATCCATAAGCTCATCTGTAGTATCTACCATGCTTCTGTTAATTCCTGCTAGTATTGGTATGGCCGCCCTTGCAGAGCCTATCATAGGAGTTGTATTTGAGAGAAATGCCTTCACTAGGGAAGATACCATAGCAGTTGCAAGCCTTATTGTAGCTTATGCTCCAAATAATATCTTCCAATCAACAATAGATGTGGTAGATAGAGGTTTTTATGCAGTAGGAGATTCCAAGACACCAGTGGTCGTTGTGATTATCCAACAAATTTTAAATGTTATATTTAACTTTATCCTAATTAAGATATTTGGCATAAGGGGACTTGCCTATGCGACAGTTTTATCAACTGCCATTGGTACAGTCATGATGATTTATCAATTTAGGAAGAAATTCGGAAGCTTTAACTTCAAGACTTCATTAATATCTCTTATAAAGATAAGTCTTGCAACAGGACTTATGGCCCTAGTTGCTGTAGGAGTCAATGGAGCACTTGCTAACTTTGCTCCAAGACTTGTGGCCTTGTTTGTAGCTATCATTGCTGCTATGCTAGTTTACCTACTAGCAATTCTTTTAGCAAGAATTCCTGAAGTTATGGATATGGTAAATAGGATTTATCATAAAATAAAGTTTAGAAAAGAAAATAAGAATTAATATATGCCGGCTTAGAGCCGGTTTTTCTGTACTAAAAAAAGAGGGGAATTCCCTCTAAATTTATTAGTAGCAGATCTTTATTATTAGATTAAAATCCTATTGGAGGATTTGGTTTTTCATAAAGATTGAAACAATCTTTGAGAAGTTTTCCAGATTTGTAATCCTACAGAAGTCTGTGTTGTAGATTAGCTTGGCGTTTTCTACGTCTTCTTCCTCTCCAGTAAAGACTCCTAGTATTGATATCTCATCTTCTTTTATATTTCTAACTTCCTTGGCAGTATCTTTGACTGCGACTTCCTCTACATATTGGTCTTTATCAAGCATTTTTACAGTATTGATATTACTTCTTTCGTCATTTGGTTTACCATCAGAAAGGATTATGACAATATTTTTGGTGTTTTCGTCATCCTTTTCGATCAGTTCATGGACAGTCTTAAAGGCAAGGCCGTCCCTGTTTGAACCTGATGCGAAAAAGTCAAAAATCTTTTCGTTATTTTCCTTTTCGTCATAGTCCCTATATATATTAAAAACTGTAAAGTCCCTTAGGGTAGAAAAGCTCATGACTCTGATTGGAATATCTAGGGCATCCATGGCCCTTTCTATGATATAGGCCTCGTTTGCTACCATGGCTTGGCGACCTATTTGGCTGGCAGACCCATCGAGTATTAGATCTACCTTAAATTTCGATATATCGTCGCTTTCTTCATTGATGAAGACATCGTAGTCGTGGAGGATGTTTGCTCTCCAGGCCTTTGATGAGTCGATTGCTCCATAGTTTTTGTAGACTTCGTTGTATTCTAAGAAGTTAGCTATGGAGTTTTTGATTGAAAGGGTTAGCTCGTTGATAGATCTGTTGTTGATGGCTGTATTTTCCTTGATAAAGGCTTCGGTTTTTTCGGCTTGCTCACGGCGGCCTTTCTTGTAAAATCTAGCGTTGGCCTTAGTAGAATATTCTCCTCTAGTGAAGTAGAGCCTTTTGTTCTTGTGGATTCCCTTACAAAGCTTTGTCTCTAGGGCAGAGACTTTCTCCTTAGCCATTACAGAAAGCCCATAGAAGTCCTCAATAAATTCTGTAGAGGAATGGTAGGTATCCTCGCCTGTGTTAAGAAACATGAGGTTTTTGTCATTATCTTCTTTTTTTTCAGCTAGATATATATTTCCAGTAAACTCCGCACTACCTATGCCAAACTGCTCTGAAAGATATTCTTCGGAGTACTCGGCGTTTTTGTCATCGATCTCGTCTGGGTCCTTGAAGTCCTTGGCCTTATTTTCTGAGACCATTTCCTTGAACCTATCCCTATCCTTAGCTGACCTATCCAGGCGAAAGTACTTTTCGAAGAAGTCGTTTAATTTATCGACTAATTCATTGGTCCTTGTGGTGTGGATAGAAAAAAGTGCGGAGTAGATATCCCTAAAGAGATTTCCCTCGGTAATTGGTCTATCCAGAATCTTTCCGTAATAGGCCTTCTCGATTTGCTCCCTTAGATCTTTTGGTTCATGGTAGGAGTATTTATTCATGACCTTTCTTGCGTAATTTTTCCTAAAGTCAGCTATAACTAGGTTTTCTTTGGCAATTTCCTTAAAGGCAATTTCTTCCATTAGGATTTCTGTCATAAACTTAAAATCATCAAAGAACATATTGTCTTTTTTGATATAGGTAAAGAAGGAATCTAGGATTTTAAAATCAAAGGTCCCTATCTTAAAGCCTGTGATCATGTTTAGATAGATATCTTCCATGGGGAAGGATTTTTTGGGAAGGAACTTATAGGTTTTGGCAAAGTCCCAGATAATGTTGTATTGTCTAATCTTTTCTAGTTGATCATTCATCAAATACACTTTCTCCTATATCTGTAGGAATCTTGCTCTTTAGGGCATCGAGAACGATTTGTCTTTCGAATTCATCGAAGGATTTGTTGACCAGTCCCATCATCAAGGCTTGGTAAGGAGAAAGACCTATTTTTATCGTTTCAATTGCTCCTATTAGTCCACGTAGGTCTACTGACTTAGTAGAAATCTCATTGTTTTCGCTTTTTGTTTGTAGACTTATAAATAAGTCGATGAAGGCCTTCCTGTATTTTTCCTTAAGGCTTGGGAAGTTATCAGCTAGGAGCTTATCGAGATTGTCCTTACTAATATTTGGCACATTTATAATCATAAATCTTGAAGAAAGGGCCTCGTTAAGCTCCCTTGTTCCCACATAGCCGTAGTTCATGGTTGCTATAAATCTTGTATTTGGATCGAGGGCAATCTTATCGTAGCCAGAAAGATCTATTATTCTCCTGTGGTCGAGAGTTGCGTGAAGGACTGATATAGCTTCGTTTTTGGCCATATTTATCTCATCTAAGATAGCAAATCCTCCATTTTCTGCTGCCTCTGTTATAGGCCCCTTCCTAAATACAACTTCCCCGTTTTTGAAAGTATCTGCACCTATAAGAGAGGCAGAATCTGTGTTTACGTGGAAGGATACGTTGTAGGATGGTCTTTGAAATAGATAGGAAAGATTTGATGAAAGGACATTTTTCCCAGTAGCCTTAGCCCCAGTAAGGAGGATGTTTTTTCCCGCTAGAAGGGCCGCTATGGCTTGCTCTAGGACTTCCCTGCCGTAGTATTTGTATTCAGGTTTGATCACCCTGTCGCCTTCAGCAAGTCCATTTTCTTTTCTATATTCTTCTAATTGTTTAATCAAATTTTCGTCTATGTTTTCTTCTTGTAAGTATTTAATCATGTTTCACCTCGTTTTATACTATACAATAGAAGTAGGATTTTTCACTTGACATAGTCCAAAATCGGACTATAATACGATGGTAAGCAAAAGTTAGGAGGGTAGATGGACGAGAAACTAAAAGCCATGATCAATATTTTTTCTCTATTGAAAAAGGCCAATGGTCTAAATAGAGAAAGGGCAAACTTTTATGGCTTAAACGATTTGGAAAGTATGATTCTAATCCAAATCGGAATGAATGAAAAAGTAAAACAAAAGACTCTCGTAAATAAGTTCAAAGCCCCCAAACAGACTATTAATAGCGCAATTATGAACCTAAAGGAGAAAGGCTTTATCGGCCTAAGGACAGACGACAATGATAAGAGAGCGAAAAACTTATATTTAACGGATAAGGGTGAGCTTAGAAGACGCGAGGTCCTAGTCCCAATAGAAGAAGCCAACAGGGCCATGTATGAAGATTTGGGAGAGGAAAATATAAGAGAGATAACTAGATACTTAGAGCTTCTCTTAGATTCGATTTCTAATAATTTTATGAAGGAGGAAAGATGAATAGTATAAAAGAATTTAACAGGTCCTTTTCTTACATGAAAAGACACCTTGGAAAGTACAAAAAAACTAGATTGCTTTCGCAGATATTCACAACGCTTGAGACAATTCTAGAACTACTTATACCAATGATTATGGGTATGACCCTAAATACTGCAGTAAGCGACAAGGACCTAGGCCTTGCAATAAAATATGGAGTATTGATGGTAGTTCTTTCTCTATTAACCATGTACTTTGGTATGCAAGCTACTAAAAACGCGGGGCTTACATCAAGTGGACTAGCCGATAATGCAAGAAGGGCCCAGTACAGAAACATACAGAAGTTTTCCTTCGAAGACTTGGAATATTTTGGAGTCCCATCTCTACTAACCAGGTTAACTTCTGATATGCAACAGCTAGCCCAATCAATGTTTATGTCAACAAGATTTGTAAGTAAGACTATTGTTATGGCTATATTTTCCTTTGTTTTAGCCTTTAAGGCCAGTGCCAAATTGTCCCTCATATTTCTAGTGGCAGTACCTTTGCTTTTTGTAGCTTTGATGGCACTTACTACCTACGCTTTACCAAAGTTCAAGAAGGCACGTTTTCAATATGATAAATTAAATCTAGTTATAGAAGAAAACTTAAATAATATGAGAGTGATTAAGGCCTTTGTTAGAAAAAGATACGAACTTGACAAGTTTGGCCTTCAAAACGAAGAGATGTTTAAGCTAGCTGATGGATCCCAAGGACCTATGAGCTATGTATTTCCTGTTGCAAATTTTGTTTTGTTTGGAACCTTCGTAGGCCTAACATATTTCGGCGGGATTGAAATCATAGAGGGCAGACTTGGAGTAGGAGATTTAATCTCCTTTAACATGTATGCAATTATGCTTCTTGGAGCCTTCATCGGCATGAGCATGGTTCTTACTATGTTTATGTCAGCATCTCCTGGCATAACCCGTGTAGTTGAAGTTATAAAAAGAGAGCCTACTATGGATAATGATGACAAGGTAGAAGGCCTTGATCTAGAGGATGGATCAATCGACTTTGATGGAGTTTCTTTCAAGTACGAGGAAGATTCAGATAATTATCAGCTTGAAGATATTAATCTTCACATCAAAAGCGGTGAGTCAATAGGAATCCTTGGACCAACAGGATCTGCCAAGTCTACCCTAGTCCAACTTATACCAAGACTTTACGATATAAGTAAGGGAAGCCTTAAGGTGGGAGGTCACGACATAAGAAAATATGACCTTAAGACTCTAAGAGATAGAGTTTCTATAGTACTTCAGAAAAATACTCTTTTCTCTGGAACTATAGCAGAAAACTTACGTTGGGGAGATAGCCAAGCAAATGATGAAGAAATTCGTCTTGCAGCAGAAATTGCCCAAGCAGATGACTTTGTGAGAGCAAGAAATGATTCCTATGAATCAGTCCTAGGTCAAGGAGGAAGTGGAGTTTCTGGTGGCCAAAGACAAAGATTAACTATAGCAAGGTCTCTCTTGAAGAAACCTAAGATTTTAATACTTGATAACTCAACATCTGCAGTAGATACTAAGACTGAAACTGCGATTATGGAAGGAATAGATCGAAACTTAAAGAATCTTACCAAAATCATAATCTCCCAAAGAGTATCTTCCTTCAAATATGCTGATAGGATAATAGTCATGGAGGAAGGGAAAATTTCTGATATAGGCACTCACGACGAGCTTTATGAAAGAAACAAAAACTACAGACAAACTTACGATATCCAACAACAAGGAGGTAATGATAATGACTGATAATCGCATACAGAAAAAAGATTACAGGAGAACAATGTCATTTAAGTCCTTGGCAAGATTAATGAGCTATCTCTTTGCTTATAAATGGCAGATGATTGTGATTATCCTTGGAGTAATAATATCTACAGTGACCCAAATTTGGGGAGTGAATATGCTCCAGCCTATTATAGATAATCATATCCTCAAAGGAGATGTCCCAGGACTTAAGACTGCTGTTATACAAATGGGCTTTATCTATTTAGTATCGGCTGTAACAAGTTTAATATATTCAAGACTTATGGTAAGAGTCGGTGAAAGATCAATCAGAAACATAAGACGCGACCTTTTTGATAAGATTCAAACTCTTCCAGTAAGATTTTTCGACAATAACCAACATGGGGAGATAATGAGTCGTTTCACAAATGATACGGACGTCTTATCCCAAGCCTTAGCCAACACAGTTCCTACAATTATAAGGAGTCTCTTGACCTTCTTTGGAACAATAATAGTGATGTTTAAGCTAGACTTTAGTCTAACCTTATCTCTAATCATAGGGCTTCTAGTGATGATTCCAATACTTTCTAGAATTGTAATGAGGACGGGAAGATATTTCGCCAAGGCTCAAGCCAATGTATCCAAGCTCCACGGCTTCAATGAAGAAATGCTATCAGGCCAAAAGGTGGTTAAGGTATTTTCTAGAGAAAAAATAGCAGAAGAAGAATTTTCCGAAAAAAGCGAAGCGCTTAGAGCAAGTTTTGCTGAGGCAAATATTACTGCAGGAAAGATTATGCCTTTTCTTCTAAACTCTGTAAATATTCTTTACGCCCTAATCACAGTGCTTGGAGTATATTTTACAATCCAAGGAAATATCACAGTTGGAGTCCTCGCAGCCTTCCTATCAAACATTAGACAAATCCAAAACCCTATAGTAAATATATCCCAACAAGCAAATGCAGTATTCCAAGCTCTTGCTGGAGCAGATAGGATATTTGAGATAATGGATATGAAAGAAGAAATCGACACAGGTTACATCGACCTTGTAAGAGCCGTTGTAAAAAGAGACGGAACCATCACAGAACATGTCGGAATGAGTGGAAGGTATGCTTGGAAATGGGAGGAAGATGGAGAAGATAAATACCAACTTCTTGAAGGAAGATTAGAATTTAAAAACGTGGATTTCTCCTACGATGGCAAAAACCAAATCCTAAAGAACATTTCCTTCTACGCAGATCCAGGCGAGAAGATTGCCTTTGTAGGATCAACTGGAGCAGGAAAGACCACAATCACCAACGTAATTACAAGATTTTACGAAATAGACAATGGGGTAATTGAAGTCGATGGCATAAATATAAAGAAGATCAAAAAAGAAGCCCTAAGAAAGGCCTTCGGCATGGTCCTTCAAGAAGTAAATCTATTTACTGATACAATCGAAGGAAATATCAAATATGGTAAGCTTGATGCAGATTCAGATCAGATTAATTCTGCCGCAAGACTATCAGGAGCAGACTCCTTCATCAAGAGACTTCCTGAAGGCTACGATACAGAAATAAATGGAGACGGATCAAGCCTATCAGATGGGCAAAATCAGCTCATATCGATTTCAAGAGCAGCGATTGCTGAGCCACCAATGCTAATCCTAGACGAGGCGACAAGCTCCATTGACACAGCAACAGAGCTTGAAGTAACAGAAGCTATGGATAATCTCATGGCAGGATCGACCTCGATAGTAATAGCCCACAGACTATCCACCATCCAAAACTCCGATGTAATAATGGTAATGGAAAATGGAAGGATAATCGAAAGAGGAAGCCACGATAAGCTAATAGAAGAAAAAGGAACCTACTGGCAACTCTATACTGGTCAACTAGAGCTAGACTAGGAAAAATACGAATATAAAACTATAGTGAAATAGGCGGAAGAAAAAATTCCGTCTATTTTTATTTAATTACGGCAATAAGAGCCCTTACAGATATTAAAAGATAAGGACAAATGAAAACATTTGACAAAGCCAAAATCATATGTTATCATATATAGGTATTAACAAATAAGCCCAGATAGCTCAGTCGGTAGAGCAGGGGACTGAAAATCCCCGTGTCGGTGGTTCGATTCCGCCTCTGGGCACCAAAAAACAAGCCTGCACGGCTTTGGGAGTGCCCTCCACGGAGTGGTCGCAGAGCCGAAGGCTCGAGAATATAAAGCCCCTCCGGCTATGGGAGGAAAATATCCGCTTCCTGTTAGCGGTCCACAGAGTGATTGCAGGGTGAAACCCGAAGAAATCAAGCTTGTAGGAATGCATATTAATATAGGGTAGACTTAAATATTTGTAAGGAATTAAGAAAAATCATCTCCTTTCCAAATATCTAATTAAAACAAATCCTTATCTCGAGCGAAGTCGAGAGATCTCTAAGAATCGATATATTGCTTTCTTAGCTATTTAATATTTTTAAATAAAATATAATAAAAACTTTACAAATCAAAATTATGACATATAATAATGAGTGTGCGGATGTGGCTCAGTGGTAGAGCATCGCCTTGCCAAGGCGAGGGTCGCGAGTTCGAATCTCGTCATCCGCTCCATTGTTTTTGGCGCCATAGCCAAGTGGTAAGGCAGAGGTCTGCAACACCTTTACCCTCAGTTCAAATCTGAGTGGCGCCTCCAAATCGCTCTCTTCGGAGAGCTTTTTTTTATTAGGAGTATTTATGTTAATTATAAGTAATAAGGCAAGTTTAAAGTTTAAGAATTTCTTAACTGATCAAAATATAGATTTTATAGAGACTATAGATAATCCAAATCTTGATAAGAGGATAGGAGATCATCCTGACCTTTCTCTTTTTGTCCTCGATAGTGAAAATATAATCTTGGCAGAAGAGGTCTATTCATATTATAAGGATAAGCTTCCTGGGAAAAATCTAATAAAGGGCTCATCAACATCTAAGAAATATCCTAGAGATTCTATTTACAACCTATTGACTTTCAAGGATTTTTATATCCACAATGACTTTACTGAGGAAAACATCGAGAGAAGCCTTAAAGAGAGGAATTTTAAACATCTTTTTGTAAAGCAAGGCTATAGTAGATGTTCTATTATTCCCCTTAGGGAAAGTCTTATAACTAGCGATTATGGAATATATAAGGCCCTTAAGGATAAAGTAAATATTATCTTATTAGATAATGATAAAATCGAACTCGATGGCTTTGATCGAGGCTTTATTGGAGGGACTTGTGGCTTAGTCCAAGACAAGCTGATTTTTACAGGAGATATATCAAGGCATAAGTCCTTTGACTTAATCAAGAAATCTTGCGATAGGGAAAATATCAAAATAATCTATCCAGAGGTCCCTCTTGTGGACATTGGGTCTTTGATTTGGATATAGGCTGTTTAGGCTTTTTTCTTTTGGAAAAAATCGTATAATTTATTATAGTAAAGAAAAAAGAGAGAGGATAGTATGAACATTGTAAAACCATCTACAATTGCGGGGGTAATGGAACTTTTACCTAAGGAGCAATTAGTTTTTGATAATATTAAAAACATAGTCGAAGAAACTTACAAGAAATATCAATTTATGCCAATCGATACACCAGTTATCGAGAAAAATGAGATACTCTTTGCCAAGGGAGGCGGAGAAACTGAAAAACAAATCTATGAAATAGCTTCTGACTCTAAGGATATGAGCTTAAGATTTGATCTTACAGTTCCTCTTGCAAGATATGTAGCAGAGCACTTTCAAGATTTGAATTTTCCTTTCAAACGCTATCACATAGGAAAAGTCTACAGGGGGGAGAGAAATCAAAAGGGAAGATATAGGGAATTCTACCAGGCTGATATAGATATCATTGGTCATAACAGTCTTTCAATCTACAACGACGCCCTTCTTCCTAGGGTTATCTTTGAGATTTTTGAAAAATTAAACTTCTCTGATCTTACCTTCAAGATCAATAACAGAAAGCTTTTGAATGGATTTTTCAAATCCTTGGGTATAGAAGATACCACAGATGTCCTTAGGACAATTGATAAGAAAGATAAGATTGGAATTGATAAGACTTTTGACGAGCTTGTAAGATTAACAGATGAGAAAAAAGCTAGGACAATCATAGAATTTATAGAAAACAAAGATTCCAATAAAGAACTTTTATCTAAGTTATTTGACTTTACTACTGATGAGCTTTTCCTTGAAGGAGTTGACGAGCTAAATAAGGTCTACACCTACATGGTTGATCTAGGTATACCTGATAGAAATATCAAAATCGACCTTGCCATAACAAGAGGGCTAGATTATTATACATCTACAGTCTATGAGACCTTTATCAATGGCTATGAAAAGATTGGATCTGTCTGCTCAGGTGGAAGATATGAGGATTTAGCAAGTAATTTCTCCAAGCAGAAACTTCCAGGAGTTGGCATGTCAATCGGTCTTACAAGACTTTTCTACCAATTCCAAGAACTTGGCCTAATAGATGAGAAAATCAAGAGCCTAACAGATATTCTGATTATCCCAATGGATGAGTCAATCAATGAGTACGGCATAGAAATTTTAAATAAACTAAGAGATTCTGGCGAAAGTGTTGATATCTATCTTGAAAGCGGCAAGTTTAAGAAGAAGATGAACTATGCAGATAAGTGCGAAATCAGGAAAGTCATCATCTTAGGTGAAGAAGAAATGAGCAAGAGAGAATATTCTATAAAGGATATGGAAACTGGCGAGCAAGTTACTAAAAAATTCGAAGAACTTTGATCTATAGACTATAATTTTTATAAAATTGGGTATAAGATATATTGTAGACAACATATGATCATATGGAGGTAAAAATATGACAAAATTAACTGAAACTGTACAATCAGGTGATTGGAAAGCTGAAAAACACGTACCAGAACTAGAAGTTGAAAGACTTGAAGATGGTAAAATAAGAGTTAACGCAAGAGTTGGTAAGGAAATTGAACATCCTAACACACTTGAACACCACATCGCTTGGATTAAAGTATTTTTCAAGGCTGAAGATGGCAAATTCCCAGTAGAAGTTGGATCATACCAATACTCAGCTCACGGCGAAGATGAAATCTTTTCTGAACCATGTGCATCTGGAGTAATCAAAACATCAAAGAAGGGTACTTTCTACGCACTAAGCTACTGTAACATTCACGGTCTATGGGAAAACTCAATAGAACTTGACTAATAATAGTAAAAAGCGGATCTTAGGGTCCGCTTTTAATATGGAAATTTATTATGTATCTTATTTCAAATCTTCGTATATGATTTTTGTACTCGATTAAGAGCTTACCTTTTTTCAACAGGAATAATTATTTTTGTTACATGCTTAGATGAATCGTCGACATCTAGGGGAGATATGAGAAACTCCTCTGCTATAGGTCCTGTGACCTTTAAGCCATTGTCGTTAATCCAGGTTAGCATTTTCTGATGCTTAATTCTTATATTTTTGTAATCTCCTACATAATAGGAAGTTACTGCTTCAAAGCCTCCCCAAAATCTCGTTACTCTTTTATTAAGCTTACCAGCTTCGATTTTTGTTACCTGCATGGCAAATTCTACGTCTGAGTTTTTTTCTAGGAATTGATCGAAGGGCTTTCCGTGAAAGATTATAAGAATTGATCCCATCATTTCCAAGCCGTTTTCTGTACATTTCTCGTAAATATCAATCCATCTTGTGAGAGTGATATCTGGATGGGCGTAGTTTTTCATGATTTTTCTTGAAAAGACCACTGGATTTTCTTCTATGTATTCGACCTTTATCGGAAATTCTATGGGATCTATATTGTGACTTTCTACATAAGAACTCGCCTTTTTGGCCCTAGCAAATCTTTTAATAGCAATATCACAGGCAACTTTTCTAGCTTGGAGTATCTGTATTTGTTTTTCGTATTCTAAGGATTTTTCTTCGATTAGATTTTCTAGATTATCTAGTGAATTTACGTCCAAAGAATTCTTGAGAGCCTCTATGGAAAAACCTAGATTCCTAAGTCGTCTTAGGATGAGAAGGGTCTTAAGACTTTCTTTGCTGTAATATCTGTAGCCTGTTTCATTATCTCTGTAATCGGGGCAAAATAGTCCTATTTTATCGTAATATCTCAAGGTCTCTTTGGGAATATTGCACAATCTTGAGACTTTGCCGATAGTATAGCGATCTTGCACTAAGGCCACCTCCTTTACCAATCTTATTTTATGAATTACAGCTATTATATCACAAAAGCAAATTTTATACATGAAAACCTGCTAACAAAAGTCAAGGAGAAAATCGAATTAATTTTACTTTTTACTTGTTATTTAGAGTTTAAATTTAAGCACAACAAATAAGCCGCTTACAATCGGCTTGTTTTAACTATAGCAATGTTAATTCTAGGCTACTTTTAATA
>QWCJ01000220.1_pt1 | contig 35654 bp, 39 predicted proteins | sample 1972501 | NCBI WGS metagenome assembly QWCJ01 (sample SAMN09866711, study PRJNA288562) | Human vaginal metagenome isolate term2_vaginal, whole genome shotgun... | isolation source: vagina | host: Homo sapiens | place: USA: California
CACAGCAAAACAAATGATGAATGCAGAGGCAAATGATAGAATACTAGACCTATATTGCGGAATCGGAACCACAACAATGTATATCGGAAATGGCAACAACACAATCGGAGTCGAAGTCGTAAAAGATGCAGTAAAAGATGCTAACGAAAACAAAAAACTAAACAACTTAGAAAGCATTCAGTTTATTGAAGAAAAATCAGAAAATGTCGTAGGAAAACTCACACAAGAACACTTCGATATAATCCTCGTCGACCCACCACGAAAAGGAATGGATGAGAAAGTCGTCGAAGCAATAATCAAATCCACCGCACAGAAACTCGTCTACATCTCATGTGACCCAGCAACACTCGCAAGAGATTTGAAGATGTTAACAGAAAATGGATTTGAAGTTGAGAATGTGAAGCTCGTGGATATGTTCGCCAAGACAATGCATGTTGAGAGTGTCGTATTGATGACAAGAGTTGCACCCACTAAGTAAAATAAAGTGTAGAAATTATAGGCTTCTTCCAGTGCTATCGTTAAAAGGTATAGGTGGGCTGGAATAAGCCTTGTTTTTTGGACTATAAAATAGGTGAGTGGAAACTTATCGACAGTAAAAGGTCGACAAGACAGAATGGATATTTAGGAAAATGCACCCACATGCACCCACCTAAAAAAGTATAAGTGAAATTATTATAAAAGAAGTTATTAACACAGAATTGAGGATGATAATGGGACACATATTTAAAAAAGGGCAAGTATGGGATTGTTATAAATTTGCTAGTAATATGAAAGGTAAGCACAATCCAAATATGATAATGGAACGAGAAGATTGGGAGATTTTTAGAGATGATTTTCGAGGAAAGTTAGGGGAAGTTGCAGTAAAGAATTATTTTGATGAAAACGTTGATATATTAACTCCGGCTGGAGAAATTGATTTTTCTGTTAGTGAAAGAGGGCAATGGGATCAATTCGACTTAAAAGTTGAAGACAAAATTCTAAGTATAAAATCAGTAAAAGCAAAGTCAAAGTTTCTAATGATAGAGACAAGTAGGTTTGATAAATTTGGGAATTATGCATATGATAACGAAAATAATGAAAAGATAACTATAGATTACTATGTGCTTGTCAGAGTAGATATTGATCCGGAAATAGATAAATACGACTTAGACTATCATAATATTAGTGAATTTTGGAATTCGAAAAATGGTAGAAAAGTGAATACAGAGATTCTAGGGATATTATCTCATAGTGATTTTTGGAACATTAAACACATTGCACCTAAAGGAATGAGATGCAACATAAAAAATTTGATTCTTGCTTGTAATGAAGAAAAAGTTGATATGTCACTAGGAAACAATAAAACAGAGAATCTACAAAAAGAGAATTACATCATTAATAGTGAGTTGGAGATGTTCGATATAGAGCAATACTTCAAATTGAAAAATAAATAAATTGCAGCACGCCGCGATTTATGGTATAGTATAGGCATGAAAGGAGCGTGAAATTTAATGAAATGTGCATCATTTTTTGCAGGTGTAGGAGGGATAGATAAAGGTTTTGAGGCCACTAACTTCTTTGATGTTATCTACGCAAATGAGTTCGATCCATATCCTGTGAAAACATATGAACTTAATTCTAAAATTAAAGTTGATTGTAGAGACATACATGATGTTAAGCCATCAGAGATTCCTGATTTTGATGTAATGTTAGCTGGTTTTCCTTGCCAAGCATTTAGTGTAGCCGGAAACAGACAGGGGTTTGAGGATGAAAAAGGTAGAGGAACATTATTTTTTGAGTTACTCAGAATAATTAAAGATAAAAAACCATCTGTAGTATTTTTAGAAAATGTAAAAAACTTGGTTAGTCACGATAATGGAAACACTTTTACTGTAATTGTTAACGCTTTGAAAGAGGAAGGATACTTCATAAAGTATTCAGTTTTAAATGCTATGGAATATGGCAATATACCTCAGAATAGAGAAAGAATTTATATTGTAGGTTTTAGGGACAGGGAAACTTATAAAAATTATGAATTTCCTATGCCTATAAAGCTAGAAACCAATTTAAAAGATATAATAGATTTTGAAACTAAAATTGAAGATAAGTATTATTATACTCCTGGAAAATACAAGGGGGATATCTATGAAAAACTTGTTGAAGGAATGGACGATTCGAACGCTATATATCAATGGCGTAGAAAATATGTAAGAAAGAATAAAAGTGGAGTTGTTCCAACTTTGACAGCTAACCAAGGAGAGGGTGGACATAACGTATGTCTCATAAAAACTAAAAATGGTATCAGAAAAATGACACCTCACGAGTGTTTCAATACACAGGGATTCGATAAGAGCTTTTTATTGCCCTCTGATATGAGTGATGCTAGATTATATAAACAAGCTGGTAATTCAGTATGTGTTTCAGTTATTAATCGAATAGCTGAAGGTATAGTTGATGCAATTAATGAAACTAAAGAACGAGCGTAGTGCAAGTACACGGCGCTCGTTCTTTTTATATGTTTGCTATCTGTTATCTTCTATAATTCTGCATCTTCTAATATCAAATATTATATCTGGGACTAAGTTGTAAGCATCGACAAATAGTGATTTTAAACTTACATGTGGCCTTCTTCCTTGATTTTTTTGATCCTGTATTGTTTCGTTCCTGTTTGCTGGATAGTTTCCAAATTCATCAGAATTAATTTTCAAATCATAAATATAAAGTAAATTTTCATCCAATTTAAAACGTAAAAAAACAAGATCGTCAAATTGTGTTTTTGGTCCAAATGATGATAAGTCACCATCAAATCGAGATGTTGCCTTGAACTCAATTTTTTTCCCTGTATTAGGGTCAGTCGCATCTCCAACTTCATTGCCACGATTCCATAGAAAACCAAGACAATAACAAGCCATCGGCTCACTTATGGCATCTGGCATGTTAATTCCTCGGTGACTATTATTTGAGATATATGTATTCAAATCTTTCCATTTAAAATAAGCATTACAAGTTTCATCAATTCGGGCATCATCAATTATGATTTGATTAAAATTATTATAAATAGGCATAACTTATTCTCCTTTACTTTCTTCATCAATTATTTCTACAATATCATCTAATTTACAATTTAATGCGTGACATATTTTTAATAGTACATCTGTAGTAATGTTGGATCCTTTTTTAAGTTTTGAAATTGAAGATGAACTAATTTCTGCAATTTCTTGTAAATCTTTTTTCTTCATATTCCTGTCTATAAGCATTTTCCATAATTTGTTGTAACTTAATTTTAACATTTGCTTACTCCTTAAAATTGGTCAAATAAATCATCCCCTGTTGGATTTTGTGATTCTTTTAATTCAGAATAGTAATTTCTAATATTCACATATTCCTCTTTGAGAGGAAAATCATCGCTATTCAATACACTGAAAATTTCGTAGTAATCATCTTTATTAAGCAAGACATCCTCAATATTAAACTCAAATGAAGAACCAACTACTTCGGGGTCATCAAATTCCTCTATATATTCATAGGGAACTTCTTCCTGATCACAGACATCTGATAAGTCATATTCATCACTTTCCCAATCTTGATTTATGGCTACCCAATTTGTAGTTAAAAAGTCTTCGCAATATGGGAATTCAGAACCGTATAAATTTTCGAAGAGTCTCTTTTGTCTTATTAAAAAATCGTATAAAAAAGAATTAGGGGTGTTAGAAATATAATCTCCGGTAGTTCCGACTTCGTATCTAATAGTTGGATATAAAGCTTCAAGGAATGTAAAATAGCCATTTTCCACATCGCATTTATTTAATAAATGCGTTAAATATGGTAGGAACACATACTCATCCATTTTATCGGATATCATATCGTAAAGCATATTGAAAGTGATATCGCCATAATTTCGAGACCTTTTATTCTCAAAAAACTTAGAGATATTAAAAAGGTGTTTATCCTTTTGCTTTGAAAAGTATAAGGCACAAAAATATTCTTGGAAAGAGCGATGGGTAAAATGGTATCTACCACTTTCGTAGTACATTAAACACATACTGCCAGTTAAATCATCTAGAAAATCTTGATAAGACGATATAGCCATATCTTTTTTCTTTTCATTTAGATCTTTGAAATACTTCTCAAACTCCAGTTCTGTGAATTCAAATTTTTCATCTCGATAACTTCTGGCACAGAATTCTGCGAAGTAATCAGAGAATCTATCTGCACTGATTCCAGTTTTTAGTGTGCGCTTATAGGCGCCTTTACTGGCGTCATGTTTTTGAGATAGTGCCTGATAGGCTTCCCTATAAAAAATATGCATTTTTGATGGGATTTCTGCAAATTGCTCATATGTCATTAACATAATTGTTAAAAGTAGTGGGTTTTGCGTAAATTCACGGTGAGTTCGATACAATGTATTTTCAAGTTCACTTCTAAATGATGTTTTGATGTTAGGTTCATCTGGTCTAAAGTCGAGTTTATCAATTAGACTCAAGGCTTGAGTAATGTTAAAAGGTCTGAGTTTAAGTTCGGTAAACCTTTGAAATGAAACAAACATTCCTGTAGGTCTAGATGAAATGATGAACATATTATCTTTGTATTTATCAGTAAAATACTCTAGATCTTGTTCGAACTTTTTTCTATCAGTAGAATTTATTTCGTCAAGACCATCGAATAATAAGATACATCGGCCTGCGTTCAATTCTTCAAGTAACAAATCCATTTTTAAACCGTTACCCAACTGTTCAAATTTTTCAAATATAAAGCTTAGTATATTTTCATAGCCATTATTATAGTCTTTTAACTGTACGAAAATAGGAAGTTTTTTGTTTTCACTATAGTTAGTTGCAGATTCTAATAGTAGATGACGCATCATCATTGACTTGCCTAATCCACCGGTACCAGAAATTAAAATAAAGTCGGAACATTTCTGTAGATCAGAGGCTGTTGCATTACTTATTATTTTTGTTCTATAAGTGTATTTTTTGATATGGATTCTTTGTTCAATATCGTTACATTCATAGAAATCATAAAAAGGCTTTGGTTCGTCTGAATAAATCAGTGTTTTCATTTTATTGTATTTTGAAAAGATATTATTTAGATAAACAGTGATTGGATTCTGTACTGAGGAATCTGTGTTTTCAACAAAGCTACCTGTTTCATTAAGAGAAATCTTTGAAATGCTTGGTTCAACTAACTGGTAATTTGATAAATCTATTTTCTCAAAAGTTAAATCAACATTGATGTTCTTATTTCTGCCAATATTAGATTTGAAAATTTTCTTTGAGTTTTTACCATTTGGTTGCTGAAACCAGGCCTTTATAGTATTTTTCCCTATGGTATTATCCTGACGATTTAAAATGATAAAATGCCAAATTCCAAGTAAGAACGTTGAAAGATTTACTTCTTCAATTGAACCCAGAAAGTTTTTTTCAACAGGCTGATTTCCATCCTCAATGAAAAATAAATCATTATTTATCGAATCATCCAATTCAATCAGCTCCAAAAAAGCAGAGGCCAACCAAGAAGCATAGTTATCTGTATCTAAATATTTTGTTACAAAATCATGCATTCTATTTGAAACAGCAAAGTAATTTGTTGTTAGTTCTATATTGAAGTTATTTATAAATTCTCCCTTTTGGAATGGTAAATAAGTGCTACTTGAGGATTCACATGACTTATACCTTGATGTTACGGTTTTGAAAGAGTCAGTAGCAGGAGCCTCAAAAGTAGGAAATGCTACTCTTATTAAACCTGAAAAAATTTCTTTATCAGAAAGTCCGTCAGAGGAGCCTTTGATCATTTCTCTAGGCGCAGTCCTTTGTTTTCTTGCCTCTAAAATTAAAGATAAAAATGTACCTCCACAAAGGCGTGGAGGATTAGAGTTTGCCATTGCAACACCTCCCAATATAATTCTGAAACGATATTAACCATAGTAACTTTGTTAACTATTTAAAGAAACATTATTAACTATAGACTAATCCTTAGAGAGATATCTCTAGGGATTTTTTACTTATGTATATTATATCACACCATTAATGCGATTTCACTGATTTTATTGTAAATAGAGTTAAAATAGTGCAATTGAGTCAAAAATACTTTTTTAACATAGTGGATAAATATATCTAATAAAAAATCATTCTTTTATAGTAGCGAATGATTAATAATCGGCCTACAAAATTTAATTATCACAGAGCCTGATTAGCTATAGGGCGATGGGATACATCATACGGCATTCACGGATTTATTCGTGAGGTGCTTTGTGAGGTACCTCTATTTTTCTATGGCTATTTTTAGGCAAGAGAGTCGGTGCTTCATATAGCATCGGCTCTTTTTGTATCCTTTCGTCTTACTGCAATCGGCAGAAAGGAAAGGGATTTTTATGAAAATCAAAATACGTTATGAAAAAGAGTTTACAACATTTGAACTAAACCTATCTGAAATCAAAGGTTGGTTAAATATTGACTTATTACCAGATGAATCAGAAGAAGAGTTTGAAAAGCGAGCACAAGAAGAGGTTGATAAAGAGTACAACCGTCCAGAATACAATGTCATGCATAAGCAAGAAAGGCATAAAGGATTTGCTATTTCAACAAAGGATGAAGATGGTGAAAAAACCGGTGATTTTGAACCAAGTATGAGTGAAGTGGTGGATCCTTCTATATTCCTTAAAGACGAAATAAATAGGAATAGACAGGAAACATATGAAGCTGTTAAGGAGTTTGTTTATTCAGTTTTGAAGCCAGATGTAGCTGATTTATTCATGTCAGTGAGAATTGGTGGAATGCTAATCAATGAAAAAGCGGAATCTATGCTAAGCCGTGATGCATTTGAATCTGAATACGAATATAACGAGGCAGTTTCAAGACTTGCCAACTCCATTACACAAAAATTAAAGAGAGCGAATAAAAATTTAGAAAAAAGTTTTTCAAAAGCGTCAGATTTTGGACTCTCCCAAGGCTACCAAGTAGAAGGCAGTAGTTCCTTCAAAGAAATTTAAGGAGGTAGCTAATATGAAAGAGCTAATCAAAATTGACTACAACAGTGAACGTCCTACTGTAAATGGACGAGAATTGCATGAATCTTTACAGATTAAAACAGCCTACAAGGATTGGTTTCCTAGAATGTGTGAGTATGGATTTGAAGAAGGAAAGGACTTTTGCTCAATTTTGAGCGAAAGTACTGGAGGAAGACCAGCTACGAATCATCAGCTGACAATCGATATGGCTAAACAGTTATGTATGATTCAAAGAACTGAATTGGGTCAAATGTTTAGAAAGTATTTCATTCAAATTGAAGAGCAATGGAACTCTCCGGAAGCAGTAATGGCTAGAGCCTTACAATTTGCCAATAAAAAACTGGCGGTTGTTGAAAAGGAAAACTTGAAACTTCTAAATACAGTAGCACTTCAGTCGCAACAAATTGCAGAGATGAAACCAAAGGTTAGTTATTACGATGTTGTCCTTAACTGTAAGGATCTTCTTTCAATGAGAGCAATAGCAAAAGACTATGGGAAATCTGCTCAATGGATGAATAATTTCTTACATGATTTGGGAGTTCAATTCAAGCAGTCAGATATTTGGCTATTGTATCAAAAGTATGCAGAGGAAGGTTATACCAGTACTAAGACTCATAACTATCTTGGAACAGATGGAGCAAATCATTCTAAGGTTCATACTTACTGGACTCAAAAGGGAAGACTATTTATCTATGACCTAATGAAACAAAACGGAATCTATCCACTTATTGAACAGGAGGCAGACCATGAGTAAGACATATAAGAAACACCTTGAAAATCCAAACTTTAGACCACTTGCATATATCTGCGCTCCATATAGTGGTGATAAAGATTTAAGCATTAAGAAAGCAATTCACTATGCAGAGTTGGCATACAAGAATGATGCAATTCCTGTAACTCCACATCTATTGTTTCCCTTTATGGATGATAGAGATTTAGAACAAAGAAAGGATGCACTTTTTATGGATATCATACTTCTTGGTAAATGCCAGGAAGTATGGGTGTTTGGCAGTCAAATGACTGAAGGCATGAAAAGAGAAATTGAAATTGCTGAAAAAAGAAAACAGGTTATTAAGTATTTTACAAGTGAGGGTTTGGAGGTTAAGACAAATGCTAAATTTTAATTGTTATGATGCTACTTGCATCGGAAATAAGAATAACTGCCTTTATCCTAATATGGTAACAGTTGTTGATAGGGATAGCTTTATAAAAGCTATCTCTTTTGACCATGTTACAGCAGAGTTTCAAGGCAGTTATAGAAGTAAAGATAAGTTCATAACTTCTAATTGCATACCTATGGACTGTGATAATGATCACTCAGATGATGAAAAAGACTGGGTGACACCTTTTGATGTGGCATTAGCCTTTCCAGGAGTATGCTTTTTTGCATCATATAGCAGAAACCATATGAAGGTAAAAGGAAATAAGTCAGCAAGACCAAGATTTCATATCTATTTTCCAATTGAAGAAATAAATGATGCTGGAGAATATTCAAGTTACAAAGAACAACTTTTTAAAGAGTTTTCATATTTTGATGATAATGCTTTGGATGCTGCCAGATTTATTTATGGCATTCCAAATCCGGAAGTAGAACTTTATGATGGCGAGTTTTCAATTATTGAATTTCTACAAGAAGATGAATTTGCAAAACTGGATGAAAAGAAAATAGAAAGTGGCAATAGAAATAACACTATGAGCCATATTGCTGGCAAGCTAATAAAAAGGTTCGGGGCAAGTGATCAGGCATATGAGAAATTTTTAGAACAAGCAACTAGATGTGATCCTCCCATATCTGATGAAGAACTATCAACTATATGGAACAGTGCTAAAAAATTCGGAGATAAGGTTTCAAACCAAGAAGGATATATACCACCGGAGCAGTACAATCTTGAACTTCAGCTTATGCCAGAAGATTTTTCAGATGTTGGTCAAGCGATAATTTTAGCAAGGGAGTATGGGGATAAACTCCGTTATTCTCCTGCAACAGATTTTCTTGTATATAATGGATGCTTTTGGGAAGAATCACAGCCTAATGCTCAAGCAATAGCACAAGAGCTGACAGCAAGACAGCTAGAAGAGGCAGAAATTGAAATACAAAAGATGGTAGCTGAGATGAACAAAAATGGCGCATGGGCACTTATTGCTGCAATGGGTCCAAAGAAAGCAAGTGCCCAGTTTAATAGAGAACAAGCAAGGTCTTTTGAAAAATATGAGCAGGCTGAAACCTATCGTAAGTATGCAATTAAAAGAAGAGATACAAAATATATCTCTGCTGCACTTAAGGAAGTAAGGCCTATGGTTCAAATCGAACAGTCGATGCTTGATGCAGATGAATTTCTATTAAATACACCATTTGAAACTATAAATCTTGTAACTGGTAGTAAAAATAATCACAAGGCATCTGACTATATTACAAAACAAACAACTGTATCACCTAGTGAAGATGGTAAAGAAATCTGGGATGATGCACTTAACACTTTCTTTGTAAATGATGATGCCCTTATTTCCTATGTTCAAAAAATAGTGGGACTTGCGTCAATAGGAAAGGTTTATGTTGAGGCTCTTATTATCGCATATGGTGAGGGAAGAAATGGTAAGTCTACTTTTTGGAATGTAGTATCAAAGGTGCTTGGAACATATAGTGGGAATATGTCTGCAGATATGTTAACTGTTGGATGCAGAAGAAATGTAAAACCAGAACTTGCTGAGGCAAAGGGTAAAAGACTGCTTATTGCTGCTGAACTTGAAGAGGGTATGCGAATGAATACATCAAATGTAAAGCAGCTTTGCTCTACTGATGAAATCTTTGCAGAAAAGAAGTTTAAATCTCCGTTTAGTTATGTGCCAAGTCATACCCTAGTTTTATACACTAATCACCTGCCACGAGTAGGAGCTGTTGATAAAGGAACCTGGAGAAGATTAATTGTCATTCCTTTTGATGCAAAGATTGAAGGCCAAAACGATATAAAGAATTTTACAGAGTATCTATATGAAAATGCTGGTGGTGCGATTCTTTCTTGGATTATAGAGGGAGCAAAGCAAGTAATTGCAGACGAATATCATATTAATCCACCAAGAAGAGTAGAAGATGCCATAAAAGCATATAGAGAAAATAATGACTGGATGAATCATTTCTTAGATGAATGCTGTGAAATTGACAGTGCTTTTACAGAGAAAAGTGGTGAGCTATATACCGCTTATCGAGCATATTGTCTTAGAACAGGTGAATTTACCAGAAGTGCAGCCGATTTCTATTCTGTATTAGAGCTTGAAGGATTCAACAAGAAAAAGACAAAAAAAGGCATAATTGTATTTGGCATTCGTCTTAAATCCGAGTTTGAAGATTAAAAGGTGCAGGTGGGTGAAGGGTATTTACTATTATTGTCTATATAGGTAAAAAATTAGTATATATATTAATATAGGAAAATATCCTGCATATCCCTGCACCTCTACTAAAAATGGAGGTTTTCATGTTAGAAAAAGAAATAGAAAAAGCTTTAGTAAAAGAGGTTAAAGCATTGGGAGGCTTTTGCATAAAACTTACAAGTCCAAGTATGGATGGACTTCCAGATAGAATGGTATTTTTATCAGATGGGAAGTTTGCCTTTGTAGAACTTAAGGCAAAAGGTAAAAAGCCAAGACCTCTTCAGTTAAAAAGAATGGCTGATTTTAGGAAGTTAGGATTTAGGTCTTTTGTGATTGATGGTAAAGAGCAAATCGGAGGTGTTATTGATGAAATACTATCCTCATGATTATCAAAGGTATGCAACGGACTTTATTGTAAGTCATAAAATCTCAGCAGTCTTACTTGAGATGGGACTTGGGAAAAGTGTCATAAGCCTTAGTGCAATAAATGAACTTATGCTAGATTACTTTGATGTATCAAGAACACTTGTAATTGCACCTCTTAGGGTAGCCAATAACACTTGGCCAGATGAAATTGAAAAGTGGGATCATCTAAAATATCTTAGCTATTCTGTGGTAACAGGAAGTGAAAAAGAAAGGTTAGATGCTCTAAATAAGCTTGCACACATTTATATTATTAACCGTGAAAATGTAGATTGGCTTATTACAAAAAGTGGCTTTAAGTGGTTCTTTGATATGGTGGTAATTGATGAACTATCATCTTTCAAAAGTTATCAGGCAAAAAGGTTCAAATCACTTCTTAAAGTAAGACCAAAGGTAAAGAGAATCGTAGGACTTACAGGAACACCGAGCAGTAATGGACTTATGGATTTGTGGGCAGAGTTTAGACTACTTGATATGGGAGAAAGGCTTGGAAGGTATATTACTCATTATAGGCAGAATTTTTTTATACCAGATAAAAGAAATCAGCAAATCATATTTTCATATAAACCAAAAGATGGAGCAGAGAAACAGATATATAGTTTAATATCTGATATCACGATTTCTATGAAGTCAAAAGACTTTCTTAAAATGCCAAAGTGTATATTAAACGAAGTTGAAGTTTACCTATCTGAAAAAGAAAGAAACTTATACGATAGCTTAAAAGCTGATATGGTTTTGAAACTTGAAGATGAAGAAATTGATGCTGTAAATGCTGCAGCGCTTTCAAATAAACTTCTCCAAATGGCAAGTGGAGCTGTCTATAACGATGATAAGGAAAGTATTCATATTCACGATAGAAAGATTGATGCTTTGGAAGATTTGATAGAAGGAGCAAATGGTAAACCTGTTCTTATAGCATATTGGTATAAGTCAGATTTAAAAAGAATAAAAGATAAGTTTGATGTAAAAGAACTTAAGACAAGTGGGGACTTTAAAGAATGGAATCAAGGTAAAATTCCAGTTGCCATTATTCATCCTGCATCTGCTGGTCATGGACTTAACCTACAAGCTGGAGGTTCAACACTTATTTGGTTTTCTCTTACTTGGTCCTTAGAACTTTATGAGCAAACTAATGCCAGACTTTATAGGCAGGGTCAGAAAGAAACAGTTGTGATTCATCATATATTAGCAAAAGGAACCATTGATGAAGATGTTATGAAAGCATTAGAAAATAAGAATAAAACACAAGCTGCACTCATAGATGCAGTAAAAGCAAATCTAAAATGAGTAGAGGTTCTATAGAGAACTTACCTCAAAACTTATGGAGGTAAGAAATGAATGCAAAAGAATATTTAAAACAAGCTTTTTATTTAGACAAAAGAATTAATAGCAAGCTGGAGCAAGTTGAAAGTTTAAATGCACTTGCTACTAAAGCAACATCAACTTTATCAGATATGCCAAAGAGTTCCAATAGAGGAACATCTAAACTTGAGGATACTATAATTAAGATTGTAGAACTTCAAGAAGAAATCAATAAGGATATAGATAATTTGGTGGATTTGAAGAAAGAGATAGCAAATTCTATTTATTCATTAAAAGATAAAGAGGAACAAACAGTTCTTGAAAAGAGATATTTATGCTTTAATTCTTGGGAACAGATTGCAGTAGATATGAACTACTCAATTCAGTACTGTTTTAATGTGCATAGAAACGCTTTAGGAAAAATTTCAATTCCAATTAAGGCTATGTAGTAAAGTTGATAGAATAAGAGTAGAAAAATGTAGTATCATTAAAATAGAAAAAGAATAATTAAAAGAGCCTTGGAGATTTAATCTTCAGGGCTTTCTTTATGGAGTGATAAAGTGCCAAGAAAACCTAAGAGACCATGTTCTTATCCAGGGTGTCCAGTGTTGGTTGATGGACGATTCTGCAAGAAACATGAGAAAGAATACAACAAAAACTATGAAAAATATAAACGTGATCCTAAAACTCATAAGCGATATGGAAAAGCATGGAGAGTTATTAGAAAAAGATATGTATCAGAGCACCCGTTATGTGAGATGTGTTTAAAAGAAAATAGAATGACAAAGGTAGAGGAAGTACATCACATACTTCCTCTTTCTCGTGGTGGAACCAATGATGAAGACAACCTTATGAGTCTTTGTAAATCATGCCACTCAAAGATTCATGCCAAGAGTGGGGATCGATTTGGGGGATAGTTTTTCGTGGGGAGGGGGAGTCTTAATCTCTACGACTGAACCCCATACCAACGGTGCCACCCTCTCACGCACAAAAAAACGGGTTCAAAGGCCCTATTAAATAAAATATTAAAATAGGAGGTGATACTATCGCTAAAGACGGAACATACAGAGGTGGAAGAAGAGTAAAAGCAGGAGGGAAACCACAACCTGCTGCTGAAAAAATAGAAAAAGGTAAAAAAGTAGAAATACTAATGAATGATATTTCAACATTCACTCCAGAAGAAATAGATGCAGTTGACTTACCAGATGGAGCAGTTCTTGATGGAACAGATATGCCTACACCAAGTGATTATCTATCTGCAAAACAAAAGAATGGTATACCACTCGGGGCTGATGAAATATATAAAGAGACTTGGGGATGGTTAAAACAGAGAAACTGTGAGAACTTAGTAAATCCAAGATTATTAGAATCCTATTCTCAGGCTTTTGCAAGATACATTCAATGTGAAGAAGCAATAAGTCAATTTGGACTATTAGGCAAGCATCCTACAACGGGAGGTGTTATTGCATCACCATTTGTACAGATGTCTAGTCAGTTTCAAAAGACGGCAAATCTTTTATGGTACGAGATTTATGACATTGTAAAAGAAAACTGCACTGAAGTTTATGAAGACTACGGAGAAGATATGATGGAAAAATTACTAAGGCAGAGGAGGTAATAAATTTGTTTGAAAAAGTAAATCCAAAGCATCCAGATAAAATAGCAGATTGTATTGCTGGTGCAATTGTAGATTTAGCATATAAAGAAAAAGATAATCCTAAAATAGCAGTTGAAGTATTGCTAGGGCATGGAAATTGCCATGTGATTATAGAAACGGATTGCAATCTAAATAAAAAAGAAATTGAAGCAGCAATTAAGAGAATAGCAGGAGATGTCATAGCAGATATTAAAATCGTAGAACAGGATATTCACCTATCAAATAATCAAAAAGAAAAGATAAGATGTGGTGACAATGGAATCTTTAAGGGAGTACCTACTTCAGATGAAGAAAAGAAACTATCTTTAATTGCTCGTGAAATCTATTCTAATTATCCTTACGATGGAAAATACATTCTTGATGGAGATAAACTCATAATCTGCCAGTCAAATATATCTACAGAAATTTTAAAATCAATTTATCCAAGGGCGATAGTAAATCCATTGGGAGATTGGACTGGGGGATACAATGTTGATACTGGAGCGACTAATAGAAAACTCGGTTCAGATATGGGACGAGCAGTAACTGGTGGAGGTCTTCATGGTAAAGACCTATCCAAGGCTGATGTATCGGTTAATATTTATGCCCACCTAAAGGCACAAGAGGAAAATAGAGAGATTGAATTATCCTGTGCAATCGGGGATGAAACTGTTGATGGTAGACCATATTCAGAAATCGTAGAAATTGCTAGAAACTACATTAACTCTATTGGTGGTTTTGAGGAATTTGCTAAGTGGGGGCTTATATGATTACAACCAAAGAAATGAAATTAGTTGATATTGAAAAACTTATACCCTATGTAAACAATGCAAGAACTCACTCACAAGACCAGATTAATAAACTACGATCATCAATTCGAGAGTTTGGTTTTATCAATCCTGTAATTATTGATAAAGACTACGGAGTTATTGCAGGTCATGGAAGAATTATGGCAGCAAAGGAAGAAGGTATAAAAGAAGTACCTTGTGTCCTTGCAGATCATCTAAATGAGTCACAAAAGAAAGCATATATACTAGCTGATAACAGAATGGCTCTTGATGCTGGATGGGATGAAGAACTATTAAGAGTAGAAATTGAATCTTTAGAAGATTATGGTTTTAATGTAGAACTTACTGGTTTCTCACCAGATGAACTATCTAATATTTTTGACCTTGGAAATGACACAGAAGATGACGGTTTTGATGTAAAGGAAGAATTAGAAAGACCTACGTTTTCAAAAGCTGGAGATATTTGGACCTTAGGTAAACACAAACTTGTTTGTGGAGATTCTACTGATGAGACTATTTATGATAAATTAATGGGAGAATCAAAAGCAAATCTTATCATCACAGACCCTCCATACAATGTAAACTATGAAGGATCAGCTGGAAAAATTAAAAACGATAATATGGAGCAAGGTAAATTCTATGAATTTTTACTAAGCTCCTTTTTAAATATGGAAAAGTTCCTCGCAGATGATGGTTCGATATATGTTTTCCATGCTGATACAGAAGGACTTAATTTCAGAAAGGCATTTCAAGATGCTGGATTTTATTTATCTGGAACTTGTATTTGGAAGAAACAGTCCCTCGTACTTGGAAGAAGTCCCTATCAATGGCAACATGAACCAATCCTTTATGGTTGGAAGAAAAAAGGAAAACACAACTGGTATACAGGAAGAAAAGAGTCTACCATTTGGGAATTTGATAAACCAAGAAAAAATGGCGACCACCCTACTATGAAACCTATCCCACTTTTATCTTATCCGATTAAAAATTCATCAATGACAAACTCCATTGTACTGGATCCTTTTGGTGGAAGTGGAAGTACACTAATTGCTTGTGAACAGACTGATAGAATTTGTAGGATGATTGAACTTGATGAAAAGTTTGTAGATGTCATTGTAAATAGATTTATTGAATTAGTTGGTAGTGATAAAGATGTAAGCCTATTAAGGGATGGAAAGGAATATAAATACTCAGAGGTAGTAAAAGATGAATAAAGAACTAAGATTAGGTTCACTATTTGACGGCAGTGGAGGATTCCCTTTAGCTGCTATTTTTTGTGGGATAAAACCTATATGGGCATCGGAGGTTGAGCCTTTTCCAATAAGAGTTACACAGAAAAACCTACCTCAAGTTAAACATTTAGGGGATATAAAAGATATCGATGGGTCTCTAATTGAACCTGTTGATATCATTTCCTTTGGCAGTCCTTGCCAAGATCTATCAATCGCAGGTAAAAGGGCAGGACTTGAAGGAAAAAAATCTAACCTTTTTTATGAGGCGATTAGAGTTATAAAAGAAATGAGGTGTAAGAGTAATGGTAAGTATCCAAGATACCTACTATGGGAAAATGTGCCAGGAGCCTTCTCATCTAACAAAGGAGAGGACTTTAGATGCGTCCTTGAAGAAATTACAAGAATTAAAGATTCCACAGTTAAACTTTCTCGACCACCGAGATGGCACAGTGCAGGAGAAATCCTGGGAGATAATTTTTCCCTTGCTTGGAGAGTCCTTGATTCTAAATACTTCGGAGTGCCCCAACGAAGGAGAAGAATCTTCCTTGTCGCAGATCTTGATGGAGGAAGTTCCAGAGAAATATTATTTGAGCAAAAAAGCTTGTCAGGGGATACTTCAGAGGGCTACGAGAAAGGTAAAAGAAATACCAGAGCCATTAAAGAAAGCTTTAATAAGACAATCTGTTTAAATGACCAAGGTGGAGAAAGGATGGATATATCTGAAGAATTATCTGGAACACTAAGGGCTAAGGCAGGTAATCCTCCTCTTGTTTATGATATAAGACAAACATCAGAAAACACTAAAAATGAAAGACACAATATTTACAAGTGTGATGTTTCAAGGACTATAGATACTTCTGGGAATACTCCTATCAGGAATCAAGGAGGGGTAGCTATTGTAGAAGATACCTATTCGATGAGTAAGAACTCATATTTTACAAAAGCAGATAAAAATATATCATCGCTTTTACTGGCTACTGATTATAAAGACCCTCCGCTTGTTAACCAGAGACTTGTAAGAAGATTAACACCAAAAGAATGTGGAAGATTACAAGGATTTCCAGATTACTGGTGTGATAACTTAGGAATAGAAAATCCAACAGACGAAGACTTATCCTTTTGGAGAGAAGTTTTTGATAAGGATGCTGAAATAAAAGGTCTTAAAAAGAAGAAAACAGATAAGCAGATATTAAAATGGCTTAAAAACCCTCATACTGATTCTGCAGAATATAAAATTTGGGGCAATGGGATTGCTCTTCCATGTGCCAAATACATCTTTAAAAGCCTTGTAAATACTGCAAATAAGACTTGATATAAACCAGTATTTGAGCAATATATGTATGTAAGAGGTGATTAGATGATTTCAAGGGAAATTATAGAAAAATTAAAAGAAATATATCCAGTAAGAGCAAGAGTTAAATTGATTAAGATGGAAGATGTACAAGCACCTCCAGTTGGAACTTTAGGTACAGTTTATGGAGTGGATGATATTGGATCAGTCCTCGTGAAATGGGATAATGGTTCAACATTAAATGTGATTTTCAGGGAAGATATAATAGAAAAAATATAGAATAAACATTGAAAAATAGCCGTTATTCGGGCGAAAATTACTTGACTTATCTTCGATAGTACGGGAATATGTACATAAGAAAAAGAGATAAGGAGAATAAAAATGGCTTACAGATATATGAAAACACAAGAAGATTTAAATGAATTAATCGACTCTTCAGCAATTACAATGCTTGGACTTTACGAAGGAGAAAATGGAGACTTAGCTTTTCAAGATTACTTAAAAGACTATCTTGAAGATGACACAATTTACATCACAATGGGAAAAACAATCAATGAACTTTATGAAACTAACCTCCCTAAAGACTTAAGGATAGTAAGTTTAAAATATAATAAGCTTGGAAGACTTCCAATGATAAGGCTTGAGATTGGAGCCAAATGGTTTGACGACTTTATAGATAATCTTTAAAAAAGATTGAAAAATAGCCGTTTTATAGACATAAAAGACTTGACTAATGCTCTCTTATACGGGAATATGTATATAACAAAAGCAAAGGAGAGTAAAACCATGAAAAAAGACCTTTTAGAAAGATTAGAAACAGAAGTAAAAGCTTGCAAAAGATACGCAGAAAACTCAATAAAAAAATCAAAAGAAGGCAAGATTGGAGCAGCCATTAACCTTTTAGATATAGCAGGAACAGCAAAGAAATGTGCAGACCAAGTTCATGAAGAACTTTGGGAAGTATCAAAAGGAAATTTAACAGATGAAGAATTCCAACTTTTTGCAGAATCAGAAAAACTAGAAAGGGAACTTAAGAAAGCATACAAAGAATTAAACATAGCAAGACAAAGATAAAATAAAAATCCAAATAGAGTTTAGGCTCTATTTGTCGTAGTAGAAGTCACAATAAGGTGGCTATTTTTTATGCCCATTTTAGAGGAAGGAGGTCAAGTGAAATATAAACCAACAAAATTTATGCTACCTACATCTCACTATGATAAAAATAAAGCTGACTATGCTGTCACTTTTATAGAATGTCTGAAACATACAAAAGGTAGATGGGCAGGTAAAGACTTCAAGCTAATTGAATGGCAAGAAGAAATCATAAGAGACTTATTTGGTATTGTAAAAGATACGGGATACCGACAATTCAATACAGCCTATATTGAAATACCAAAGAAGATGGGAAAATCAGAACTTGCAGCTGCTGTGGCACTCCTCCTTACTTGTGGCGATGGAGAAGAAAGAGCAGAAGTTTATGGCTGTGCTGCCGATAGACAACAAGCAACCATTGTCTTTGATGTTGCTGCTGATATGGTAAGGATGAGTCCAGCCCTATCTAAAAGAGTAAAGATTCTAGCATCTCAAAAGAGAATGATATATAAGCCGACCAATTCTTTCTATCAAGTCTTATCTGCAGAAGCTTATTCTAAACACGGATTTAATATTCATGGTGTAGTTTTTGATGAACTTCATACACAGCCTAATAGAAAACTTTTTGATGTTATGACAAAAGGGTCTGGTGATGCAAGAACACAACCTTTATATTTTCTTATAACAACTGCAGGAACAGATACAAAATCAATCTGCTACGAGACGCATCAAAAGGCAGTGGACATACTTGAAGGAAGAAAAACTGATCCAACTTTTTATCCTGTCATTTATGGAGCAGACAGAGAAGATGATTGGACAGATGAAAAAGTATGGCATAAGGCAAATCCGTCTCTTGGAATTACAGTTCCTATAGAAAAAGTAAGACAAGCCTGTGAATCAGCTAAGCAAAACCCAACTGAAGAAAATGCCTTCAGACAGTTAAGATTAAATCAATGGGTCAAGCAAGCAATAAGGTGGATGCCTATGGAAAAATGGGATTTATGTAACTTTGCTGTTAACGAAGAAGAACTAAAAGGCAGGGTTTGTTATGGTGGACTTGACCTATCATCTACAACGGATATTACAGCTTTTGTTTTAGTCTTTCCTCCAATAGACGAAGATGATAAATATCAAATATTACCTTACTTTTGGTTGCCAGAGGACAATCTCGACCTAAGAGTAAAAAGAGACCATGTAAACTATGATCTATGGAAAAAACAAGGCTATATTATGACAACAGAAGGCAATGTAGTCCACTATGGATTTATTGAAAAATTCATAGAGGACTTAGGCGAGATATATAACATCCGAGAAATTGCTTTTGACAGGTGGGGAGCAGTTCAGATGGTTCAAAATTTAGAAGGTATGGGTTTCACAGTTGTTCCTTTTGGTCAAGGATTTAAAGACATGTCTCCACCAACAAAAGAATTAATGAAACTAACCCTTGAAAGAAAAATAGCCCATGGGGGTAATCCAGTACTAAGGTGGATGATGGATAATATTTTCATACGAACTGATCCTGCTGGAAATATAAAAGCAGATAAGGAAAAATCTACAGAAAAGATTGATGGTGTAATAGCTACAATCATGGCACTTGATAGGGCTATAAGGTGTGGTAATGATACTAGTGAATCTGTCTACGATGATAGAGGACTTCTAGTATTTTAGCATCTACAAAGTAGGTGCTTTTCTTATACTTAATTTTAGGAGGTGGTAATATAAACATTTTAAATTTAATATTTAAGTCGAGAGACAAACCTAAAGACGGGGAGAGAATTTCTTCTTCGTCTTTTTTATTTGGAAGAACGTCCAGTAGTAGGGATGTCAATGAATTTACTGCCATGCAAATGACAGCAGTTTATTCATGCGTGAGAGTTCTTGCTGAAACTTTAGCAGGACTTCCTCTCCATTTATATAAAAGAGGAGATTCAAACTCAAAGGAAAAAGCAAAAGGCCATGCCATATATTTTCTTTTACACGATCAACCAAATACTGAGATGACATCATTTGTATTTAGAGAAACATTAATGACTCATCTTCTACTTTGGGGTAATGCCTACGCTCAGATAATTCGTAACGGAAGAAATGAGGTAATTGGACTTTATCCATTAATGCCAAACAAAATGACTGTTATGAGAAGTGAGGATGGAGAAATCTTCTATAAATACAATCACAAATCAGAAGAAGTTTATCTTTTAAAAGAAGATGTTCTTCATATACCAGGACTTGGTTTTGATGGACTCATAGGATACTCGCCAATCACCATGGCTAAAAACGCAATTGGAATGGCTATGGCTTGTGAAGATTATGGTGCATCATTCTTCCAAAATGGAGCACAACCAGGTGGAGTTTTAGAACATCCAGGTATTATCAAAGACCCGGAAAGAGTTAGGGAGTCTTGGAATGCAGCCTTTCAAGGGCCTAAAAACGCCAACAAAGTGGCTGTACTCGAAGAAGGGATGAAGTATCAACCAATAGCTATAGCACCAAGTGAAGCCCAGTTTTTAGAAACAAGAAAGTTTCAGTTAAATGAGATAGCAAGAATATTTAGAATTCCACCTCATATGATTGGCGACTTGGAGAAGTCATCATTTTCAAATATAGAACAGCAGTCCCTTGAATTTGTTAAATACACCCTTGATCCTTGGATTGTTCGTTGGGAGCAATCTTTGGAAAGAGCACTATTAACAAGGAAAGAAAAAGAATCTTACTTTATTAAATTTAACCTTGATGGACTTCTAAGAGGAGACTATGAATCAAGAATGAATGGATATGCTGTAGGAAGACAGAATGGGTGGATGAGTGCAAATGACATTAGAGAATTAGAAAATCTTGATAGGATTTCAGCTGAAGAAGGTGGTGACCTATATCTTGTAAATGGAAATATGCTACCACTTGATAAGGCAGGGTCATTCTATGAGAGTAAAAGAAACGGAGGTAAGAATACCGAGAATGAAGAACAATAGAATATTTTGGAACTGGAAAAAGGATTCAAATGAACTCTATATAGATGGAGTTATTGCAGAAGAGTCTTGGTTTGATGATGAAATCACTCCAAGGCTCTTTTTTGAAGAATTAAAAAATAAAAGTGGAGACATAACTGTGTGGATCAACTCTCCTGGTGGAGATTGTATAGCTGCATCAAGAATTTACACCATGCTTTTAGAGCACAAGGGAAGTGTGACTATTAAGATTGACGGGCTTGCAGCATCAGCAGCATCAGTCATTGCTATGGCAGGAACTGAAGTGTTGATGAGTCCTACTTCATTAATGATGATTCATAATCCTTTAACTGTAGCCATTGGTGACTCAAAAGAAATGCAAAAAGCTATAGACATGTTAAAGGAAGTAAAGGAATCAATCATCAATGCCTATGAGATTAAGACAGGTTTATCCAGAGAAGAGATTTCCAATCTAATGGATGGGGAGACTTGGTTTGATATGAATAAGGCCATTGAGATGGGTTTTTGTGATGGAACTCTCACTGATAAAAGAAAAGATGAAAAAGTCACGAACATGGTCTTTTCAAGGCGAGCAGTTACAAATTCACTTCTAACAAAGATAAATAAAGAGGTAAAGACTCACTCAATGAGCGAAGTAGAAGAAAGATTAAACAATATTAAAAATACTTGGAGGTAATTATGAACATTAAAGAACTTTTAGAAAAGAGAACTAAAGCCTGGGATGAGGCAAAGGCATTTGCTGAATCTAAGAAAGATGAAAAGGGTCTAATGTCTGATGAAGACTTCAAAACATATGAAGAGATGGAAAGAACTATCGAGAATTATACTCGTGAAATCGAAAGAAAGAAGAGGGAAGAAGAAATGGATAAATCCTTAGAAAAACCTACTACTCAAGCATTAACAAGTGAACCTGCTACTTTTAATGAAGAAGAAAAACCAATGAGAGCAAGAAATGTCTATAAGAAATCTATGATGAAAGCACTAAGAACTAACTTTAGAGATATTTCAAATGAATTAAAAGTAGGTACAGATGAAAGTGGTGGATATTTAGTTCCAGAAGAAATGGAATCAGATATCGTAAACGGTCTTGAAGATGAAAATATTGTAAGAAAATTAGCTACAAAAGTTCAAACTTCTGGACTTCATAAAATTAACATTGCAGCTACAAAGCCAGCTGCCCTATGGGTTGAAGAAGGTGGTCAACTTACTTTTGGAGATGGCACATTCGATCAAGTATCACTTGATGCGCATAAACTCCATGTTGGTATTAAAGTTACTGAAGAACTTCTCTATGACGCAGCCTTTAATCTAGAAAAATACATCACTGAAGAATTTACTAGAGCGCTAGCAAACGCTGAAGAAGATGCCTTCTTAAATGGCGATGGAGTAAATAAGCCTACAGGAATTTTTGACTCTAAAAAGGGTGGAGAACTTGGTGTGACAACAAAGGCTCAAACAATTAATGCGGATGAACTCATTGATTTAGTTTACTCCCTAGATAGACCATATAGAAAGAAAGCAGCCTTCATTTTAAATGATGCAACAGTTGCTCAAATTAGAAAGCTTAAAGATGTTAATGGTGCATATATTTGGCAACCATCACTTAAAGATGGAGAACCAGATAGACTTGAAAAAGGAAAACTTGCCGTAGCTTTTGGTGATTTTTCTTATTACAAGATTGGAGATAGAGGAAATAGGTCTTTCCAAGACTTAAAGGAACTATTTGCTGGAAATGGCATGGTTGGTTTCTTAGGCAAGGAAAGAGTTGATGGAATCCTTGTTTTAAGAGAGGCAGTCAAACTATTAAAAATTGGTGCTACTGCCTAAGGAGTAAATTATGATTACTCTTGAAGAGGCGAAGTCCTATTTAAGGGTGGATTTTGATGATGAGGATGAGATGATTGAATCTCTCATCCAATCATCAATAAAGCATTCCATGGATGTAGCCAGAGTTGATAGTGAAGAAGAACTTTCTAAAAATCCAAATGGAAAGATAGCCGTTCTATATATGACTGCTTATCTTTATGAACATAGAGAAGAGGCAGATTATTGTGAACTAAACTTAACGCTAAGGGCTTTATTATTTGGTGATAGAAAACCAGGTTTTTAAGGAGGTATTATGGCCAATAGTTTAAATACTTTAAATTTAATTCAAACAAAGGGTGGAATTAATATAAAACAGGGAGATACATCTTCAGAACTAAGTTTCCAGCTATGTGACTCAAAAGGTGACCCTATAAGTTTTTTAAATGCTAAAGATGCCAGTATTCATCTTTATAGCAAAGAAAAGAAACTAGAATGGAAATGTAAGACAAAGGTAATTGAAGATAAGATTTCTTTTAGAATTAATAAACCACTTGCCATAGGATCATATAAAATAGAAATCAAAATAGAAGGTCATATATTCCCATCAGACCAAGGAACTTATATAAGAATAACAAAGGGTTATGAGTCATATACTGATTCAGAAAGTGCAATAGTTGCCATTGAAAATGCTAAAAATATAGCTGATGAAGCAATAAAAAAGGCTATTGAAAAAAATCTAAAAGATATTAAAGGACCAAAGGGAGATAAGGGTGATGATGGTTCACAAGGCAAAGAGGGTCCACCTGGTCCAAAAGGAGAAGATGGTAAGGACTGTGAAGTTATAGATAACCTTGAAAGTGAAGATGGAGAAAAAGCCCTGTCTGCTAGACAAGGTAAAATTCTAAATAAAAAATATGATGAGCTTTTTTACGATGTCGATAATGGTAAGAGCTTGATTGCTAAGGCTGTTGTCGACAAGAAAGTAAAAGCTAATAAAGATGATAGCTTTAAAGACTTAGCAAATAAAATTGGAGAAATAAAAACTGGATGGGAGCCTGGACATAAATTTAGCCCATACGAATTAAAAGCAGAATATGAAAATTATTCTGACGAGGAGCCATCCTCAGTTATTGAAAATATAGATGACGCAATATCTGTACCAGATACTAACGATTTCTATTTTATAACAAAGGGAGGAAATTTATCATTATCTACTAGCTTAAATGAAGTATTAAGTTCTGACAAACACAAGTATTTGAATTTATGGGAGCATACGAATAATAGATGTCTTGGGGTTGTTAGTGTGGATAATGATGGATTTATTACACTGTATGGAATTTCTATGATACTTGAAGAACTTTGGTACATAGATACAAAGATCCCATCAAAAACAAAGATTTACGTTGATTTTGTTAACAACTCTCTAGTTGCATCGGCAAATGATAAGTCTGTTATAGAAGTTCATAACATGATAAATAAAAAATATCTTAGGGTTTATAATTATGATGATTTTTATAATGGATTTAATTTGATAGCTATCCAGAATAATAATACTGTTTCAGCAATGAATAATAATGGTGATATTTTTAAGTTCAACCTAAGTGAATATAAATTAGACAAAATAATATCTTTTGATAATGATAGTTTAGGTATTCATACTTCAGATAATAAAATATATTATTTCAAAAATATAAATGGGATTCTTGAAAGTCCAAGATTAGAAATTGATTTGTCAAAATGGGCAAAAGGAAATCTTCTATCTTATAGTTCATATCGAACGGGCTTCAGATACACTTACGAAGGAAGATCTTTATTAATAGATTATGATAAAAATGTAAGCATAGCTTATGAATGGGAATATAATAAAAATTCAGAAGTTGAAACTCGATTTGATGATTTAATTATATCTTATGTAAAAGGTGATACAAAAATAACCGAGGTGATAAACCTATTTACAAAAGAAAAAATTATCACTAAATCGCCAAACTATAATAAAGTATTAAAATCAGACACTATTACATCTAATAACTATTCTAGCGAGACTTTATATTTTGTTCTAAATGGAAATTTATGTAGTTGGTATAGAAGTGCAAATCTAAGATATTATATCCTTCCTGAACTCCCAGAAGATACTGGAGACTATTATGAAAATAGCTGATTTAAATAGAAAAATAATCTTTCAAAATAAAGATATTGAAGTTGATGAGATAGGTAATCATAAATCAATATGGACTGATTATCTAACAACAAGTTCATATATATCTTTTCAAGGTAAAGGGGAAGAAGTTTTCCTAGGTATGGAAATAGATAGGTCAGATATTTCTTTTACTGTAAGATTTCAAAATAGGTTAAAGAATATTAACACCTCAGAATACAGAATTCTATTTGAAGATGAAATGTACAATATTATCTCAATTGACTTTATGAACTACAAAAATAGACTTATAAAGTTTAGATGTAGGAAGGTGAGTAGATGAATGTAAAAATTGAAAACCTAGCCAGTGAAATAATTAAGGGCTTAGAAGAATATTCTGATATGGCAACAGATGAAGTCAAAAAGGAAGTTAAAAAAGCTGGTAGCAATATTAGAAAAGACATACAAGAAAATGCACCTGTAGGAAAAACAAAGAAATATTCTAAATCTTGGTCAGTAAAAACTATGAAAGAAACTTCAAACTCAATAGAGCTTGTGGTCCATTCAAGAAATAGATACCAACTGGCCCATCTACTTGAAAAAGGTCATGTTCTTAGACAGGGAGGAAGAGTATCTGCTAAGCCACACATTGGACCAGCTGAGGAGAAAGGAGTTAGAGAATTGGAAGAAAATATAATGAGGAAATTACAAGATGGATAGGCTATTAAAAATAATTGAAAAGATAGGACTTCCATTTGCATACTCGCACTTTGCTGAAGGAGAAAGCCCTGCTCCACCATTTATGGTCTATCTATTTCCGAAAAATAAACACTTTGGAGCAGATGGAGTAGTTTTCTATAAAAACACCCAGATAGACTTAGAACTTTATACTGACAAGAAAGATTTAAAATTAGAAGAAAAAATAGAAGAGATACTTGATAGAGAAAAAATCTATTATGAAAAATCTGAAGTTTGGATTGAATCAGAAAGACTCTATGAAGTTCTCTATGAATTTACTATGGAGGTAAAAAATGGCTAATAAAGTTAAATTTAATATTTGTAACGTACACTACGCTCTCTTTGATAAAGCCGAAGAGGGCGTTATTAAATATAAGACACCAGTGCCAATGCCTGGTGCTGTTTCAATTTCATTAGATCCTAATGGAGAGCCTGAAAGCTTTTATGCAGATGGAATTGAATACTACACTATTTCAAACAATATGGGATATGACGGAGATTTGGAAATCGCCCTTATTCCAGAATCCTTTAGGACTGATGTTTTGATGGAAAAATCAGACTCCAATAAAGTTCTTATTGAGTCTTCAAATTCTGAAACTGCGAACTTCGCATTGTTATTCGAGTTTGATGGTGACCAAAAGAAAATCCGTCATGTCATGTACAACTGTTCAGCATCAAGACCTACCCTTGAAGGAGAAACAAATGAAGAATCAAGAGAAGTTCAACCAGAAACTTTGTCTATCCAAGCAAGACCTCTTCCAAATGGGAATGTAAAAGCTAGAACAGGAGAAGAAACTACGAAGGAAACTTATGATGGTTGGTACAAGTCAGTATATATGCCAACAGAAACCACAGTAACACCTTCAAGAGCAAGTGTTGGAGGTAAATAAATATGGCATTAACGAAGAAAATTCAAATTGACGGGAAAGAAGTTGTTTTCCGTGCATCAGCAGCTATTCCAAGAATCTATAGATTAAAGTTTGGTCGAGACATCTTTAAAGACTTGATGGAACTAGAAAAGTCAATGAAGAAAAATGATGAAGATAAATCTAATCTAGATATAGGTTCATTAGAACTATTTGAAAATATAGCCTATGTAATGGCAAAGCATGGAGATAAATCTGTGCCAGATAGTCCAGAAGAATGGTTGGATAATTTTTCTACTTTTTCAATTTATCAAATTTTACCTCAGTTAATTGAATTATGGGGATTGAATATAAAGACAGAAGAAATATCTAAAAAAAAGTAAGACCAACAGAAAGACCAATGACTACACCCTTGTTTCTATTAAGGGCAGTGGAACTTGGTCTTTCTGTTTCTGATTTATCCCTACTAACAATTGGACTTGTAAATGATATGTTTACAGAAAAGAATAACGATGAATATAAGTACAAAGAAGTAGCCACACAAGAAGACTTTGATAAGTTCTAATTTAAAACCTTGAGTAGACATGGTATAATAAGGGTAATATATAAAAGATAAATTTGAATTTCTATAGGAGCAAGGTTCATGGATAAAATAGTTTCAAAAATTGTTGCTTTGGGAGTTCCTGGATTAGTGCTATTGTTAGCTATAGGAGCAACTGGATATGTGGGAGCGGCATCAATCACAACAGCCCTGTGTGCAATTGGTCCTCTTGGTATGATAGGAGGAATAGCAACATTAGGATTAATTGGACTAATATCTCAAGCTATTTCTGAATATGGATTTGAAAAGATATTTGTTCAAGTAGTTAAAGAATTAGTAAAAAAAGGTGAAACTAAGGAATCTATATTGTTAAAAATAAATTCGTATAAGATTTCTAAATCTTTAAAACTGAAATTAAAAGAGAAACTTGAGGAAAATTGGAATGATGAATTAAATTTTCGTGAGGGAGGTACTTTGTAATGGATAAGAAAGAAAAAAAGTCAAGAAAAGAGAAACTAAGCAAATATGTTAATTTAGGTAATGGCAGATTTAAGGATCATGAAATTGAAAATTTAGAGTATCTGGTTAAAAATAGAGAAAAGCTTGATGGAACGACTAAGACATATAGATCATCTTACAAATCCTTTGATTCGGAAGACACATATCGTGTGAATGAAGAAGATACATATACTTTTCATTCTGATGAGAACGGTATTCGTATTGATAGAGACTTCCAAAGACATTGGGATGACGGTCAAAATGATACTGAGAAAAATAGTTTTGAAACAGCAAGAGACATACTAACTTTTGCATCAAAATTATTCAGAAAATAAAATAGTTTAAAGAAAATTCAAAAAGCACTTACAAAATAGTAGGTGCTTTTTTCATGTCCATTTTTAGGAAGGAGGCGGTCAAGTGGCAAATAGAATAAAAGGGATAACTGTTGAGATTGGTGGAGATACTACCAAACTTCAAGATGCACTTAAATCTGTAAATACAGAAATAAAACACACTCAGTCAGAATTACGTGATGTCAATAAACTTCTTAAGCTTGACCCAGGAAATACTGAACTTATCTCCCAAAAGCATAAGCTATTAGGACAGACCTTAGAAGAAACAAAGAACAAATTAACTTCTTTAAAAGAGGCACAAAAACAAGCTGAAATGGCTCTTGCAGAAGGTAAGATCTCCAAAGAACAATATGATGCCCTTAAACGTGAGATTATTGAAACAGAACAAGCTTTAAAGAATCTAGAAAAACAGGGAGCAACAACTAATCAGACCCTACAAAATATAGCTGCTACTGGAGAAAAGTGGCAAAATACTGGTCAGAACATTGAGAATGTCGGTAAAAATATTATGCCAGTATCTCTTGCAGTGGCAGGCCTTGGAGCAGCAGCTGTTAAGACAGCATCAGATTTTGACTCTGGTATGTCAAAGGTAAAAGCAGTATCTGGTGCAACTGGATCTGACTTTGATGCTTTAAGAGACAAGGCTCGTGAAATGGGAGCTAAGACTAAGTTCTCAGCATCTGAAGCGGCAGAGGCTATGAACTACATGGCCATGGCTGGCTGGAAAAGTAAGGACATGATTGGTGGTATTGAAGGAATTATGAATCTTGCTGCGGCAAGTGGTGAGGATTTAGCAACCACTTCAGATATTGTTACAGATGCCCTTACAGCCTTTGGTTTAAAAGCTGAAGACTCCTCTCACTTTGCTGATGTTCTTGCTGCTGCATCATCCAACGCCAATACCAATGTTTCATTAATGGGTGAGACCTTTAAATATGCTGCACCTATTGCTGGTGCTCTTGGATACTCAGTTGAAGATACTGCAGTAGCTATAGGTTTAATGGCAAACTCAGGAATAAAGGGTTCACAAGCAGGTACAGCTTTAAGGGCTGGACTAACTAGACTTGCATCACCAACTAAAGAAGTTATGAATGGAATGTCAATGTTAGGCTTATCTATTGAAGATGTACAGGGTCTTTCTCTTGATGAAACTCTAAGAATATTTAGAGACTCTTTTGCTAATTTAGACGGAACTCAACAGGCACAGGCAGCATCAATGATATTTGGTAAAAATGCTATGTCTGGAATGTTGGCAATTATAAATGCCAGTGAAAAAGACTATAACAGTTTAAGTGATGCCATATATAAGGCAGATGGAACTGCAGAAAAAATGGCAACTACAATGCAGGATAACCTAGGAGGTCAATTAAAGATTCTACAATCTGCATTAGAAGAATTAGCTATATCATTTGGAGAACTATTGATGCCTACTGTTAGGAAAGTAGTAGATATATTAACAAAACTGGTAAATGGACTTAATACACTTCCTGCTCCAGTAAAAGGTATTATTGCAGGTATTGGTCTTTTTATAGCTGCTCTTGGTCCTGTACTTATGATTGTAGGAAAACTTATCTGGTCAATCGGAACTATTATGACCAAAGGGCCTCTAATAGTTGGAGGAATTACTAAGATAGTAGGAATTTTTACAGGTACACTTATTCCAGCAATCACTGCAGTAGTATCAGCTATAGGTATTGTTCCTATTGCTATTGGTGCGGTAATAGCTGGACTTGTTCTTTTATGGAAGAAGTGCGACTGGTTTAGAGAAGGGCTTATCTCTATTTGGGAAACTATCAAGGAATCAACAGTTGCTATTTGGAATGGAATAAAAGAATTTTTCGTAAATCTTTGGCAAGGAATATCAGATTCTTGGACAAGCACCTGGACTGAAATCACAAGTTTTCTATCAGAATTCTGGTCTGGATTTATTGAAGGAGTTAAGACAACTTGGAAAGGCATCAAGGACTTCTTTGCCAATCTATGGAATGGACTTTCTGAAGGGTGGAACAGTATATGGGCATCTATAACAACTTTTCTAACTGAATCTTGGAATACCTTTATTGAGGGAGCCAAGAGTCTATGGCAAAGTTTAGGAGAATTCTTTACAAGCCTATGGACTGGAATTCAAACTACTTTTACCAATATATGGACAGCAATATCAACTAAAACCACAGAAGTATTTACAGCAATTGGAGAGTTTATAAAAACTACTTGGGAAAGTATAAAGACTTTAATTTCAACAGTTCTTGATGCTATTAAAGTAAAGGCTGAGACTATTTGGAATGGGATAAAAACGTTCTTGACTACAGTAATCACTGCCATAGGAACATTTATATCCACATCATGGAACAATATAAAAGTAGTAATTCAAACCGTTTTAAATGCTATTAAATCTATAGTGATGAATGTTTGGAATGCTATCAAGTCCTTCATATCTGGAGTTTTAAATGGAATTAGGTCATTAGTATCTAATATTTGGAATGGCATCAAATCTACAATTTCATCAACAGTGAATTCTGCAAAATCAGCAGTCACATCTGCCTTTAATTCGATGAAATCAGCTATTTATTCTAGTATGTCAAATATTTTATCTAGCATTAGAAATGGATTTAATAATGCAGTTAACTTTATTAGAAATCTAGCATCACAAGCTTATACATGGGGTGCTGATTTGATTAATGGAATTGCTAGAGGTATTTCAAATGCAATAGGTAATGTAATATCTGCTGTATCTAATGTTGCATCAACTATTAGGTCTTACCTACACTTCTCTGTTCCAGATGTTGGGCCATTAACTGATTATGAATCTTGGATGCCGGACTTTATGGAAGGTTTATCTAATGGAATAGAAAAGAGCAGAAGATTAGTACAATCCTCTATGAAAAATGTTGCAAGTGATATGGTTTTAAGTCCTAATATATCAGCTGTTGGTATGGGAGGATATAATAAAGAATCTACTGTAAATGGAATTGATATAGGAAGACAAATATCTGATGCAATTGCAAACATAAATTTAAAATCTGAAAATACTGGAGATATAGTAATACCAGTTTATCAGATATAGTAATACCAGTTTATCTTGGAGGGACTCTCCTCGATGAAGTTATTGTAAATGCATCAATACGTAAGAATTTAAGGAGTGGAGGTAGATAAATTGAAATATCAATCATATTTAATTATTGAAGGAGTAGACCTACCTCTACCAAATTCTTATGATTTGGAGTTTCGAGATATAGAGGCAGATACTGGAGGAGAGACAGAGGCAGGAACTATTCAGAGAGATATTGTTAGAAATAAAGTAGCAAGTATTTCTGTAGGTTTTTCTTGCAGTCCTAAACTTGTAAAGACATTGAGTAGTTTTGCTAATAAATCTAATCTTAAAGTTAAATTCTTAGATACAGAAAGATTGGAACTCAAAGAGACACAAATGTATATAGACAAGTTTCAAGTCAAATTAATAAAAGATACTTCTTATAAAGGGTTGTGGGAAGTATCTTTTTCATTGGAGGAATACTAATGTATCCAACAAGTAATGAATACAAAACAGCAATAAAAAAGAACTCTCGTAAATTTTACTGGACGGGGAATATCATATTAAAAGACGAAACTACTATTCCCTTTACCAATAAAGATATTCTTAAAGGGTCTGGATACATTCATCGTTCATGCTCTGGATCTTCTGAACTTGAAATAGGGACAGTTTATGCTGGAGAGTTTGGAATCAGTCTTTTTTCAGATATAGATAGGTATTCTTTAGAGGATTCAAAGCTAGAACTTTTTTACCACCAAGAATTAGAAAATAAAAAGATTGAAATCATACCGATGGGAATCTTTGATGTTACTGAGGCAAATAGGTCTAAGAAAATTTTAGAACTAAAAGGCTATGACTATATGCTTAGGTTTGATAAGAACTTCCCAGTTACGGATACCTTTGGTACGGCTTTTGAATTACTTAAATTATCATGTGAGAAGTGTAAGGTAGAATTAGGAATGACGGAAGAAGAGGTAAAAGCTTTTGTAAATGGTGAGGAAGTCCTAGCTATTTATCAAGACCACGATATAGAAACATACAGGGACTTTATACACTATATATCATCGACCCTTGGGGCTTTTGCACAAGTTTCTCGTGATGGTAAATTGGTTTTAAAAAAGTATGCAGAAAACATATCAACCGAAGTCAAAACGAGAGAAAGATTTTCTTCATCAATATCAGATTTTAAAACAAGATATACTGCCATTAATTCAACAAATGCAAAGACTAAAATAGCTGAATACTACTCTTTAGAAAATGACGATGGACTAACTATGAATCTTGGAATAAACCCACTGATGCAGTTAGGACTTCCAGAAAAAAGAAAAAGAATGTGTGAGGCTCTTCTTACTGAAATTTGCAAAATTCATCACACACCTTTTGATATGGTAACAATAGGAGACCCAAGTCTTGATGTAGGAGACAGAATAGCTATTTCTTATGCAGAAGAAAAGATTGAAGGGCTTATCACTGACATAGAATACAAGATAAATAGTAAGCATAGGATTCTTGGAGTAGGAAAGAATCCATACCTATCAAGGGCGAAAAGTAAGAATGATAAGAATATAGTAGGACTTTTAAATCAGATTGAATCGGAAAAGTTGGTAGTCCATGCCTATTCAAATTATTCTGCCTTTAATCTCTCTACAACAGATACACCAATAATTCGTATAGAATTTGCCTCCAATAAAGAAACGGAGGCAATTTTTAATGCCTCAATCTTGTTAAATATAATTTGTGACACTGAAGAAAAAACAAGAAAGATATCGAGGAAAGTCAATAAACAAGTAGAGATTTTAAATAATGATAGGAAATCCTATGATCCCCCAAAGTTTGAAGAAAAAGAAGAAATAGAGGAATTAAACTTTATTGAAAATATAGAGACACCAACAAGGATAGTTATTACTTATGTTTTTAATGATACGAAAATAGAACATCATATTCCAAAGGAAACCTATCTAAGTGGTGACCACATTCTAAATTTATTTTATCCATTAACTAAACTTCAAGAAAAAACGATGAACAACTTTTCGGTTTTAATGCGACTTGAGTCTGGACAAGCGATGATAGGTAAAGACAACGCTATCGCAGCTATATCTGGTCAATCCTTAGGTTCTACAGAGGCTTGGGATGGAAAGCTTAAGATTGATGAATCTTGGAAGAGAATAGAACTTAGTCATTCATTTATAATTAGGAAATTGAAAGCTGAATATAAGATAGAAAGGCAAGTACCAAGACCTATTATATTTAATGAAAAGGTAGGAAGATTTAAATATCAAGGATTGATACTTGGGAAATATAAAGAAGAAATTAATACAGAATTTAAAGATAAGGAGGAAGGAAATGCTTAAAGGTAAATCAGTCATAGAGCTAACTGATGTAAGAACTAAGGAGAAAGAAATCTATAGGAATGAAAATTTAATAACGAATGCAGTCCCAGACATAATAAGGCTTAATCCTTCAGGATTGATGTACCCTTTAGATAATGGACCAGTAGAGTTTAAAGAAGAAATTTTTCCTATAGCAAGCAGACTTTTTGGAGGTATTTTGCTTTTTGAAAATACTTTAGAAGAAAAAAGTGAAAATATTATTCCACCTTCAGATAATAATATTATTGGATATGCTTCTGATAACGTTAATCCTTCTGAAGATAAGTTACGAGGTTCTGCCAATTTAAATGAAACGAAACCTCTAGAAAACGGATATAAATTTGTTTGGGATTTTTCAACATCACAAGCTAATGGAAGAATATCTTCATTAGCATTAACACATTTTAGAGCGGGGAGATTTTATTATGGGAATAATTTTAATAGGAATGCATGTTTATATTTAAATAGAACCTATTGTGATACTAGTGTGGAACAACGAAGGATATATTTAGGACTGGTAGAATGTAATCCAAAAGAAAACACCTTTATATCTATGTGGCCAAGAGAAAATAAAACGTTGGAAATAGTTAAGTACAAAGAGGCTTTTTCAAGTATAGGATTAACGGATTCAATAATTGGCGCAAGATACCAGGAAGTAGAAAAACAAGTAATCAATTTAGAAGAGTTTTTCAAATCCATATTTTATTGGAATAGATGTTGTTTTTATGATGGCAAAGATGGTTACTGGTATGGTTTTTTGAATGATGAAGGGTCCTTAGTAAGAAGAGTTAAAATAAACAAAGAAGATTACTCAACGCAATTTGATGAGTGGCATTTAAAGGATATTTCTTTGAATAGCTTTGGAGTATTTCCAAGGGAGGATGGTTATTCTATATATAGATGTATAGAAAGCGTATTAAAAGATGGTTATCTTTATGCTATTAGTAGTGATAAAAGAATTATTTATAAAATGAATGTTAATAATCCAGTTGACATATCATCTATAGAACTAGGATTCAAGTCTGATTTTTCTAAAGGAGAAGATACTGATGTTTATATGTATCAGTGGGGAGATTTTATACTTGGATATGATTTCACAATAACAAAGGATGATAAAGTAATTAAAAATTATGGCAAAGATTATTCAGGAAAGCCATTAAAATACATCATGACACCGATAATTGAAATGGGACCTTTTAGAATCGGATATCGTGCCTTTAATGAAACTTTATATAAATATTTATATCTTCACACACCATATCTTGGAACGATAAATAATCTATCAAGTCCAATATTGAAAACAGCAGATAAAACAATGAAAATAACTTATACATTAACTGAGGAGGAATAAAATGAACAAATTCTTTGAAATACTAAAAGTATGTTTTACAGCGATCGGAGGATGGTTGGGATTTTATCTTGGAAGTGTAGATGCATTTATTTACACATTACTTGCTTTTGTAATAGCCGACTATTTGACAGGAGTTTTAAGAGCAGGGGTCGAAAGAAAGCTATCCTCATCCATAGGATTTAGAGGGATAGCAAAAAAGATTATGATTTTTATAGTTGTAGGTATCGCAAACCTATGTGATGTAAATTTAATTAAAGGTGATGGAACAATGATAAGAACAGCCATCATCTTTTTTTATATAGCAAATGAAGGGCTCTCTATTTTGGAAAACTCTGTAGCACTAGGCTTGCCAGTACCAGAAAAACTAAAGGCGATTTTAAAACAATTCAAGGAGGAAAAATAAATGAGTAATAGTCCATTAGTACAAGCAAGAATTCTCTCACCTAACCATAGCGGTAGAAGAAATCAAAGAATAACAAAAATTGCTATACACCACGCAGCAGGAGTTATAAATGGTAGAAATCTTGCTGGAGTATTTGTGCCAAGGTCAAGACGAGCATCAGCTAACTACAATTTAGGATCCGATGGAGTCATTGTTTTAGGAGTAGATGAATCTAACAGAGCCTGGACAACCTCATCTTCCTGGTGTGATAACCGAGCAGTCACAATTGAAGTAGGGAACTCTACGAGAGGTCCTCAGTGGTTAGTTTCTGATTACGTTTTAAATAGACTAATTGATTTAGTTACAGACATCTGCAGAAGAAATGGAATCTATCCTTGTACCTATACTGGAGGCAAGGATGGTGTTCTTCAAAAACATGAGTGGTATTCTAATACAAATTGTCCTGGTCCATACCTAGGAAGTAAGTTTCCATATATAGCAAATGAA
>QWCJ01000108.1_pt1 | contig 35552 bp, 23 predicted proteins | sample 1972501 | NCBI WGS metagenome assembly QWCJ01 (sample SAMN09866711, study PRJNA288562) | Human vaginal metagenome isolate term2_vaginal, whole genome shotgun... | isolation source: vagina | host: Homo sapiens | place: USA: California
TCGGTACTGCGGGCGCGCTTCGCGACGATCTTTCAGGCGTCTTCGAGGTCTCCCACGTGCGCAAGCACGACTTCCACCTAGAGGTGCTCAGCGATGTTTCCCGCTATCTCCTTCCCGAGGTTATCGAGCTTGAAACCTCCGGTAAGCTGCCGACCGCAACGCTTGCCACGGGTGACGCCTTTATTTCGGATACCCCGACCCGCACGCGCCTTGCCCAGGACTCTGCGTTGTGCGATATGGAGGGCTACGCCATCGCGGCGGTGTGCCGAAAGTTCGGTGTACCGTGCACGCTGCTCAAGCAGGTTTCGGATACCGCTAATGAGGAATCCTATGGCTCGTGGGCCACGGTGCTCGACCGCGCAGCGGAGGAGCTGGCTGTAGCCTTCGACACGGTGTCCGCGGATTAGACCCCACATACGGAAAGTGCCCTAGTTGCCAAAACCATCGCTCCCGCCGCGGGTGGTGGGGGAGAAGTTTGGCAACTAGGGCAGTTGCACGGCCAGGGCTAGAGCCATGCACCGGTTGTGTGGCTAGCGGGCGCCGCTGGCCTCTAGGTTCTCGTAGAGCTCCATGACGTCCTCATGGCCCTCCGCCGTGGAAATCTTAATGTTTTTAGCTTCGATTTCGCCGGCACGCAGGCTGGCCATCTCCTGGTGGTAGCGGAAGACCACGGCAATGGTGGCAGCCACCGGCACAGCCAGGAAGGCGCCGATGATGCCGGCCAAGGCGGAGCCGACAGTAACGGAGAGCAGCACCATGGCGGCGTGCAGGCCCATGGCCTTGGATTGCAGCATCGGCTGGAGGACGTTGCCCTCCACCTGCTGGACGATGATGATGAGAGCCAAGGCGAGCAAGGCCTTCGTCAGCCCATCGGAGACCAGCGCGATGATGACGGCCAAAGCGCCCGCAGTGACAGCGCCAATGACCGGGATGAAGCTGGCGAAGAACGTAACTACGCCGATGACAAGGGCCAGCGGTACCTGGAGAACCCAGAGGCCGAGGCCGATGAGGATGCCGTCGACGGCCGCGACGGCTGCTTGCGCCTGAATGAAGCCAGATAACGTGTTCCACACGCGAGTCAGCAGCTCGGTGGCGTGCCAGCCGGCGGAGTAGCCGGTGTAGGTGCGCAGCCACGGCAGGAACTTATCGCCGTCCTTGAGGATGAAGAAGGCTACGAAGAGCATGATGGCGAGCGCCATGGCGATGGAGCTGGCCATCGATACACCGGAAATCACCCCGGTGGCGATGTTGGAAGCTTGGCCCTTGATGAAGGTCATGGCGTCATCAAGTACTTCCTGGACTTTCGCGGCATCAATATCGAAAGGTAGGTCCTTGGCCATATCGACGAGCTTGTTCAAGCCGCCTTCAGCCTGATTGACCAAGGACGCGCCCTGAGAGGAGACGACCGGGGCCATCGCCGCGAAGACGCCGCCGATGATGGCCAAAAAGCCCAGCAGCGTGGTGATGGAGGCCAGCGCGCGGGGGAATTTGTGCGCGCGCAACCAGTTGGTCACGGGGAAGAGCACCGTGCACACCAAAATGGCCAGGATGACCGGCAGCAGGCCCACCCAGATGAACTTCAGCAGGTAGCCGGCCAGGGCTCCGCGGCGGCAGAAGCCGCCGCGCCAGAGGCCGTGGAGGACGTGCCCGAGCGGGCACCGTCATCATTGTTGTTTGTCATGCGCTCCATCTTCTCATATGAGCGCAGAAAACGAACTATGCGCGGATGCTGCTTACCTGGCGGATGATGCCGAAGCGGTGCATCGTTACCGAGACTGCCTGCTCGAGGAGGAAGGGCAGAAGCTCGCGGCGGCCATCAGCCAGCACTGGCTGATCCAAGACCACGGAGTTGGATTCCACCGCCGCCTCAAAGACGCCCGGCTCGACAGAGCCCACTGCACGCACGCGGCCGGACTCTAGACGAGCGACCTCCCGGGCGAAGGCATCCGCCGACACGCTGTCAACCTTAAAGCCCAGACCACGCAGCTCCGCGGCCTTTTCCGGGGCGGCACTGAAGCGCACCGGGGAGTCGGTGCGGGTGGCGGCGAGGGCGAGACGGGAGACGTCGCGAAGCTCGGCATCGGAACCAATGCGTACCTGCAGCGGCGTGAGCACTGGGCGGTAGCGGAAGACGTTGGCCTCGCTGACCAGACCTGCGCGGTCGTGCTGGCGGCCAAACTCCTGCTGCCAAGCCAACTCGTCGAGCTCTGCTGCGCGCCACAGCCAAGCGGTATCCTCCTCCGAGAAGCCCAGCTCGCCGAAGGCACGCAGCTGGGCCGCCACCGGCTGGGAGATATCCACGTCGAAGGGGCGCAGCGGCCCCTCGGACCAGGTGCCGAACTGGGCCACGTAGTTCGGGCCACCGGCCTTGGCGCCCGGGCCCATGACGGACTGCTTCCAGCCGCCGAAGGACTGCCGCTGCACAATCGCGCCGGTAATGCCGCGGTTGACGTAGGCGTTGCCCACTTCGACGCGCTCGAGCCAGTAGTCAATCTCCTCATTATCCAGCGTGTGGATGCCGCCGGTCAGGCCATAACCGGTGGAGTTCTGCCACTCGATGGCCTCCTCCAGGGTCTCCGCATGCATGATGCCGAGCACTGGGCCGAAGCACTCGTTGACGTGGAACCAGGAACCGGGGCGCACGCTATCGCGGATACCCGGCGACCACAGGGTGCCTTCCTCGTTGAGCTTCTCCGGCTTCACCAGCCACTTTTCACCCGGCTCCAGCTGGGTCAGGCCGCGCAGCAGTTTCTCGCTGGGGGCTTCGGCGAGACCGTTCATCGTTGTGGTGATTTCGTAGCCGGGGCCAGGGATGAGGGTCTTGACGGCGTCGACAAGCTGGGAGCGCAGGCGCTGCGACTCGCCGGCCGCACCGACGAAGATAACTAGGGAGGACGCCGAGCACTTCTGTCCAGAGTGGCCGAAGGCGGAGAGGTAGAGGTCCTGGATGGCCAGGTCCGGGTCCGCGGACGGGGTGATGATGAGCGCGTTCTTGCCGGAGGTCTCCGCCATGATGTTGAGCTCCGGCTTCCAGGAGCGGAAGAGCTTGCCGGTATCGGAAGCACCCGTGAGGATGACGGCGTCGACATCGGCGTGGGAGACCAGCGCGCGGCCGGCGTCACCCTCGTCGGTGAAGACGAGCTGGACCAGATCCGGGTCGAGGCCCTGTGCCTCCAAGCCGGCGCGGAAAGCCTCCACGACGAGCTTCGCGCAGTGCACGACCTGCGGCGCGGGCTTGATGATGACGGCGGAACCCGCAGCGAGAGCCGCCGCAATGCCGCCGGTGGGGATGGCCACCGGGAAGTTCCACGGCGGGGTCACTACGGTCACGCGGTAGGGCGTGAACTCGGCGGAGTAGCGCTCCAGCAGGCGCGCGGACTGCGCGTAGTAGGTGCAGAAGTCGATGGCCTCGGAGATTTCCGGGTCTGTCTGCGTGACGGTCTTGTTGGCCTCGTAGGCGGCGACGGAAATGAACTCGCCGCGGCGGTTGGCCAGCTCATCGGCCACGGCCTCGAGCGCGCGGGCGCGGTCCTCGGCAGCGCGGGCACCCCACTCGGCGCCGAGCTCGGCGGCGCGGGCCACGTGCTTGTCGACGACCCCAGTCTCCGTCACTTCCTCCACCCCGTGCTCACCCGGGTCGGTGGCCAGAGCCTTAAGCGCCCACTCGCGGTTGGCTTCAAGAGCTGGGTCGGTGTCCGGCTCGTTAGCGAAGCGCCCGGTGCGCGGTGCCTGGCGGCCGGCTGCCTGCTCGGCCTCCTCCAAGCGGTTCTGGGTGCGGCGCGGGCCGGCGAAGGTATCCCAGCGCTGCTCGACGGCCTCGCGGAAGACCTCCTCTTGGTCCTTCAGCGCCTGCTCCTCCGGGGCGAAGAGAGCGTAGAGGAAGTTTTGCGGCGCAGAGTTCTCCTCCAAACGGCGCACCAGGTAGGAGACCGCGACATCGAAGTCCTCCATGTGCACCACCGGGGTGTAGAGGATTTGGCGGCCCTCGAAGGCCTTGCGTACCGCGGTCTGCTGGGCCGGGGACATGCCCTGGAGCATCTCGGAATCCATCATGCGCATGACGCCGCGCTTGGTGCCCAGCTTGTAGGCAAAGGCCGCGGTGTAGAGGTTGTGTGTGGCCACGCCGATGCGCACGCAGTCAGCGAACTCGGGGCGCAGGATGTAATCGAGCAGGCGGTAGTAGTTGGCGTCCACCTCATCCTTGGTGGCATAGGGCGCTGCCGGCCAGCCGTGGATTTCACCCTGGACGTGCTCCATGGACAGGTTCGCGCCTTTGACGATGCGAATCTTGATGTGGGAGCCGCCCTCGGCCACGCGCTGTTTGGCGAACTCGGCGAGGTGGGCCAGGGCGTCGAAGGTATCCGGCAGGTAGGCCTGCAGGACGATGCCGGCCTCGAGGTTGGTGAACTCCGGCTCGCTGAGCAGCTCGGTGAACAGGCGCACCGTGAGGTGGAGGTCGTGGTATTCCTCCATGTCGAGGTTGATGAAGACCTTATCGGGGCGGCGCGTGGCGGCCTCATAGAGCGGGCGCAGGCGCTCCTTGAGGCGGACCAGGGAGCCCTCGATATCCCACGGGTTGAGCTGGGCCACCATGGAGGAGGCCTTGACGGAGACGTAGGTCACGCGCGGGTTCTTGATGAGCTTGAGGGTGCGCTCGGCGCGGGAGCGCGCCTCGTCGTCGCCCAGCACCGCCTCACCGAGGAGATTGAGGTTGAGCTGCTCGCCGGACTCGGCAGCCTTGTCCAGGGTCTTGTTCAGGGCATCGCTCTCGGCGTCGAGGACCAGGTGGCCCACCATCTGGCGCATGCGCATGCGTGCCAGCGGCATGACCAGGTTGGGCAGGATGGGCCCGAAGAACCCACCCAGACCTACGAGGGAACCGTTGATGAGGCCGAGGAAGGAGGCGTCATAGGTGGTGGTAACGGACTTCAGTGCGTGGGCGGCTACCTTGTCATCTTCGGGGCGCATGACGCGGTCGACGAAGTCCATGGTGAAGGCTACTCCGTCCGGGTTGCGCAATAAGTCTGCGAGTTGTTCTGTGGCCGGGTCCTGCTCGTCGGCGGTGGAGGCGAGCCAGGAGTGGGCTTGGGCCGCGGCGGCGTCGATCAGCGCGGCGTCGATGTCGGTGGATTCGGGCACGGGGGTGTGAGCGTTTGTCATGGGGATTCCTTCTGTGTTGGTGGTGGATAGGACAGGTGGCTAAGCCGGGTGGACCGGCGGGCGGTCACCAGCACGACGGGTGCGCAGCACAGGAGAAATCATCGAATCCGTGTCCCTTTTTTCACTGGGTACTTCAAGCGCGACGGTGAGGGTCTGAAGGATGTGTCGCGTCGAATGTGCGGACAGTATATGAAATCCTTATCACTCATTCCAGAACGGGGGCGGCTATGTCACGTTTGGCTAGCCCCGTTTCCTGAGAGCTGTGAGTTGCATGACATTTCCAGTTGGTGGGGTGCCGTTGAGCTGGGGGAATGGAGGGACGAAAAAGAAAGTTGAGTCAGATGGGAACAACTTTGTTGTTGCTGTCGTTGTGTAGGTTGAGTGACCGGCGCTCAGGTTTGGATGACTTTGAGTGTTGCTTCTGTTAGAGTCGCTGACTGGACGCGGCAGAAGTTGAGTCGCGCATTATCAACTTAAGAACAAACCCAACCAAGCAAGGAGAAAAGATCATGGGACGCGCAGTAGGAATTGACCTCGGTACCACCAACTCGGTCGTATCCGTACTGGAAGGTGGCGAAGCCACCGTTATCGCTAACTCCGAGGGCTCTCGCACCACCCCGTCCGTCGTGGCTTTCGCTAAGAACGGCGAAATCCTCGTCGGCCAGTCCGCGAAGAACCAGGCGGTCACCAACGTTGACCGCACCATCCGCTCCGTCAAGCGCCACATCGGCACCGACTGGACCATCGATATCGATGACAAGAAGTACACCCCGCAGGAGATTTCGGCCCGCACGCTCATGAAGCTGAAGCGCGACGCCGAGGCTTACCTGGGTGAGGACGTTACCGACGCCGTTATTACCGTCCCGGCTTACTTCGAGGACTCCCAGCGTCAGGCCACCAAGGAGGCCGGCCAGATTGCAGGCCTCAACGTCCTGCGTATCGTGAACGAGCCGACTGCCGCCGCGCTTGCTTACGGCCTGGAGAAGGGTGAGCAGGAGCAGACCATCCTGGTCTTCGACCTGGGTGGTGGTACCTTCGACGTCTCCCTGCTGGAGATCGGTGACGGCGTGGTCGAGGTTATGGCTACCGCTGGTGATAACGCGCTGGGCGGCGATGACTGGGACCAGCGCATCGTCGACTGGCTCGTAGATAAGTTCAAGGCTTCCCAGGGCGTTGACCTGACCAAGGATAAGCGCGCTGTCCAGCGTCTGCGTGAGGCTGCTGAGAAGGCCAAGATTGAGCTGTCCTCCTCCCAGTCCGCCAACATCAACCTGCCGTACATCACGGTGGACTCTGAGAAGAACCCGCTCTTCCTGGATGAGACCCTGTCTCGCACCGAGTTCCAGAAGATCACCCAGGATCTGCTGGACCGCACCAAGACCCCGTTCAACCAGGTCATCAAGGATGCTGGTCTGTCCCTGTCCGAGGTTGACCACGTGGTGCTCGTCGGCGGTTCCACCCGTATGCCGGCCGTGTCCGACCTGGTCAAGGAAATGACCGGCAAGGACCCGAACAAGGGCGTTAACCCGGATGAGGTCGTGGCAGTCGGCGCTGCTCTGCAGGCAGGTGTGCTGCGCGGTGAGGTCAAGGACGTGCTGCTTCTCGACGTCACCCCGCTCTCCCTCGGCATCGAGACCAAGGGTGGCGTGATGACCAAGCTCATCGAGCGCAACACCACCATCCCGACCAAGAAGTCGGAGACCTTCACCACGGCTGATGACAACCAGCCTTCCGTGCAGATTCAGGTCTACCAGGGCGAGCGCGAGATGGCTTCCGCCAACAAGCTGCTCGGTTCCTTCGAGCTCGGTGGTATTGCTCCGGCACCGCGCGGTGTACCGCAGATTGAGGTCACCTTCGACATTGACGCCAACGGCATCGTCTCCGTCTCCGCTAAGGACAAGGCCACCGGCAAGGAGAACACCATCAAGATTCAGGATGGTTCCGGCCTCTCCCAGGAGGAGATCGACCGCATGGTCAAGGACGCCGAGGCACACGCCGAAGAGGACAAGAAGCGCCGCGAGGAGCAGGAGACCCGCAACCAGGCGGAATCCACCTCCTACCAGACCCGCAAGTTCATGGACGAGAACTCCGACAAGCTACCGGAGGACCTCAAGACCCGCGTGACTGAGGCCGCCGATGCCGTCGACGAGGCGCTGAAGGGCGATGACATTGAGGCAATTAAGTCGGCCGTCGAAAAGCTTGGCACCGAGTCCCAGGAGCTGGGCAAGGCCCTGTACGAGGCCCAGGCTGCTGAGGCAGGTGCCGAGGGTGCCGCTGCTGGCGAGACCGCTGGTGACCCCAACGTCGTCGACGCCGAGGTTGTCGACGAGGACGACGAGAACAAGGAGAAGTAAACCATGACCTCCCCTCAGGACCCGGGCAACCCGGCCAACACCGACCCCGAGGCAACCTCCGCTGAGGCTGCGGAGGCTGCCGCCGCAGAGGCTGCTTCGGCCGACGGCGCCGTGGATGAGGCTGCTGAGGCACAGGCTGATGCTGCCACCGCGGGCACCGCTGAGGCAGAGGCTGCGGTTGAGGATGCCGCTCGCGACATCGCTGATGACGACGCCAGCGCTGAGAACTCCCTGGAGGCTCAGCTGGCTGAGCGCACCGAGGATCTGCAGCGTCTCAACGCGGAGTACACCAACTACCGCCGTCGCACTGAGCGTGACCGTCAGGCCGTGATCGAGACCACCAAGGCCAAGGTCCTGGCAGATTTCCTGCCTATCCTTGATGACCTGGAGCTCGCACGCCAACACGGAGACCTCAACGAGGGGCCGCTCAAGGCCATTGCGGACAAGCTCACGGGCGTGCTGACTACTAACCAGCTGACCCCGTTCGGCGCTGAGGGCGATGCCTTCGACCCCGAGGTGCACGAAGCAGTCCAGGACCTCTCGACTGGTGACGAGCAGGTCATCGGCACGGTCTTGCGCCGTGGCTACACAGTGGGCGAGCGCGTTGTGCGCACCGCCATGGTGATTATCGCCGACCCTGCCGAGTCAGCCGATACCGCTGATAGTCCGGATAGCTCGGATAGCGCAGAATAGGTATCGCAGGTGGCGTCAGGGCTCAGTGTTCCTTGGCGCCACTCTTCTTTTCACTACTTAATTAGCATTTTTACTTAGCAAAAAATCTTAAAACCTAACCGTTTATCGACTCTCCTGAAAGGAGGAGATGCCCAGTGAACGCTAAGCCAGAATGGGCAGACAAGGATTATTACGCGGATCTGGGGGTCTCCTCGTCCGCAACCGCCGAAGAGATTAAGCAGGCTTATCGCAAGCTGGCCCGCCAGAACCACCCCGACGCCAACCCGGATAACCCCGCGGCGGCGGAAAAATTCAAGCAGGTAGCGGAGGCCTATGATGTGCTCTCTGATAAGGCTACCCGCAAGGACTATGACGAGTTCAAGGCCATGATGCGCAGCGGTGGCTTTGGACGGAGAGGAGGCGCCGGGTTTCCCGGCGGGTTTCGATCCACGCACATGGGTGGACCGGGTGCGCAAGAATTCGACCTCTCGGACATCTTCGGAGGATCCGCTCGAGGAGCGTCTCAAGGCGGCGGTCTTGGGGATATCTTCGGTAGCGTTTTCAACCGCGGCGGTGGTGCTGGCCACACAGCTCGGCCGTCGCGGGGGGCCGACGTCGAAACGCAAATAACCCTCGACTTCCGCGAGGCAGCGAAGGGAACCACCATTCCCTTGCAGCTCAGTGGCGAAGCTCCCTGCACCACGTGCCACGGTTCCGGCTCGAAGAGCGGAAAGCTGACGACGTGCTCGACGTGCGACGGCACCGGTTTTACCTCTGAGCAGCGCGGTACCTTCGGCTTCTCGGCGCCGTGCGCTGACTGCGATGGCACTGGCCAGCGGGCCGAGGACCCGTGCCCGGATTGCTCTGGTTCCGGAACGGTGCATCGCACCCGCTCCATCACGGTGCGTATCCCTGCTGGAGTGATTGATGGCCAGAAGGTGCGCCTCGCTGGTCAGGGTGAAGCTGGTCCGAATGGCACGCCTTCCGGTGACCTCTTTGTGGCGGTCACGGTAAAGCCTGACAAGGTATTCACCAGGGAAGGCGATGATCTGCACGTCACCGTCCCGGTGTCCTTTGCGGAGCTGGCCTTGGGAGACACCATTACGGTGCCGACCCTCGATTCGCCCGTGCGCGTGAAGGTGCCGGCGGGCACACCCGATGGCCGCACGTTGCGCGTGAAGGGCCGCGGCGTGGCCAAGCGCGGCGGCAAAGCCGGTGACCTCATGGTGACCGTGCAGGTCACCGTGCCCTCCACGCTGGATGCGGCGGCTTCCTCGGCGCTGCGCAGCTACGCGCAAGCGGAGAAGGACTCCGGCTTCGATCCGCGTGCCGGTTGGGCCGGTAATACGGTAGCGCGCTAAAGGAGGTGTGAGATGAGCAAGGACAGAACAAGCCGAAGTGATGCGGCGCAGCCCAAGGCGATGTATGTCATCTCCGTGGCTGCAGAACTGTCCGGCATGCATGCTCAAACCCTGCGCACGTATGACCGGATGGGGCTGGTTTCCCCGGCCCGCACCTCCGGGGGCGGGCGCCGTTATTCCGAAAGCGACATCGAGCTCTTGCGCAAGATTCAGGCGCTCTCGCAGGACGATGGCGTGAACCTGGCCGGTATTAAATCCATCATCGAGCTGACTGCGGAGCGTGACCGCCTCGCCGCCGAGCGCGATGAACTGCAGGCAGAAGTTGAACGCCTGCGCAGCCAGGCCCGCCCATCGCGCGGTGAGCTGGTCCACGTACCGCGTTCGACCTCCGTGGTGATGTGGACGCCGCGTCGTAATCGACGCCGCGACAGCTAGAAGTTTCCCCCTCCTTCGCGGAGGGGTTCTTCTGTTTTATGCCCATCTACAGCCTGCTCAGCCGGAAGCTCTGTGCTCTTTGCTTAGCACGTGCCCTTGTTGCCAAAGTTCTTGTTCAAAATTGCTCTGGACCGTGAAACTTTGGCAACGAGGGCAGTTTGGGTAGCAACTGTCCTGGGGAGGATAGCTTTCGAAAAGGTGAGTTTTGCAAAACTTAACACTACACTCGCACTCAACGTTGTGCGACCTATCACATTCCTAGGTGAATGTGTCTGGGACACCTTAGGTGAAGGCCCAACGGAGACCTATAAGACAACAAGAAAGGTGCGATGACCATGACTTTCTATGCGAACCCCGGAACCCCTGATGCCATCGTTAACTTCCGTGAGCGCTATGACAACTACATCGGCGGCGAGTGGGTACCACCGGTTGATGGTGAGTACATGGACAACATCACCCCGGTTACCGGAGAGGTTTTCTGCCAGGTCGCACGCGGCAAGGCAGCAGACATTAATCTGGCCATCGACGCCGCAGAGAAGGCCTTCGAAACCTTCGGTAAGAGCACCCCGGCCGAGCGTGCGCTCCTGTTGCACCGCATTGCGGACCGCATCGAGGAGAACCTGGAAAAGATCGCCGTCGCGGAAACCTGGGAGAACGGTAAGGCCGTGCGTGAGACCCTCGCTGCTGATATCCCGCTGGCCGTCGATCACTTCCGCTACTTCGCCGGCGCGATTCGTGCTCAGGAGGGCCGCCTGTCCCAGATTGACCAGGACACCGTGGCTTACCACTTCCACGAGCCGCTGGGTGTGGTGGGGCAGATCATCCCGTGGAACTTCCCGCTGCTCATGGCGGCGTGGAAGATTGCCCCAGCGCTGGCCGCGGGCAACACCATTGTGATGAAGCCGGCTGAGCAAACACCGGCCTCCATCCTGCTGCTCATTGAAATTATTGAGGACCTCCTGCCGAAGGGCGTGCTCAACATCGTCAACGGTGTCGGTGAGGAAGCGGGCGTGGCTCTGTCTACCTCGGATCGCATTGCCAAGATTGCCTTCACTGGCTCCACCCCGGTGGGCAAGATTATCAACAAGGCCGCTGCAGACAAGGTCATTCCTGTCACGCTGGAGCTCGGCGGCAAGTCGCCGTCCATCTTCTTCGCGGACATCATGGACAAGGACGATGCCTACCTGGAGAAGTGCGTCGAAGGCTTCGTCATGTTCGCGCTCAACCAGGGTGAGGTCTGCACCTGCCCATCGCGCGCTCTCATCCACGAGGACATCGCGGACAAGTTCCTAGAGCTGGCCATGGAGCGCGTGAAGAAGATCAAGATCGGCCACCCGCTCGACACCGAAACGATGATGGGCGCGCAGGCTTCCCGGGAGCAGATGGACAAGATCATCGAATACCTCGAGATCGGCCCGAAGGAAGGTGCGGAGACCCTCATCGGTGGCCATGTGAACAAGGTGGAGGGCCTAGAGAACGGCTACTACGTTGAGCCGACCGTCTTCCGTGGCACCAATGACATGCGCATCTTCCGCGAGGAAATCTTCGGCCCGGTGCTCTCCGTGGCCACGTTCAAGGACTTCGAGGAAGCCATCCAGATTGCTAACGACACCAACTTCGGCCTGGGTGCCGGCGTGTGGTCGCGCCACCAGAACATCTGTTACCGCGCCGGGCGCGAAATCCAGGCCGGCCGCGTGTGGGTCAACCACTATCACGTGTACCCCGCGCACAGCGCCTTCGGCGGATACAAGGAGTCCGGCATCGGCCGCGAGAACCACCTCATGATGCTCGCTCACTACCAGGAGACGAAGAACATGCTGGTGTCCTACTCCGAGGAGCAGGCTGGTCTCTTCTAAAAGCGTTGCGCGATGATGCCCAGACCCCGCAGAAATGCGAGGTCTTTCCAATAGGAACCATGATCCCCCGGCAGGCCGTTCGCGTCGGGCAGAGGGGCGGCGCCAAAAGCAGGGGAGGAGGGATCAGGGCCGTGGATTCCGCCGCGCGGTCCGGTGGCAATCGCGATGGGGTCCTCGGTATTCCGCGCGCTCCACACCCGGCCGTGCAGCTGCGAGGCACTAGCCACGGAAGCGCCCGGGCTGCCGACGAGCACGATGTCATCCGCAACATAGTCCTGCTGCGCCGCCTTGCCCACCACCACAGAGCCATAGGAGTAGCCCAGGAGGATATGCTGCGCGTGCGGAAAGCGCTGCCGCAAAGCGCGCTGGAAGCGGCCCAGCTCAGCAGCCCCGCGGCGCGCCGGGTCTTCGTGTGCAGCGCGGGGCAGCGAGGCCGGGGCGGAATAACCAATCCACGCCACCGTGGGCCCATTGGTGGCGCGCGCGATGGCGCGGGCGCGCTCCACGGCGGTGGGCCAGCTCGCTGTCTCGGAAGAACCTACCCCACCCACAAAGGTGCTTACCTGGGCGGCGTGGGTCCCGATGCCTTCGGGGTCCACGAGTGCCACCAACCGCCCGGGGCCGGCCTCCAGCACGGTGATATCCGGGTTAGCCGCGGCCAGGGAACGAACCTCCTCGCTAGCCATGGTCAGCTGGACCTGGTGCAGCTCAGTGAGAGTCAGGTCGCTGAAATCCTCCAAGCGGCTCGGTGGCTGGGCCATCTCCGGGGTGCATAAGGCGTTTAATTGGCGGGCGCAGGCCCAATCGAGGACGTCGGCCAACGCATCTAACTGCCCAAGCGCCACGCTGGCGGGCTCGGCAAATGCAGGGATCGCGGCGAGCTGCAGGGCGCGTGCGCGCAGCTGTTCAATTCTCTCCTGTAGGGGCGCATAGAGGCTCAGGATCTGCGCGGCCAGGCGCATCTGTTGCGCGGGTTCTAATAGCGTGTCGGTGGCGCGCTGCAATGCGTGCCGTGCGGCATCGGCAGCAGCTCCGGATAGCGCTAGGCCTGCCCAACGATGGTGTGAGTCAGTGACATAAAGTTCGAGTTCAGAAGCAGAATTTACCATCCAGTCAGCCTCCGCACGTAGTTCTTCCGCCGCGCTCATTCGCTTCCCTCCAGTCGTAAGGAAAGCTCAGAATCAAGACTCTGGGTCACACCCACGAAGCGCTCCAGCTCTCCTAGGCGCGCCCGTCGATCTCCTTCGCTGGCTCTTCGCACCTCCTCCCACCGCGCGCCGAGAAGAGCTAGCGCGCGAGCCGTACGGGGAGGCTCTTTCAAAGAAGGCGTGGCGGCGGGCGAGACGTGGCCGAAGAGGGAACGGATCTGCTGAAGGGCAGCATGGTCGATGTCGAGGTGGTTCATAGCATCGAGAGTGCGCTAACTGTCCAATCGCCGTAAAGAGCAGCAACCGCGAATCCACGAAATCTGTGGATAACTAGTCCGGGCTCGTCTACCGTGGGCCGCATGAAGGTAGCAGCAGTTCAATTGACCAGTACCGGAAACGTCGAGGAGAACCTCGTAGTAGCGCTCGACAAGATCCGGGAAGCCGCGGCCAACGGCGCGCAGCTCATCGTCCTGCCGGAAGCTACCACCCAGAGCTTCGACTCCGGGCGCCTCGACACACACGCAGAAGGGCTTGATGGCCCCACCGCCACCGCCGTGCGCGCGCTGGCAGAAGAACTCGGCGTGTATGTGGTGCTGGGAATGTTTGCCCCAGCGGATACCGTCCAGCGTGGGGAGAAGACCATTAATCGTGTGGCCAACGTTGCGCTCATCGCCGGGCCTGGTGTTCTCGGCGGCTACGAAAAAATCCACACTTACGATGCTTTCAAGTACAAGGAATCCGATACCGTCCGGCCGGGCGAGTCACTCGTTGCCTTCGATGCCGGTGACCTCACCGTGGGTGTCGCCACCTGCTATGACATCCGCTTCCCTGAACAATTCAAGGAGCTCGCCCGCCAGGGTGCTCAGCTCATCGTCGTGCCCACCAGCTGGGCAGATGGCCCGGGCAAGCTGGAGCAATGGCGCCTACTCAGCGCGGCGCGCGCGCTTGATTCCACGACCTATATTTTGGCCGCAGGGCAAGCGCGCCCCGGTGGTAAGGCTAAGGCGGGGCAGACTTCCGGGCCCACCGGCATTGGGCACTCCGTTCTCGTGGCGCCGGATGGCACACGTCTTGCCGAAGCCAGCTATGAGCCGGAAATCCTCTACGGCGAGGTGGAGCCAGACTCCGTGGCGAAGGTCCGCGAATCCCTCCCCGTCCTAGACGCCTAAGCCCCGATTGCACGCCTAGGCTCCGATTGCACGCCTAAGCTCCGTTTGTACGCCTAGGCGCTCAGCGCGCCTAGGCCCACTGGGATTTCTTCCACGCCGCCCAGGCTTCCCAGTCATCGCCCCAGCCGTCGAGCTCCGCGGCGGAGGCCGCCCACTCGTGGCCACGCTGCCAGCTATCCATGGTGATAGCCTTTTCCGCGACGCCACCCGCGAGCAAGGCCGCGCGCGCTAATTCCACGCGGTCGGCCGGACCGATGAGTACAAAGCGGCGGTCAGTCCCTTCGGCGAGCACCGGTTCCATCGGCTCCTTGGCCACCACAGGCTTAAACCCGTGGGCAGCCGGCTGCGCCCCCAGCAACCACGGGTCCTGTCCCTCCCGCACGATGTGGCGCAGCTTCAGCTCCGGAAGCAAGGCCTGCAGGTTAGCCTGAAATTCCGTGTCATAGTGCTCGCCCGGCGAAGGTGCTACAGCATAGACCTGGAGACCGGAGGGGAGGGTGTTCTCTAGGGCGTCGAGAAGCAGCGCCCGGGCACCCGCCCATCCCGTACCGAAGGAAATGAGGGTGGTTCCGGAATCGAGTTGCGGCGGCTCACCGGCGGGCATGCCCAACGTCCACCAATCACCCGGCTGCGCCTTGGCCAGCATGGAGGAAGCCTCACCGGCCAGCGCGAGGTGGAATATCAGTTGCCCGGAATCACCAGCAGGCGCTGCCGGGGTCAACGGACGCCAGGTTCCCGGCGTGAGCTGCGAGGTCACCGGCACGTGCTGGCCCGCGCGGTAGTCCAGCGCCATACCGGACTCCAACCGGACCACAGCGGTGTTCCGGTTGGGCTTTTCCACCGCCACCACCTGGGCGCTATGAGCGGGAGGAAGACCGGCGACATCCGCCTCCTGTGCGGCGGTACGCATGATGGAGCACACCTGGGAAATGGTGCGCGTGGCGACGTCATGCTGGTACGGCGTGAGCCCCAGAACCCCCAGCCCGTGAACAAGTGATGCCTCAAATTTCGGATAGACCTCAGGCGGGAAACCGAGGCGGCGATGATCACGGCCCATGCGTACCAGGCGCTGGGCCACATCCCCCTGTACCTCATCGCCCTCTACATTCTCCAGCACCCACGCCAGCGCCGGGGCCATGGAAGGGTGCGTGTCTTTCATCGACAGAGCAAAGACCTGGCGGGACTCGGCCACGGTGGCGAAAAAGTGCCCGTGTACTGCGTCGCGATAGTCTTCCGCGTGCTTGCGTAGGTGCTCACCCAGTTCCCTCATGCCCGCCCATCCTAGCCCCTGGGGGTAGAGCCACATCACCCTCGGGTTATATGCCAGGGGTGGAAAAGCGGGAAGGGGGTTGTAGTGTAATCAACGGTTCATTTCCCGAAAGAGGGTGAGTCTCGTCTCAAGGACGCCGCCGAGTGCGGCATGGAAGGAAGTTTTCGCATGGAAGAATTCTCTGCGTTCACAATCATGACCGACGTGGGCTGGATTTCTTTGCTCATGGTTATCGGCAACGTTCTGCGCCACCAGATCAAGTTCGTGTTCCAGGACTTGCTCTTGCCTGCCCCCATCACGGCAGGCCTACTCGGCTTGCTCTTAGGCCCTAATGTCTTGGGTTGGATCGGTTTCTCCGACAACCTCGGCGATTACACCTCACTGCTCATCGCTGTGGTCTTCGCCTCCATGGCCTTCTCCATGGAGATGGGCGGCAATATGGGCAAAGGCGCCCGCAACATGTGGGGCTATTCCACCATGATGTTCACCGGCCAGTGGGGCCTGTTCATCGTTTTGGGTCTTCTCCTGTTCAAGCCAACCTTTGATACCCCGGACTGGTTCGGCATGATGCTGCCCGTTGGCTTCACGGGTGGCTTCGGTACCGCGGCGGCTGTCGGCAGTGCCTTGGAAGGTGTGGGTGCTGAGGCGGCGTCCTCCTTGGGCTTTACCTCCGCCACCGTGGGTACGCTGGCCGCCATCATTGGCGGTATCGTCGCCGGTAACTGGGGCATCCGTAAGGGCAAGGTTTCGCATGTGCCGAAGCAGCTTCCGGAGGAACTGCGCCGCGGCTACATCTCGCGCCTGGAGGATCGTCCTTCCCTGGGCCGTGCCACGACGAACCCCTCTGCCATCGAGCCCATCACCCTGCACGTTGGCTTTATCGCTTTGACCGTGATGACCGCTTATGGCATCAACAAGGGAATCTCCTCTGTGTGGGAGAACGTGTCCATCCCGCTGTTCGCTATGTCTATGGTCGTGGGTCTGCTCTTCCGTGCGGTGATGAACATGGTGGGCGCCAAGGATTACCTGGACAAGGACACGGTGAGCTCGGTGTCCGGTGCGGCCACCGACTACCTCATTGCCTTCGGTGTGGCGGCCATCGTGCCGGCTGCCGTCGCGGCCTACTGGCAGGCTCTTCTCCTGCTCTTTGTCCTGGGTACCATCTACTGCATCTTCTTCCTCATGTGGTTCCCTGCCGAGTTCTTCGGCGAGCGCTGGATTGAGCGCGGCATCTTTGGCTGGGGCTGGGCGACGGCTACCGTGGCCACCGGTATTGCGATCCTCAAGATCGTCGATCCGAAGCTCAAGTCCGGCACCCTGTCGGAGTACGGCATGGCCTACATTGGCTTCGGCCCCTTCGAGATTTCCTGGACCATCATCGCGCCGCTGGCCGTTATGTACGGCTTTACCGCCGGCTTCGGCTGGATCTCCCTGGGCATCGCGGTGGTTATCTACCTCGTCTTCAAGTTCACGGGAATGATGCCGCCGCGCGGCACCATCTTCAAGGAAGGCATCGGACACGTCGGCTCAGAGAAGTAGACGCTGACCTTTCCCGCGTGAAACCCCAGGCCACGGCCTGGGGGTTTCTTCGTTCACAGGGTGGCCCGCATTACGGGAGTCAGTGCCTAGTGAACACATTGCTCTTTAACCAAGAATGGGGATAAAATTCAGGAAGTTGTTAGCGTAGCGCTCTCCCATTCTTTCTTTTTATTCTTTCGTCGGCAGCGCAATCTTAGGAATCCATATGCATATTCTTTATGAAGGCTCACCTCGTGAGGTCATCCTCGAGTCTGCGCTTCATATCGGAGCAGCCGAGGGCGATGAGGCTATTACCGTGGAATCCGTGGCCAAGCAGGCGGAGCTTCCCGTCGCTGAGGTACGCGCGGAATTTCCTGATCGCGAGGCAATCGTGCACGCGCTTCCTGATTACGTAACTGAGCGGAAAGTTAAGTTCCTCGAGGAAACGCTCGACGCTGCTCCTGGTTACGCCGATCTTTTTACTAAGCTGACCACTTTTACTGAGGCCTACTACGAGTACGCCGAACGTGAGCCGGAGCTGTTCCGCTACCTCTTTGAGAAGAAGGCCTATGTCTCCGAGGATGAATGGCGTGCTCTTTTGCAGGGAAACTTATCCCACAATCGCACCTTGGACCTGATCTATGAAAACATCTCGCTCATCGCGGCCGAGGAGAAACTTAAGGTAGGAAGCGATGTGTGCTTTCAAACGGTAGCGCGGCTGAGCGTGGCCACCTTGGCTACCGTCCACGGTATGGCGCACCTGAGTGTTTTGGGTGTGCTGCGGCACCAGCACTCGGTGGTGCGACGCTTTAACCTCCGTGAGGTATGTAAAGCACTCATTGGAACCCTGTTCAAGGCTGCAGAGTTCTTGGAGATGCCGGATGTGCGTAGCCCGATGCAGGAGTACCGCGCGTTGCTCGCCGGGTTTGTTCCGGACCGCGATATTTCGTTGGACATCTCCGCGATTGAGGACGTGCAGGAACTTTCCACAGAGCGGGCACGCATGGCTGTTAAGGAACGTGCCATCCAGCTGGCAGCGCGGGAAGGGCTGCAGTACGTGACCATTGAGAACGTGGCCGAGTATTTCGGTGTCTCCGATGTTTTCGTTGCTTCGCTGGTGGACAATGACTTCGTGTTGCGTGAATCCGTTGAGCGGGAAACCGACCGCGAGCTTGAAGCCCACAGTCTCTACCTGCTGGAGCGGCTGCCGGAGGGTGCATCGGCCGTCGACAAGCTCCTGTGCGTTGCGGTGGCCTATTTCCACTATGCGGTGACCTTCCCCGAACGCTATAGCGCCTGCATTGCTGCTGCCTCCGGCTCCGTGGTGCCGTTGAGTGAGGACGGTGAGGAGCAAACCCAGATGGGTGAGTCCTTCGCGCTGCTGATGCAGTTTGCCCGTGAGGCGCTGCGAGAGGCCGGCTATGCGCCGGAGGACCGCTTGGTTTACATCAAGAACCTCACCCTGTGGGCCGGTGCTGACGGCATGTGCCACTTGGCGTCGATGGGTGAGTTTCGAGATATCGACCTCGAACAGAAGTGGTCCCTCTATTACTTTGTCACGGCCGTGGTTCTCGCGTCCTTTTCCTACGACCTTCCAGAGGAGCAACCACAAGCCTCTCAGTCGGCTTAAGCATTTACCGCACCGGTCCCTCCGCACCGTTGCACCCAGCAGGGCGGTGGGGCTGGTTTTCTTATGCCTATGGCCTGCCAAGCGGGCAGAAGAAAAACTTGAGTGAAGCCCTATCAACCCGGTCGGGGGTGGTTGGTTTAAAAAACTTCTAGTTGAGTGGAACAGACTCAAGTTCTGTAGCGTTATAGACAGTGAAGCTTCCTTCCCTGCTGTAGCCGCAGGGAAGTTTGAATAAACGCTAGAAACGGAGAAACACAACAATGAGTTCTTTTAACCCCACCACTAAAACTCAGGAGGCCCTGCAGCAAGCACTGCAGACGGCTTCCGCCAACGGTAACCCGGACATCCGCCCGGCACACCTCTTAGCAGCCATCCTTGAGCAGAAGGACGGCATTGCCGCCCCAGTGCTCAAGGCCACCGGTGTGGATCCGGAGACGGTGCTCAAGGAGGCACGCCAGCTTATCGGCGCCCTCCCGAAGGCCGAGGGCGCCAACATGGCGAACCCGAACTTTAACCGCGACGCCCTCAACGTCCTCACCCGCGCCCAGGAGCTGGCCGGCGAGCTTGGTGATGAGTACGTCTCCACCGAGGTTTTGCTTGCAGCTATTGCGGGCTCGAAGACGGATGCCGCGGAGCTGCTGACCTCCCGGGGTGCCACTTACGACGCGCTCAAGGGCGCTTTCCCCTCCGTGCGTGGTGCAGCCAAGGTGACCTCGGAGAACCCCGAGGAGCAGTTCCAGGCTCTGGAGAAGTACGCCACGGACCTCACCGCCCGTGCCCGCGAAGGCAAGATTGACCCGGTCATCGGCCGTGATCAGGAGATCCGCCGCGTGGTCCAGGTTCTTAGCCGCCGCACGAAGAATAACCCGGTGCTCATCGGTGAGCCCGGTGTGGGTAAGACCGCCATCGTGGAGGGCTTGGCCCGCCGCATCGTGGCGGGTGACGTACCGGAATCCCTCAAGGGCAAGACGCTGCTGAGCCTGGACCTTGGCTCCATGGTCGCCGGCGCGAAGTACCGCGGCGAGTTCGAGGAGCGCCTCAAGGCCGTGCTCGATGAGATCAAGGCTTCCGATGGACAGATCATCACCTTCATCGATGAGCTGCACACCATCGTGGGCGCCGGTGCCACCGGTGAGGGTTCCATGGATGCCGGCAACATGATTAAGCCCATGCTGGCCCGCGGCGAGCTGCGCCTGGTCGGTGCCACCACCCTCGATGAATACCGCAAGTACATCGAGAAGGACGCCGCCCTGGAGCGCCGCTTCCAGCAGGTCTACGCCGCTGAGCCCTCCGTGGAGGACACCATCGGTATCCTCCGTGGCCTCAAGGAGCGCTACGAGGTGCACCACGGTGTGCGTATCCAGGACTCGGCCTTGGTCTCTGCCGCTGAGCTCTCGCACCGTTACATCACCAACCGCTTCCTGCCGGATAAGGCCATCGACTTGGTCGATGAGGCAGGCTCTCGCCTGCGCATGGAGATTGACTCCTCCCCGCAGGAGATTGATGAGCTGGAGCGCATCGTGCGCCGCCTCGAGATTGAGGAGCTGGCTCTGAAGAAGGAATCGGACGCCGCCTCGAAGGACCGCCTGACTGCCCTTCAGCAGGAACTGGCGGATGAGCGCGAGAAGCTTGGTGAGCTCAAGGCCCGCTGGGCCAATGAGAAGAAGGCCATCGATGATGTGCAGACCATCAAGGAACAACTGGAGGATCTGCGCCGCCAGGCAGAGATTGCGGAGCGCGATGGTGACCTAGCACTGGCCTCCGAGATCAACTACGGCAAGATGCCGCCGCTGGAGAAGGACCTGGCTGCCGCCGAGGAGAAGGCTCAGCAGCAGCACAACACCATGCTCAGCGAGGAGGTTACTCCGGATACCATCGCGGAGGTTGTCTCCGCCTGGACCGGCATCCCGGCCGGCAAGATGCTGCAGGGAGAGACCGAGAAGCTGCTCAACATGGAATCCGTGCTGGGACAGCGCGTGGTGGGCCAGAAGGAGGCCGTCACCGCGGTCTCTGATGCCGTCCGCCGCGCGCGTGCCGGTGTGGCTGACCCGAATCGCCCGACCGGTTCCTTCCTCTTCCTGGGCCCGACCGGCGTGGGTAAGACGGAGCTGGCGAAGGCTTTGGCGGACTTCCTCTTTGACGATGAATCCGCCATGGTCCGCATCGATATGTCCGAGTTCGGTGAGAAGCACTCCGTCGCTCGCCTCGTCGGTGCCCCTCCGGGATACGTGGGCTATGACGCCGGTGGCCAGCTCACGGAGGCGGTGCGTCGCCGTCCGTACACGCTGGTGCTTTTCGACGAAGTCGAGAAGGCCCACCCGGATGTCTTCGACGTGCTGCTCCAGGTGCTCGATGAAGGCCGCCTGACCGATGGCCAGGGCCGCACCGTGGACTTCCGTAACACGGTCATCATCCTGACCTCGAACCTGGGTGCCGGCGGCACCAAGGAGGAGGTCATGGAGGCGGTCAAGCGCAGCTTCAAGCCGGAGTTTATCAACCGTCTTGATGATGTCGTGATGTTTGAGCCGCTGACTTCGGATCTGCTCTCCGGCATCGTGGACATCCAGCTCAAGGGCTTGGCCGAGCGCCTGTCCGGCCGCCGCCTGACGCTGCAGGTCTCCGACGCGGCCAAGCTGTGGCTGGCGGAGCGCGGTTATGACCCGGCCTATGGTGCCCGCCCGTTGCGCCGCCTGATTCAGCAGGCCATCGGTGACCAGCTGGCCAAGAAGTTGCTGGCCGGTGACATCGTGGACGGCGATACCGTGCACGTTGACGTCGCCGACGGTGGCGAGCGCCTGGAGCTAGCTGCCCGCACCGCCTAAGGCACCGACTAAACCGGTGAGCGCGATGAGCGCTCACCGCGCTCACCGCGTTCATCGGTCGCCACTCTTCGCTCATGCCCCTATGATCTAGGGACATGAGCATTTTGATCTCCCCTCACGAGTTGAGTGAGAAGATTTACCGCGGTGATAAGACGACCATCCTCGCTTCCCTCTGGGCACCAGGGGAAGGCGAGGCCTTCAATCAGTTTTCCTCCCTCCACATTCCGACTGCCCAGTACGCCGACGCCGCTTCAGCCTTCGTGGGCCTGCCCGGCTCCAAGGTAGGGCGCAACCCACTCCCGCAGACCGAGAAGATTCAAGAGTGGATCGACCTCTGGGGTCTAGAGGAGGACAGCGAAGTCGTTGTCTACGACGAAGGCCGCGGACTCTTCGCTGGCCGTGCGTGGTGGACGCTGCGCTGGGCGGGCATCCACAACGTCCGCATCCTCGACGGCGGTCTGTCAAACTGGCGTGCCCAGTCCCTGCCCACCCTTACCGGCCCGGGTAACTTGGGCATGCCCTCGGACTTTGAAGTGACCACGGGGTCGATGCCCACGGCCACCATCGATGAGGTCAAGGAGCACAAGGGCCTGCTTCTCGACGTTCGCACGCGCAACCGCTTCGCCGGCCGCCGCGAGAACCTCGACTTGAAGGCCGGCCACATCCCGGGTGCAGTCAACCTTCCGGAGCGCCTCTTTCACACGCAGGACGTCACCGTGTGGAAGTCCAAGGAAGAAATCCTCGAAATCCTTGAGCAGCACGGCGTGACCAAGGAAAACGTGGACGGCGCCATCATCTACTCCGGCTCCGGTAACCACTCCGCGCTTACCATCGCCGTGCTGGAACACGTGGGCTTTACCGGCTTGCGCCACTTCGTGGGTGGATGGTCGCAGTGGTCAGCCAACCCGAAGAATCCGGTGGAGCGTGGCGACCGCGAGCACGTCTAGAATCCGCGCGTGACCAGCGCGTCAGCGCAGATCGAGCGCGCTGGGCGATTAGAGTCAGGCAGTGATGCCTTTCGTACTCTTATCCCTCGCCGCCGTTGCGCTCGTGGCTGGTCTCATCGTGCTCTGGTTGGATCACCGCCAGCGCGCCGCGCTCTCCGCCGACGAAACCACCACAGCGGCCGATACCGCTGCGCCTGAACTCACCCCTGACTCCCCCTCAGAGCCCGCGCTCGCCGAGGAACCCGCGCTCGCCGAGGAACCTGAGCCTGCTCCAGAGCCCGACATCATTACCGAGCCGGAGCCAGACCCCGTGGCTGAGCCAGACCCCGTGGCTGAGCCGGCAACCGAGCCAACTGCGGATGCCGCTGAAGAACCGGCCGCCGCTGAGCCCAGTGAGGAACCGGCCGCCGAACCGCAGGCTGCCGCACCCAGCTTTGCGGAGCGCGCAGAGCGCGCCAAGTACCTCGTGCCGGGCAGTGCCCGCCGTGAGCGCAAGGCCTTTGGCCAGCAGCGCGGCTGGGAATACCTCAAGCATGATTCCTACCTGGCGGATGAGTGGACCCGCGGCGCTGCCGCCCGCGGCCACGAACCCCGCGACATCGTCGCCGGAACTGTCCGGGGGCACGAGACGCTGCTCTTCGATATGGGTGCTATCCCCGTCATGGCTATGCGCACCGGCGCGGCCTCCGATATCGTGGTGGATTTCCGCCGCGCAGGCGAGGAGATCGAAAACCTCTCCGAGGATCTGTTGTACGTGCGTGAGGAGGAAGGCTTCGAGGTTTTCGCCTCCGATGCTGGCGTGGGCCAGCGCTTCATCGATACCCGAGTGAGTACGGCGTTGAATCATCTACCCGCCGCGGTGACTGCCGTGTGGCTGGAAGGGGAGTGGGTGCTGGCCCAAACTACCCGGCAGGCCCGCAGCGCTGAGTGGGAAGAGCTGCTCGAACCGCTGTCGCTGCTCGCCGATGCTGCTCGCGTTCTTCCACCGCGCTCCGAAGCCGCTCAGGTCCTGCGCGTCGATGAGCTGGACCCCAGCCGCGACATCCCGGAACCTCCGCAGCCGGAACCCACCGGGCCCACGGCGGTTCCGGACCGCGATGATTCCCTCGACGCCCCCACCATCCAGCGCCCCACCGAGCCGGTGGTCATGCCGAGCCGCACCACCAGCGAGGCCCGCGGCACCATTGACCACTCCAGCCTGGGTGCGGATGAAGTCGACGCGATTGCCGATGGCCACGAGCGCCCCACCCACGAAAACAATCAGGCCCGCCTGCCGCGCCGCTTCGATGGCGGCTCCTCCATCTTCGACTAGACCCGCCAGCCTGCCGCCGCGGCGAGGCGCCGCAGCCAGGTGTCACAGCCGAGCACCAGCACTAGTCGCGGGCAACCGTGCGGGAAGAGGGTAAACTACAGAGCGGATTTTTCACGGCCGAACAGCCACAGACTTTAAGGAGCGAGCGATGAGCCTGGATCAGCAGAAGAAGCAACGCCTAGCAGAACTGGTGAAGGAGCTGGCCGTCGTCCACGGCAAGGTCACGCTGTCCTCTGGCAAGGAGGCTGACTACTACGTGGACCTGCGCCGCGCCACCCTGCAACACGAGGCCTCGCGCCTTATCGGCTCGCTGCTGCGTGAGCTCACCGCTGACTGGGATTATGCTGCCGCCGGTGGCCTGACCATGGGCGCGGACCCGGTCGCGCTGTCCATCATGCATGCCGATGGCCGCGATATCGACGCCTTCGTTGTTCGCAAGGAAGCCAAGAAGCACGGCATGCAGCGTCAGATTGAGGGCTTCAACGTCGAGGGCCAGAAGGTGCTCGTTGTCGAGGACACCACCACGACCGGCAACTCGCCGCTGACCGCCGTGAAGGCTCTTCGTAAGGCAGGCGCCGAGGTCGTCGGAGTGGCCACCGTGGTGGACCGCAACACCGATGCCGGCGCAGCCATTGCCGCCGAGGGCCTGGAATACCGCTACCTGCTGGGCCTTGAGGATCTTGACCTTGCCTAAGCCCGAGGAAGAGGCGGCAGCCAAAGGCCCCACCGAGTGGAACGAGGGCCGCCACGGTGTTGGCCCGTGGGAAGGCCCGCTGCCCGAAGGCCCCGAAGCGGAGAAATACGATCCCGAACTGCTCGCGGAGGGGGATCGCCGCAATGTCGTCGATGCCTACCGTTACTGGACACGCGAGGCGATCCGGGAGGATATCGATAAGCGCCGGCATGCGCTGCACATCGCCATCGAGAACTTCGAAAACGATTCCAACATCGGCACCGTGGTGCGCACTGCCAACGCCTTTGCCGTCGACACCGTCCACATTGTGGGACGCCGCCGCTGGAACCGGCGCGGCGCCATGGTCACCGACAGGTACCAGCACCTCATGCACCACGCGGATGTTACTGAGCTGATGGCCTGGGCGGCGGACCAGGAACTGACCGTCGTGGCCATCGATAACACCCCCGGGTGTGTCCCCCTAGAAACCGCTGAGCTGCCTGAGCGCTGTCTGCTCCTCTTCGGACAGGAAGGCCCAGGCGTCAGCCCGGAAGCCCAGGACGCAGCAGTAATGACCTGCTCAATCGCGCAATTTGGTTCTACTCGCTCCATCAACGCGGGCGTGGCCGCAGGCATTGCCATGCATGCATGGATTCGGCAGCACGCCGATTTATCAAAAGCTTGGTGAGATCCCGCGCACTGTGTTTACATCTAGGTAACGAATTCACATTGTGAGAATGATGAGACAAAAGTGTTAGAGAAATGGTCCCACCGCGCCGACCTTGCGGAAACAGCCATCAATGAGCGTCACGCGCAGGCCGTGTGGGGCTTGCCCCGTACCAACCTTGCCGTGGTGAGTTGGCCACCCACCACCAAGGAATCACTCTTTGTGCATTGGCATTATTGGTGGCAGGCGCATTATCTGGACTGTCTTGTTGATGCGGCCCTGCGCAAAAACACCAAAGCCCGCCGCGCGCGCATCGCTGACACCATCCGCGGCATCCATGTGCGCAATCTCCGTGCGCTGACGAAGAACCGCTACTACGACGACAAAGCATGGCTCGCCCTAGCCATCGCCCGGGCCGGTGAGCTCAAGAAGCAGCGCCCCTACAAGAAGTTGGGCACCCTGCAGCACAACATCCGCGATGGCATCGACACCCAGGTCGGCGTGCTGCCCTGGCGCGAAGGCGAGACCTTCCTCAACGTCCCCTCGAACGGGCCGGGCGCCATCATGCTGGCCCGCATGGGGCGCGTGGACGAGGCCCGCCACATCGTGGACTGGATCTACGATCACTTGATTGACGACGATGGCTTCGTCATGGACGGCATCCGCATGCGTATGGACGGGCAGGAGATCGTCCGCAACATCCACCCCTACTGCCAAGGCGTGGTGCTCGGTGCCTGCTTGGAAATCGTGCTGGCGCTGCGGGAGAAGACCGGCCTGCGATCCGTGGAGGATATCGACTCCGTCCACGAGGCAGAACTCGCCGCGGACATGATGGATTACACCACTCGCATCCGTGGCCTAGTCCAAGCGGTGGCCACGGGCATGGCGACGTACACGGGCGTCATCGACTGGCAGACTGGCGACGGCGACGGCGGCCTCTTCAAGGGCATCCTTGCTCGCTACCTCGCGGACGTGGCGGTCCGCCTGCCGGGCGATTCTCCGGCCAACCGCGCGACGAAGAAGCTGGCCGCTCGCCTCGTGACGGCCTCGGCGGAATCCGTGTGGGAACACCGCCTAGAGGTAGACGGCTTGCCCATCTTCGGTTCCGATTGGACCGCGGATGCGAAGCTTCCCCATAACTACGGTTTCGGCCCCTCGTCATTGAGCCAGAAGATGGGCATTATCCGCGTGGCTGAGCGCGATTTGTCCGTTCAATTGTCCGGTTGGATGTTGTTGGAGGCCTGCACCCGGATTGTGAAGTACAAGTCAGAATCCAAGAAATAGCAGCGTTTCCCCAGGTGGTCGGGGGATTCCTGCCCATGCGGAGCGGTGTTTAAGTGAGGTCACATCGCATCTCGCGGCGGAAAACCACAATAACAGGCATACTTGGGTGTTGGAACGTGTTGTTTCGCTGGTTTGTGAGACGGCACGGCTTACTGCACAGCAACTCCAAAGGATGGAATTTCATGCCTATTGCAACCCCTGAGGTTTATAACCAGATGCTGGATACCGCCAAGAAGGGCGGCTTCGCATTCCCGGCAATCAACTGCACCTCCTCCGAAACCATCAACGCCGCTCTCCGCGGCTTCGCCGAGGCTGAGTCCGACGGCATCATCCAGTTCTCCACCGGCGGCGCCGAGTTCGGTTCCGGCCTGTCCGTGAAGAACAAGGTTGCCGGCGCCAAGGCACTGGCTGCCTTCGCTCACGAGGCTGCACAGCACTACGGCATTAACGTTGCGCTGCACACTGACCACTGCCAGAAGGAAGTCCTGGATGAGTACGTGCGCCCGCTGATCGCCTTCTCCCAGGAGCGCGTTGACCGCGGCGAGCTGCCGCTCTTCCAGTCCCACATGTGGGATGGCTCCGCTATCCCGATCGATGAGAACCTTGTGATCGCTCAGGAGCTCCTCGAGAAGGCCCACAACGCCAACATCATCCTTGAGGTTGAGATCGGCGTCGTTGGCGGCGAAGAGGACGGCGTTGAGGCCAAGGCCGGCGCGAACCTCTACACCTCTCCGGAGGACTTTGAGAAGACCGTTGATGCCCTCGGTACCGGTGAGAAGGGTCGCTACCTGCTGGCCGCTACCTTCGGCAACGTCCACGGCGTGTACAAGCCGGGCAACGTGAAGCTGCGCCCGGAGGTTCTGGATGAGGGCCAGAAGGTTGCTGTGAAGAAGCTCGGCCTGGAGGAAGGCTCCCAGCCCTTCGACTTCGTCTTCCACGGTGGCTCCGGCTCCGAGAAGGAAAAGATCGAGGAGGCCCTGCGTTACGGCGTCATCAAGATGAACGTTGACACCGATACCCAGTACGCCTTCACCAACCCGGTTGCACGCCACATGTTCGCTAACTACGACGGCGTCTTCAAGATCGACGGCGAGGTGGGCAACAAGAAGGTCTACGACCCGCGCTCCTACCTCAAGAAGGCTGAGCAGGGCATGGCTGACCGCGTGGTTGAGGCCTGCCAGGACCTGCACTCCGTGGGCAAGACCGTTTCTAAGTAAACCCACACCAACTGGATGACGCTGCTGAGCAGCCGCCGGCGCTGAGCGGCGTCATCACATGCCAACAAGCCATCCCTCACCCACGAGGGGTGGCTTTGTTCATCCAACCCCGCCGCCAGAACGCGTAAAATACCGGAGTCATGGAAGCGCAAGAGTCATCGTCGAGTTCGTCAAGTACCGTCAAGCGCGTTCGCAAAACTACCCGCGAGCAGCTGCGGTTGGTGGATAAATCCCTCAAGGCGCGTCTCACGCGTATCCGCAACCGGCTCGTGTTTATGCTTCAGTGCACCCTCGGTGCGGGCTTGGCCTTTTACGTGGCACACGACTTCTTCGGCCACGATCAGCCTTTCTTTGCCCCGATGGCAGTCATTATCATTCTTGGGCTATCCGGCAGCGATCGCCTCAAACGCGCGGTGGACATGTCCATCGGCGGCATCGTGGGTGTTTTGGTGGGCACGTTGCTTGTCGACGCCCTCGGCACCGGCCCCATCCACATGACCATCATCATCGGGTTGGCCCTGATTATCGGCTCCTTTGTCACCAGCTCGCAGCTGGTGAGCAACCAGATCGTCATTGCCGCCATCCTTATCGCCACCATCCTTCCCCCGGAAGAAATGGGCGGCATCTCCCGTGCCATTGACGCCATCATCGGCGCGGTCATTGGCCTCACAATGATTGTGCTGATTCCCTCCTCGCCCTTGCGCGCGGGCCGCTCGGAAGTCTCGAAGGTCTTAGGCATTACCTCCCTGGTCCTTTCCGACGTTGCCAAGGGGCTGGAAGAAAATGATCCCGAAACCATCACTGAGGCCCGCGACGCCGTGCGCGGCACGCAGGATGACATCAACAACATGCTCAACGCCACCAAGGGCGGCGCGGAAACCGCACGTTTGTCGCCCTTCCTGTGGAGCACGCAGCGCACCGTGCGCTCCCTGGAGCGCATCCTCACTCCTGTTGACAACATGGTCCGCGGCACCCGCGTGCTCTCCCGCCGTGCGCTTGTTCTCGCCGAGGACGGTGACCAAGCCACCGCCGAGCAAGTTGAGATCATCGACGAACTTGCTGAAATCACGATGGAGCTCTCTGACCTCTATACCCACCAAACAGCGCATGAGCGCCGCGTGGATGAAGCCCAAGCAATTCCGGAAATAGTCAACCGCTTACGCCAGCTGGGCGCCCGCTGCTCGATGGACATCGCCGGCGAGGAAGCAGTGCTCTCCGCCTATGCCGTACTGGCCCAGACGCGCTCCATCATCGTGGACCTGCTCATGGTGTGCGGCATGTCCCGCGAGTCAGCCGTGGCGCAGCTCGTGCCCACCTCCAAGCACCCGGCCTATCCGCCGGAGGTGTGGGAAGAGAACTAGGGCTAAAACTAAGGCTCAGACGTGCCGTCTAGGGCCGCACTATCTGTAGGTCTCGCAGGTGACGGTAAAACGTCACTCGCTTGACCGGCCGCTTGGCGCGGACTCCATCGACGCTGACGCTTAGCGACGGCCCCCCGGCCTGCACCGCCCTGCCCTGCACGACACTAGCTGGGTCGAGCTGCCCCGGCTGGGCAGGCTTGCGCAGTCGGGCGAAGAGCCCGCGGCGCGGCGCTGCGTCCGCCTCAAAACTCGTTACCGCCTTCGCCGCCACGATGCCTGGCGCGTCAGTCATGGGTACTAGCTTTGCCCCGAAGACCTCCTTCTCACGGTCTGCGCGCAGTAGTATGGCATCGTCGACGATAATTTCCCCGGTGATTTCCTCATTCGACCATTCCGCAATCGTTGCCGAACCGGCCACGGCAAGGCCCGCATCATTGCGGATGAGCGGCACCGGCTTGGCCGGGGCGGTCAGGGCAAAGGAGAGCGCCTCTTCGACAACCGCGACCTGGTCGGCGAGACTCTGGTCGGTTTCGTGTGTTTTCAGGCCCCAGTTCATCGCAGCGGTGGAGTACTCGCTGGTGGGGACGAAGCCCACCTCGGCCCACAGGTAATCCGCTCGCATCATGCGGGTCAGTACAGCGCTAAGCGCAGCATCGTTGCCGATCACCACGATGCGCAGCGACTCGTGCAGGAATGGGGCTTGCGGTGCTGGCCCCGGTGCGCCGAGATGGCTCACATCTGGCTGCGCGGCAATCTCATCCAGCGATGGGGTGGGGTCCTCCGGCAGGATTTCCTTGGCCAGTGCATCAATAGCCTTCAGCTCTTGCCGACTGGGAACCTCCGCGACGCAGAAGTGCTCGATACGTATTCCGTGCCGGGCAGTCTCAGTGAGTGCAGTGGTATGAGCGTCGGCGAGGTGGCCGCCGCAGTCTAAAAGCGCACAGATCATACAAGAAGCATAGAAGCGTTGGCAGAGCTTGGCTAAAAAGCTCCTTCAGCGACGTACAAGCAGCGGAGCTTTCCCCGGAAAAGTAGTGCACATCACATTCTGTCAGTAGGCTCCAAGGCAACGCCAAACTTCTTAATACTCAACTCTTCCACTCAATTCTTCTTTGTCTAACAGCTGGAGGTAATCACCATGTCCGCCCGTATGACAACCCTTGCGCTTGTTTCCACCGCTGGTCTCTTGATGAGCTCGTGCAGCTTCATCGGCGGCTCCCTGACAGAACCCGAGGAGCCGGCATTCACCGAGGCCGCCGCTGAGTCGACGACGAGTTCTGCGGCGACTACTTCTTCTAAGGCCACCTCGACGTCCAGCAGTGCATCCTCCTCAAGCGCCAACGCTGACTGCGACGAGAAGCAAGAACTCGAGGACACCAAACTCAGTAAGGTCCTAGAGAATGAAGAAGCCTACGTGAAGGGATCCACTGAGAAATTTGAAGACGTGAGCATCGGTGAGGATGAATATGATCCCTGTAAGTTCCTCAGCTACGTGGTGCTGGAAGGTGAGTTTGATGGGGAGGATGTCAAGGTTCCCGTCTTCTTTTCCAAGGGCGATCTCAGAGACGAGGATGCCCTCTTCATCACGTCCTCTTCTTTAGAGGTGAAGGAGGATGGTGAGGGGTATACCTATGAGTCCAAGACCGAAGGTGACATCGTCGGCGTCGAGGGCAAAGTAAACAAGCGTCCGGGCACCGAAGCCACGTCCATGGAAAATTCCTTCGACGGCGTGAACTCGGACATCTTCTTTATTGACGTCAAGTCAGAGCCCACCGACTCGGCGGATCTAGCCCAGGATGAGGAGGATCTCCGCGGCGAAACGCTCTTCGATATTTCCGCTGATGGCTGGAACTTGGTGTGCGGTATTGATGCGTCTGAAAAATCCATTGACTGTGCACATGGCGATGGCGGAGCCTGGGTCGTCAAAAGCGATAAGACTAACCTGCCGGAAGATATGGAATTCGATGTGGTGAGCCTCCGTCCGCTGGAGGGAGAAACCAGTTTCAACCAGGGCGGTGTCGACAACCTCCCAACTGATGGCAAGAAGATCGAAAGCAACGGTCTCTACCGAATTGGCGTCGATGACATCGAAGCCCAAATTGCCGTTGTTGACGATGGCGTCATTATCAGCACCCCAAACAATTCGAGGTTGATGTTCACCAATGACACTATCTTCATCGAAGAGAAAGCCAAGGGCGACGGTGCTAATTCAAACACCGAAACCGCTTAGGAGGGCTTAAAGGAGATTCGAGACGAACCTCTCCCCGGTGTGACGGCGCATCATTTCCTGACGAGCTTGTCACAAACTCAACACTGCACCAATATGGCGGGTAAAGTAGGTGCGTATTTGACTTCAATAAATAGGAAGTGACACCAAACATGGCAGCGATCGTCATCGTCGGCGCCCAGTGGGGCGATGAAGGCAAGGGCAAGGCTACTGACATTCTCGGCGGCAAAGTCGATTACGTAGTGAAGCCCAACGGCGGTAACAATGCCGGCCACACCGTCGTGGTCGGCGGCGAGAAGTACGAGCTGAAGCTCCTTCCCGCCGGCATTCTCTCTGAAAACACCACCCCGGTCCTGGGTAACGGCGTGGTGATTAACCTGGAGGCCCTTTTCGATGAGATCGATGGCCTCGAAGCCCGCGGCGCTAACGCGTCGCGCCTGAAGATTTCCGCCAACGCGCACCTCGTGGCGCCCTACCACCAGACCTTGGACCGCGTGCAGGAGCGTTTCCTGGGCAAGCGTGCCATCGGCACCACCGGCCGCGGCATCGGCCCGGCCTATGCCGATAAGGTCGCGCGCATCGGCATCCGCGTGCAGGACATCTTTGATGAGTCCATCCTGCGCCAGAAGGTAGAGTCCGCCCTGGACATTAAGAACCAGATGCTGGTGAAGATGTACAACCGCAAGGCTATTGAGCCGGAGCAGGTTGTGGATTACTTCTTGAGCTACCGCGAGCGCCTGCGCCCAATGGTTATTGAAGCCGAGCTGGAGCTGAACCAAGCTCTTGATGAAGGCAAGCACGTCCTGATGGAGGGCGGCCAAGCTACCATGCTGGACGTTGACCACGGCACCTACCCGTTTGTGACGTCCTCGAACCCGACTGCCGGCGGCGCCGCTGTGGGCTCCGGTATTGGCCCGACGCGCATTACTACCTCCCTGGGCATCATCAAGGCCTACACCACCCGTGTCGGCGCTGGTCCTTTCCCTACGGAGCTTTTCGACAAGTGGGGCGAGTACCTGCAGACCACCGGCGGCGAAATCGGCGTCAACACTGGCCGCAAGCGCCGCTGCGGCTGGTACGACTCTGTTATCGCCCGCTATGCCACCCGCGTCAACGGCTTCACGGATTACTTCCTGACCAAGTTGGATGTGCTCACCGGCATCGGTGAGATTCCTATCTGTGTGGCTTATGACGTTGATGGCAAGCGTTACGACGAGATGCCGCTGACCCAGTCTGAGTTCCACCACGCCGAGCCCATCTTTGAGACCATGCCGGCCTGGGACGAGGACATCACTGGCTGCCAGACCTTCGAGGAGCTCCCGCAGAAGGCACAGGATTACGTCCTGCGTCTGGAGGAACTCTCCGGCTGCCGCATCTCCTATATCGGTGTCGGCCCCGGCCGTGACCAGACCATCGTGCGCCATGACGTCATGCAAGACCAGTAAGGCGCAGGCCGGTCCAAGATAAACCAACCTTAGGAACTGCCTAACGGCGACGGCGTTCCGTAGAAACAGTGCAACAACCACCGCCTCGTTTCTCCCACAGTATCGTGGACGCAATTGTCGATATGCACGATACGGGGAGAGCGGGGCGGTTTGTGTTTCTGTGACAACATTTGTGCGCTCAATATGCCCTGCTTGGCGGCGCCTCCCGCAATCCCACCTGGCACAGCCTTGTATAAAACACCCCCGTTAGGAGTGCATTCCTGGGGCAAATGTTGCCAAAGTGACAATGTGATCTATTCAACAACTGCAGCCGCGTGTCGCAGTTGTTTGAAAAGAGCAGGTCAAACATGTGCTTTTTCTGGTCGACGACAGAAAGCTCCGTTCATGAAATTTTCAGGATGCCGTACGGTTTCTTTAATTCGTGAATGGGGCTAACATTGGAAGCGAGTTTGTTCATAGACCTTTGGGACCTCTGACCTTCTTCCAAGGTGTCTGAAATGAGCTGCTCTCGGTTGCGTAAGCCGGTTTTATCCCTTGCGCGGTCACGTCTCCCTAGCGTGATCACTCTTTCAAGACTTAAGGAAAGGACTTCTTGGTATGAACAAGAAGGAAATTAAGAGTACTGCTGTGCGCCGTCGCGGCACTACCATTGCTGCCGCTGCTCTCTCCGTGGCGCTGGTGGCGCCGTTTGTACACCCAGTTGTTTCCCCGCAGTCTGCAGCAGAAGCTCAGGCTCAGACTTCGGGCACGGTTGCTGCTACTCCGGTTACGGATCCGACCAAGATTATTGAAGCGGATGGTATCGCCAACGGTTACATCGGTAGTCGCTTTGATATGACCAACGCGCTGGCTACGCTCTCTGGTGTTGTCGGCCTGAAAGAAACGAGTGCGTCGAGTTCCCTCAAGGGGACTATGGGCATCAACGACGCCACCGTTTACATGCAGTTCAAGGATCGTGACGGCACGATTTCGCCGATTTTCTCCACGAAGTCTCACCAGCTTGGCAGCTCCAGCGGTAACTACGTGTTTGATCTTCGTGCGAAGGGCGAGGATGGCAACCTGCTTTCCCACCCGGACAGCGAGGTTCCGGGTGGTGAGTACTCTTTCGTCGATGCGAACGGCAAGCCGCACCTCTTCCGCGCACTCCGTGGTCAGGAATACCGCATTTGGGTCGATTCTCCGCTGAAGAACGAGGAAACCGGCAACGACCTGACTTACGTTCGCCAAGCTGGTGGCGGTGTGCCCGGTGCGTGGGCGCCGGTCACCCAGGGCACCGCAAACGGCGCGTTCTACTTTGAGAACTACAACATGCAGCGTACCGGTGTCTTCTTGGAAGAGCGCGCGCCGAGTGTTGACGAGAAGTCCTACATGGTGAGCCCGGACTTTTCCATGGATGAGGAAGGTTGGGCCCAGCCTTCCGGCACTAAGGCTCCGCGTTTCTCTTACTTTGGTCGCGTGTGGTCTGACGCTGAAGGCGGACCTGACCGTAATGAGACCGGTCCGCTCTACTGGTGGAAGGGCGATCAGCCGATCGAGGGTGCAAAGGTCTACGCCTCTGTGCTTTCCGACGAGGGTGTTGCCGAATTCGAGCGTCTAGCCATTGCCGATAAGCCATACCGTGAGCAGGCTGCCGCCACGAAGAGCATGATCGAAAACATGCGAGCTAACGGCAAGGAGCCGATCCTTAAGACCGTTGGTGCCGAAACCAATGCGGATGGCCGTTACACGATCCGCATGGGCGATGACATCGGACGTCGTATGAAGGATTACACGTACATCTGGGCTGAGAAGGACGGTAAGGTCCTCAACTCCTTCAGCGGCTTCCCCACGCCTGTCTTCCAAAGTGTAAATGCCAACTCGGGTGAGAACCCGAACTCCGACGGCGCAGTTGGCATTGCAAGTTTTACCAACCACCGTTGGTACAACATCAACTTCGCTGAGGTTCAGGCCGACATCGTTAATTTGGACATCGTTAATTACGATTCCTTCCTCAACCCGGCAGACCTTCCGGAAGGCATCAACAACCTTGAGCCGGCGAACATCAAGTTGACGGGCGCGCTGCCGTTCTCCGGTAACAACAAGATCCGCTGGATTGGTCCGGACGGTAAGCAGATTGGTGAAGACTGCGCGGTCGACACCCTAGCGGACGCAGCAAACTGCTCCCTGGCTCCCGAAGATTTCAATAACCCGGGCACCTATGTCGCACAGCTGGTGAATGCTTACGATGTCGTGGTTGGTCAGGATTCCTTCATTGCGGTGGATAAGGTTCGCCAGAACGGTGAATTTGAGCCGCAGTACGAGGACGCTACTGTTCCTGCCGGTGAGAAGACCACAGTGGATGCTCCGAAGGACAAGGACGGCCAGGAGATTCCGGAAGGAACCACCTTCGAGCCGGGCGGTCAGGTGACTGATCCGGAGGGCAACAAGGTCGACAAGCCGGAGTGGATCACGGTTAACCCGGATGGCTCGATCGAGGTCGAGCCGCCAAAGGATGCGAAGCCTGGCGACTACACGATTCCGGTCGTCGTGACCTACCCGGATGGTTCCCGCGAGACCATCGAGGCCAAGGTCACGGTTGAGAAGCCGGATGCTCCGGAATCCAAGAAGACCACCGTTGATGGTGATGTGAAGCCGGTCGATCCGTCGAATGATCCGCAGGACACTGGTGTCAAGGTCACCAACCCGGATGATGACACCAAGATCTCTGCTAAGGATGAGGATGGTAAGGACGTCCCGGTCGAGATTGACGAGGACGGCAAGGTCATCGTCACTCCGGGTACCGACGTTGACGGCCCGATCACGGTGACCATTACGGATCCGGATCTGCCGGACGGCAAGGTTGATGTTGAAGTTCCGGTTAACGGCCACGAAAAGGGCAAGGACGACAACGGTTCCGAAGAGCAGCCTGGTGATAACCCGACTGAAGTTGATGATTCTGGTGTGAAGCCGGTTGATCCGACTGATGAGGAGCAGGACACTGGTATCAAGGTCACTAACCCGGATGATGACACCAAGGTTTCTGCT
>QWCJ01000148.1_pt1 | contig 35124 bp, 33 predicted proteins | sample 1972501 | NCBI WGS metagenome assembly QWCJ01 (sample SAMN09866711, study PRJNA288562) | Human vaginal metagenome isolate term2_vaginal, whole genome shotgun... | isolation source: vagina | host: Homo sapiens | place: USA: California
CACCGAAAGCGGTATCCCACCGCGCAAGCATCGGCTCATAGGGGCTCACCTTTCCTTCCTTCACAAGGAGGTCGTGGAAAATCTTCATCCTTTGATACACAAAGCCGTGCGTGTAGTAGAGCTTCAGCGGCTCCCACGGCTCCCCCAATTCTGGGTGGTACGCGGAATCGCCCGCCTTGTCCCACGCCAACATAGACGCTCGGTAGACCATGAGATGATCCGGGTGTGGGTAGCCGCCGTTCTCGTCATAGGTAATGATGACGTGGGGGCGGAAGTCACGGATAATCTCCACCAGCTCTTGGGCTACCTCATCATCTTTCTTGAGAGCAAAGCAGCCCTCGGGGAGCAGGTCCTTAATATTAGGCGCAAGCGGGTTGCCGGGAAGGCCCGAATCCACGTGCCCAAGCCAGCGGTGTTGCACGCCCAAAGCGGCGGCCGCTTCCGCCATTTCCTCTCGACGAATACTGCCCATATTCTCAAGGACGCCAGGGCGGTCCATGGCCGGGTTGATAATATCCCCACGCTCACCACCGGTACAGGTGACGACGAGGACCTCCGCCCCTTCCGCAGCATATTTCGCGGTTGTCGCCGCACCCTTCGAGGATTCGTCGTCAGGGTGCGCGTGAATAGCCAACAGGCGCTTTGTACTCACTGGGTGCTACATCTCCCTAGATTGCTTCTTTAAACAGACGCCCAGTCTAGTGGATAGTAGCTTCGCGGCGACCGTTGGATAGAATCAGACTCATGTCTGACGCCCAACCCGCTTCTCGCTCCGCACGTTCACAGTCTCGATACGGTTCCAAGACACGCACCCCGCGTACAGGAGGTTCCTGGACCAATCGGGCACTGGTGCTGGTGTTTTTGGCCATGTTTGTCGCGGCCATCGTCTTTGGCGTTCAGTACTTCCGCAGCCAGCAGAAGGTCAACGCAGATATATCCTATGTCACACACGAGATCCTCTCCGATGACTCCATGCGCATTTGGGTAGACATCACACGCAACCGCGTTGAAGAACCTGCTTATTGCATCGTGCAGGCTTTTGACTACTCCAAAGCGGAGGTCGGCCGCCGCGAAATTGCCGTGCCGGCCGGCGGCGAGTCTGCCCAGCGCGTCGCAGTGGACATCCCCACCAACCACCCGGCTGTCGCCGGTGGCGTCTACGGTTGTTCTGGAAATATTCCTTCTTATCTCGATACCAGCGCAATGGATACAGCGGGTGAGGCAACCGACAACTAAAAGCCCAGCTGTGCTAGTATGTTGAGCGTTCTGAATGGGCCGCGCCACCTGCACTTTTGCGCCCGTTCTTTGAGAAATAAAAGTGTTCATTAGAAACCGTATACGGAAGGTTGCACTATGGCTGAGCAGCAGAAGCAATACATCACCCCGGAAACCAAGGCCAAGCTCGAGGCCGAGCTGCAGGCCCTGATTGACCACCGCCCGGTCGTCGCCGCGGAAATTAATGAGCGCCGCGAGGAGGGTGACCTTAAGGAGAACGCGGGTTACGACGCCGCACGCGAGATGCAGGACCAGGAAGAGGCCCGCATCAAGCAGATCTCCGAGGTTCTGGCTAACTCCACCACCGAGCGCACCGCCGTCCAGGAGGGCGTTGCCCACATCGGTTCGGTGGTCCACGTTTACTACAACGGTGACGAAGAGGACCGCGAGACCTTCCTCATTGGTACCCGCGCTGCTGCTTCCGACAACAAGGACTTGGAGACCTACTCTGAGCAGTCCCCGCTGGGCGCTGCCCTTCTGGGTGCTGCCGAGGGCGAGACCCGCGAGTACACCGCGCCGAATGGCAAGACCTTGTCGGTGACCGTGGTCTCCGCTGCACCTTATGATTCCGCAAAGGCCGCAACTCCGCGCAAGTCCTAATTTATACTGCTCTTAGGTCACCGTTTTTCTGAGAAAGAGTTTTATCCCCATGAAGAAGTTCACTCGTTTCGCTGCCGCTGGTCTGGTTGTCTCTGCTGGTCTTACCCTTGCTGCTTGCCACCCGCCGAGCGAGCAGGATTCCACTGAAAAGGTCGACACCGGTGCTACCTTCACCGGTGAGGCCCCGGGAGCCGGCGCAGCCGAATCCTCCGAGTCTGCAGATGCCACCGACGTCGTTGGCACCGAAGCTGCCACCGAGACCGCAGTAGCTCCGGCTGAATACACCACTGCCCCGGTTCAGCAGTAAGCTCAACGGCATCTTAAAGCGAGAGCGGCGCCCCGAATAATCCGGCGCCGCTTTTAGCGTTTTGAGGGCACTTCCCCTCCACCGCCTTGCACCTAGTTTTCTTCGCGGGCCCAATCCCCAATAACCCCTGGCAGCACCGCAGGGGCTTCGCCTAATAGGTCGCGGCGGTTGGGATCGCGCTCTACCTGCGTGGTAACGGATTTGATTCGCCGTTCACCATCGCCGCCACGTGCCATCCCACCCATCAACGGCATCATGCGCATCCCCGCACCACGGGCATTGCCAACACCCGGCTTCGCACCGTGCGCTCCGCCGGCAGCACCCACGACACCACCGGCGTTGCCGACGGCACCAGGACCGGCCACGCCGCCCATGCCACCCACACCAACGGCACCACTGCCTGCATTACCGCCCAGGAGGCCATTGCCGCTTAGCGACGCCCGCCCCTCCCGCTGCTGACCAGCCCCTGTTACGGCCCCGGGAAGTCCACCGAGTACCGGATGCGTTCCGGTCTGCGGCCCGCCGAAGGAGGAATTCAAGCCGCCCAAGCCCGCCGCGGAAGTGGTTGGATTCGCTGATGCCTCCGGCAAACGACCATTGAGTCCCGCAATTCCTCCGGGAAGCTGGTTGCCACGTCCATCAGCGAGACCGACCGATCCCAACCCATTGAGACCACTCGCTGCATAGGGCGCACCGCCCGGAGCAGTCGTGGCTCCTGTCATCGTGCCGTGAACTGGGTTAAGAGACCCGATTCCCGCACTAGCGGCCGACGTGTTTACCTCGGCTGCATTGATGGGTGCCAGCGCCTCACCAAAGCCTAGGTCGTTGAGGATACTGCGCCCACGATTATGTAAATCACCATGAAGCTTCGCGATATCCTCAGCGCCCATCCCGACGCTTTCAAGCCCTTGGATCTGACCATTGGCGACATTGAAAGACCCAGGCCCCACAGCACCACTCTCGATTGCTTCAGCAATCTTTTGGGGCCAGGCAACCCCATCTGTGTTGTACTGGTTTCCGTCGCCCGCGACGGCTCCAAAATGAGTGCTGGTGTCCCCACCGCCGCTGGGTGGTGCCGCATCCATGAGTGCATGCTGATACGGCATAGCCGAAATCACTTGCTGCTGCAGAACACCCTGCATATAGGTCAATGCTGCTTTTTCAGCAGCTGCGCGTGCAACAGGATCTGGAATTGCGGCCACCTCGAATGCCAGGGCAATGGCTTCGGGCTGTACATTTATGAGCTGCGCTTGGAAGCCAAATAGCTTCTGCTGCATGACATTTGCGTTGGCGATGAAGTGCGTTCCTGCCTGTGCGACCTCACGAATTTTTTGTGCCGCTCGTGTAGTAGCTTCGCTGTCATTCTCCGATTCTAAGGACGCGGCTGAGCGCTCAAGTCCAGCGACGATATCAGCGACTTCCCCACTCAGCGCTCCCCACCGCGCATTCGCTTCGGACACATCCCAGAAGCGAGTGCTGAACAGATTCGATGCCAGGCCCATGATGGACGTTCCCGGGTCCACGATCGGAACAGTAAACCCAAACGGACTATAGCCCGGATCCGGTTGCGAGACTATCGGCATCGACGCTGCACCGCCTCCCCCGCCAGCATCAGCGACATCCAGCCCCCGGCTGGTAAGTATGTCTTGTGATTCGAAGCTTGCTAGCTCTGTTTGAAGAGCTTCCCCGAGCCAAGAAACCTGCCCCCTAAATCCTTCCAAAGAATTCCGCGCGGACCCAGGGTCCGTTGCCAGCACACGCTGGTGGATTGCACCAACTTCACTTAGGCCGGTAACCGTGGAGAAGCCTCCATCGAGAGGGCTGTTTGCTCCAGTAGAAGCGTGTTGGAGTCTTTTTCCTAGTTCCGCTACGCGAGATATTTCAAGTGCAAGCGCGCTTTGATTGATGATCATTTCCCGAGCCCCTTTTTTCAAACCAGTTCTAATAGTAGTTTTCTTGACTGTTCACATTTTTCTGCCATAGAAACCTCGGAAGCTAGCTCCGTCCATGCAATCGAAACGACGCCACGGATGGTTTCAACATAAGAAGTGCAGGTTAAGCCCCTCATGAATGTGTCTTCCACGGTGTAGAAATCTCCCCCTGCGTCATCCATCGGCTGAATAGCCTGAGGATAGATCGCACGAATGCTGTCCAGTCTCTCATCCTGGCTACCCAACGCTACGGCAGCCTCCCTACCGTTACCTAGGTTTTTGGAGAAGAAGCAGCTTCTGTACCCTGTCTGTCTTTCCGGTGCCGAAGTCATATACAGCTTCAGATTCGAAAAAGTTTCGGTAGGTATTTCAGTACATGGATCAAACACTTGGAATCCCGGCACCGTACGATCAAATTCACCGAGAGGCGGCAGCACCCCCTCTCCCGCACGAGGTTCGTCGCTTGAAGCCTGCGACTCCCGCAACCTCGTGGCGGTGGCATCAGCGACCCCCGAGTCCCCTGAGCCACCGCCGGCGTTATCGCCAGGAACATTGTGAAAGTCCCCCGGATTATCACCATGGTCGCGAGCACCTAGACCTAGCGGAGATGCACAGTTGGACAGCACCCCGATACAAACTGCCACCAGCACTAGGCCCCCGATTCGCTTCATGGTTTCCTTTCAACCAATTTTCCTGACCATTAGAAGCCCCTCGCTGAAGCTGAAAGCTTCGAGCGGCTTCTGCGACCAGAATGCATGAGAACTATCAAGATGTCGCGCCAGAGCCAAAAAAGATTCATGCAATATTTCCCGACAGAACACCCATTCGACGACATTAATAGAACTTTTATAAATAATCGCTGGTCGTAGCCTGTAAGAAATTTGGACGCCAGCAGTGATCTACATGTGACCGAGCTGCCGATTATAACCAAGTGGGGGTCCCCTAATTACAACACTGTTAACTTTCGGGTGTCGTTTTTCCAATAGGAAAGCAGGAAGCCAGCCACCTCAGATGATCCCCCTAGACAACACCTCAAGCTCCGCTTAAAAGCTCAGCTAGTTCCATCAACACGCAAGGAAATGGCAATGGCACAACCACGCGACACTGCGGTTTAGTAACAGTCACACCATTGCCAGCAGACGAGCGGCAACCCACATAACCCCTGATTGACTTCTCTCAAGCTTCGATAAATCGAACATTTCGCCCATAGCCACCAGGAGAACCTTTGGCTTCACAAGCATAACTACGTGGATGGCCATCCACGTAGCGCGGGGAAAATGACTAACGCACCGAGCGGAATCAATACACAATCACACACGGAACTTTAGGAACATTCGTGCTAACAGCTGGCCAGCTTCGACGGTTTTAGCACTGAGGCGAAAGAAAGAACGCTCCGCCTATAGCCGGCGCTGTGCCCAATAGAAGGTTCGCGGCTCAGAAAAGAAACCGGTGGCCGGAACCACAAAGATTGTGGTTCCGGCCACCGGTTCGCAATAGCGTTATGAGACTGATTAGTCCCTAAAGTAGCTCAGCAGACGGAGAATCTCGGTGTAGAGCCAGACCAAGGTCACAGCCAGACCAAGAGCGATACCCCAGGCGTACTGAGCCGGAGCGCCCTGACGGATAAGGCGATCAGCTTGGTCAAAGTCCGTCATGAAGGACAGCGAAGCCAAGACGATGCAGACAAGGGAGAAGATGATGGCGAGCATGCCGCCATCACGCAGCGGGTTGAAGCCGAAGAAAATAGCACCCAGCATGTTACCCAGCGCCAACACTGCCACACCGGCAATAAGGCCGAACATGATCTTGTTGAACTTCGGGGTGACCTTGACCGCACCGGTCTTGTAGACCATCAGCATGCCGATGAATACACCTACAGTGCCCATGATGGCCTGACCGATAAGCGCCATACCATCGGAGTTACCGAAGGATACGCCAGCGAACATGAGCGAGAAGCCGCCCACGAAAAGGCCCTCAAACACGGCGTAAATCAACGTCACCGCAGCGGAACCAAACTTCTTGCCAAACGTTGAGACGACAACAGTAATGAAACCGCCCAGCGCACCAACCAAGGTAAGAATCATCGCAATGCCCGGGTTAATCAACTCACCAATGGCGAAGTTAAGTACGGCCATTACGATGATGACGCCAAGAGTAATACCAGTCTTGGTCACGACATCATCAACCGTCAGCGGACGATCGGCGCTACGGTTTCCTTGGTTAAACGGATTGTCGCTCTGACCGTAGGGGTTAACCTGGGTCTGGCTTTGGCTGGACGAGAGGGAACTCATGACGGGGTTACTAGAACGCACGCGAATCCCGATTCCTTTCACAGTCGTTCTCTAAAAAGCGGCCACTCGGGGCCGCCTTGTCTTTCACTTCACTAGGATCAACGCTCCCCATTGCTAGGAAGTTCCCAAAATCCCAAAATTCGCAAAATTATCCATGCTTAACAGGGAATCGTCGACAAGCACTGCTCTTCCCCGCAACAACTGTTCTGATTAGATAGAGAGTTTTTTGAGTTTTCAATCTCCACCCCTTGATTGGACCATCGTTTCCGCTGGTCATGGTGCCCCCACTGGGACTCGAACCCAGACTGAATCGATTTTAAGTCGACTGCCTCTGCCGATTGGGCTATGGGGGCCAAACCGTGCCCACTTATCTTAGGGCACGGATAGTCATGAACTGAAAATAGGGTCGGCTTCTGCGTAGCCTTCCGGCCTTAGCCCGCTAGTTTTGCTGCAAGGCCGGTAATGATGCCATCGAGGATGTCTTTCTCACTGATGAAGAAAGAACGTGCCTCGCTATTGCGTTCAATCATCGTCATGATGCCCTCGACTGCCACGCATCCACCGCCAATGACATCCGCGCGTCCAGGGTGAATGACGGGGTTGAGAGCGCGAACATCCGAAGGCAGACCAATCATCTGTCGGGTGAGCACCCGCAGGGCGTCGAAACGCAGCTCGGAGCCATGAATGGAATCGGCATCGTAGCGCTCCATTCCCTGGGCCAGCGCGGAAAGAGTCGTAAACGTACCGGCGCAGCCAACGAAGGTCAGGGCTTTATCGAGAGGAACGATCTTCTCGACTTCGGCCATGCGCTCAGCCACATAATCCGTAGCGATCTCAATTTCCGCTTCGGTGGGCGGATCATTGCGCATGATGCGCTCGGTAAGACGCACACATCCCATTTGTGCCGAGTGGGAGCCGAGAATCTCACCGTCGATGGTGCCAACGACGAACTCCGTCGAACCACCACCCAAATCGATAACGCAATATGGGCCCTCTTCAGAATGCAGGTCCCCCACCGCGCCGGTAAAGGACAGCAGTGCTTCCTCCTCGCCGGAGATAACCTCCGCACGAGCACCAGGCTGGACTTGACCGAGCAGTTCTTCAGTCATGTCAAAGAATTCGCGGTGATTTTTGGCATCGCGGGTGGCTGAGGTGGCCACCATCCGCACGCGCTCAACCTTCTCAAACTTCATCTGTTTGACGTAGCCCTCGAGCGCCGCGCGGGTCCGCGCAAGGGCCTCTGGTTCAAACTCGCCGGTGGCGTCGACGCCCTGTCCGAGACGAACGATCTCCATCGTGCGGGAGATATCGCGGATCTTTCCATCTTCCTGAATCTCACTGATAAGCAGGCGGATGGAGTTGGTTCCGCAGTCGACAGCAGCGACGCGTGTCATAAGGCTAGCCTTTCTCTTAACCGGCGTTAGAAAAATCGAACTGGGCCATATCAATGCCCAGGTCCCCCACGGTGGGCCAATCCTCTGGGATGGCGCTTCCTCGAAGTTTACCGTGTTCTGCGGCCATCGCTACGGCTTCGGTGCCGAAACGTACGCGGCCTGGCCCCTCCGCCAGGGCGTACGCAATGAGGACGTGAAGGCACTTCACGCGCTCAGGCATGCCACCACCGGAAAAGTCAGTACCTAGGTCTTCCATGGCGTTGCGGGTTGCCAGGTAGTGTTCATGCGCGGCTTGATAATCCTTCTGCAGGTCCTCGTCCTCTGCAAGGCGCTGCTCCATCCATTTCATGACATGGGCAACCTCAAGGCGCGATGCCTCAGCAGTCAAGCGCGGATCGGTGAGGTAATAAAGGGTGGGAAACGGGGTGCCGTCGGGAAGCTTAGGCGCGGTCTTAATCACCGCCGGGGCTCCGTCCGGAGTGCGGTATGCAATGTCCACGACGCCGCGTGGGGTGCGGCCCAGTTGTTCGCGGACGACTTCAAGATCAGCATCGGTCACGGTCATAGGAACCATTGTGACACGGAGGAATGGTTGAGTCCTATTCAGCAGGGGCCTGCGGTTGATTCTCTGCTTCTTCCGCTACAGAATCCCACAACACCGCGTACCACTCGCGGTCATCGGTATCCTCGCGGCGCTCCGAGGTTACCGTGTCACCCGAGTCCATGCGCGGATCCATAATGCGGAAGGCCGTTTCACCCTCATCCATCACACCGAACCGGCGACGCGCCTCTTGCTTGACGTACTCCTCCGAGTTGTACTTATCAATCTCGGTGAGGAGCTCATCCTTATGGGCCTGCTTGGCGGCAATAGAGCTTTCTAGGCGGGCAATTTCTGACTGGCCGTGGTAGTAATTGCGCAGCGGGACAGCAATGGATAACAAGACTACGAGAATAACGGCAATGATCACACCGACGCCCAGAATGTCCAGGCCTTTAGGCTGGACCGGGGTCTTCTTCCGCTTGGTGCGCTGCGCATCGCGGGCACGCGTGTGTACCGGAACGGTGTTCCGGCGCTTCGTACGAGGAGAAATAGTGCGTGCCATCGGGAAGCCATTGTATCCCGGACCGGCCCCAGTGCTGTGCGGCGCGCGTCGTGTCTCAGAAATAACACGTGTCACAGAAGTTCAAATTCCGTTCCGGTACGTGCTCCGCGTCAACTTGGGCTCTGCAGCTACCCTCCCAACGCAAAAGGTGCCACAGTTTCCTGTGACACCTTCTGAACTAGCGCTAGCTCAGCGGACAGTCCGAGAAGACTGCCACTAGAGGCTAGTGGCAAACTTAGCCCTGAAAGCGCGGAAATGCGGAGCGGCCGGCGTAAACAGCGGCATCGCCCAGCTCCTGCTCAATACGCAGCAGCTGGTTGTACTTGGCTACGCGCTCAGAGCGGGCCGGAGCACCCGTCTTGATCTGGCCACAGTTCAGGGCGACTGCGAGGTCAGCAATGGTGGTGTCCTCGGTCTCACCGGAGCGGTGGGACATCATGGTGCGGTAGCCGTTGCGGTGAGCCAGCTCGACGGCATCAAAGGTCTCGGTCAGGGTACCAATCTGGTTGACCTTGACCAGCAGAGCGTTAGCAGCCTTCTTGTCGATACCCTCCTGGAGGCGTGCCGGGTTGGTGACGAAGAAATCATCGCCGACGATCTGAACCTTGTCACCGATAGTCTCGGTGAGCTTGGTGTAGCCCTCCCAGTCATCTTCCTGCAGCGGGTCCTCAATGGACACGATCGGGTACTTAGCAACGAGCTCCTCGTAAACCTTGGCCATCTCCTCAGCAGTGTGCTCGCCGCCCTCGAAGTGGTACTTACCGTCCTTGAAGAACTCGGAGGAAGCAACGTCTAGTGCCAGAGCAACGTCCTTGCCCGGCTCGAAGCCAGCCTTCTTGATTGCGTCAACGATGAGGTCGAGCGCTGCCTTGGTGGACTCGACAGACGGAGCGAAGCCACCCTCGTCACCCAGACCGGTGGACAGGCCCTTGTCCTTGATGACGTTCTTGAGTGCGTGGTAAACCTCAGTGCCCTGACGCAGCGCCTCGGAGAAGGACTCTGCGCCAATCGGAGCGATCATAAACTCCTGGACGTCCACGCCGGAGTCAGCGTGGGAGCCACCGTTGAGAATGTTCATCATAGGAACGGGCAGGACGTGGGCGTTCGGGCCACCGACGTAACGGTAGAGCGGCAGGCCAGCGGACTCGGCAGCGGCCTTAGCTGCTGCGATGGAAACGCCCAGGATGGCGTTGGCGCCGAGGCGAGACTTGTTCTCAGTGCCGTCCAGCTTGATCAGGGCCTGGTCAATGAGACGCTGGTCATCGGCCTCGAAGCCGGCAAGTTCATCAGCGATCTCTTCGTTGACGTTCTCAACGGCCTTAAGAACGCCCTTGCCCAAGTAGCGGTCACCACCGTCGCGCAACTCGTGAGCCTCGTGAACACCGGTGGAAGCGCCAGACGGAACGCCGGCGACACCGCGTGCGCCATCGTCGAGGAAGACTTCAGCCTCAACGGTGGGGTTGCCGCGGGAATCAAGAATTTCGCGTGCCATTACGTGGATGATGTCAGCCATGCTGCTTTCACTCCTATAGAGCCAAATTGATCTTGGTTTGTGTTCTGGGAGGTGCTCCCAAACCACCTGCAGCCAATTGTTCCAGAAAACTTCGGAACGTGTCGGGCTTAAACGGACAACGTGACAAAGATCTAGGAAGAGACTAGGACGTCGCAGGCTGTTCAATGGCGTAGGAATTCGCCGCTGCCGCCACTTTACGCAGGTAGTCCTCCGATTGGTTGTAGTTGAGGACGGCTGAGCGCCAGCCTTCCGGCGTGGAAAGGTCCCTATCCCCAAAACACAACAATGCGGCGGCACCTAGCGCAGCATCATCAATCTGGTTGGGATCAGCCACCCCATCGCCATTGGCATCACGACCTAAATGCTCCCACGAAGAAGCGATAAATTGCATCGGTCCGACGGCGCGATCAAAGTCGGTATCGCCGTCAATCACGCCGCCATCACTATCCGGAACCATGGTGGTGTTGTTCGTACCATCGAGAGGTATACCCACGATGGGTGGGTCGGGGTAGCCGTTCTCATCGAGTGTAGAACGGTGAAAGAGGTTGCCGTTATAGGTCCCGTGACGGCTTTCAACCCAACCGATCCCCGCAAGGGTATTCCAGCGCAGATTACAGTTCGGCCAGGACTCCCGCGCAATCAACTCCGCATTGCCATAGGCCCGCAAGGCTTGATCGGGGATGCTGGTGGCATCAGCAAGCTGGTCGGACCACCACGTCAATTTATCCGCCGTGCGCCCCGGACCGTCGACATCAATATTGGGCACTTCTGCCCCGCCGACCGGTGGAAGATCCTCTGGGACAGGGGAAAGCTGCCGGAACGGGGATGGCTTATCCAGGAAGGAAAGACTCCAGGCCACCAGGGAAATGATCAGAATGATGGCTAAGACAATTCCAAGGCCACAGCCCCCGATCCTCCTAAGCCCCTGCGTCATAAAAGTGAATCCTACAGCCCGTTGCGCGAAGGGGGTCTAGCGACACAGAGGGCGCAACGAGGCGACTATATAGGCACGACCTACGAAATTTGCGAAACAAAAGTTATGTCAAAATGTTCCCATGCGTAACATTCTGCGCTACACTGCAGCGTTGAACAGAGAGCCGAGGCCCCGCTGGTGCTCCACGTTCTATCACTGTCCGTTCTAGAAACGTGCTTTTCTCTTAGTCAAGGAGTTCCATGTCCATCCGTCGTATCCTCGCTACTGCTTCCGCCATTGTTACTCTGGGTGCCATCGCACCCGCTACCGCCTCCGCCGCTTCCCTCACTGAGCTGGGCGGCTTCCTTTCCCAGGGCATCCAGTCCGCTGACTGCAACGCCCTGCGCAGCACCCTCACACTCATCGATCGAAGCACTGAAGTCGAGCTTCTGACTCCGGATACCACCCGCAACCAGCTTTCGAAGAACCTCACTGCACTGGGCACCACCGAGGAACTCGGCCCGCTGGCCTTTGCCGCGGTGAAGTACGCCGGCCAGACCGCTGACCGCGCTCTCGAGTGCAAGATTGTCAAGGAAGACACCATCGCCACCGGCGGCACGGGTCTATCCTCCAAGATTGCTGACTATGCTCCCCTGCTATCTTCCATGATCCAGAAGGACTAGTCCTTCTTTTCTCGGGCCTTACCTTCAGCCCACAGGCGCTCCTGTTCCTCTACCCCCACGATGTCCTCTGAGCCATCAAAAAGGTAGGGCGCGCGGGAGCGCATTTTGTTGACGAAAGACATCGCAACATCATCAAGGTTGAAGGCCCCACGGCGTGCCGCGATTTCGGCGTGGAAGAGGATCTGCAGGAAGACATCGCCCAATTCCTTAAGCAGCTCAGCATCCGAAACATGTTCCCGCACTGCCTCTGCAAACTCAGCGGACTCTTCCTCCATATATGGCAGCAGGGTCTCGTGGGTTTGATCGCGCTCCCACTCCCCTATGCGCCGCGCGCGCATCATCACCTCGCGCGCCTGCCACATCGGATCCTCCAAGGAAGGAGCGAGGATGAGCTCCGCGTGGGCGTCGATAAGCGCGCGCACCTGCGGATGGGAGGGGTCCGTGCTCACCACAACACCGTGGCCTGCAGGATCCTCACCGCTCAGTAACTGGTCGAAGTCCCAGCGAACTTTCACAGGAACTTCATCGGTAAAAACAACAGGTCCCTGCAGTTTTCCAACGGCCTCCATGGGTATTAGGGTGGGCCAGCGCGGATCTAACAACAGGACAGTCATAAGCAACGAGTATAGGTCCCGGGCCCGATGAACATTCGCTGCAGTTGCACAAAAGCCCGCCTAAAGGGGTACTTTTAACCAATGACCACTTCCAATCTCACCGAATCGCCGCGCACGCACTCCGTGACGCTGTGGACGCTCGTCGCGCTCATCATCGGTTCCACGGTGGGCGCCGGAATCTTCTCTCTTCCGCAAAACATCGCCTCCGTGGCCGGCCCTGGTGCCATGCTCATCGGCTGGCTCATTGCTGGCGTGGGCATGCTCTCTGTTGCCTTCGTTTTTCAGATCCTGGCTCACCGCAAGCCACATCTCGACTCCGGCGTGTACTCCTATGTCCGTGCCGGCTTGGGTGATTTCATCGGCTTTACCTCTGGTTGGGGCTACTGGCTCGGCTCCGTGATGGCGCAGGTGGGCTACGCCACCCTATTTTTCAACACTATCGGCCACTACGTCCCTTTCTTTGACGCCGACCACCGCTGGGTTTCTGCCATCGCAGTGTCTTTGTTGTCCTGGGGTATCTTTGCTGTTCTCGCACGCGGGATTAAGCAGGCGGCCATCATGAACATGGTGACGTCCGTAGCCAAGATTGTGCCCATCCTGGCCTTCATCATCATCCTCGCTTTCGTGGGTTTTAGCTGGGACAAGTTCACCTTGGATATCTGGGGCAAGACTTCCGATAAGTCCCTCTTCGAGCAGGTACAGGGCATCATGCTTTTTACCGTGTGGGTCTTCATCGGCGTAGAGGGTGCATCCGTGTACTCGAAGCAGGCCCGCACCCGTTCCGACGTCGGCCGTGCCACCGTCATCGGCTTCATCAGCGTCTTGGCGCTGCTGGTCTCCGTGTCCACGCTGAGCTTCGGTGTACTCACCCAGGAGGAGCTCGCCGCGCTGCCGGATAACTCGATGGCCTCCGTGCTCACCGCCGCCGTGGGTGAATGGGGTGGTGCGCTCATCTCGCTTGGTCTGTGCCTTTCTGTGCTTGGTGCCTACGTGTCCTGGCAGATGCTGTGCGCAGAGCCAATCGTCATGATGGCTGTCGATGGCCTTCTCCCCCGCAAGATCGGAACCGTGAACATTGCCGGCGCGCCATGGGTAGCGCAGCTGATTTCAACGCTGACGATTCAGCTCTTCGTCATTATCTTTTTCCTCAACGAGACCTCTTATAACGCCATGGTGCAGCTAGCTACAATCATGTACCTGCTGCCCTACATCTTCTCCTCGCTGTACCTAGTTCTCTTGGCCGTGCGCGGCAAGGGCCTAACGCACCCACATGCCGGGGTGCGTTTCGACATCTCGGGCCCGGAGGTGAGCCGCCGCGAAAATCGCCGACACTTTTTCATCGGCTTGGTCGCCTTCATCTACTCACTGTGGCTCATCTACGCTGCTGACCCGGTCTACGTGCTGCTTGGTGCACTGGGCGTGGTCCCCAGCATGATTCCTTACGTGGCTACCCGCCTGTACAAGAAGGAACGCGTATTCAACACTTTTGAGTGGTTCGTGGTGGCACTGGTGATTATCGGCGCGGTGGCCGCGGTGTGGGGCTTGGGCACCGGCCGTTTGGTGCTTTAGAAGGCCTCGGGCTCCGAGCGATGTGACAGTACTGCATACGCGATGCAGCTGGTCAGCCAGAGCACGTGGCCGATGGCGCTGATAACGAGGAAAATGCCGCCGGTAATTTCGGCCGCTTCCTCGTTGCCGGACCACCACGTCGGCACGGTGGCTGGCCCAATGTCCCCGAAATCGGGCAGGTTGGCATTGCCCACAATGAAGCCGATAAACAGCAATGCCATTGACACCCACGCCCACTCCAACCGGCTTGGGTAATCAGCGCGGATAAATAGCGGGAGTAACCCGAGCAACACCCAAATGCCAACTAGGAAGATCCCAAACATCACCAACATGAAGGTGAGCCAGCCGCCATTCTCACCGCTGAACTTGATAACCAGGGAGACGGGGATACTGAACAACGCCGCGAACATCCACACCACCATCATGATGATTCGGGGATTAGCTCTACTCGGCCCACTGTGGTTGTTCGCGGCGTTCATTATTTTTCTCCTACGCTAATGACGTTCTTTTTAGTCTTAGCACCGCTGACGTCAACGCGCTCGAGTTCGAACATCGATGCCAAGAAATCCGCCATCCACTGCAGGAGTTCAATGTCTCGCAGCTTGGGGTCAGTGACATTGCGGCCGGCCTTGGGGAAGTTGAGCTGGATGGCCTTGGCCGCCGCGCGGTAATTGGAGCCCGGGAAGAGGCGTTTGAGGCGTACCTGTTTGGAATCTGCCAGCTCCACCGGGTGAACCTTGATGCGGGTGCCCTGCACGGTAATATCGCTGACCCCGGCCCGGCGGGCCTGGTGGCGCAGGCGCGCTACCGCGAGAAGGCGTTCCACAGGCTCCGGGACAGGCCCGTAACGGTCCTGCATTTCTTCCACCACGTGTGCCAGGTCCGCGTTGTCCTTGGACGTTGCAAGCTTGCGGTAAACCTCCAGGCGCAGCCGCTCGGAGTTGATATAGGACTCCGGAATATGTGCGTCCACCGGCAGGTCGATGCGGATTTCCTTTGGCCCTTCGTCCGTGACCACGGGGGTCTCACCGCGGGCAAGCGCTTTGAAGGTCTCTACGGCCTCGCCGACGAGGCGCACGTAGAGATCGAAGCCCACGCCGGCGATGTGGCCGGACTGCTCGGCGCCCAGCACGTTGCCGGCACCGCGCATCTCAAGGTCCTTCATAGCCACGGCCATGCCCGCGCCCAGATCGTTGTTCTGGGCGATGGTGGCCAGACGGTCATAGGAAGTCTCCGTCAGCGTGGCGCCCTTCGGGTAGAGGAAGTAGGCGTAGCCGCGCTCGCGGGAGCGGCCCACGCGCCCGCGCAACTGGTGCAGCTGGGATAGACCCATGTGGTGAGCGTTTTCCACGATGAGGGTATTCGCATTAGCGATGTCCAGGCCGGTTTCCACGATGGTGGTACACACCAGGACGTCGAATTCGCGGTCCCAGAAACCTTGGACGGTGCGCTCAAGCACGTCCTCGTTCATCTGGCCATGCGCGACGACGATGCGCGCCTCCGGCACTAGGTCCCGCAGTTCGCGGGCTTTCTTTTCGATGTCAGCAACTTTGTTGTGGATGAAGAAAACTTGACCGTCGCGAAGCAGCTCACGGCGGATAGCTGCGGCCACCTGCTTATCCTCGTACGCACCCACATAGGTCAGGACCGGGTGACGGTCCTCCGGTGGGGTCAAAATCGTAGACATTTCACGGATGCCCGCCATGGACATCTCCAAGGTGCGCGGAATCGGGGTCGCGGACATGGTGAGCACGTCCACGCTGGCCTTCAGCGCCTTGATGTGCTCCTTGTGCTCCACGCCAAAGCGCTGCTCCTCATCCACCACAATGAGGCCTAGGTTCTTCCAGTGCACGCCTGTTTGCAGCAGGCGGTGTGTGCCGATGACGATATCCACGGAACCATCCGCCAAACCGGCGAGAATCTCCTTGGACTCCTTGGCCGAAGTAAAGCGCGAGAGCACCTCGATATCCACTGGGAAGCCCTGCATGCGCTCGCGGAAGGTATCGGCGTGCTGTTGCGCCAGCAGGGTCGTGGGCACAAGGACCGCCACCTGCTTGCCATCTTGCACCGCCTTGAAGGCTGCGCGCACTGCCACCTCGGTCTTGCCATAGCCCACATCACCGACGACCACGCGGTCCATCGGCACCGTGGATTCCATGTCTTCCTTGACGGCATCGATGGCCAGCATTTGGTCTTCCGTCTCGATGAAGGGGAAGTTATCCTCCATCTCCGCCTGCCACGGGGTATCGGGCCCAAACTGGTGGCCCGGTGCTGCCTGGCGCTTGGCATAAAGCTCCACCAGCTCACCGGCGATCTCGCGCACCGCGGCGCGCGCCTTCTTCTTGGTGTTCTTCCAATCCGAGCCGCCCATCTTGGACAGCGTCGGTGCCTCACCGCCGGTGTATTTGCTTAGCAGGTCCAGCGAATCCATGGGTACCCACAGCTGGTCGGCAGGCTGCCCGCGCTTGGATGCCGCATACTCCAGCACGATGTACTCGCGACGGGAGGTCTCATCACCGGATTGGACGGTGCGCTCGGCCATCTTGAGGAATTTACCGATTCCATGGGTCTCATGCACCACGTAGTCGCCCTGCTTCAAGGCGAGGGGATCCACGCGGTTGCGGCGCTTTGCTGGGCGACGCTTCGCCCCCGCAATATCGCCCACACGGTTACCCGTGAGATCCGTTTCCGTGATGACGACCAACGGCAACACCTCAGCGTCCTTGAGCTTACGCACCTTCGGGAACACCAGACCCGCATGGGACAAGGCCTGGTAGAGGGTGACCTCACCAGGGCTCGGCTCCCACCCAGGAGTGGCCACCTTGGTGGGAATGCCCTTTTCCGCGAAGCGCTCCACCATGCGTTTGATCGCACCCTGCGCAGGGGCAATGAAGGCGGCACGTCCGCCGGCGGTGGTGTGCGCTAAAAGCTGCGCCATCATGGCATCAATCTCTGGGATGTCACCACGCGGGGTCGGGCCAGGCTCAAAGTCCAACGGCAGGGTCTCCGATTCGGCGGCGGCGAACATCCCCGGCGGGGCAAAAGTCCACAGCGGGGACTCGATATTCCGGCACGTCGCCTCCAACGACTCATAGGAGCGGTAACTCGACGCCGAGGTGTCCAAGCCCTCGGCCGCCAGTGGACCATCCGCGCCCATCGCAGCAGCCTCCCAGCCGGCAGCCAAGAACTCCGCATCGGTGGATTCCAGGTCTGCAATGCGGGTGCGGATCTTTTCCGGTGCCACGAGCAACACATGGGTGCCTGCTGCAAGGAGCTCGGGGAGGGTGACGAAGGGCTCGGCGGCAAGCACCGCCAGCACAGCTTCCATACCTTCAGCCGGGATGTGCTCCCCTACTTTGGTCAACAGTTCTGCCAGCGCCGCATTGCCGCCGAACTTCTGCGCCAACTCGCGGGCACGTGCGGCGACCTCATTAGTGATCGGCAGCTCCCGGGCGGGATAGATGGCAACCTCGCCGACCTCAATCTCCGGGATGGCGCGCTGGTCCGCCACGGAGAATTGGCGAATATCCGTAATCTCATCGCCCCAGAACTCCACACGCACCGGGTAATCCGAGGTGGTGGGGAAAACATCGAGAATTCCGCCGCGCGTGGCGTATTCACCGCGCTTGGCCACCATATCCACGTGCTTATAGGCGCGAAACTCCAGCTCCGACAGGATATCAGAAAGCTCGTGCTCATCTTCTTCCTTCAGGAAGATGGGTGCACGCCCCTCCACCTTGCTCAGGATGGGCTGGCAATACCCGCGGGCAGAGGTCACCACCACCTGGGCTTTGCCCGCCCCCACCAGGTCGAGCACACGCGCGCGCTTGCCGACGATATCCGGGGCCGGCGACAACCTCTCATGTGGAAGCGTCTCCCAGGCTGGGAAGTAGGCGACCTTATCCCCCAGCATGGCCGTCAGCTCCGCGGTGAGGTCCTCCGCCTCACGCCCGGAGGCAGTCACCACCAGCACCGGCGCATGGTGTGCCAGCGTACCGATCGCCCACGGGCGCGCCTGGTCAATGCCAGTAATGTGCAATGAGGCTTCCCCCACTTGGGAGGCGAGGCCTTTAAGTTTCGGATCTGAGGCGGCTACCTTGAGCAGCCCGCCCAGCATCGGCGTTGCCACCTACTTAGCTCCCTTCAACTTCGGTGCTGCTTCCATGCCGGAAAGACCATTCCAGCACAAGTTAACGATGTGTGCTGCGACGGTCTCCCGCGAAGGCTCGCGCACGTCCAGCCACCACTGTGCCGTGGTGGCCACCATGCCGACGAGCGCCTGGCCGTAGAGCACTGCCAGCTCGGGGTCGAGACCACGGTGTTCGAAGGCCTCACCGAGGATGTGCGCAATCTGATTTACCGCCGTGTTCAACAGCGTGGAGAAACTACGCTCCTCCCCTGGCTTGGAGTCACGCACGAGGATCAAGAAACCATCGGTCTCCTCCTCCACGTAGGTCAGCAAGGCGACGACCCCCTGCTCGATGCGCTCGCGCCACGACCCTGTCTGCAGTGAATCCGTCACAACCTTCTCTAACGCGACAAGCTCGCGGTCGATGACGACAGCATAGAGGCCTTCCTTGCCTCCAAAGTGCTCATAGACCACCGGCTTGGACACACCAGCGCGTGCTGCAATGTCCTCAACGCTGGCGCCTTCGAAGCCACGTTCTGCGAAGGCCGCACGTCCTATGGAGATCAACTGCTCACGGCGCTCACGCCCGGTCATCCTTTGTCGAACCATGCCTTCTACTGTATCTCCCCCACTGGACATGGCCCGCACCAGCTAAAAGTCGGCCGTTAACCGCGCGCCCAAAAGTCTCGGGCACCTGTTTAGGTTTGGCCCACACCTGTCATGTAATATGTCCTCCAGCGCTCATAATATGTGCGCAGTTTCCCCATGGTGTAATCGGCAACACTACGGTTTTTGGTACCGTCATTCTAGGTTCGAGTCCTGGTGGGGAAGCTATTTTCGTTTTCTGCGCCCCCGTCGAAAGCCCCTAGTTTCAGCCCTCCGCGCAATCGATGCCACCTGGGCTGCGGTGTAGTTCAAGGGAGCAATACCGGCTCGCGGAAGCACCCACCCGCGCCAATACGCCATCACTGCTAGGCCAAAGCCCACGAAGGGCGAGATGATCATGCCAAGGGCAAACTTATCGAAGTGGGCGAAGGACGCCATTACGATTCCGGTGAGCACAGCCGGCACGGCATAGAGCGGGCTACCGCCAAAGACCGAGGGAATCTGACCGGAAGCAACATCGCGCACCATACCGCCGCCCACGGCGGTCAGAACGCCTAAGAAAACGCAGGCGATAAACGGCATACCGTAGGCCAGCGCCTTCACGCAGCCAGTCGTACACCACACACCCAAGATGACGGCATCCGCATGCTCAAGAAAGATTTCCCAGGCCTTGCCTTTCAGGTCCGTCAAGAAGGCAATGAGCGCACCCACACACGCCAGAGTGAGATACCACGGATCAGAGATAGCAGCCGCCGGACCGTGCGAGATCAGCATGTCACGAATCATGCCGCCCGCCAGCGCCGAAAAGAGCGCCAGAAAGACGAAACCAATAATGTCGAATTCCCTACGGCGTGCAATCGTGCCGCCAATAATGCCGTTAAGCACCACACCGATGAGGTCAAAGACTTGGTATAGGGAATGGATGAGCGGGTCGACGTCCTGAATCACAGATACTGACCATAGCGCACTGCTCACATATTGATGGTGGATTTGTTTCAGTTCACACTATCGCCAGGCTCGTGTCGTCCCAGAGCGCCCTACTCGTCCCCCTCTTGGTGGCCGCTATTCCCAAAAGTGCAGACGTGGAAGTGCAGACATGCAGGGCGGAATCAAGCGGTGGATGCGCCACGCTTGAATAGTTCGTTAAGTATTTCACGTGGGGTTGCGCCGCCGAGGATTTGTCGGGGTGTTTCGTTGAGCTCATTTTGTACCCACGCGACATGTTCGGGTGTGACGGTGGCAAAGTCGGTGCCTTTTTGTAGAACCGGCCCCTCTTCCTTCTGTGGTGCTCACTGCTGTCTTGATAGTAGAAACGCAGTGCAGTGGGTTTACACTGTTAAGAATTTGTTCACTCTCTTCTCTCGAGGTAAGTCATGTCTCCTAACGATGCACAGCAACAGCCACAACAGGTACTAGGACAAAATCCTTTTTCCAACACACCACAGCCAGTTGATTCGAGCACGGCAGCCCAGCCGAAGACCCCCAAACCTGCATGGTGGATAGTTCCAGCCGCTGCCCTAGTCGGTGTAGCACTTGGTGCAGGAGCCACCTACGCATTCACTGGATCTAAAGAGGAACAGGTTTCCGCAGCCTCTGTAGAGCCAGCCTCTTCACAATCCGGAGAAGCGAACGATGCCGACACCTCAAATACACAGGAAGACAGCACCACTGGAGGCACCCTCGACGAACTCCCCAAGCTCGGCGAACCAGCCATGAGCGGAAACGAAAAAGTCATCATTGACTCCGTCGAGTTCGCTCCCAACGTTGAACTGAGAACTAAAGAATTCAATCCGGGTGCACCTGATACCGCCATGGAAGCTCCTAAGAACGAGGGTGCAAAATTCGTCATCGTTTCCGGAACGGTCTTCAATGAAGGGAAAACCCCATTCGACGCCGATTTCAGTATGTTCGCTTGGATCGCTGACCAGGAAGGTCGAATGTACACCCCGCTCGATGACCATTGGCGCGTTCAAGCCAACCGGGATGTGCAGAACAATTCCATCGGCCCCGGATTCTCCACGCCATATACCTGGGCATTCGAGGTTCCCGACGACTTCACACCCGTAGCTTTTGCATACGACGACAGGGCTGACAACGTGAGTGGAAACAAGCTTGCCTCCATCGACGTACGCAGCTAGTGCGCAAGTATACGAAACCGGGCCTCTGATATTAGCCAGATTTTTCCATCCGCTGAGGCTTAATTTGGTTCTTGGTTAGGCCTTCGCCTCCGGCGTCGCATAGGGGCTGCGGGAGGAGTCCACCACCTGGCCCGCGTGAGCAGAGTGCGCGGTGGCGGTTTGGTCGAAAACTAAGGCGGCGGGCTTCACGCGCACGTCGGGCTTTTCACCTTTGTTGACCATGACGTACTGCCCCATCATTCCCTCGTCCTCATGCAACAGCATGTGGCAGTGGTACATGTACGGGATGGTCTTATCCGGGAAATGGCCAAACTCCACCAGCAGGCGTGCGGTCACCTTCGGCGGAAGGTTGACAATGTCTTTCCACCCAGAATTGAAGACATCCATCTTCTCATCGCCGTCCCAGTCCAGAACCTTGAAGCGGGCGTTGTGGATGTGGAAGTTGTGCGGCCAATCAGAGTTCTCATTGGTCACGGTCCAGATCTCCGGGGCATCGTGGTCGATGACGGTATCCACGCGTGCCATGTCCATCTGCTCACCGTTGATCATGAAGGTGTTGAGCACGAACTCACGCTCTTCAAGGCCCTGCGTGGACGGGGTCTTCGCCGCAGCGGGGTCAAGCGTTGCCGGCAGGGCGGGGGCTTCGGGCGCGGACTCTTCCGGCCCGGAAATGGTGAGCAGGTCGAAGGAATCTTGGAAGCCGAAGTCAGCCGCATCCTTGTCTTTGGGCACCCCGAAGTTATCCTTGCGCGGCACCGAGCGCAGCTGCACTTCTTTGCTGGGCTCCAGGTCCACGATAATTTCGGCGCGCTCGCCGGGGCCGAGGAAGAGGGAGTCGACTTCCACGGGGGCGTCGAGAAGCCCCGTGTCCGTGGCGATGATGTGGAAGGGGCCGTTTGTAAGCTCCAGTGTGTAGAAGCGCATCGAAGCGCCGTTGAGCAGGCGCAGGCGGACCCGGCGCGTGGTGGCGTCGAAGCGCGCATTGGTGATGCCGTTGACCAGAGGCGTGGTACCCAGAAGGCCCAGGGTGTTATCGCTCTTTTCATCAATCTGGCCGTCATCGGTGAACTTGGCATCCATGATGACTACCGGGATGTCATCGACACCGTAGTCCTGTGGAATGTCGAGGTCATCGGCAACATCATCGTCGATAAGGAACATGCCCGCCAACCCGCGGTAGGCATGCGTGGCCGTGGCCATGTGCGGGTGCGGGTGGTACCACAGCGTGGCCGCGGGTTGGATGATCTCCCACTCGGGCTTCCAGGTCTTGCCCACCTCAATCGGCGAGTGCGGGCCGCCATCCGAGTAGGCTGGCAGCTTCATGCCATGCCAGTGCACCGTGGTCATTTCAATAAGGTCGTTGGTGATCTCCGCGCGGACTTTTTCACCGCGACGGGCGCGCAGCGTGGGCCCCAGGAAGGCGCCGTTGAAGCCCCACGTCCGCGTGCGGTCGTTGCCGGGGAGGATCTCCGAGTAGCCGTCTTGGGCGGTGAGCTTGAATACGCGTGTGCCGTCGACAACCTCTCCTTCCTCCACGGGCGGGATGGGCAGAGCGCGCGGCTCGCCGTCGTAGCCCAGCGGCTCCGGCTGATTCTTCGATCCCGAGGTGGAACAGGCGCTCAGCCCCATCACGGCGGCACCGGCGACAGTGAGCACGGAACCCTGGACGAACATACGGCGGGATACTGTAGGGCGAGCGGAGATAGACATGCCTCCCAGGATAGAGATCAGGTGAACCTTAGGACCCAGATAAGGCCGAGCCGGGCTTAAGATCACAGTCATGGCTTCGCGTTCTGCATCTCCCCACGGCTCCTCACCCTCCAACGAGTCCGCCAATGCCCGCCGCTTCGTCTGGTCGAACGGCCTGCAGGGCGTGGGCGATCAATTGCTCTCTGGAAAGACAGTCCTGCCCTGGCTGTTCAGTGTGGCCGGGGTCCCAGGCTTCTTCACCGGCCTGCTGGTGCCCTTGCGCGAGTCCGGTTCCATGCTCCCCCAAGCCGCCTGGACTCCGTGGGTGCTCACCCACCCAGCTCGCAAGCGCCTGTGGGTGCTGGGCTCGGTGGGCCAGGGTCTGTGCGCGGCGATCATCGCGGCGGCTGCCGTGCTTGTCGAAGGCCCCCTCCTCGGCCTCATCGTCTGCCTCGCCCTTGCGGCGCTTGCCGTACTCCGCGCGCTGTGTTCGCTGACCGGCAAGGACGTGCAAGGCCGCACCATCTCCAAGGGGCACCGCGGAGTGGTGACCGGTCACGCTACACAGCTCGGCGGCGCAGTCACCCTTATTACTGGCGTCATCCTCGCTGTACTAGGTGAGCTCCCGCGCTGGGGTTTGGCGGCGTTGCTGGCCATCGGCGCAGCCACGTGGTTCCTGGCGGCAGCGGTCTTTCGCGGCATCGAGGAGCCGGTGCCAGAAAACTCCGGCCGGGAAGGTATGAACCGCAGCTGGTGGAAGGATACCTGGCAGCTATACACCCAGGATGCGCGCTTCCGCAGCTTCGTCAACGTTCGCGCCCTGCTGCTGGTGTCTGCCCTATCCACCTCCTTCATCGTGGTGCTTTCACAGAGCATCGGCTCGCAGGCTTTGAGTGGGCTCGGTGGCTTCGTCTTGGCCTCGGGCTTGGCCAGCCTCGTGGGCGGCCGTGTATCCGGTGTGCTCTCTGATAAGTCGTCGCGCTTGGTCATGTCCTGGGCCGCAGGTGCCGCGGCGATCATCTTGCTGGCCATCGTGGCCTGTGCGGCGTGGGCACCGACAGCGGTAAGCATGTGGGCGCTTCCCCTCGGATTTTTCCTGGTCAACCTGGCGCACGCTGCCATTCGCGTAGCGCGCAAGACCTATGTGGTGGATATGGCGGGCGAGGATAAACGCACCCGCTACGTCGGGGCCGCAAACACCATGATGGGTGTCATCCTCCTCGTAATCGGCGGTATCTCCGCCGTGATCGCTTTGGCTGGCCCCTCGGCGGCCATTTTATTCCTGGCCAGCATCGGACTACTTGGAGCATGGCGTGCCCGTGCACTTCCGGAGGTATCACGCGGAAAATAGGACGTACACGTTATGATGAAAAAAGTAAGTCCTGACATCCCCAATCACAGGAGAAGCACACACTCGTGGCTGAAGTAACTAACTGCGCCGCCATCGTCCTTGCAGCAGGCGCAGGTACCCGCATGAAATCCTCAACCCAGAAGACGTTGCATGAGATTGGCGGGAGGTCACTTCTCGGCCACGCCCTCCACGCAGCCGCTGGCCTGCACCCAGAGCACCTCGTGGTCGTCGTGGGCCACCAGCGCGACCAGGTCTCCCCTGCCGTCGATGCCATCTCCGAGGAGCTGGACTGCGCGGTCTCCCAGGCCATCCAGGAAGAGCAGAACGGTACCGGCCACGCCGTGCAGTGCGGCCTGAGTGCATTGCCTGATTTCGATGGCACCGTCATCGTGACTAACGGTGACGTTCCCCTGCTACGCCCGGAGACCCTGCGTCAGCTGTATGAGGCCCACACCGGCGAAGCTAACGCCGTGACCGTGCTGTCCATGACTCTGGAGGATCCCACCGGTTACGGCCGCGTGCTGCGCGCCGAGGATGGTTCTGTCACCGCCATCGTGGAGCAGAAGGATGCCTCCGAAGAGCAGCGCGCGGTGCGCGAGGTCAACTCCGGCGTCTTCGCATTCGATGGGGCCGTGCTTCGCGACGCCCTGACGAAGCTCAACTCCGATAACGCCCAGGGTGAGCTCTACATCACCGATGTGCTGGAGATCGCCCGCGAGGCCGGCCACCGCGTCGGCGCGTACGTTGCTGCTGATCCGGAGGAGCTCTCCGGTGTCAACGACCGCGTGCAGTTGGCCGCGGCCGGCCGCCTTCTCAACCGCCGTGTGGTCGAGGAAGCCATGCGCGGCGGCGCCACCATCGTTGATCCCGATACCACTTGGATCGGCGTCAACGTGACCATTGGCCAGGACGTTGTCATTCACCCCAATACCCAGCTGTGGGGTGCGACGACCATCGCCGATGGCGCCGAGATTGGCCCCGACACCACCCTGACCAATATGCAGGTCGGAGCAGGTGCCAGCGTGGTGCGCACGCACGGCTTCGACTCCGTCATTGGTAGCAATGCGCAGATTGGCCCGTTCACCTACATCCGCCCCGGCGTCATCGTGGGTGAAGAAGGCAAGCTGGGCGGCTTCGTCGAGGCGAAGAAGGCCCAGATTGGCCGCGGTACCAAGGTTCCCCACCTGACCTATATCGGCGATGCCACCGTGGGTGACTACTCCAACATTGGCGCCTCCTCCGTCTTCGTCAACTACGACGGCGTCAACAAGCACCACACCACCATCGGCAGCCACGTGCGCACCGGTTCGGACACCATGTTCATTGCTCCCGTTACCGTCGGTGATGGCGCCTACTCCGGTGCGGGTACAGTAATTAAGGACGACGTTCCCCCGGGAGCGCTCGCGGTCTCCGGCGGCAAGCAGCGCAACATCGAAGGTTGGGTGCAAAAGAAGCGTCCGGGCACGCCGGCAGCGGAAGCAGCCGACAAGGCACAGGACGCCAAGGCTGACGACCAGACCACTAACTAACGACAAGTAAAGGGATATCTACTGATGACTGGCAAGGTTACCGGCAGCAGCAAGAACATGATGCTCTTCACCGGGCGCGCTCACCCGGCGTTGGCTGAGGCTGTGGCCAAGGAGCTCAAGACCGATCTGGTTCCGACCACCGCCCGCGATTTCGCCAACGGTGAGATCTTCATTCGCTTCGAGGAGTCCGTCCGTGGTGCAGACTGCTTCGTGATGCAGTCCCACACCCAGCCGCTCAACAAGTGGCTGGTAGAGCAGCTCATCATGATTGACGCGCTCAAGCGCGGCTCCGCCAAGCGCATCACCGCCATCCTGCCCTTCTACCCGTACGCACGCCAGGACAAGAAGCACCTGGGCCGCGAGCCTATCTCCGCCCGCCTAGTGGCAGACTTGCTGGCCGCTGCCGGTGCCGACCGCATCGTGTCCGTGGACCTGCACACCGACCAGATTCAGGGTTTCTTCGATGGCCCGGTTGATCACATGCACGCGATGCCGATCCTGACCGACTACATCAAGTCCAAGTACCCCATGGACAACCTGGCCGTGGTCTCCCCCGACGCCGGCCGCGTGAAGGTGGCGGAGAAGTGGGCACACGAGCTTGGTGACGCTCCACTCTCCTTCGTTCACAAGACCCGCTCTACCACCGAAGCCAACAAGACTGTGTCTAACCGCGTCGTCGGTGACGTGGAGGGCAAGGACTGCATCCTGCTCGATGACATGATTGATACCGGCGGCACCATCGCGGGCGCAGTCCGCGTGCTCAAGGAAGCCGGCGCCAAGTCCGTGGTTATTGCCTGTACCCACGGTGTCTTCTCCGACCCGGCTCGCGAGCGCCTGTCCGAGTGCGGCGCTGTCGAGGTCATCACCACCGATACCCTGCCGCAGTCCACCGAGGGCTGGGACAACCTTACGGTGCTGTCCATCGCCCCGCTGCTGGCTCGCACCATCCACGAGATTTTCGAGAACGGTTCTGTGACCACGCTGTTTGAGACTCACTAGATTTGGTTCTGCGACAACGCTGCTGCTAAAATCTTGTGCGTCTCGGCGAGGGAGAAATCCGTTATCGACGCGATAGCACAAGTTAAGCAGTGAATCTTGTATTTAAGCCTGCGATGACTCGTCCAAGACGTCCATCGGCAGGCTTTTGTCGTATCTACACGGTCCTTCAACAGCCCTTGCCGCACAACGATACTTTTAAGGAGATTTACTTATGGCTTCTGAGCGCCCCGTAGTGAAGGCTGAAGTCCGTTCTGAGTTTGGCAAGGGCTTCGCTCGCCGTCTGCGCGCTGCCGGCAAGGTCCCGGGCGTTGTCTACGGCCACGCCGTCGACGTTCTGCACTTCGCCGTTGACCGTCTGGAAATGACCGCAGTCGTCCGTAACCAAGGTGTTAACGCCGTGTTCGAGCTGGAGCTCGAGGGCGAGCAGCACCTCGTCATGGTCAAGCACATCGACCAGAACGTCCTGACCTTCAACATCGACCACATCGACCTGCTCTCCATTAAGCGTGGCGAGAAGGTTGAGGTTGAGGTTCCGCTCGCCATCGAGGGCGAGCCGGCTCCGGGCCTCATGTTCATCCAGGATGCCGACGTGCTGCTGGTCGAGTCCGACGTACTCAACATTCCGGAAGAGATCGCCGTGTCCATCGAGGGTCTCGAGGATGGCACCGTGGTCACCGCTGGCGACATCACCCTGCCGGAGGGCACCACCCTCGTGGCCGAGGAAGACACCGTCATCGTCTCCATCTCCGAGCCGGAGGTTGATGAGGACGTCGAGGCTGCTGCTGAGGCTGCCGAGGAAGGCGGCGCTGAGGCTGGCGCCGAGTCCACCGATGAGGGAGCTTCCGAGGAGAAGAAGGACGAGGAGTAAATCCTCCCCCTCACCTATTTAGCGCACCGCGCCTGGCCCCTGCTTTCCTGGGGGCGGGCGCGGTTCGCCGTTTTAGCCCTCGCGCTGTTTAGAATGGGCAGCGTGACTTCTTCTCCCTTTCTCGTCGTTGGTCTAGGAAACCCCGGACCGAAGTACGCCGGTACCCGCCACAACATTGGCTTTGACGTGGCTGATGAACTAGCCCACGAGCTGCTGACTTCCTTTTCCGTTCATAAGAAGACAAACACGGATGTCGCCGAAGCGCGGCGTGGGGACACCAAGGTGATCGTCGCCAAGCCGCGCAGCTTTATGAACTTGTCCGGCGGCCCCATCAAGGCCCTTGCCCAGTACTTCAACGTTCCGCATGATCACATCATCGTTGTCCACGATGAGCTGGAGCTTGACTTCGCCGCCATCAAGCGACGCCTCGGCGGCGGGGACCACGGCCACAATGGCCTGCGCTCCACCACGAAGTCTTTGGGCACTAAGGACTATCAGCGACTTTCAGTGGGTATAGGCCGACCACCTGGCCGCATGGACCCAGCCGCGTTTGTTCTCAAGCCGTGGAGCAAACAGGAAGCCCAAGAGATTCCCATCGTCTGTGCTGATGCGGTAGATGAGATTCTTCGCGCGTTAGACTAGCCGGCATGAAGCTCGCTACTCTCCGCACCAGTTTTGGCACCTGCGCTATCCGTATTGACGGCCCCAACGTGGGCACCGAACTGGATTATGAGGATGTCGGCGAATTGCTGGCCAGTCCAGACTGGCGTAAAGCCGCGCAGCTCTCCGGCGAGCCGGTGGTTTTTGACAACGCCGACCTCGCCCCCGTCCTCCCGAACCCGGGCAAGATTATCTGCGTTGGCGTCAACTACGCCAAGCATGCGCGGGAGATGGGGAGAGAACTTCCCACACAGCCCACGCTCTTCATCAAGTTCCCGGAGGCTCTGACCGGCCCCTTCGACGATGTCTATATTCCGGACTATGCCACGAAGAAACTGGACTACGAAGGAGAGCTCGCCGTAGTCATGGGCCGCCGCGCGCACCGGGTGAGCGTGAAAGATGCGCTGGATTACGTGGCTGGCTATGCCATTATGAACGACTACACTCTGCGGGATTATCAGCGCGCAACTACGCAGTTCCACGCCGGCAAATCCTTCTACCGCACCGCTGGATTTGGACCATGGTTGACCACGGCTGATGAATGGGCCCCGGGCAAAGCCGCACGGCTTAGGACGAGCGTCGACGGCGACGTGCGCCAAGATGACAACACTGATGATCTCATCTTCTCCGTGGCCGAGCTCATCGCCTTCTGTTCCTCCCTCTACCCTCTTAATCCGGGCGATGTCATTGCCACCGGAACCCCGGAAGGCGTGGGCTTCGCGCGCGGTGAACAGGCGCTGCTGGGCGACGGCTCCCGCACCCGCATCAGCATCGAAGGTCTTGGGGAAATCGAAAACATCACGCGCTTCGGTGAGCCACCCGCTGCTGGTGGCTGCGGCGACGACTGCTCTTGTCACGGCCGTTAACATTCAGGCCACATACAGGATCTTCAGCGAACACGGCCTGATTTCGATACGGTGGGGCACCACACTTGCCCGACCGACCAAGAAGGATGAGCCCTAATGACTCTTCGTTCCCGCTTCACCGCCGCCGGCCTTGCTCTCTGCACCAGCACCGCGCTGGTTGCCTGTTCTTCGGATAAATCCCGCCCCGACGCCGACTCCCGCGCCTGTGGAAACCGTGACGGAAACAGCCGCTGCAACTGGCGCGGCCCAGGGCGATGATGACGACGATGACCGCGATGACGACGCCCAGCAGCCTGCCGACACGGCTGGCGCCGGGGACGCCGGAAATGCAGAGAATTCCGGGAAACTCACCGGTGATGAAGCATTCGAGAAAGCTTTAGCCCATGCCGGCGTTGATGCCCAGGCCGTCACAGAGAAGGAAGTCGACTACGACGATGGTGACGACGGCAAGGGCCCGCACTGGGAGATTGACTTCAAGGCCAACGGCCAGGAACACGAGCTCGATGTTGACGCCACCAGCGGCGCGGTAACGCAACACGAAGTCGATTAAGCACACGCTTAATCCGGCTCCCATTCCTTAGCACACGTTTAGGTATTTTCCCAGCTAAGAGGTAGATTTAAAGGTATGAGTTCACAGTCTAAGAAGTCTGCCACCAAGCCGCCGAAGCTAGACAAGCAAGCCTACGAGGACGAGCTTAAGCGCCTCCAAGCAGAGCTCGTCGAGATGCAGCAGTGGGTCGTTGAGACCGGTGCCCGCGTGGTCATCATCATGGAAGGCCGCGACGCCGCCGGCAAGGGTTCGGCCATCAAGCGCATTACGCAATACTTGAACCCGCGTACGTGCCGCATCGAAGCGCTACCCAAGCCCACCGACCGCGAGGCGGGCCAGTGGTACTTCCAGCGCTACATTGAAAAGCTGCCCACCGCAGGCGAGATCGTCATCTTCGACCGTTCCTGGTACAACCGCGCCGGCGTGGAACGCGTCATGGGCTTTTGCTCCCAGCAGGAATACGTTCGCTTCCTCCACCAGGCCCCGCTGCTGGAGCACATGCTCATCGAAGACGGCATTATCCTGCTCAAGTACTGGTTCTCCGTCTCTGACGAGGAGCAGCTCGCACGCTTTAAATCCCGTCGCAACGATCCGCTGCGCCGCTGGAAGCTCTCCCCCATGGACTTGCAGTCCATTACCCGTTGGGAAGACTACTCGCGTGCCAAGGATGAGATGTTCGTCCACACCGATACCCCGTCCTCCCCGTGGTACACGGTGGAGTCTGAGGATAAGAAGCGCTCGCGCATCAACGTGATCAACCACATCCTCAAGATGGTTCCGTACCAGCACGTAGAGCAAGACGTACCGGAGATCCCGAAACGCCCTGAACTCGAAGCCGAATACGTGCGCCCGCCGCGCAACGACTTTTCTTATGTTCCGGATGTCGCAGCCGACTTGGAGCGTGCCAAGGTCAATGGCAACGGCAAGAAGCAGGGACTATGAGCTCTTCCCGCACCGCGCGTACCTTTCTGTCCTCGGTGCATTTGGGGGACGCGCTACTCGCAGGAGTCGCGGGGCTCGTAGCGGCCTTTTATTGTGCCTTGGCATTTTCCTCCCCCGGAACGGTGGAAGTTGTCGAGGCTCTCTTGTCGCTACTGTTCATACCGCTTTTCTTAGTCTGGCGCTCGAAGCCTGTCGTGAGCGCAACAGGATTCCTAGTTCTGCTCCTGGCCTGGGCTGTCATATGGATGAACCAGCTCCCCACCAATAGCGGCCTCACCCCATGGGCGTTGACCGCCCCCATGGCCGTGTACACCACCTCGCGGTACATCACCCAGAGGCTGATTCCGCGGGTGGTTCTGTTCATCACCGTGATCGGTACCTTTATCTCCCCCTTCATGTGGCGCATCGACACTGAGACCTACCTTCTGCGCTATGAGGTCGACACACCCTTCCTTGCCATGGTGGTGGCTCACTGGGCGGTGCTGGGAAGCACGTATTTCATCGCTGCCCGGTATTTTGACCGTGATCGCCAACGGGAGATACTAGCGCGCGAGCGCTTCCACCAAGCACAAGAAGAAGAACGCCTCCTCATTGCACGGGAACTTCACGATGTCCTTGCCCATTCCCTCACCCTGATTAAGGTTCAGGCTAATGCAGGCATCATTGCAGCGACTGCGGACTCCGGCGCGGCTGAAGAAGCACTTCTTTCGATCCGCGATAATGCGGATACCGCCCTGCGCGAGGTTCGCGGAATCGTCGCTGCCTTGCGCTCACCCCGACCCACGGCTCTGGAGCCTGCTCAACAACTTGAGCACATCGAAGGAATCCTCGAAGGCTTCCGCGCTGCTGGGCTGAAAGTCGACGCAAACCTCCCAGCTGAATACGCCGTGCCGTCGTTGGTGCAGATGGCATTGGTGCGCATTACCACGGAGGGCTTGACGAATGCTCTGCGCCATCAGGGCGTCGGCACGCATGTCGTGGTTGAGCTTGTACTTGATGACGCCGCCGCGCTCACCCTCACCTCCACCAATCTTCATCCCACGCCAAGCAACGTCGCGGGCAGCGGCGTGGGCTTAGTCGGAGTGGCGGAACGAGCCCGTTCGCTCGGCGGTCGCCTCGACTATTCCGGCGATGCTCATTCCTTTTCCTTGCACGCACAGATACCGATGAAGGAGACCAAGGATGCCACACAGCAGATCTAGAATCCGCGTCTTATTGGCCGATGATCAAGCAATGCTGCTCTCAGCGTTGTCTACCATCCTCACTGCGCAAGAAGACATCGAGGTCGCGGCCACCGCGGCCACGGGGGCGGATGCCGTGGCAGCAGCACTAAGCCACCACATTGATGTGGCTATCCTCGACATTCGCATGCCCGGCATGGACGGCATCGGAGCGGCTCAAGCCATACTCGAGCGCAAGCCCGAGTGCCGCATCATCATGCTCACCACATTCAATGATGAAGAACTCGTGGCGCGGTCCATCTCCGCTGGCGCCCACGGCTTCCTGCTGAAGGATGCCGACCCAGAGGTTCTTGTGACCGCCGTTCGCAACGTGGCGCAAGGAGAATCGGTGCTGGCCGCCGGGGTAACCGGCCCAGTGCTGGAGGCTTATCGCTCGGCGCTGACGCGCGAAAACCTCAGCGCCCAGGAACGCCAAGGACTCAGTCTTGTAACACGCCGCGAGATGGAAGTGCTTTCGCTCATCGCGCGTGGTGCTACAAATGCGGAGATAGCCGCCGACATGGTCATCGCAGAAACCACGGTGAAAACTCACGTCTCCGCGCTCATGTCTAAACTCGCCGCACGTGACCGAGTGGCCCTCGTTCTCTTAGCGCAGCGTGCTGGGGTTGCCTAAGCTCCTACCACGGTAGGAGGTCTGCTCGCTGAAGACCATCATGCAGGCGGATTCCTTTATGATGAGCCCCGGCGATACTGCATTTTATGAATTGCGATATCTCTTTTGAGCACATCTCGAAGTCTTTTGGTCTGCAACGAGTCCTCGATGATGTTTCCTTCCGCATCTCCCCGGGCCGCGTGCATGCGCTCCTCGGGCGCAACGGGGCAGGAAAATCGACGCTCTTTTCCATCCTCTTAGGTCTCCTGCCGCCTGACTCAGGCTCCATCAACGTGGCGGGCCAACCTTGGAACCGCAATGTGCTTCGCCGCATTGGTGCCTCAGTGAACGGGCCAGCCTTTTATGGCCATCTGTCTGCCTCGGCGAATCTTCGCGTTCACGCTCGACTTCTGGGCCTTCCTGATTCCGAGATTGACCGGGTTCTCTCCATCGCTGGGCTCAACGGCGTTGGCTCCAAGAAGGCGAAATCCTTTTCCACTGGTATGAAGGCCCGCCTGGCGTTAGCGCAAGCTCTCCTCGGCGATCCAGAGGTACTTGTTCTTGATGAGCCCCAGAATGGCCTCGATCCCCAAGGCATCATGGAATTGCGAGAGCTACTACAACAACTAGCCGCGGCTGGGCACACCGTTATCGTCAGCTCCCACCAGCTTGGAGAGGTCCTGCACCTTGCCCATGACATCACCGTCTTGGCCGAGGGCACGATTCGCTATTCCGGTTCCCTGTACGAGCTAGCTCCACGTGGTCAGTTGGAGGAGGAATTCTTCCGACTTACCTCACCTGGCCACCCCTCCCAAGCGCCTACCAACCGGGAAGGAGAGTCACGTGCCTAAGCACACTACTGCTCCTCGCCCGAGTTACCTTTCAGCAGAACTACTGCGCAGCCGTGGAAGCACCTTACAGTGGTTGCCTTTACTTGCTCTACCGCTGGTCATCATGACGGTGATCTTCTCATCTATGGCATCGGTGCACAGTGATGCCACAGGCGTCTTGACTTGGCAATCCTTATTTGTTACTGGCATGTACGCCCCACTTGTTGCGCTATTCGCTGCGATCCCAGAACACCGTGAAGCCGTTACCCGCAGCGGCGGGACGCAGTGGAGAAACCTCAACCCGCGTCGGGAGAACGCTGTCCGGCTTCTCGTCGTCATTGCCAGCATTGCGCTCTTCCACATGCTGAACTTTGGTGGTTCCTGGCTCGCTGTCGCCATTCAGGGGCGCGAGAACCACGAGCTTATCCTCGTAGCCGGGCTTTATTCTTTCCTTGGTGCACTTGGCATTGCCGGGCTTTCCGCTGCCTGTGCCCGCCGACTGGGCTTCGCCTTTACACTGGTTGCTGCGGCCCTGTGGCAAATACTCAGCATCCTTCCGAACACTGTTGAATCAGGCAAGTGGTGGGCCTTTCCCCCAGCATGGCCACAACGACTGCTTTTACGCGCATTGCGTATTCACCAGAACTCGGTGCCGCTTGAACCACACGACCCACTTCTAAACAGCAGTCCACTACCGGCTTTCATATTGTGCGTCATCCTCGCCGTGCTCGGAGCATTAGCCGCGGTCTACACGCCGCGACGATACCGGCCAATGTTCTCGCTGCGACACCGTTTCGCGCGTTTTACAACGGCCCAGGCTGACGCCGACGTGGCTGATACCACCGTGGAAAAAGCCCAAGTATGGCAGCCAACGAACCACCCACGTGCGGCGGCACAGTCCTCGCTGTGGTCTACGCTGCTAGGACTCCACCGTGCAGCTTTTAGCCCAGCGGTTTTCTCTTGCCTGATGCTCAGCACTCTGGCGCTAGGCTTTGTCGCCCTGCAATATCCTGCTAACTACGTCGAAGGTTTCTTTTACTTCTTTCTGCTGCCGGTCGGCGCAGGTATTTTGCCTGTCCTCGTATGGCCGCGCATGTCAGATTCGTGGCCGCTGGTGTATATGGAAACACGGTTCGGTACACCCGGAATCCTCATGTGGTTTTTGTCCGTCATCGTGGCGGTTTGCGCTGCCGCATACCTGGCCAGCGCGCTCGCAGGTGGTGATGGCGCTGCACAGTTTTCCGCTTTGCCCCTTGCGGTTGGGGTGGGCTATGTCATCGCAGCTGTATCACTCATTCTGGTGATTCGCTTCGGCACTGTGAGCGCTATCGCTCTCACAATCGTAGGGACGATTGTCTCCGTCACCTTGGGCGGCGATGTCTTGGCAGATACCGGTCTGTGGGTACTCGCCTTCCCCGCCTGGCCTTTGGTTGCGCACTCACCTTTGCGCTATGCCGTCGCTGTGCTGTTGGCCGCAGTGCTTGGTGTGGCCGCAACATTGCGCGCACGGCATTTACTCCATACTCGAGCGCTGTCTTCCCGCTAAAACTGACCAATCTGTCGAAAACAGTCTAGATTTTTCGGCCCCTACTTTTGGCAGATCGGGCAGTTGTGCGTGTGAAGCATCCTGGCAAGCTTAGGGATGAATCGATAACGACCCCAAAACAACGAAACACCGCCCGCGCCATGTGGCGAGAGCGGTGTTAGCTATCTAGCTCTTAGAGCTCAGAAACATCGACGCGCTTCGGGTAGACCACCGGGCGGGCACCGGCCATGTCCTCGACGATGCGGATGACCTGGTTGGAGTAGCCGAACTCATTGTCGTACCACACGTAAAGCACGAGGTGCTTGCCGGAGGAGATGGTGGCGAGACCATCGACCACACCGGCGTGGGTAGAGCCCACGAAGTCAGAAGACACAACTTCCGGAGAAGCGATGTAG
>QWCJ01000101.1_pt1 | contig 34627 bp, 36 predicted proteins | sample 1972501 | NCBI WGS metagenome assembly QWCJ01 (sample SAMN09866711, study PRJNA288562) | Human vaginal metagenome isolate term2_vaginal, whole genome shotgun... | isolation source: vagina | host: Homo sapiens | place: USA: California
GTGGCTTGGGAGATGAAGAGCTGTTCGGCGATCTCCCGGTTCGACGCGCCCGTCTGCAGTGCGCGAAGCAGTTCGATCTCGCGGGCGGACAGAGCCTCGTCGGGGTTGACCAGACGGTCTGCCAGCACATTCGCCACTTGCGGAGAGAGCACGCGCTTGCGTTTCGACGCCTGCACCACCGCGTCATGCAATTCATCCTCAGGTGCATCCTTGAGCAGGTAGCCCATCGCGCCGGCCTCCACCGCCGCGACCACGTCGGCCTGCGTGTCGTAGGTGGTCAGGATGAGCACCGGCGGCCCGCCCGCCTTGACCAAACGGCGGGTCAGGTCGATTCCGGACGCGCCGGGCATCTGAATGTCGGAGACCACTACGTCCACGCCTTCGGGCACGTCGGCGTCGCCGTCGGCGGCCTCAGCCACCACTTCCATGTCGCCGAACGAGTTGAGAACGGCGCGAAGGCCGGCGCGGACGACCGGGTGGTCGTCGATAAGCATTACGCGCAGCGTCATTGCTCCTCCACAGGCAGTGTCGCGGCGAGGACGTTGCCCTCCACCGAAAGTTCCCCACCGATCTCCTCCACGCGGGCGCGCAGGCCCTTGAGCCCGTAGCCCTCCTTGCCGGAGATGCCGCGGCCGTTGTCAAAGACGTCGATGGTTGCGGTCGCGCCCAGCTTATCCACCGTGATCACCGCCTTAGATGCGCCCGCGTGGCGCACGATGTTGCTCAACCCCTCGCGCACCATGCGCTCAGCTACCGACGCCGCCGGCTCCGGCAAATCAACCGCGTTGACCTGCACCTCCAGTGGCTCGCCGAGCGCGCGCTGGCGGTCCGACGCTGCCCGGGCAAGCCGCTCCAGCCGCACCGGCAACGCCACACGCTGGAGTTTGTCTTCAACCGAGACCGTGTCCGCCGAGTTGATTTTGACGAAGCGGCGCGCCTCCGCCAGGTTGTCCGCCGCCGTCGAGCGAATCACGTCCAGGGTCTCGCGCGCCGGGGAGCCCTCCCCCAGCTGCTTATCCATCGCGCGGCCGAGAAGCACGATCGAGCTCAGCCCCTGCGCCATCGTGTCGTGCACCTCCCGCGCCAGACGGGCGCGTTCCTGCGCCATACCCGCAGCGTGCTCCGCCGCGGCGCGCTCCCGCTGGGCCGAGCGCAGATCCTCCGCCATCTGCTTGTAGTGGTCGGCCTCCGCACGCAGCGCCCGGTACGCGTGCACGATGAACACCGCGAGCACCGTGCCTATCGACGGCCCCACCACCGCACCGATATTTCCACCCGGCGCTGCCACCGCCACCAGGGACACACACAGCAAGCCGGCCGCGGCCAGCAGCTCCCACCAGCGCGGCAGGATCACACACGCCAACATGACCAGCGGAAACTCCAGCCACACGAAGTCCGCGGAAACCTGCACCAGCCCCACCCACAGCGCGGCCACGACCGCCAGCCACGCGTACGGCGCCCAACTTGGATAGGCCCGGCCCTCGTAGTGCCACACCGTGCCCGCCATGTACACAGCGGCGAAGACGGTGGAGAGAACGAGGCCGGGCAGGGGGTCGTCGATACGCAATTGCCCCATAAGACCCACCGCAAGCAATACGGCGACCAGCACGTGCAAGCTCACGCGCAACAAATCCAGAATCCGGGTCGTGGACAACATAGGACTGAGCGTAGATCAACCGATCGGTTGATTGGGATTTCAACCGCCCGCCCGATGTGGAACAGTGCAGGTCAAAGCCATAATCGGAGTCATGTTCGTAGGTTTGAGAGAAATGAAGTCGGCCAAGGGGCGCTTCGGGCTGATCGTGGGCACGGTCACCCTGATCACCCTGCTGGTGGTTGTGCTGACCGGCCTGACCGCAGGCTTGGGCAAGCAGAACACCTCAGCACTTGAAGCGCTCGAGCCGGAATCCGTTGTCTTCCAGGACCCGGAAGACCTGTCGTTTACCACCTCGCGTGTGGAGGCTCGCGACGGCATGACCCCGCTTGGCACCAGCCAAATGCTGCTGACCAAGGCAAACGGCGAAGACGCCGCAGTGTCCATCCTGTCCCTGCCGGAAGGCACCGTGCTGCCGGGCGGCCAGACGCTGGGCAAGGACGCGGTTGCCGCGCCGGGCCTTGAACTCACACAGGGCGAGGAGATCACCGTCGCCGGCAAGGCCATCACCGTCGGCGCGATTGGCGAGGACCTTGCGTTCTCCCACTCCCCTGTCCTGTGGGTGCCCACGGACTTTTGGAAAGAGATCATGCACACCGACGCCGACGGCACCGTGCTGCTCGCCGACCACGAGGTCGGCGGCGGTGTGTCGTTGAAGGAGTCCTTCGAGGGCCTGCCCGCGTACTCCTCTGAGCAGGGCTCCCTGAAGCTCATCCAGGGCTTCCTCTACGCGATCGCCGCGCTGGTGATCGTCGCGTTCCTCACGGTGTGGACGATGCAGCGCGGCCGCGACCTAGCCATCCTGAAGGCCATCGGCGCATCGAACAAGTACCTGCTCAAGGACGCACTCGGCCAGTCCGCGGTGCTGCTCGGTGCAGGTGCGCTGATCGGAGGCGTGGTCGCCTTCGGCCTCGGGCTGGCGATGCAGGGCGCTGCACCGTTCTCCCTGACCGCACTCACCGCCGTCGCCCCGCCAGTTGCCATCTGGGCGCTCGGCATGGTCGGCGCAATGATCGCCACCCGTTCCATCACCAAAGTTAACCCTCAACAGGCCCTTGGAGGTGCCGCATAATGCTTGAACTGAAAAATGTCACCGTCGCCTTCCAGGACGGTCAGGAAATGCGAACCGTGCTGGACAACATGAACTTCACCGCCAAGCCCGGCGAGCTGACCTTCATTGTTGGCGAGTCCGGCTCCGGAAAATCCACCATGCTTTCCGTCGCCGCGGGCCTGATCACACCGGATTCCGGCACCGCCACCCTCAACGGCGTTGAGGTGAACAACGATGTGCGCCGCGACAAGATCGGCATGATCTTCCAGCAGGCCAACCTGATCGCCGCGCTCAACGTGCGTGACCAACTGTTGGTGACCGACGACATCCGCGGCATCAAGCCACGCCCGGACCGCGCCGATGAGCTCCTGGCCAAGGTCGGCCTCGAGGGTCTTGGCGATCGCCGTATGGGCGAACTCTCCGGCGGTCAGCGCCAGCGCGTCGGCATCGCCCGCGCGTTGATGGGTGAGCCAGAGCTTTTGCTTGCCGACGAGCCCACCGCCGCCCTCGACCACGACCGCTCCCAAGAGATTGTGAAATTGCTGCGTGACCTGGTTGAAGAGCGCAACATTGCCTGCGGGTTTGTCACCCACGACCGCTCGCTGATCAATCCGCGAGACGAGGTCTTCGAGGTTGGCGTCAACGCACGCACCCCGGTCTACGCATAAGACTGCGCTTATATGTCTGGGGTTTGTATGTCTGGTGCTTCAATCGCTGGCGCTAGCGCAGGAGTGTGCGCGACCACAGCGCCAGCACCGCAAACGCCAGCGCGCCGAGCACACCGGTAGAGATCAGGGTGCCGGACAAGTAGCCCGCATCCACCACCGCAGCACCAACCGCGGAACCGGATGCGATACCGACCTGGAACGTGACCACGTACACCGAACTTGCCAGGTCCTGGTTGCGCTGGCCTGCGTGCAAGAAGATGGTGGTGGCCACCGTGGGCAGCGCACCGGCGGCCATGCCGAACACGGCGATCACCGCGAACATGCCTAGGCCGCTTCCGGCACCGAGCGCGAGCAAACCTGCGATGGCGGACACCACCATCACGGCAGCGGCCAGGGCATTGAGCCGGATCATTCGGCTATCCACCCTCCGGCCGGCGATCGTGATGCCGACCAAGCCCGCGATGCCGTACAGGGACACGCCGAACGGCACATACGCGTGGCCGGCGGTGCCTTCCACCAGCAGCGCCAAGTACGTAAAGGTGGAGAAGATACCCGTCACCGCGAGCAGCACGTACACCACAAGCGAAGGGATGGCGGACTTCGTCTTCGTCACCTTCGCCCTGTTCGCCGGTGGCACCGCCGGCAGGCTTGGCAGGGTAGCGATCAGGGTGACCAGTGCGCCGATCGTCGCTACGCCAAGCACCCACGTGGATGCCCGCCAGCCGATCATCGTGCCCAACGCAGTGGTCAGCGGCGAGCCAGCAACCAGCGACAAGGTAGAGCCGATGGACACCGCGGCCACCGCCTTACCTGTCTGCCCGGCAGGTGCGATGCGCGCTGCCATCGGGTTGACCAGCGACCAGAACACGCCGTGTGTAAACGCTGCGGTGACGCGCCCGGCGACCAGCATCCAGTAGTTGCTCGCCGTTGCTTGCAGCACGATCCCGCCGAGGAGAAACACCAGAGTGGCGATAAGCAGCGGACGCCTATTGACGCTGCGCGTGAAGTGGATCAGCGGGATGGTCACCACTGCGACCAAGCCCGCATAGACGCTCATGAGGAGGCCAATTTGGCCTTCGGAGACGCCGAGGTCTCGCGCCATCGGGGAGATGAGCCCCACCGAGAACATCTCGAAAGTGACATAAACAAAGGCGGCGAAACTCATCGCCGCCAGTGGTACGAAGGGGAATTGGCCCGGGGTTTTCTGGGGGGTTTTCGCGGTGTTGGACACCGCGCCAAATTACGCCTATCGCCCGCCCATGACAAATGCTGCCCCAGCGCCACCAATGATTGTCAACAGAGCGACGACGATGCCGATGATCGCACCGACAGGCATCGACGCTTGTGGTTCGTTCTTCTGGCGCTCAACCGAGGTGGAGAAGTCAACGCTGATGTTGGTGGTGGTCTTCGACTCAGTCGGTGTGGACGGCTCTGTGGTCTTGCCAGGCTTGTCCTTGCCGCGCTGTACCGGTGGCACGTCGTACGGAGTGGTCGGCTTGGGAGCGACGGGCAGAGTGACCGAGCCGCCACCATTGGCGCAGGCCTCGCGTGCCTTCTTGAAGGCATCGCGGAACTGTGCCGCATTGACCGAGCCGATGGCTTCCTTGGACGAGGCGTGCGCGTTTACCCACTTTTTGCGCTGGTCTGCCGGCATGTCTGCCAGAGCGCCCTCGAGAAGCCTGTCGCTAATTTCCTGTGGGAAAGCGGGGTAAATGTCGCGTGGGTCAGTGGCGCTGATGGTGCCACTTTCAAGGGCGTCATCCACAACGCGCCAGAACTCAACATGATCCAGCGCCAGTCCGTCTTCACTGGATACCAGCACGCTGTTAATGATTTCGGTGAAGTACCACTTTGCGCCTGCCGGATCTACATTTGCGGCAGTAGCGATGCGGTCTTCCCAACGGGCGGTTTCAGCGTTGCGGTTGGCATGGAACTGCCTGAAGTATGGGCCGTTGAATGCTTCGAGGAATTCTTGTGCGATGGGCGCAGCTTCCGGGAACGCTACCTCGAAGGCGTTGGTCCACTGCTGTTTTTGCTGCGCTTGGGGGCTCCTAAGGTCTCGCGGCAATGCTGCGGCGAAATCCTTTTCTGCAATGCTCATTTGCAATGAGCACACGCCGTTAATGGGCTTGCCTACAGTGGCCGCGTCGGCGGAGGGCACGGCAGTGACAGCAGCTGCTGTAGTAGCTGTCAGGGCAAGCGCTGCGATCCTCCGTTTATTTAACACATAAGTAAGCGTAGCGCAGATGTCCAACTATTCACCCTTCGTGAGTAGGGTGACCTGCGTCTCAAGTACGGGCCAGTCCGTGCTTAATTAACGTACGTGCTGGTTGGAGAAAGCTGAGTTAGTGCTACTCAGGAAACTCTCATGTAACGAAAAGGTGAATGTATCCCCGAAAAGGGCTATTTTTCCACGTCAAGGCCTAAATAACACCTATGTAATTTTGTCGAAGCGTGCTTACCTGCGACGGTGTGCGCCAAAAGAATCGGCGATCCGAGCCGCAATATCGCGGGCAAACGGGCTCACCCCTCGAATCGTTCCGGCACCCGGTCCGTTGATGTTGTCAAACCCCAACACGTACAAACCAGGCGTGTCCCGGGGCAGCCCGCGGATAGGCCCGAGGGCCGGACGAAACCCGGTTGCCCAGATGATCACGTCGGCGTTCACCTCGTCGAGCGAACCCACCATCGGACGCGCCTGAAGCAGGCCGGCGTCGCGCGCTCGGCGCACCTCCGGTACGACGACGATCTCTCCGCCGAAGTCCACCCCGCCCGGATCTGGCTCCCCCTTCGCAATCGCAGTGAGGCGCTCACGATTGCGGCGAAACAGCGTGGAACCATCCACGTCGTCCGGCATGAAACCCGGTGCAGAACGTGTCAGCCACTGCGCCTCCACCCCATTGAGCACGAGGTCTGCTGTGATCTGCGCACCCGAGTTACCGCCACCGACGACCGCGACGCGCTGGCCTGCGAAATCTCCCGGTCGCGTGTAGTGCGCCGAGTGCAACTGCCTGCCCGAGAACTCACCCGGCACAAACGGCACGAACGGCGCCGACCAGATCCCGGTTGCAACCACCACGTTGCGGGCGTGGAGGTTTTGGGGGCGGATGGTGAAGCCGGTGTCGTCGATAAGCACACGCTCCACGCGCTGCCCACGGCGAATGGGAAGGTCGTAGCGGGCCTCGTAGCGCGTTAAATAATCGACGACATGATCACGCGGCGGATACCCATCAAACGAAGGCATCGGCCAACCCGGCAGGTTGGAAAACTCCGCGCGCGAAAACAGCGTCAGCGATTCCCAGTAGTTCGGCCACGCCCCGCCGGGAGCGTCGGCGGCGTCCAAAACCACGAAGTTCACGCCATATCTGCGCAGGTAGTACGACACGGCAAGGCCAGACTGGCCACCGCCGATCACGACCGCATCAAGCATCATTTCGCATCTTCGCGGTTGCGGGACGGATGAACTCGGCGATCCGGCTCGCTGGCGCCGTCGCGTCACCGTACGCAGTAGCAGCGGCCAGTTTCGCAGCCAAAGCGTGCACGGCCACCGCGCCGGCGAGTGCGACCTCCTCCCATAGCCGCTTGGCATGCATAAGCGCCAGGTGCGCCCCCGCGATGCCCGCGAGCACATCGCCCGATCCCGGAGTCGCCGCCCAGGAATGCCCCGCGTCGATCGCGTACGCCGTGTACGGGTCGCCCTCGTGCGCAATCACCGTCACCCGCCCCTTGCGTACCACCGTGCACTGCAGCGCGGCGGCCAGGGCGATGGTCTCCGCCATGCGATCGCTCTCCCCCACGTCGGCGGCTTCACACAGCCGGGCGAACTCGCCGTCGTGCGGGGTCAGCACCGTCATCTGTTCGCGTTTGGCCACCAGTTTGCGCAGGTTGGGGTGTTGGGTGAGGAGGGTGAGCCCGTCGGCGTCGATAAGCACCGGCACCTCTTGGCCGAGCACCCACCGCAACTCCTCCGCCGCGGCCTCGTCAGTGCCCGCGCCCGGCCCGAACACCCACGCCTGCACCCTGCCAGCATCCTGGAGCGTGTGCGTAGCGACGACCTCCGGGTGCGCCCGCACCACCTCCACCGCCTGCGGGCCCGCGTAGCGCACCATCGCCGGTGTGGCGTTCACCGCGCCCGCAGTAGACAGGATAGCCGCGCCGGGATACCCATCGCTGCCTGCGCGGATGCCGACCACACCGCCGGTGTACTTGTCGTCCTCAGGCCCCGGCGCGATGTCTTGGAGCGGTGGCTGCCACAGGGTCTGTATCCCGTCGGGCCACTTCTGCTCGGACCACTTCTGCTCCGGCAGCACCGCCCGGTTTGCAATCAACAGCGGCGGGCCATCCTCTGCCCACAAGGTGAGTTGGTCGCCGAGCGTTTCGTGCAGGCGCTTGCCCGGCAATCCGATGTCGGCGAGCAACTGCACCCCGCACGCTGGCGACAGCCCGTGGGCGCGGCGCCACCCGCCGAAGGTGACCGTCACATCGGCGTTGACGTGGCACTGCCCTGCCCAGCCGGTGTCGGCCTCCACACCGGTGGGCACGTCCACGGCCAGCACTTGGGCGTTGAGTGCGTTGGCTAACTCGACTGCGGGGCGAAGGTTCTCGCGTACCTCGCCGGTCGCGCCGATGCCCGTCATCGCATCGATAACCAGGGCATAGTCCTGCCATTGTTCCGGGAGGTCCTCCATCACTACCCCGCCGGCTGCCGTGAACGCCTGCAGGGCACGCTCCTGCGCCGAGCCTGTGGGCAACACCGCATCCACCCGGTGGCCTGCCAGCAACAACTCCGCGCCGGCGTAGAGGCCGTCTCCCCCGTTGCCGCCAGGCCCTGCAAGCACGAGCACCCGGGCGCGTGCCTCAGTACCTTCAGCGAGCATCACGTTGGCTACCTCCGCAACGGCGTGGGCAGCGGATTGCATCAACTGGTCCTCGAACTCCTGCGCCGCAAGCAGGGGTGCTTCCGCAGCTCGGATCTGGTCGGCGGTAAACGTGGAGGAAAACATGCCTGCCACCGTAGCGCTACCACCGTGTGGAGGTAGCGGGGTGCGTGGTGTCGCAGCAAAGCAATAGAATTGCGCGCATGCCGTACACGACCGGTTTTGACCGCGAAAAATATATTGCAATGCAGTCCGAGCACATCCAAGCGCGGAGAGCCGAGGTAGGCGGCAAACTCTACCTGGAGATGGGTGGGAAGCTTTTCGACGACAACCACGCCTCCCGTGTTCTCCCCGGATTCACTCCGGATAACAAAATCGCCATGCTTGACCGCATCAAGGACGAAGTGGAAATTGTCATCTGCTTCAACGCTGGTGATGTCATCCGCCAAAAAGTGCGCGCTGACCTGGGTATTACATACGAAGATGACGTGCTGCGTCTTGTGGATGTGTTCCGCGACCGCGGATTCCTCGTCGAAAATGTGGTGTGCACCCAACTCGACGGACACAACCGCACCGTGGAGGCGTTCCTCGAGCGTCTTTCCCGCCTTGGCCTGAAGGTGTCGCGCCACTACATGATCCCTGGCTACCCCAACGACACCGCCAAGGTGGTCAGCGAAGAAGGGTTTGGCCGCAACGACTATGTGGAAACCTCCCGCGACCTGATTGTCATGACCGCGCCGGGACCTGGCTCCGGCAAGCTGGCCACCTGCCTGTCGCAGGTCTACCACGAGAACCAGCGAGGCATTGCCGCAGGTTACGCCAAGTTTGAGACGTTCCCCATCTGGAACCTGCCGCTCTCCCATCCGGTGAACCTGGCCTACGAGGCGGCCACCGCGGACCTGGACGATATCAACGTGATCGACCAGTACCACCTCGACGCCTACGGGGAGAAGGTCACCTCCTACAACCGCGACATTGAGGTCTTCCCGCTGCTGAAGACGCTGCTGCGTGAGGTTACGGGCACCGAGCCGTACCAGTCCCCGACCGACATGGGTGTCAACATGGCGGGCTACTGCATTTCCGACGACGAGGCCTGCCGCCACGCCGCCCAGCAGGAAATCATTCGCCGTTACTTTGCATCGCGTGTCGATGAACGCCGCACCGGCTCCGACTCCTCCATCTCTGACCGTGTGATGAACGTGATGCGCAAGGCGGATCTCTCTGTGCAGGACCGCGTTGTGGTTGCCCCGGCGCTCGACGTCGCGGAGGCGACCGGCAAGCCGGGCGCGGCACTTGAGTTGCCGGACGGCCGCATTGTTACCGGTAAGACTTCTGACCTGCTCGGACCTTCGGCTGCGGTGCTGCTCAACGCGCTGAAGCTGCTCGCGGGTATCGACGACGATGTGCACCTGCTCTCCCCCGACTCCATCGAGCCGATCCAGTCGCTGAAGACCCGCCACCTGGGGTCGGTCAACCCGCGCCTGCACACCGACGAAGTACTTATTGCCTTGTCCGTGTCGGCGGCTTCGAACCCGGACGCGGCGCTCGCGTTGGATCACCTGAAGTCCCTTCGTGGTTGCGATGCTCACATCACGGCGATCCTTGGGTCTGTGGACGAGGGCATTTTCCGCAACCTTGGTGTGCTTGCAACGTCTGAGCCGCAGTACTGGCGAAAAGGGCTGTACCACAAACGCTAAGAAAATCTTAGATTTCTTCTTTAAAACGGCTCCGCTCGTTGTATTTGTGGTTTATGGTCGCCTGTATGCCTGTACAACAACCGCCGGTGGAGACCGCGTTGGCTCAGCTCAACGACGGCATTGCTGCCGCCCGAGCTGACCAGCGTGAGGAAGTCACGCTACCCAAACAGACCGCTGCCTGGATCCGTGATCTGCTCGAGGATCTTGCGGAGGGGCGCCTCATGCGCCCACCCAGCCCCGAAGATGAAATGACCACCCAGCAGGTAGCTGACCTGCTCAACGTGTCTCGTCCATACGTGGTCAAGCTTATCGACGAAGGCACACTGCCCGGCCACAGAGTCGGTACACACCGCCGCGTGTACACGCGCGACGTATACGCCTACAAAGAACGGACCCGCTCGACGTAGACTGCCAGGCATGACCAGCAAAATCCTGCTCTACTACAAGTTCCAGCCCATCGCCGACCCGGACGCGGTGCGTCTGTGGCAGCGTGACCTGTGCGAAGGGCTCGGCCTGACCGGCAGGATTATCGTCTCCGAACACGGCATTAACGGCACCGTCGGCGGCGACATCCGCGCCTGCAAAACCTACGCGAAGAAGACCAAAGAGTACTTCAAAGGCATCGAATTCAAGTGGTCCGAAGGCGGTGCCGAAGACTTCCCGAAACTCAGCGTCAAAGCCCGCGACGAGATCGTGGCGTTTGGCGCACCGGGGGAGTTGAAGGTTGATGAAAACGGTGTGATCGGCGGCGGAAAACACCTCACTCCGCAGCAGGTCAACGAGTTCGTGGAGGCCAACCCGGACGTGGTCTTCTTCGACGGGCGCAACGCCCGCGAGGCCGAGATCGGACGGTTTAAAAACGCGGTGGTGCCAGATGTGGAAACCACTCACGACTTCATCAAAGAGCTCGAGTCCGGCAAGTACGACTGGATGAAGGACAAGCCGGTCATCTCGTACTGCACCGGCGGCATTCGCTGCGAGGTGCTGTCCAGCCTGATGATCAACCGCGGGTTCGAAGAGGTCTACCAAATCGACGGCGGCATCGTCCGCTACGGCGAAGCCTTCGGCAACTCCGGCCTGTGGGAGGGCTCCCTCTACGTGTTCGACGACCGCATGCACACCGAATTCGGTTCCGCGGACGACCCGGACTACGTCCAGCTCGGCCACTGCGTGCACTGCGGGGAGGCGACCAACCAGTTCTACAACTGCGCCAACGAGCCGGAGTGCCGCCAGCAGTACTTAAGCTGCGAGGCCTGCCGGGAGAAGAACCCGTACTGTGCGCAGTGCGCAACTACATCGTCGCCAGCATCCCAATAGTCAGAATCAGCCACGCCATGGTGAACGGCACGAGCGGGATCCAGAACACGCCCATCCACGGGATCCAGCGCTCGTAGCGGTTGAGTTTGCGCACCATGATCACCGCGCAGCCGATCAGGCCGGCGATCGGTGGGAGAGAGGTGACTACAGCCCAGGTGGTGCGCCAGGTTGGGGTGCACAGCCAGGTGGCGTCGCCGTCGCTGCACAGCGGCCCGCCTTGCAGGCGGGCGACCAGGCCTAACACAAACGCCAACAGGAACGTCACCCCAACGGTGCCCAGCGCCCACGTGATCGCCTGACGGGTGGAGCGCTTATTGCGCCGGTCTACCTCCAGCGGATCCGGGGCATCCGCCAACTCATCAAAGGAACGGGGCTCCGGGCGAACGCGGGAAAAGCGGTCGGCGGGGGAGTGCAGGTCGTTTTCAGGATGGTCGCGCATACGCCCTAACCTACTTCGCTGCCTCCGGACAGACGATGACGGGCACAGGCGCGTAGCGGATGAACTCGCCTTCGAGCGTGCCCAAAAACACCGTGCGCAGATTCGGCGACGGCTGCGAACCCAGGCACATGATGTCGCCCTTGCGCCACTTCACCGAGTCAATTGAGCGCTTCCAGCTCTTGCCGGTGGACACGGAGCTGGTCACGTCGAAATGGTCGAGGCGGTCGGGGGAGAGTTCGCATGCGTACTCCCAGGCTCGGTCGCGGGCGTGGTCAAGCATGCCGAGGGTGCGTTCGTACCATTTCGGGCCGTGCTCGTCGTAACTTGTCGGGGAGAACGCGATGATGCGCAGCGGCAGGTGCAGCGCGCACGCGAGGGCGGTGGCGTAGTCCAGGCCGTAAAACTCGGGCTCTTTCTTCCCGTCGGTGTCCACCACGGCGTAGGTCACGCGCGTGATGCCCTTCTTAGACAGCTTCACTCCGCGCGGTGCCAGCCCGAGGGGGATGGGGGAGGAGTAGAGCATTTCGTCCGTAACGCTGGACGGGCGTAGTCGGCCCTTGGGTGATTTTGCGCGGGAGCCCATGACGATGAGGTCAGCGTTGAACTCTAAGGCGTTGTCGAGAAGCGAGCGGACGGTATCTTTGCCGTCCTTGAGCGTGGCTACCTCTTTGGACCACTGCGCTTTCGGGATCTGCCCGTCGAGTTCTTCGACCACGCGTTTGTGGAACTCTTCGCGCATCTTCTTCAGCTGCTTCTTGCGGCTCTTCGCCGAGGTTGTCAGCGCCTGGATCGGCGGCAGTTGCGCAGATGCCATGACCTGCACCTTCATCGGCAGGGAGCGGCCGAGCCAGGCGGCAAACTCGACGGCTTCGCCGCTTGTGGTGTCCCAGCCAACCGCAACGCGGAGAGGAGCATCCGAATCGACAGTGTTCGGTAGGCGTGCAGACTCGGGGGATACAGCGTGGTGGCTCACGTCGTGGCTCCTCGAAGTGGCAGTGTCGCTAGCAAACGTTTGAACATCAACATCATATGTGGCGTCGGCGACGCACCGAAAACGGCGTTACCATTGCGCAGATGTTTGTGTATGAGGGTGAGGTGTCGCACGAGTGGCGTCGTCGCCACGCATTGCGCGAGCTCAACGCAGGGCGCATGCGTATCGACGACGCCTGCGACGCCGACTTCATCCTCCGCGCCGCCGCCGAACACCACGGCACCGCATCCCCACGGCCCTGCCCCATCTGTGGCGCCGAACTGCGGGAGATTACCTGGGTGTACAGCGAAAAACTCGGCCGACGCACCGGCACCGCCCGCAGCGCAGAAGAAATCGACCGCATGGTGCACGAGGTCGGCCCCATCACCGTCCACTTCGTGGAGGTTTGCCGCTACTGCAAGTGGAACCATCTGTTAAAGGAAGTCACTGCAGTACCAGTAGTGTGATTTCGCGTTGGCCGGGTAGGGTGTGCATAGAAAACGAGTAGGTAGCTCGCGGTTTCGCCCTCCCCGCGGGGGCCGCGAGTCAAATTGCGCAGGGAAAAACGAGTGTCAGATAAAGACAACGGCGGCGACACGACCGCCAAAAAGAAAAGCAACGGCTCAACGACCGTCACAACCAAGAAACGGTCGCGCGCATGGCAGTGGTTTATCGCGTTCTTGCTGTTCTTGGCCATGATTGCGGCGATCCCGCTGGCGTGGTTCTTCTGGAGCTACGCACGCGCCGAGGTGCCCGAGCCGGGCAAGATTGAAACGGCGCAGATCTCCAACATCTTCTACCGCGACGGCGACAAGGAACTCGCCCGCATCGTCCCGCCGGAAGGCAACCGTAAGCAGATCCCGCTTGACCAGGTGCCCGAAGACGTCCAAAACGCGGTGCTTGCGGCAGAAGACCGTGACTTCTGGACCAACTCCGGCTTCTCCCCGACAGGCTTCGCTCGCGCCGCCATCGGGCAGCTCACCGGCAACGCATCCGCAGGTGGCGGCTCCACCATCACCCAGCAGTACGTGAAGAACGCACTGGTGGGCAACGAGCACTCCTACGAGCGTAAAGCTAAAGAGCTCGTCTACTCGGTGAAGATGACCAACCAGTGGGAAAAGGCCGACATTCTGCGCGCCTACCTGAACACGGTCTACTTCGGCCGCAACGCCTACGGCATCGAAGCCGCAGCGCACGCCTACTTCAACAAACCAGCCTCCCAGCTCACACTGGAGGAGGGCGCAGTCCTGGCCGCGTCGATCCAGCTGCCGAGCCAGCTTGACCCGTGGACCAACCGCGAAGCCGCGGAAGGCCGCTGGAACTACGTCATGGACGGCATGGTGGAAACCGGCGCCATCACCCAGGAGCGTCGCGCGGCCGCCCACTACCCGGAGACCCGTGACCCGGCCACCTACTCGGCCTACACGGAAGCAACCGGCGCAAACGGCCTGATTAAAAACCAGGTTGTGGCGGAGTTGGCCACCATCGGCATCACCGAGGACGACCTGACCAACCGTGGCCTGCAGATCACCACCACGATCGATGCCGGCACCCAGCAAAACGTCGAAGAGATCACCCGTCAGCGCCTGTCCTACCTACAGGATGACGCCCGCTCCGGCGTCGTTGCCATCGAGCCGAGTACCGGTGCCGTGCGCGCCTACTACGGCGGCGAGGAAGCCAGCGGTTGGGATTACGCCAACGCGGGCCTGCAAACGGGTTCGACGTTCAAAATCTTCGCGCTCGCGGCCGCCCTGCAGCAGGGCATCCCGCTGACGTCCATGTTCGATTCTTCCCCGGTGACCCTGCCGGGCAACCACGTCGTGACCAACTGGGACGGCGGTGGCGGCGGAATGCTGTCCATGACTGAGGCCACCCGCGTATCCTCCAACACCGCCTACATGCGCATTCAAGACGAACTGGACAACACCACGCAGGACACCGCCGACATGGCGCACGCCCTGGGCGTGGCCAAGTCCATCCCCGGCATCCCGCTGACCTTGCGCGAAAACGGCGGCCAGCCGTACGAGGGCATCGTGCTGGGCCAGTACCAGTCGCGCGTGCTGGACATGGCCACCGCCATGGCAACCCTGACCAACCGCGGCCTGATGCACCCGACCCACTTCGTGGAAAAGATTGAGGACGCCACCGGCGAGGTCCTCTACCAGGTGGACCGCAACTACACCGAACGTCGCGTCTCCGAGCAGGTGGCGGACAACGTCCTCGAAGCAATGCAGACCGTGCCGGCGTACTCCAACGCGGTGCTCGCTGGCGGCCGCCCGTCCGCGGCAAAGACCGGCACTGCGCAGCTGGGCAACACCGGCATGAACAAGGACGCCTGGATGGTCGGCTCCACCCCGCAGCTCGCTGTGGCCGTGTGGGTCGGTACCGCCGACAACACCTCCGCCATCTTCAATGAGTGGGGCGGCAACATGTTCGGCTCGAACACGCCGTCGCAGATCTGGAAGCAGGTCCTGGACACTGAGCTGGCGGATCAAGACTTTGAGTACTTCGAGCCGGCAAGCCCGGTGTACTGGGGCGTGAACGCCTACAAGGGTGGCGTTGGCCTGGGTGGTTACTACTCCACTCCGGCAACCCAAAACTCGGCTACCGGCACTGCGCCGACGGAATCCGAGTCGGCTGCATCTTCCGCTCCGAGCGAAGCACCTGCTCCGGCACCAGCACCGGCTCCCGCGCCAGCACCGGCACCTGCACCTGCTCCCGCACCGGCGCCTGCGCCGGACTTGCGTGATGCTGTCAACGATGTGATCGGCCAAGTTCAGGAGGCGTTCCAGTAACAGCATGTCTCAGACTGATCAAACAACCGTCACATGGCCGGACCCGGCTGACCGCGTCCAGCCCGGCAAAACCGAACCGGTGGCACGCGGCTGGGTGAACTACCTCGGCGGACCAATGGGCCGCTTCGCCCAGATCGGCCGCGCCCGGTTCTGGACGCCGCTACGCGCCATCATCGCCGTCGCATACATCTTCTTGTCCTTCGGCGCACTACAGAAGTCGCGCTGCGCTGGCGGCAAACTGGACGACAACGGCATCATGCAGCTCAACTGGGACGGCAACCGCCAGTTCGTCGCTGCCTGCTACAACGACATCATCCCGCTCTACGGAGCACGCGGTCTGGACCAGCCGGGCTTTGTCTACGCCTACTCGTGGGTAGAAGACGACCTGACCCGCTACATGGAATACCCGGTGCTCGCTGGCCTGTTCCAGCAGCTCAGCGCCTGGATCGCGCGCGGTACCTACTTCCTGACTGATAGCTTCCTGCCGGAATCCGGCTGGTACTTCTACGTCACCGCACTGCTGATGTCCATCATCTGGGTGATCACCATCCGCATGGTCGCGGAACTTGCCGGCAACCGCATCTGGGACACGCTGCTCGTCGCCGGTTCGCCGCTGCTGATCGTCCACGCGTTTACCAACTGGGACATCCCCTCGATCTTCTTCGCCGTCGCAGCGATGCTCGCGGCGCGCAACCGCAAGTGGTGGCTGGCCGGTGTGCTCGTCGGTTTGGGCACCGCGTTCAAACTGTGGCCGCTGTTCATCCTCGGCGCATACCTCACTGTGGCGATCCGCAAGCGTGACCTCGTGCCGTTCTTCAAGATGGTCGGCGCCACCGCCATCACCTGGATCGCCGTCAACGCGCCGGTGTACCTGCGTTACCCAGACGCATGGAGCGAGTTCAACCGCCTCAACACGGACCGCGGCTGGGAGTGGACCACCATCTACGCGGTGCTCTCCCGCGAGTTCGGGTGGGCCGGCTTCGACTCCGGTGAGGGCGCCCCGGTGATCCTCAACGCCGTCACCCTGATCCTGTTCCTGCTCGGCTGCCTGTTCGTCCTCATCCTCGGCCTGCGTGCGCCGCAAACCCCGCGCATTGCGGAACTGATCGTGCTCATCGTCGGCTTCTTCCTGCTGTTTAACAAGGTATGGAGCCCGCAGTACTCTCTGTGGTTCGTGGTTCCCGCGGTCCTCGCACTGCCGTACTGGCGTCTGCTGCTGTCCTGGATGGTGGCGGACATGATGGTTTGGCCGGTGCTGATGTGGCACATGATGGGCGACGACAACATGGGTGTGCCGGGTTGGTTCCTGGACATCTTCATCCTGGCGCGCGATGCGTTTATCGTGGCGGTGATGGTGCTCGTCGTCAAGCAAATGCTCGGCAAGCGCCCGGACAAGGTCCGCGACGCGCACAACGGCCACGACCCGCTGATGTCGCTGCCTGCGCAGTGGAAAGAGCCTGTGCTTATCGACGAGCCCACGCCCGAGCCTGAGGTGGAGGCGGTGAGTACGCAACCATGACCACCGCAACGGTGCTCGGCATCGTCTCTATCCTGATCGCGTTTGCCCTGTTCGGCGCGTCGTTCTACATGGCAACGAAGGGCCGCAAGAAAGAGTCGATCATCTACGGCGCGGTCGCGTTTGTGTTCATGACGATCATCCCGGTGTCGCTCGCACTTTTCGTCGCGGTGCCAAACCCGACCTGATCTTCGTCGTTACAGTGGGGCCATGCTTACGAAGAAGATGGTTGCCCTGACAGTCGCCGCCACAGCAGGACTTGCCGTGGCGGCGTGTTCTGATTCTGGCGAGACTGCGCCCGAAACAGTCACTGAAACCGTCGCGCCCGAAACGGTGACGGAAACGTCGAACGCTGGAGCCGCTGTGTCCGAGGATCTCCCAGCCGCTGTGACCGGCTACTCGGACGAGGCGCGCAAGGATCTTGTCGACGAAAACGTGACCGAAGCCGAAGTCCAAGACGTCTTAAAGGCCGCCCAGGATGGCAAGGCCAAAGTGGAGTGGGACGATGACGGCTACTTCGAGGTGGAGTTCGGCGAAATCGACATTGATATCGATAAGGACGGCCTCGTTTTAGACGTCGACCGCTAAGACCGAAGATTTTCGCGTTTTGCTGCGGGTTCTGCTCGGTGAAAATATCCTGAAAGCACCGTGTCCGATACCGGACTGCTGTTGCTAAAAAGGAGCCCGCGTTGAACCGTCGAATTCTTACCCTGCCGCTCGCCGTATCGCTGGTCGCGGGCGGCCTTGCCCCAGCTGCAGTCGCCGCTACAGTCGGGCCGAATGAAGGGCCCATGGTGTTGGCGGCGAACGGGATCTGCATGTTAAAGCTGAACGACCGGGAAGCGGCAACCTACAGCGCTTGGGCCAACGTCAGCACACAAGAGGTGTACGCCAACGCTGCGGTGAAAGCATTTGAGGTGCTGTACCCCGGAACAGAGAACATCGTTCGGGAGTTCCGGGCAGAACCCTCGCTTGCAGAGCTTGTGGAGGCACAGAAGAATCTCGCGAGCAGGCTCGCAGACGCCAAAGAGGCTCAAAAGCGCACTGAGCAGCGGTACACGGAACGCCTCCAGCAGGTAGGTATGGAGCATGTGCTGGCACAACACCTCACCGAGGAACTTACAAAGGTCGAGGTGTGGGCGGTAAAGCCGAGCATCAAACAGGGCAGCATCTCGGAGCGGCCGGTCAGCGCACTTGGTGTTGAGGAGGCGAACCGTGTGCGGGGCAAGCGCGTGAACCGGCAGGACTTTGAAGACGTTGCCTGGAAGAGCTTCGTTGTGCAGGGCAACCTGTCCCAGTCCGATCTGAAGACTTTCCGGAAAACGTTCTTGGCCGCCGACGATGTCCAACTCGCCATCGGGGGAACGACGGCGTACCTCGAAGTGGATATGAACGCGCGGGTTGCCTGCGCAGACGGCGGCAACCGAGAGGTGAAGTACCCGACCAGCATTGACGAGGTTCGTAATTGGAACATCGACTCGCTGCGCGGTGAGGCGGGCTTGAGCAGTTTGAGTTCTCAGGGTGAGGTTGAGGTATCCCCGCTCGCGATCGTGGGCCTTGTGGTCGGAGTTCTCGCAGCTTTGGGTATTGCGGTTGCGGCGGTCGGGCCGTCGTTGGGCATCCCGCTGCCGGCTCTGCCGAAGTTGCCGGGGTTGCCGTTCTAACGCCAGCCGTTGGTGCCTGCCAACGATTGGTTGCCGGCCAATTGTCCGCAATGCGGAGTCTTTCATGTCATCCCCGCGGCCAGGGTTTTGAGCAGTGCAAACCGTGGGGTAGTCTGTTCAGGTTGCTTGACGCAACGACCCTCCTGCCATGACCACAAGGGTTATGGCCGAACAGACTAAGACCATAGGAGGTGATGAGGTCCGTGCGTCACTACGAAGTAATGATCATCCTCGATCCGCAGCAGGATGAGCGCACCGTTGCCCCGTCCCTGGATAAGTTCCTGGAGACTGTCCGCAAGGACAACGGCAAGGTGGAGAACGTTGATGTGTGGGGCAAGAAGCGTCTTGCTTACCCGATCAACAAGAAGGAAGAGGGCATCTACGCCGTTGTGAACCTCGACTGCGAGGCTGACACGGTCAAGGAGCTCGACCGTCTGCTGAACCTGAACGACAACGTTCTTCGTACCAAGGTTCTGCGTACCGATAAGTAAGACCGGTAGGCTCTACAACCACACGATCAGCAGGTAGGAAGGTTCACGAAACATGGCTCAAGGCGATACCCCGATTACCGTTGTCGGCAACTTGGTTGCTGACCCGGAACTGCGTTTCATCCCGAGCGGTGCCGCGGTTGCGAACTTCCGCATCGCGTCCACCCCACGTACGTACAACCGGGAGACGAACCAGTTCGAGGATGGCGAAGCACTGTTTCTGACCTGTAACTGCTGGCGCCAGATGGCCGAGAACGTCGCAGAGTCCCTGACCAAGGGCATGCGCGTTGTGGTCACCGGCAAGCTCAAGCAGCGTTCCTACCAAACTAAAGAGGGCGAAAACCGCACTGTGTTCGAGGTCGAGGTCGATGAGGTCGGCCCGTCCCTGAAGTACGCCACGGCTAACGTCAACCGCAACCCGCGTGAGGGCGGGCAGGGCGGCTACGGCGGCGGCCAGGGCAACCAGGGTGGCGGCTTCGGCGGCCAGAACCAGCAGCAGGGCGGCTTTAACCAGGGCGGCTTCGGCGGCGGCCAAGGTAACCAGGGTGGCGGCTTCGGCGGCCAAACCCAGGGCCAGGGCCAAGGCGGCCAGAACCAGCCCCAGCAGCCTGCACATGATCCGTGGGGTTCCGCACCCGAGGCCGGTGGCTTCGGTGGCGCGGGCGATGAGCCACCGTTCTAAACGACAACCACACATCAAGCATTTTTCACCATAAGGAAGGTTAGGATTATGAAGCTGATCCTCACCGCTGCCGTCGAGAAGCTTGGCGAACCTGGCGAGGTCGTCGAGGTCAAGAACGGTTACGGACGCAACTTCCTGCTCCCGCGCGGCCTGGCTATCCCGGCTACCCGCGGCGCAGAGAAGCAGATTGAAGACATTAAGCGTGCTCAGGCTGAGCGCCAGGTCCGCGACCTGGATCACGCCAAGGAGCTGCGCGACCAGCTCGACCAGCTCACCGGCGTCAAGGTTGCCGTTCGCACTGCGAACAACGGCAAGCTCTTCGGCTCCGTGAAGGCTGCCGACATCGCCGACGCCGTCAAGGCTGCCGGCGGCCCGAACCTGGACAAGCGCCGCATCACCGTGCCTAAGGGCCTGGTGACCAAGACCGGTGGCTACCAGGTCAAGGTCAACCTCCACGACGACGTGGAGGGCAAGGTGAACTTCGAGGTCGTAAGCGCATAAGCACCGCTTGACGACGACTGCGCGTCAGAACAGCACGCAGCAGTCCAACGACAACAGCACTTGTAGCGCGGGTCCCACTTGTGAGGAGTGGGGCCCGCGCTTTTTGCATGCCTGAAGGTGTGGAAGAATCCTCGCCATGATCTCTTCCCGCCTGCGCCGGGTGCGCAACACCGTTTTGTCCCTCACCGTCGCAGCAGCGGGCGTGCTTGGCATGGCAGCCACCCCAGCCCAAGCACTGGCCATGTATGCGGGTGACAGCATTCGCATCGAGTACAGCGATGGGGAGAAGTACGGCTGCACGTTGAACTCCATCGCGTACCGGGGCGGTGTGATGTACGGCGTCACCGCCGGTCACTGCCTCGCCCCGATCGGTGGGGCGCACGCGGTGCGGGTGCTGGCGGCGGATGCGCGAACCCCGATCGCGAGCAACCTGCAGGATTCGGGTTTTGAGCTCGAGGGCGACAACACGCTCGGCGGCGAGTTGAAGGACGTTGCCTGGTTCCGCATGGACCGCCATGTCACCGATGCCCACGCGATGCGCGGCGGCTTCATCGATATTCCGTTCATCGGTGCGCTGCATGGTCTGAGCCAGTTCGCGCAGTTCGTCAACCCCACGCGGCGTGTGGCGGGGCGCGCGCCGGTGACGTCGGTACGCGAAGGCCAGATTGTGTGCAAGGACGGCGCACGCACCTCCCGTACCTGCGGACCGGTGCTGAACGTCAACCCGCGCACTGGTGAGATCGCCGTGCTCATCCTGTCGTTGCAGGGCGACTCGGGCTCCCCGCTGTACACCGTGAACCCGGACGGCAGCACCAACATCGTCGGGATTATCTCCGGCGCGGCCTACGGGATCCTCGTCGCGGCGGATGCTGCAACGCCACTGCCAGCAGGTCTGCGGTAAAAGAGGGTCTTGCTGGACACCGCGAATCTGTATATCGTTGCGGATATACATCGATCTGTGGAGGGTGTCATGGCAGAACCTATTCGAGAGGAACCGAATGTGAGCGGTCCGATCCGTACGACTGTTTTTAAATCTGGGAACAGCCAGGCAGTGCGAATCCCTGCAGCACTACGCATTGCATCTGGGGCTGTGTCCATTGAAGCCGTGCCGGAAGGGCTTCTTCTGAGGCCGGAGGAAGAGGATTTCGGACTTGTCGTCGCCAGGCTTCGTGAATTCCAGAAGGAACACAACCTCGAGCAGGGACTAATTGAGGAAATTGAAGACCTCCCACTCGACGAAGTGCCGAACCTCGATCATTCCCCTGATCACGGAGGATGAACGATTCGATGGGATATCTTCTTGACACGAATGTCTGGATCGACATTGAACGGGGAACTCAACCCCGGGTTGTCCAACGAGTAACTGAATGTGCGAGCTCAAAGCTATGGCTCTCTACTGTTGTTCTCGGTGAGATTGAAGCGGGTATTCAGCGGTCGGTAAATCCAGAGATCCTGCACCGGACGTACAGGGTACTGCTACACGGTAGACGCATATTGGGAGTCGATGAGGAATGTGCATCGATTTACGGACGGCTTCGGGCAGATCTTCTAGATAGAGGGCTACCGATTGGGGCTAACGATCTATGGATTGCGGCCCAAGCGATCCGACAAGACTTAGTCCTAGTCACCGCCAACGAGAAAGAGTTTTCACGGGTTGGCGGCTTGAAGATTGAGAACTGGCGGTAGCCCCATGTTTCTTACCCGTGTGCGCATTGATGCTCCTGTCCAGGGCTACGCGCGTGATCTGTCGGTGGTGCACTCCCTCCAGCAAACGCCGCTCGAGTTAGGCCAGGTCACGCTGTTGACCGGCGATAACGGTTCCGGAAAATCCACGCTCGTCGAGGCGATCGCCGTGGCCATGGGCGCCAACGCTGCTGGCGGTTCGCGCCACGCGCGCTTTACCGCCGCAGACCATTCGGCCCTGCACCGCTCGCTCACGCTGACGCGCCGCGAAAACCCCCGCGACGTCTACTTCCTGCGCGGCGAAACATACCTTGACCTTGCGGAATACCACGAGAGCCTGGGGCCCGCCGACCCGCTTGTAGGCCTCACCAGACGCAGCCACGGCCAGGGCATCATGGACCTGGCGCGCACCCGCTTCGGCCCGGACTCGCTAATTCTTCTCGACGAGCCCGAAGACGGCCTCTCCATCTTCTCCCAACTCGAACTCCTCGGCCTGCTGACGGTGCTCGCGCGGCGTGGGGCACAGGTGGTCGTCGCAACGCATTCGCCTGTGCTCCTTGCCATCCCAGACGCCCGCATCCTGCATGTTCCCGACCTCGAGCCTGTGCTTTTCGACGACTGCGAGCCCGTCACCGCCACCCGCGAATTCATCAACGACCCAACCGGCACCGCCCGCTACCTGGTGGGACCATGATGTTCATCCAACGCGTCGACGTCGACGCCCAAGCCGCACCGCCGTGGACTGTGGAGACCCCGGCCATCGCGCACGTCGCCGAGTTCGGGTTTGCCTTTAGGCGGCCAATTACGGTGATTACTGGCGGCAACGGGGTGGGCAAGTCCACGCTGCTGGAGGGAATGGCGCGGGCCTGGGGGTTCACGTTGGAAGGCGGCACGTGGGGTGTGGAGAAGGCGGGCGCCCACGACCCGCTTTACGGCGTGCTCACCCTGACCACCGGCCCGCGGGCGAAGGCCGGCTACTTCCTGCGCGGTGAAACCCACACGCGCATCACCGAATTCGGCGGGCGCTCCCACGGCGAATCGATCCTCGAACTGACATCAAGGCTGATCCCCAACGCGCTCTATCTTCTCGACGAGCCCGAGTCCGGCCTTTCCCCCGTCGCCCAAATGGCCCTACTGGCGCAGTTGCATGCGTTGGGTGAAGTGGGGGCGCAGGTAGTCGTCGTCACGCATTCGCCTATCGTGGCGGCGATCCCGGGCGCGGAGATCGTCGAGATCAGCGACGACGGCGTGGAGCGCAACCTCGCGGCGGAGGACACGCTGGCGTTTCGTGCGACGCGTGACTTCCTTGCGGACCCGCACGGCATCGCCGAGTTCATGGCGGACTGGGCAGAGGGGGAATTTGGTTAAGCGTCCTTGAGTCGCGCCATGAGGTTAGCGCGCTCGTTGAAAATACGATCGAGCTCAGCGTGCGTAAGTCGCCGTGTTTCCTCGTAGCTCGCGACTTCCGACTCGTCGAATGATTCCATGACGCTGATACTACTGTATCTGCAGGCCTGGGCCGTGTCGTGGCGGTGTTATAGGGTTGCGCCATGACAGCGACGCGCACACAAGCAGACGAACTTCTCAAAGGCATTGCGGGCCCCGAAGCCATGCTTCGCGACGACCAGTGGACCGCCATCGATGCGTTAGTGAACCAGCGCAAACGCATGCTTGTCGTGCAGCGCACCGGTTGGGGTAAGTCGGCGGTGTACTTCATCGCGGCGAAGTTGCTGCGTGAGGCGGGTGCGGGGCCGTCGATCATTGTGTCGCCGCTGTTGGCGTTGATGCGTAACCAGGTGGAGTCGGCGGCGCGCGCGGGGATTCGTGCGGCGACGATCAACTCCGCGAACATGACTGAGTGGGACGAGATCCAAGCGCACCTGAACGACTATGACCTGCTGCTAATCAGCCCAGAGCGCCTCAACGCGCCGGATTTTAGAGAGCAGGTGCTTCCACAACTGGCGCGTTCTGCGGGGATGTTGGTGGTGGACGAGGCGCACTGTATTTCGGACTGGGGCCACGACTTCCGCCCCGATTATCGCCGTATTGCGGTGCTAATCGACGACCTCCCGGAGGCCACCCCGGTCCTCGCCACGACAGCGACCGCGAACGACCGTGTGGTGGCTGACGTTGTGGCCCAACTCGGCGAGAACACCGGTGTGCTGCGTGGCGGGCTGGACCGCGAGTCGCTCGCACTCAACGTGGTGCAGTTACCGGACCCAACCCAGCGCGCGGCGTGGATCGCGCAGTACCTCGCCTATGTCAGTGGTTCCGGCATCATCTACTGTCTGACCGTCGCCGCCGCGCACGACCTTGCCGAGGCATTGGAGGCTGCCGGGTGGAACGTCGCCGCTTACACCGGACGCACCGAGGCGGAGGAACGCGAACGCCTCGAGCGCGCCCTGATCGACAACGAACTCAAAGCGCTCGTGGCTACGTCCGCGCTGGGCATGGGCTTCGACAAACCCGACCTGGGGTTTGTTGTGCACCTGGGGGCGCCGTCGTCGCCAGTGAGTTACTACCAGCAGATCGGCCGCGCCGGGCGTGCCACCGACCACGCCGAGGTTGTGCTGCTGCCCGGCCCTGAGGACGAACGCGTGTGGGACTACTTTGCGTCCGTGTCCATGCCGGAGGAACACGTGGTGCATCAACTGCTGGGTGCGCTGAGCGAGGAACCGTTCTCCACACCTCGGCTGGAGAACTTCGTGGACCTCTCCCGTACGCGTATCGACCAGGCCCTGAAGGTTCTCGACGTCGACGGCGCCGTGCGTCGCGTGAAGGGCGGCTGGGTATCCACGGGTGCTGCCTGGAAGTATGACCACGAGCGCTACGGTGGGCTCGCCGAAGCGCGTAAGCGCGAACAGGACCTGATGCTGGCCTACGAAGCCACGGATGGGTGCCGTATGGCGTTTCTACGTCGTGAACTCGACGACCCCACTCTCGCGCCCGATGAGCGTTGCGGGCGCTGCGACAACTGCACCGGCAATCACCTGCCAGTGGACGTGGACGCTGCGTTAGCGCAGCGTATGGACGAACAACTGCGCGCCCCCGGCGTCCAACTTACCCAACGCAAAATGTGGCCGACCGGCTCCGCGCGCCGCGGCAAGATCAAGGGCGTGCTGCAAGGCAAGGCGTTGGGGCGTCTCAACGACGTCGCCCGCGGTCCCGCCCTGGCAGAGCTGCTGCGGGCGAACACCTACCGGCCGCTGAGCAACTGGCGTGAGGATGCCTGGCTGGGCCGGTTCGTCGCCGTGCTCGCGGACTGGGCCTGGGAGGAACGCCCCACCACTGTCGTCGCTTTGGGCGATGCTGATCCGGCACGAAACGAGATGATCGTGGCTACCGCAGAAGCGCTGGCAAGGGTGGGGCAGATGCGGTTTGGTGGGGTCGTCGATACGCCATCGCGCGAGGTAGAAGCACGAAACTCGGCGTTTCGCGTCAACGGGCTTGACCGGTACTACGACTACACGGGCCTTGAGGTGGAGACAGGCCCCGTGCTGCTGCTGACCGGGGAGATGGATTCGGGCTGGTCGGTCACGGTTGCGGCAGCCGACATTGCGGAACGGTACGGGGTGGAGGTGCTACCGCTGGCGTTTGCTTCGCGCGCGTGATGCGGACTCGGCGATGGCGGCGGCGAAGACAAGCACCGTGCCGACTGGGATGAGGAGCATGAACAAGTTGATGATCGGTAACGCCATGTCGGCCTGGTACTCCTCCCAATGCGCAACGGCCATCGAGCCCCAGCCGACGACGAGGCAGGCGGTTGCGAGCCACACCGTGACCAGTGCGCCTATTTTCTTGCGACCGCGCGCCGCGGCGGTGAACCAGACGGCGCCACCCAGCGCGAGCAATGTGGTCGCGGCCTCGAGGGTGCCGAAGGCCGCCGTGACGGTCCGAAATTCCCAACCGCCGCCGATCAGACGCAACAGGCTTATCCACGCCGCGGGAAACGCCACCATCGCGATGGCGTAGATCCAAAGAATGCCTCGTGTTTCCATGTATGCACTGTAACTGCGGAACAGTTGTCATGGCGTGTGATTGATGTGGATAAGTGTGGATCCAAAGTGCCTGGGCACGTGGCTGCAGGGTCGAAAAAGGGGTCCGAAACTGTTGAAATGTGCTTTGTCAAACCCCGTGGTGAGAAGTTATCCCCCGGCTACACCCGGAGCGTAGGGTTTGGATGAATAGTGTGTGACCTGCGCGTTTGGGATAAGTTCCTGCGGGTTTGGTGTCGCTGTACACAAGTTTTCCACAAGCTGGGTGGATGACTTGTGAATAACTACCCGCACAATGTCGAAAGATTTCACAGCCCCTGTGGATAACTCGTCTGGTGGGTCTAGAAAATGTCGGAGGAGAGGGTAGTGTCATAGCCACAGTGAAAGGGGAAAACATGGGTGCGAACGACAGCTTCGACGACTACGTACCACCACCGGAGCCGGTAGCGGACTACGGCGACTTTGGGGACTTCGCCGACTTCGAACAAAACACTGGCGGCTCCAACCGCTTCGCCGGCGGCGATAACTTCGGTGGCAACGGCAAGGGTGGCCAGAAGCGCTACAACAAGTACGGCAACAACCGTGGTGACGTCCAGCAGGAGTACCGCACCCCACCCCACGACGAGCGCGCGGAGCGTTCCGTCCTCGGCGCAATGCTGCTCAACCCGGACGTGATCCTGGACGTGGCCGACGGGCTGCGGCCGGATGACTTTTACCACCCGGCGCACCAGCTTATCTACCAGGCGATTCTGGACCTGTTCTCCCAGGGAAGCTCCGTCGACGTGCTCATTGTCGCGGCACGCTTGGACCGTCTCAACGAACTGGAGCGCGTCGGTGGCGCCCCGTATCTGCACACGCTGATCTCTGAGGTGCCGACGTCGGCGAACGCCGGCTACTACGCGGAGATCGTCGAAGAGAAGTCGATCCTGCGCCAGCTGGTTAACGCCGGCACCCAGGTGGTCCAGTTGGGCTACGAGGGCGAAGAGGGCATGGAGATCGAAGCGCTCGTCGACCATGCGCAGCAGAAGGTGTTCTCGATTTCCCGCAACAACGTGGGCGAGGATTACCGTCCGCTCTCGGAATTGCTCAAGCCAACTATCGACGAGCTGACCATGATCGCATCCGGCGGCGCCCTCGAGGCCGGCGTGCCGACTGGGTTTATCGACCTAGACAAGCTCACCAACGGCCTTCACGCCGGCCAGATGATCATCATCGCTGCACGTCCTGGTGTGGGTAAGTCGACACTAGCGCTGGACTTCATGCGCTCCTGCTCGATCCACCAGGGCAAAACCAGCGTGATCTTCTCGCTGGAAATGAGTGCCTCCGAGATCATTATGCGCATGCTCTCCGCCGAGACGGAGATCAAGCTTTCCGCAATGCGTTCCGGCCAGATGGAGGAGCGCGACTGGGAGAAGCTGACCAAGCGCCTCACGGAGATCCAGGATGCGCCGCTATTTATCGACGACTCCCCGAACCTCACCATGATGGAGATTCGCTCCAAGGCCCGCCGCCTCAAGCAGCAGCACGGTCTGGATTTGGTTGTGGTGGACTACCTGCAGCTGATGAGCTCCGGCAAGCGCGTTGAGTCCCGCCAGCAGGAGGTCTCGGAGTTCTCCCGCCACCTGAAACTGTTGGCCAAGGAGCTCGAGGTTCCGGTCATTGCGATTTCGCAGCTCAACCGTGGCCCGGAAGCCCGCACGGACAAGCGCCCGCAGTTGGCTGACCTGCGTGAGTCGGGCTCGCTGGAGCAGGACGCCGACATGGTGTTCCTGCTGTACCGCCCGGACTCACAGGATCGTGACGACGAGCGCGCCGGCGAAGCCGACATCATCGTGGCTAAGCACCGTGGCGGCCCGATTGACACCATCCCGGTGGCGCACCAGCTGCACTACTCGCGCTTCGTCAACATGGCCCACGGCTAGTTAGTTGTGTGGGTACTCCCCAACGATGTTGATGCGCGGGTGCCACGTTGTGGTCATCTCGAGCTCGTAGGTCATGTACGGGTCGTTGTCCGGGCCGTAGCAGCTCATCGTCTGCCCCGAAGATCCGACAGCGCAGCGCAGGTCATACGCACCGCCGGTGATGGGGCTGGGTACACCGGAGATATTCGTGAACGGCACCGACGTTACGTTTGGTTTGTTACTCCAGGCCCACGTGGCGTTAATCGCATGTGGGTAGGCCGCTGCCGCGAGGTCGCAGGAGGTGGTGTCGCCGACTGAGATCTTCGCGCCGTCGGGTGTCATGCCGCACTTGCCGCCGACCTGACCTTTGTACGCCGGGTCGAGTTCGAACGCTCCGGCTAGCGGGGCAGCGGGCTGCTCTGGTGCTGGTGCAGCCTCGGGTTCGGATTCCGGCTCGGTTTCGGGATTCGCCTCCGGCGCCGATTCAGGTGCCGGTGCGTCGACGACTTCGGTCGAGGTGACCACGATGGTCTCCGGCTCGCCGGTCCCACCCGCGCAACCGGCGAGCAACAAGGCGGTCAGCAGAGACAAGGGGGCGAGTACGCGACGCATGGCAATCCTTAACACGGGAACGGGGGATGAGTGGGATGGTACGTGGTGTCGTCGCTAGGCAAGCGCAACTCCCTTTTGCTCCGGCAACGTAAACGCAGCGACGCACGCCAGCAGGAACGCTGCGGCAAACACGCCGAACACTGCGGTCGAGCCGCCGAACGCCAGCACCGGCGGGACCACGAGCGGGGCGAGGATCGAACCGATGCGGCCGAACGCGGCACCCGCGCCGGTGCCGGTCGCGCGGATCGCGGTGGGGTAGAGCTCCGGGCCGATCGCGTACAACGCGCCCCATGCGCCGAGATTGAAGAACGACAGCAGGCAGCCCGCGAGGATGATCTGCCACTCGGCACTCGCCATGCCGAAGCCGAACGCGGAGACCGCAGACCCTGCGAGGAACACGGACAGGGTCGTCCTGCGCCCCCAGACCTCGATGAGCCAGGCGGCAACCGCGTAGCCCGGCAACTGCGCAAGCGTGATAATCAGCGTGAACGTGAATGACCGCACGAGCGAGAAACCCTGCTCCACCAGCAGGGATGGGATCCAGATGAAGGCGCCGTAGTAGGACAGCGACACGCAGAACCAGACGGTCCAGAAGGCGGCGGTGCGTCGTCGCAAAGCAGCGCCCCAGATGCCACCTTGGATCGGCTCCTCCTGTGCAGGGACAGTGGTGTCGTAGTTGGCGGGGTCGGCCTCCGCCTCGAAGGAACGCACGATCTCCTCAGCCTCGTCGTGGCGGCCCTTGGATTCCAGGAAGCGCACCGATTCCGGCAGGCCCAGGCGCACCACGATCGCGTACAGGGCGGGTAGCGCGCCGATGGCGAAGCCCCAGCGCCAACCGGTCTCGCCATTAGCGACGACAAACGTGCCGATCACCGCCGCCAGAATCCAACCCACCGCCCAAAACGCTTCGAGCAGCACCACCATGCGCCCGCGCACCTTACGTGGAGAAAACTCGCTGACCAGTGTGGACGCAACGGGAAGTTCCGCGCCGAGGCCCAAGCCCACCAGGAAGCGGAACACGATCAGCGACGCGACCGACCACGCCAGCGCCGATGCGCCCGTGGCCAACCCGTAGAGCAGCAGCGTCGCGGCGAACACCTGGCGGCGTCCGATCTTGTCGGCGAGCAACCCGCCGAGCGACGCGCCGATCGCCATACCGATAAACCCAACCGACGCGATCCAACTCGTCGTGGTCTTGTCTAGATCCCAGTGGATGGCGAGTGCTGCGATGATGAACGACACCAAGCCGATGTCCATCGCGTCCAGCGCCCAGCCAATGCCGGAGCCGACAAGCAGGCGTTTGTGTTTCGGGGTGACAGGAAGGCGGTCGAGGCGCTCAGTGCGCGTGAGCTGTTGATCAGTGTTCATGCAGGGGGAGTTTAGGCCGTGGCCTGCGAAAACTCGGAACTTAATATTCAGCTGAGTGTGCTTGAGCTTCCCAGCCGTCGAGTAGCGTGTCGATCATTTTGTGCGTCATGCTATCCCAGCGGATGACGTCAGGCGCTGGGGCAGGCAGCGGTCGGCTCACAATGCCAAGCGAGAAGTGCAACTCCAACGGATCCAGGTCTGCGGGACAGAGCTTGGCTCGCTTCGCGGGAGCGAGGAGCCCGTCGTAGATCTCCCGCACTTCCGCAGCACGCTTTTCGGCGGATCCCTGAGCGATAGCCGCAAGCCCTAGGTTGCCGATTGCATGGATGGTGTCGCGCCAAGCCTTTCGCGTATCTACCGTGAATTCGACGGAGTGATCGTCGAGGATCTGAACAATGTCGTTCAAGGTTTGTTCGCTCACGGCGTCGTACAGGTCCGTGCGCTCCGGGAAGTGGCGCGTCACCGTTGCGACTCCGACTTTGGCAGCTCCGGCGATAGTGCGCATGGACACGTGTGGCCCTTCGTCCACAAGCAACTGTCTAGCTGCGGTGACGATGGCGTATCGGTTGTCGGCGGCGTCCTGTCTCACGTCTGAAAAGACATCAAGTCGAACGTAATGTTTCACTTAATAAGTCGAACACCTTGTTGCATGTACTTTATTTCAGCAGGTAGTCGCACTTCACTATTCCGACTTGAACGCCCGGAGGCGCAGCGAGTTGGACACCACAAATACCGACGAGAAGGCCATCGCAATACCGGCAAGCATCGGGTCGAGTAGCCCCAGCGCAGCCACCGGGATGAGCAACACGTTGTAGGCGAACGCCCAGAACAGGTTGCCCTTGATGGTCTTCAACGTTTTGCGCGACAGGCGGATGGCGTCCACGGCGGAACGTAGCGACGAATGCATCAACGTAATGTCCGACGCCTCAATGGCCACGTCGGTGCCAGCTCCCATCGCCATACCAAGGTCTGCCTGGGCGAGGGCGGCGGCGTCGTTGACACCGTCGCCGATCATGGCCACCCGGTGGCCCGACTCCTGCAGCCGCTTGACCACGTTGACCTTGTCCTCCGGTAGCACGCCGGAGGTGACGTTGGCGGGGTCGATCCCAACCTCAGCCGCTACAGCCTCCGCCGCGCCCTGGTTGTCGCCGGTGAGCAGGTGCGGGGTCATCCCCAGGTCTCGCAGGCGTGCGACGGCATCGCGCGAGTCCTCCTTTACGGTGTCTCGCACAGCAATCACACCGGCCACAACCCCGTCGACCTCCACGGCAACGGCGGTCGCGCCACGCTGCTCGGCCTCAGTGAACGCATCCGCCAGGGCACCAAGGTCCCCGGTGGGGCGGCCGACGCGGATAAGGCGGTCGTCGATACGCGCGGAAGCCCCCTGACCTGGCAAATTCTCAAATCCGGTCGCCTCAGGCACCTCATCGGCAGCCTCCACAATCGCCTGTGCGATCGGGTGCTCGGAGCTGGCCTCCACACCAGCAGCCAGGCGAAGCACCTCATCGGCCTCGTAGCCAGGACCAGGCAATACATCAGCCACGCCCATCTGACCAGTGGTCACCGTGCCGGTCTTATCCATCACCACCGTGTCCACCTGGCGGGTGGATTCCAACACCTCCGGGCCCTTAATCAACAGCCCCATCTGGGCGCCACGGCCGGTGCCCACCAAGATCGCCGTCGGCGTGGCCAGGCCCAGCGCGCACGGGCACGCGATGATCAGCACCGCCACCGCAGCCGTGAACGCGTCTTCCACCGCATGGCCGACCAACAAGTGACCCACCAGCGTGATCAGGGAAACCACAACAACCGTCGGCACGAACACCTGCGAGATCCGGTCCACGAGGCGCTCCACCGGCGCCTTGCCAGCCTGCGCGTCCTTGACCAGCTGCCCCATCTGCGCCAGCGTCGTCTCCGACCCAACACGGGTGGCCTCCACCACCAGACGCCCCGACGTGTTCAGGGTCGCGCCGGTGACCATCGAGCCCTCGCTGACCTCCACCGGGACGGACTCGCCGGTCAGCATGGATTCGTCGATAGCCGAATGCCCCGAAATCACACGCCCATCCGTAGCCACCTTCTCACCAGGGCGAACCACAAAACGATCCCCCACAACCACCTGCGAGATCGGCACCCGGACCTCTTTATCCCCGCGGATCACCGCCGCATCCTTTGCCCCCATGCTCAGCAGTTCGCGCAGCGCCTCCGAGGACTGCCCCTTCGCGCGCGTCTCAAACCACCTGCCAAGCAGCAGGAACGTGATCACGACACACGCGGTCTCCAGGTAAATCGGTTCGCCTGGGCCACCAACAAACAGCGCCCAAATCGACCACAGGTACGCCGCCGACGTACCAAGCGTGATCAGCGTGTCCATCGTCATCGCGCCGTGCTTCAGATTCACCCACGTCGCACGGTGGAACACACTGCCCGCGGAGAAAAACACCAGCGTCGTCGCAGCCAGCGCCGCAAACTCCCAATTCGGGAACTGCAGCCCGTGGATCATGCTCACCAGCATCACCGGCAGCGACACCAGCGCCGACCAAATCGTCGTGCGCTTTAAATACTCGGCCTCTTCATCGCGCGCCTCATCGAGAGCATTGCTTGTCGACGACGCCCCGTCCCCACCGGCTTCCCCACCCGTTTCGTCACTTAACTCGAAGGCGTCGTACCCGGCGGCGCGGACTTCGTCGATAAGCAACTGCGTCGACGTCGACGACGGATCAAACGAAACAGTCGCAGTCTCGGTGGAGTAATTTACCGACGCATCAACGCCATCAAGCTTGTTCAACTTGCGCTGAATACGCGAAGAGCACGACGAACAGGTCATCCCCGTTACGCCGAGCTCAATATGTTGCAACGCCACAGGAGATTGAGTCATAGCCCTACCATATACCCGCGGCGCAAACCCCCGACTAGGCCAGCTTGTAGCCCGCTTCCTCAACTGCAGCAGCAATATCCGCGTCGGAGTAGCCCTCGCCCTCCACAACAACATTGCCGGACTTGTGATCAGCCTTTACGCCGGTGACGCCAGCGATCTCGCCGACCTCCTCCTGCACGCTCAATTCACAATGTCCGCAGGTCATGCCATCAACCTGGAACGTACGCTCAGCCATCGCAGCCTCCTCATGCAGTTTCAAACGGTTACAAATGTAAATCGTAGCCCGCGTTCACCGCCGCCAACCGGACATCCTCATCCGTGAACAAGAACCCGACAACCGTCAGGACCCCGTCCGCCATATTGATGTCCACCTCATGCGCGCCCTCCACCATCGAAAGTTCATCTGCAAGTGAAGCAACAGCAACTTCATCATCAGGACCAGAAATCTTGTAGGTCTTGGTCATGACTGGTGAGCGCCTCCTTAAAGCGGCCCAACACGGGTTGGAATACGACAAAACTCTTCGCGTTGTATGTGACACAACCCCAAAAGGATAACCCAACGCAACAAGGAGCGAAACGTTGAGCACCATTGATGTAACCGAGGACACGTTTGAGCAAACCGTCACTCAGGACGGCATCGTCTTTGTCGACGCATGGGCCTCCTGGTGCGGCCCCTGTCGCCAGTTCGCCCCAACCTACGAAAAGGCATCCGAGACCCACACCGACGTGACGTTTGCCAAACTCGACACCGAGGCGAACCAGCAGCTCGCAGCCGCACTTGAAATTCAGGCAATTCCTACCCTGATGGCATTCCGCGACGGAATCATGATTTGGCAGCAAGCGGGCGCCCTTCCGCCGGCCGCCTTCGAAGACGTGATTAGCCAGGTCAAGGCCCTCGATATGGACGAGGTTCGCCGTCAGATCGCAGCCCAAAACACCGAGGAAAACTAGACCTCACCACCCAAGCGCCCGCCTGCCGGGCGCTTTTTTCATGCGTACACTTGCCTAACGACGCACCCAAACCAAAAACACCGAAAGGACCCAACCATGGCGAACCCGTTTACCAAAGGCTGGAAGTACCTTATGCAGTCTTTCGACACCAAGATCGACGAGAATGCCGACCCGAAGGTGCAAATCCAACAGGCCATCGCAGCCGCGAAGAAGCAGCACCAAGACATCACCCAGCAGGCCGCGAACATCATCGGCAACCGCAACCAGCTGCAGATGAAACTCGACCGCCTGATTAAGTCCCAGGACGACCTGCAGGCCAAGGCCCGTACCGCCCTCCAAGCAGCCGACAAGGCCACCGCCGCCGGCGACACCGAAAAGGCCCAACAGTTCAACTCCACCGCCGAGGTCATCGCCACCCAACTGGTGTCCGTCGAGCAGGAACTTGAGCAAACCAAGCAGTCCTACGCCTCCGCCGACCACGCCGCCAAGGAAGCACAGCAAAAGCAGAAGCAGTCCGAGGCCCGCCTGCAGGAGCAACTGGCCCAGGTTTCCCAACTCGAGTCCCAGCTCAACCAGGCCAAGATGCAGGAGCACACGGCCCGCACCATGAACACGATGAAGCAGTTCAATACTGACGACGTGCCCACCCTCGACGGCGTACGCGACAAAATCGAACGGCGCTACGCCAACGCACTTGGCCAGCAGGAGTTGATGAAGGACTCCATGAACGATCGCATCGCCGAAATCGAGTCCGGCTCTTCCGATGCGGCCGCCTCCAACCGTCTCGCCGAGATCCGTGCCTCCATGGGCGGCGAGCTCGAGGCCGGTTCGGGTGCTTCTGCTTCCGCAGCCGACCGCCAGCTCGAAGCCGGCTCCGAGGGGGATGCTGCCGAGACTGCCGACACTGCCGACACTGCCGA
>QWCJ01000102.1_pt1 | contig 34380 bp, 43 predicted proteins | sample 1972501 | NCBI WGS metagenome assembly QWCJ01 (sample SAMN09866711, study PRJNA288562) | Human vaginal metagenome isolate term2_vaginal, whole genome shotgun... | isolation source: vagina | host: Homo sapiens | place: USA: California
TACAGGGTAAATTGGCGGAGAGGAAGGGTTCTGAAAAGGCGTGTTACTTGGTGTCATTTAATGTTAAATTGCCTTATTTTATCGCCTTTTTACTTTTTAATATCTTAAATTATTTTTGCCTTTTGAATATTTTAGTACGCTTTTAGTACGCTTTTAGTACGCTTATTCGGATTCTATAATGTCGATTATCTTATGCTCGTCTGTAGGATAGAGGTGTCCGTATGTGTCCATTGTCATGGAAGTTTTAGCATGACCTAAGCGCTTACTTATTAGTTCTATGTTTGCACCTTTAGAAATTAAGTAACTGGCATGTGAGTGTCTTAGATCATGAACTCTAATTCTTTTAACACCAGTCTTTTCACAAGCTGATCTTATTTCTTTTTCAAGGTTGTTTTTCTCCCACTCGAAAATCTGCTCTCCGTAAGAATATTGTTTCCATTCTTCTAGTATCTCAGTTACCTGTTTTGGTAATAAGATTTTTCTAATACTCGAAGTTGTTTTTGTTGGAGTTATATAAGATTTTCCGTTAATGCGTTGAAGTTGCTTATTTATTGAAAGCAAATCTTTGTCTAAGTCATTCCAAGTTAAGCCGAACAGTTCGCCTTTTCTTATTCCTGTGTAGAATAGAACTGTTAGCATTGATTTATACTTTAGATCATCAACTGCTGAAATAACTTGTTTAAACTCGTCTAACGTCCAGAATTCCATTTCTTTGTGTGGTTCTCTAGCTTTTGGAGCAGTTAAGGCTCTGACTGGGTTGGGATTTAATCCATAGATTCGCTCAGCATAATTAAATACTGCTCGCATCTGGGTGTAAATATTCTTAGCTCTAACTTTACCTATATCATAAGTAGATATTAGAGAATCCGTCCAGTCTTGAAGTTCTGCAGTTTTAAGCTTATTTATAGGTTTTTTAAAGGAATTAAAAATGTATGTATCGAAAATATATTTGTAATTCATATACGTTGTGATACTAACTGATTTCTTTTTAGAATCTAGATATAGCCTTGCAAACTCATAGAATGGTAAGGATAAGTTTTGATTAATGTTTGATTTCTCATTATTGGTTAAAAAATTACGCTCATATTCTTCAGCTTCACGTTTAAATTCAAAGCCTTCTTTTTTCTTCTGTTTCCTTTTGTTTTTCTTGGAATCCTCATAATAGAATTTTGCCATCCATTTTGTTTTACCGGATTTAGTCTTATATTTAAAAGCTGGCATAATCAAAATTCTGCTATAATATCTTATAGCACGCTCCTTTCGTTATATGTGTGTGCTTGACTAGCTCTGGCGGGAGCTAGTCTTTTTTTGTTGTTTAATTATCAGTAAATATTTCTGATATATTATTTATTTTGTATGTGTATTTTTCAAAAGACCATGTTGTTTTTACTTGAATTACTATTTCACTAGTTAAGTTGTTTATTCCAAAAGATTTTGATAAACCAACAGCTTCTTCATTAGGTTTTATCTTTTTAGACCCTTTGAGCACATTAGTATAAGAATCTTGACTGAACAAACCCATATCAATTCTTTTTTCATTATGGAATACAGTTATTGTAGTAGCTATTAATGGAGATAATTCTTCTTTAGATGTATTTTTAAAATTGTAAATAACATCTAAATAATAAGGAAATTCATCATTACTATCTTTATCATAGTTATGATAAGCCTCGATTCCAATTATAGTAACCTCACAATCATTAAATATCATAGGTTCTCCAATCGTTATTGGTTTGCCTTTTTCTTCTTTTTCACTAGATGATTGCCCAGCGGCTGCATAGTTGTTATCAATAGGAGTTTTTCTATCTTTTCGAGTCATTAAAATCGCAAGTAAAAGCATTACTAGAATAATTACGCCAACTATTGCGATTTTCACATAATCAATCGGTTTAAGCTTTTCACGAGGCTCTTCAAAGTCAGTATAATTATTGCTTGAATAACTATTATTCAAATAGTCCTCATGAAAATTATCATCGCTGCTATAGTCAGGGACTACTGAGAAGCTTGTTTCGTTATAGAGTTTATTTTTTGCTGCCTTTTTAGGGTCTTTTGCCCATCCTGCGCCTTTTTTGCCATAAGTAGGATCTATGGCACTTTTAGTTTTACGTTTAATGTTCCCTGTAGTCTTTGCTTTAATAGACTTTTTTATATTTGGTTTTCTAGGACCTAGTTTCATTTTGTTACCTCCTTATTGGTTAACTATCTTATATATACCTACCATTTCTCCAAGCACTAATACATTTTCAGTCTTGCAGTCTTGTTCTGTATATATCAATGGTTGATAGGCTTTATTTTCAGCATGTAATATTAAGTTAGTATCTGTTTTAAAAATACGCTTAAGTGTTGCTTCTTCTCCAATTAAAACAACTGCAATTTTGCCATTGTCAACAACTGGAGTTTTACGTACGAATACCAAATCGCCATCGTTAATATTAGCTTCAATCATTGAATCTCCTTTAGCGTACAGGCAGAAGTCAGCTTTGATGATATCGTTAGTAACAAAGTAGTCCTCGATGTTTTCCTCTGCGAATGTAGGAGTACCACAAGCGACTGAGCCAAGTATTGGGATTCTTCTAGCTTTGTTAATTGGGATGATATTTGAGGGTAGGGAGTTTGTAAAGTTAACAACTGCAGTTCTATTTAAAGCGTTAATTGTTTCATCAACTGAGTAAGAATCATTAATTAAGAATGTTAATTCGATATTTAATTTTTCCGCAAACTCACTAACTGTATCCAATCTAGGCGAAGATTGTTGGTTTTCGTATTTGCTTATAACCTGTTTAGTAACATCAAGCTTTTTAGCTAACTCATCTTGCGTAAAGCCTAAATGAAATCTGATAGCTTTAATTTTCTCTCCAAATGTAGCCATAAATGACTCCTCCTAGTCAACTGTAATGTTACATCTATGTTACATTATCATATCTTAGTTGACAAGTGATTTTCAATGATTTAGTATTAAGTCGTCAACTAAGATATGACTTACGAAAGGAGGCAATATGACAGAACTACAAAAAATAATCATATTAAAGTTTGGCTCTCAATCAAACCTAGCAGACCATTTAGGTTGGAGTAGACAACGTGTAAGCAGGATAGCTAAAGGCTCAGTGATACCTACGCTAGAGTCAGCAAATAAATTAGCAGATGCCTTAGGTTTAACAATTGATGACTTAACAGAAAAAATTTTAAACTCTAAGTCAACTAATGTATGACTTTAACGAAACACAGATGAAAGGAGCAAACCAATATGAAAGAGCTAGATTCGCTTATAGGCAAAGATGAAGTGAAAGAGATCCTAAAGGTTGGAGATAGTAAAGCGTATCAAATCATCAGAGAACTAAACGCTGAGCTAGAAAAGCAGAATTTTAGAACGATTAGAGCATACGTTCCGAAGAAATATCTACTAGAGAGATATGGATTGCAGAAAGGAGAGGCGGAAGCATGTTAGTAGCAGCAGTTATATGGATAACAGTGCCAATTACATTGTTAGCAGTGTTATGGGGAATTTACTCAAATAATCAAATGGAGGTGATGCAAGAAGAGCTTTGGAAGTTGGAATACGATAATCAAAAGCTAAAGAAGCAAATTAATAAAAAGAAAGCAGGTGATGAGGTTATACGAAAACAAATAGATAAAGAGATAGAAGAAAGGATGACTGCATAAATGAGAAGAGAAGTTTATTGCTTTATTCCTGAAGACCCTATTTGGGAGGAAATAACAAATCTCTCTGAGGTTTGCGACCAGATCAGAGAGATTCAAGAAATAATAAATTCTTTAGTTCCTATGATAACAAAAACTACTGAGAATTTAAAGAAGTTAATTATTGATTCAGAAATAAGAGAGGTGTACATAAGTGAAGATTAATAGTTTACAAATTGAGAACGTAAAAAGAGTCAAGGCAGTAAAGATAGAGCCGACTAAAGACGGACTAACAATTATCGGTGGGAATAATAACCAAGGTAAAACCTCAGTTTTAGACTCTATAGCTTGGGCACTAGGCGGAAACAAATTCAAACCTACAAGTGCTCAAAGAGAAGATAGCATTTTACCACCAAACATTAAGCTCGAGATGGATAACGGCTTAATTGTTGAGAGAAAAGGCAAGAATAGCGACCTTAAAGTTATAGATCCATCAGGGCAAAAAGCAGGTCAAGCATTGCTCGATTCATTCATAGAAGAATTGGCGCTAAATTTACCAAAGTTCATGGAAAGCTCAAACAAAGAAAAGGCAGATACGCTATTGCAAATAATAGGAGTAGGAGATCAGCTTTTTGAGTTAGAAAAGCAAGAGCAAGACACCTACAACCAAAGGCATGCAATAGGTCAGATAGCAGACCAAAAAGAGAAGTTCGCAAAAGAACAGCCTTATTATCCTGATGCGCCAAAAGAACTAGTTAGCGCCACAGACTTAATCAAGCAACAACAAATGATCTTAGCTAAGAATGGAGAAAACCAAAAGAAAAGGCTAGAAGCTAAGTCAATAGAGGAAAAGCTAAACAAAACAAGAGAGCTTTTACAGGAAAACTCAAGAAAAATGGAAGAGCTCGAAAATCAAAGAAGACTACTAATAGAAGATGAAAATCAGCTTATAAGTGATTTAGAAACTTCTAGGAAAACGGTAGCAGAGCTACAAGACGAGTCTACTGCAGAAATTGAAAACTCAATCAATAACATTGAAGAAATTAATATCAAAGTAAGAGCTAATTTTGACAAAGAAAGAGCCGAGATGGAAGCAGAAGACTATAGAGAGCAATATAAGAATTTAACATCTTTAATTTCAGAAATAAGACAAAACAAATACGATTTATTGAACTCTGCAAAATTGCCACTAGAAGGCTTGTTCGTAGAAGAAGGCGAACTTACATATAAAGGTCATAAATGGGACTCAATGAGTGGAAGCGAGCAGTTAAAAGTTGCTACAGCAATAGTCAGAGCTATTAAACCTGATTGCCAGTTTGTATTGATGGATAAGTTAGAGCAAATGGACTTAGAGTCATTACAAGAATTTGGAGAATGGGCAAAAGAAGAGGGCTTGCAAATAATAGCAACAAGGGTCTCAACTGGAGACGAGGTCAGTTTAATTATCGAAGATGGTTATGTAAAAGGGGAAGAAATTCCGATTACTGAAGAAATAAACAAAAAATGGGAGGCAGGTAAATTTTAATGAAGATTTTTGAAGGTGTAATAAAAAGAGCACAAAAGGTAGTTATATACGGTCCAGAAGGAATAGGAAAATCAACTTTAGCAAGTAAGTTTCCAGATCCTATATTCATAGACACAGAAGGTTCAACAGCTCAACTAGATGTTAAGAGATTTGAAAAGCCTAGTTCCTGGACAATGTTATTGCAACAAGTCAAATATGCAGCACAAAATCCAGACATAGCAAAGACTTTAGTTGTAGACACAGCAGACTGGGCAGAGAAATTATTAAAAGACCATGTTTGTGCAGTCAACAATTGGAGCTCAATTGAGAGTCCAGGATATGGAAAAGGCTACACAGTTCTAGCTGAAGAATGGGCAAGATTTTTTGAAGCTTTAAATGAAGTTGTTAAAGCAGGGTTGAACGTTGTAATAACAGCTCACGCTCAAATGCGTAAGTTTGAACAACCAGACGAAATGGGATCATACGACAGATGGGAATTGAAGCTAGAAAAGAAAACTGCACCTATCACAAAAGAATGGGCAGACATGGTTTTATTCTGCAACTTTAAGACAGATATTGTCATTGATTCAAAGACTAAGAAAGCAAAGGCAACTGGTGGACATAGGGTCATGTATACATCGCACCACCCTGCATGGGACGCAAAAAACAGACACGGTCTTAATGAAGAATTGCCTATGGAATATGAACCATTAAAAGAGATATTTGAGGAAGATTTAAAAGTAAGCGTACCAGTAAGAGAGCGAAAAGATGTTCCTAAAGAAGAAATAGAGCAATTTGAAAATGCTATAGAAAAAGCGAAAGAGACTAAGACCGAAGACAAAAAGCAATACGAAGGCATACCAACTAATCTAGCTGAATTAATGTTTGTTAATGATGTAAAAGAAGATGAGATTAGAGAAGCAGTTCATAAGAACGGTTATTTCCCACTAGATACTAAGATCGCTGATTATCCAGAAGATTTTATCAACGGTGTATTAGTCGGAGCATGGGATCAGGTCTTTAATTTAATTAAAGAAATTAGAAAAGAAAAATATCCATTTGATATTAAGTAAAGGAAGGGAGTTTAGAAAATGGAATTTACAAATCAAAGTATAGATAGAGAGTTAGCTTTTGATGATGAGATTACAGCAGATGTTCAGGAGTTCATCACATTAAAGCCAGGAGAATATGAATTTACAGTAAAAGAAATCGAAAAGGGTAGATATGAAGGCTCGTCTAAAGCTGATGGATTGCCACCATGTAACATGGTTAAGGTTTACTTAACCGTTATCACTCCAGAGGGTAAAGCTACTGTAATTGACAATATATATTTACATTCAAGAGTTGAATGGAGAATTTCAGCATTCTTCGCTTCAATTGGACTAAAGAAAAAAGGCGAACCTTTGAAAATGAACTGGAATGCAGTAACTGGAAAACAAGGCAAAGCAAAGTTTGTAGTTAATGAATATAAAGGCAAGACTTATAACAATGTAGATAACTACATTTTGCCAGACAACTATGAAGTATACGACATGGACAATAAGCAACAGACCTGGACTGCAGGAAGCTTTTAGGAGTTGACATGAAACTTAGACCTTATCAAGAAGAAGCAAGGTCTAGCATTCATGAGGAGTTTGCTAAGGGAGTGAAAAAGACTCTCTTAGTACTCCCTACTGGATGTGGTAAGACGATTGTTTTTTCCAAAGTAATTGAAGATAGAGTTAAAAAAGGCGATAGATGTTTGGTATTAGCTCATAGAGGGGAGCTTTTAGAACAAGCAGCAGATAAGCTTGAAAAATCAACAGGATTAAAGTGCGCAGTTGAAAAAGCCGAAGATACTGCAGTAAATTCATGGTTTCGAATAACAGTCGGCTCAGTTCAAACAATGATGAACGATAAGAGACTAGAAGCTTATGCTAAAGATTATTACGATTTTATAATCGTTGATGAAGCGCATCACGTTCTATCTGATAGTTATCAAAAAGTATTAGATTATTTTGAAGATGCTGACGTATTAGGAGTAACAGCAACTCCAGACCGTGGAGATAGACAGAATTTAGGTAAATACTTTGACTCAATAGCATACGAATACACTTTACCAAAAGCTATAAAACAAGGCTTTTTAAGTCCTATCAAAGCATTAACAATACCACTAGACATTGACTTAACAACAGTAAAGCAACAGGCAGGAGACTTTGCCGTCAATGGTTTAGGTACTGCACTAGATCCTTACTTAGAGAATATAGCAGAAGAAATGGTTAAATACGCAAGCGATAGAAAGACAGTTGTGTTTTTACCATTAATAGAGACTAGCAAGAAATTTACAAAAATACTTAATTCTAAAGGTCTAAACGCAGTAGAGGTTAACGGTCAAAGTAAGGATAGGGATCAGATTTTAGAAGATTTTGACAATGATAAATATCAGGTGCTTTGTAACTCCATGCTACTTACAGAAGGTTGGGACTGTCCAAGCGTTAACTGCATTGTAGTACTTAGACCAACAAAAGTAAGAAGTCTTTACAGTCAAATGGTTGGTAGAGGGACTAGGCTATTCAAAGGTAAAGAAGATTTATTGCTTTTAGATTTTCTATGGCACACAGAAAAGCACGAATTAGTCAGACCTGCACATTTAATTACAGATTCTCAAGATGTAGCAAACAGAATGGTCCAGATGAGCATGGAGCAAGACGGATATGCAATAGACTTAGAAGAAGCAGAACAACAAGCTACAGAAGATGTTGTAGCTGAAAGAGAAAGAGCTTTAGCAGAGCAATTAGCAGAGCAAAGACGAAAGAAAAAACGTTTAGTAGATCCGTTGCAGTTTGAGATGTCTATTAATGCAGAAGATTTAATCAACTATGTTCCTAGTTTTGGTTGGGAAATGCAGCCTATTACAGAAAAGCAAAAAGAAGCATTAGAGAAACAAGGTGTTGATCCTGAGGAAGTAGGAAACGCAGGAAAAGCCTCTTTAATCTTAAACAGACTACAAACAAGACGTGCTAATGGCTTAGCAACACCAAAACAAATTAGGTTCTTAGAACAAAAAGGGTTCGTGCATGTAGGGACTTGGGAGAAAGAAGAAGCTTCTAATATGATTTCGAGAATTAGCGCTAATAGATGGAAAATACCTCATGGAGTTGATCCTGAATCATATCAACCTAAAAGCAGAGCGCCTTGGTACAACAAATACAACACGGAGTCAACAGAGGTCAGAAAAGTGCCCTGGAAAAATGATAATGGCTACCATTTAGGAGTTTTCAATGTTCTAACTGGCAAAAATGTAACAGAAGAAGTAACAGGCAAACCAGGTATGTGGTTACCAAAGCATAATCCAGAAATAAGAGAAAGGGTCTAAAACTATGGAGAATAATATTTTAGAAGCTTTAAATTATATAGACCCTGCAAGGCTTGACTATCAAGGCTGGGTAAATATAGGAATGGCGCTAAAGCATGAAGGCTACACAGCTAATATTTGGGATCAATGGTCTAAGAATGATCCTAGATACAAGTCTGGAGAATGCTACAGGAAATGGAGCAGTTTCAAAGAAGAAACTAATAGCATTGTCACAGGTGGAACTATTGTTCAACTAGCGAAAGAGCAAGGATATAGATTTTATAACAATAAAGAAGATAGAGAGCTTGATTTTGACGATTACATTACAGAAGATTTTAAAATTATAGATAAGGATTGGCTAGAGGGGAAAGAAATAGAAGAACCTAGTTCTTGGGATCCTGCAAAAGAGATCAAAACTTACCTATCTTCACTCTTTGAATCAAACGAATATGTTGGTTATGTCACAAGCACTTATGAGACCGAAGACGGTAAGCATTTGCCTAAAAAAGGGTCTTACGATAGGACTGCAGGAGAATTATTAGAATTAATTGATAAAAATCCTGATGATCTATCTAACGTATTTGGAACGATAGACAAACAAGCAGGTGCTTGGATTAGATTTAACCCACTTGACGGTCAAGGCGTTAAAAACGCAAACGTAACAGATTTTAGATATGCGTTAGTAGAATCTGACTCTATGGAGATAGAAAAGCAAAACGCTATTTTAAGAGAACTAGAATTGCCTATAGCTATATTGGTTTATTCAGGTGGAAAAAGCATTCATGCTATCGTTAAGGTAGATGCAGCAAATTATGATGAATATAGAAAAAGAGTTGATTATCTTTACAATGTTTGCGAGAAAAACGGTTTAGAAATAGATAAACAAAACCGAAATCCATCAAGACTATCAAGAATGCCTGGAGTTTTAAGAAACGGTAAAAAGCAGCATATCATTGATTTAAACATTGGTAAAAGCTCATGGACGGAATGGGAAGAGTGGATAGAAGGTATTAATGATGACCTGCCAGATCCTGAACCATTAACAGATGTCTGGGAAGAAATGCCGCCTTTAGCTCCACCATTGATAGAGAACGTATTAAGACAAGGTCACAAAATGCTGTTAGCTGGTCCTAGTAAAGCAGGAAAATCGTTTGCGTTAATAGAACTTTGTATTGCGATAGCAGAAGGAACTCAATGGCTTGGTAGAGACTGTACGCAAGGCAGGGTGTTATACGTCAACCTAGAGCTAGACAGACCAAGTGCGTTACATAGATTTAAAGATGTATATAAAGCCTTAGATTTAAAGCCTACTAACATTAATAATATTGATATTTGGAACTTAAGAGGTAAGTCTGTACCGCTTGATAAGCTAGCTCCTAAACTAATTAGAAGAGCGCAAAAACGAGACTACATAGCAGTTGTTATTGATCCTATATACAAGGTAATAACTGGAGATGAGAACTCTGCAAGTGAGATGGCGCACTTTACCAATCAATTTGACAAGATAGCGACAGATTTAGGCTGTGCAGTCATATATTGCCACCACCACTCAAAAGGCTTACAAGGTAATAAGCGCTCAATGGATAGAGCTAGTGGTTCAGGAGTCTTTGCGAGAGATCCAGATGCATTATTAGACCTTACAGAGCTGGATTTAAATGAAGATGACATCGAGCGTGAAAAGCAAGTCGTTAGAGCTCAAGGCATTTATGAATGGATAAGAATCAATAAACCAAGTTACTTTAAACATAATGTAGAGCCTGAAGAAGAATTAGACATTATTCAAATGAGATATCATCAGGCAAAGCTAGAATTAATAGCGCCTGAAAAGGTGGACCTAGAGAAGTTTATCGAATTTAAACAAAGAAATATCTATCACAAAACAGCATGGAGGATAGAAGGAACACTTCGAGAATATCCAAGCTTTGATCCTATTGATATTTGGTTCGAATATCCAATTCACACCATAGACAATGCAAAAGTTCTAAAAGACGTACAGCCTGAGATGGAAAAAGCACCTTGGCAACGTGGCATAGATTCCAGGAAATCTAAAGAAGAAAAACAAGAGGAACGTCTCAATAAGTTAGAGATCGCATACTCCAATTTAGAGGTTTCAGGTCTAAAAGAAATCACAATGCAAGATTTAGCAGACGAATTAGGTATCAAAAAAAGAACAGTTGCGAACTATATCGATGAACATTCGGACTTTGAAAAAGTAAAACAAGATGGCTTTGGTTTACCAGATTTAATTAAAAGAAAGGAAAAATAGTGCCGTGTGCAGTAAGAAAAAAACACCTAAAATTCTCACTGCATACTGTGAGAAAAAAACTGTGAGAATGCATTCTCGCAGTATGCGAGAAAAAAACTGTTTTTAAGTTTTCCTGCATGTGCGAGAAAAAAACATATATATATATATATATTTGATTCTCGCATACGAGACTCAGTCAGGTGGTCAGGTGTTGTCGGTGACAAAGTTTCACCGACTAACACCAGACTCACATCCAACTGACAATAGAAAATTTTTCTTACATGTATAAACTATATAACATGTTATGCATATGAATAATAATAAAACAATAGATTTTTTTATGGCAATGAAACCACCAACAACAACTTTTCAAGCTAAGCAGATTAATTGGAAAAATAAAAGCATATTTGATTCTGCAGAAGCTAAAAATGCAAGAGATAAATTAGAAGCTAATTTAGCAAAACATAAATTAGATGAACCATTAACAGGTGCAATTAGAATGACTGCGATTTGGTGTTATCAAACAGAAGATGAAAATGTTGTTGGAGAACCTAAAGTGAGTAAACCTGATCTAGATAATATGAATAAGCTTTTAGCCGACTCAATGACGAAGCTAAAGTTTTTTAAAGACGATAGTCAGATTACTACTTTAATTTTAGAGAAGTATTGGAGTGATGTTCCAGGTATTTACATAAAGTTGGAACAGATTTAGAGAATAAGATAAGGAGCGCAATATGATTAAGTACAAAGTTACGTTTGAAATAACAAATTGAGTTGGGGATTCAATAGTTGGTGGAGATAGGGACTTGTTCGAGCAGAAATATAATGAATACCTGGAGAAGTACAAAGTATATGTAAGAGAAATGGTATTCGAAGGAATAGAACATCAGCATGAGAACCTGGACAAAATAAAAGTAACAGATTTCAAGATAGAAGAGGTAAAAGAAAATGGATAAAAATAATTACTCATTTACTAGTTATCACATAGGAGAAAACGGTGATATATCGTATAAAACAATTTTATTAGATGAAGATAGGAGAGATAGAAGAATGACTATTGAAGAATTATTAGAAGAGATAAAACAACAGGTTGGAACATTATTAGAAGAGTTGAAAAAGCAAGTTGAAGCATTATCAGATGATGAGAAGAAGATTAGAACTTTGCCAATTGAAGATGGAAAATACTTTTATATAGGCACAGGAAAATTGTCCGCTTACGAGAGTTATTATCCAGATTGGTTTGACAACTTTCAAACAAAAGAAAACTCAAGTATAGGTAATTATTTCAAGTCAAAGGAAGACGCAGAAATGGTAATCAGAGCTATGCAGATTGAACAATCCATAAGAATTAGACGTATTGAGCTAAACGACGGCTGGGAGCCTGATTGGGGCGATGTAAATGAGGTTAAATATTTTATTTTCTATGGAAATAATAAGTACATTAAAAATGATATTTTACCAGAGTACACTTATGGTTTTAACGATTTACCAATTTTTGGTTATTACAAATCAATAAAAATCGCACAACAAATAATAGATGAGTTTGAAGACGATTTACATTGGTATTTCACAGAATATTATCCAAACAAAGACAAGATGTATGTATGGGGAGATTAGAAAAATGTACTTATTAGAAAGGGATCATATTCCAATTACCAAATCACTATCAAATATTGAATATGAAAATTCCCCCGATAAGGATTTTGAACTTATCAAAAGAAATAAAAAAATGGTAATTAATATTATTCCCAAAGGTATGAAAAAAATAAAAATCAAATTAGTTATTAGGAGTAGAAAATGACTAGAGAAGAAAAGATATACAAGATTAAAGAGTTGGATCGTGAAAACAGAGATATATTGAGTGTTATAGGAGACTTTAACAAAAATAATCCGAATAAAATTCTTTTTGAGCTTAGCAGACCGGTCGGAAATTTTAGGAAAAGCATACTGATTAGAGATGAAATATTAATGACAGTTATTGAAATGCTAGAAAACAAAGTTGAGGAAAACAACAAAAGATTAGATGAATTATTAGGAGTAGACAATGATTAAAACATTTTTCCAAATCGGATTTGGCGTTGGTTTAGGAGTTACATGCGGCGTGTTACTTGTACTGTTAGTTATTACAATTCTAGGTGCGATTTTAAAGAAACTACAATAAAGGATATACACATGAATCAAAAAGATTCATTAATTGAAAGATTAGCACTAGCAGTATTATTTCTTTTACTTTTAGTTGTAGTTAGTGCAATTTAATATTTAATTACTAGAAATATCAGGTTAAGAATTGTGCCTGCGATAATAGGCTTTAGTTTAGGAGTTAGGTCTTCTAAATTTAAATAAAAAAAAGCTCGAGACACTGCCCGAGCCACACGTTACATCGATTATTATATCATAAAGGGAGTCTCAAGCTAATGGAATTACTAAAGAATATCAAAATTTTAAGAGCAAAGGTCAAGCGCTGGAAAGACCTAACAGACGAACGATTTACAAAACTAAACAAAACCACCAAAGACACAACCATACCAAAGGTTAGTTCAGTGGGAAACCAGACAGACAAGTCAGAGCTCTGGGACAGTTATCTATACGCAAAGAACAAGTTAGATGAAGCACAAGCAGAATATGATTACACTCTATCCATTGTAATGGCTTGTATCGATTCGATGGACGATCCTTTGCTTGCTGACCTATTGTTTTATAAATACATAGATGAAACGCCGTGTACTTGGCAAGAATTAGCAGACAGGCTATATATAAGTGAGCGGCATATATACAGGACACATGACAAAGCGGTTGAGGAGTTCATCAATAATTATGAGTGTTGAAGAAATTCAGCACTCATTTTTTTATAAAAATAATAAAAAAAGTCTTTACATAGTTTTAAAACTATGATATAATATAAACATAAAGAAATGAAAGGAGGTGAAAGGTTGTGGAAGTTTTGATTGAGATAATAAAGCTCTTAAGAGAATTAATAGTTTTCTGCACAGCTATAATAGTTCTACTTAAGAGCATAAGCGATGATTAAGTTCATCAGAGGGTGGGCCACCACCTACCCTCTATCTCAATAATACCATAGCTTAAATAAATATGACAACAATAGAAATAATTCAATTGTTAAGACTTATTGTAAGTGCTTTGACATTAGTAGTTGTGTTGGCGATATTAATAGTTATTTTACGAAAAGGATAAATAATATGGCAAAAGATAAAAAGCGTGAAGCAGTATATAACCCAGAAGCTGATAAGCGTTGGGTTGAAAAGAATAAAGAACATAGACGTTATTTAACATCGCGTGGACAAGCTAGAAGCTTTATAAGAAATAGAGCTAAGCTTGAAGACTTAGAAGAACTTGAATCATTAATCAAGGAGAAACGCAAGCAGTTATTAGAAAATTCTGAAAAGATGTCATGATTTGGCAGACTTTGTCATGAAATGTCATGAAATGGCAGACTTTTAAAGTGATACTATAAAACTGTCAAAAAGTACACGAGACACCTTTTCATTTATCTGGATAAGGGAGCAGTTTAAGCGGCTGCTCCTTTTCTTTTTGGCTAACTCTAGGAACTAATTCAAAGCGGTAGTCGTCAAGTAAGATTTATGATTTAACTAATTTGTTAAGACTGCCTGTTCCTCCGCAGGTAGATTGTTGAGAGTTTAGGCTAACACGCTATTAGTTCCTAGATTTAATTAGGAGGATTAAGTATGAGTGAGTACAAAAGACGGTACAAGAAAAGGCTATGGAAGAACAAGCGAGAAGCTATCTTAAAAGCTGATAGCTACTTATGCAAAGAATGTATTAGATACGGAAGATCAACTGAAGCAATAGTAGTGCATCACATTTATCCAAGTGATTTATATCCTGAATTATTTAATGTGGACGCTAACTTACTAAGCTTATGTTGGAAGTGCCATGAGCTTATGCATGATAGAACTACAAGAGAGATAACGAACTTAGGCAGGCAATGGCAAAGAAGAAGAGAGCGCAGGATTTTTAAATAAGCCCCCCCTTAATTAGTAATTATATCGGCTATATGGGAGAACGGGGTGAGGGGAGGGATTTCCCTCTCTGATGTAAATTAAATTAATGGAGGTAAGTTCTAAGATGGCATCAAAAAGACAACACAAGATTAATCTTAAGAAATCCATGGAAACACTAGGAACTTACGACTCTGCGTTTAATTACACAATAGACGTTTTGGCACAACTCCAAGAGACATATGACCTGGAATTTAAGAAGTTTAATGAAGTTGATAATGGCGAATCTGTATTCACAAATACCAAGCAAAACGGCGAAGAGGTCAAAATCAAAAATCCAAGAGTTACCGTTTTGGAAAAGTTAAGAACAGATATTTTGAAGTATTTAAACGAGCTAGGAATAACACCAAAAGCATTAGAAGCAGAATCAAAAAGTAAAACCGAAACTAAAAAAACTAAGAATAACGGAAATAACAAGCTACTTAATATGGCACAGTTCTTGGAAGGTTGATTTCTATGTTTGAAAAAGGAAAATACTACAAAGAAATCCACTCGACCTGTCAAGACATATTAAGTGGCAAGAAGCTAGCAGGCGAAGAAAGAGTTTTAGCAGTCAAACGGTTTTACAAAGATTTAGAAAACAAAGATTATGAATTTAAACCTGCTGATGCAGATTGGGCAATAGGTTTTATTCAAGGCACAATTACACACCGTGAAGGTGAGCGTATGGACGGTACGCCGTTAACTGGAGAGCCATTCCTTTTAGAGCCTTGGCAGAAGTTTGTCATATATAACATATTAGGATTTTATGAAAAGGGAACGAAGATAAGACGGTTCAAAGAAGCGTTTATTATGATTCCAAGAAAAAACGGAAAAACTCCGTTTGCTAGTAGTTTAGCTTGGGCAATCGCGATGTTGCAAAGGAAATCATCGAGTAACGTCTTATTAGTCGGCGCAGCACTTCAGCAGGCGATGCAAAGTTTTAGATTCATAAAATCTAATCTATTAGACGGAATTTATTCGCAAGAGAACGAAGAAGAAGGAATGGACTCTGAAAAACGAGCTAAGCAAGACGGATGGCGAATAGTCGATAACAACCAGCTCCATGTAATCGAGCATAAGAACATCGCAGGTGGCTCGGTTAGGTTTCAAGCGTTAGCTAGTAACCCAGATAAGCACGACTCATTTAAAAGTAACGTTCAGATCATGGACGAATTGCACGCTTACAAGAATGCTAAGCAATACACAGTTGTTCGAGATTCTGGAAAAGCATATACAAATAGATTGTGTATAGGGATTACAACTGCAGGAGAAACTGGTAAGAATACATTCTGCTATAACCGAATGGTTTACGGAATGAAGATTTTGAAAAATACGATTCAGGACGAAAGCTTATTTGTATATATAGCAAAAGCACCTGAAGGAGAAAAGGGAGAAGTCGATTATACGAATCCAAAAGTCCATGAGATGGCTAATCCGAATTATGGCGTTTCGGTTAGACCATGGGACTTAGAGAACGACTCAATAGAAGCGCAAAACGATCCTCAACAAAGAGGGTCTTTTTTGTCTAAGTCGTTAAATGTATATACATCTGTTCAACGTGCGTATTTTGATATCGATGTATTTAGAGATTCTGATAACAAATATAACTGGACACTTGAAGAATTAGCAAAACTGCCTATTAGTTGGTTTGGTGGTGCTGACTTGTCAAAGCTCCATGACTTAACTGCTACGGCTTTACATGGACAATATAACGGCGTAGACATTTCTATAACACACGCATTTTTCCCTTTAACAAATGCGTATGCAAAATCTGATGAAGATAACATTCCTGTGTTTGGTTGGCAAGATGACGGAGTTTTAACTATGAGTAACACTCCAACGACTTCGATTGATGATGTCGTTAATTGGTTTATCAAAATGCGAGATATGGGATTCAAGATTGAGAAAATAGGATATGACCGGAAGTTCTCGGTTGAGTTCTATAACAAGATGAAGATGTCAGGTTTTAGCATCTATGACCAACCGCAGCTATATATGGTAAAGAGCGCTGGATTTAGACACATAGAAGCGCAAGCATTAGAAGGTAAGTTTTATTATTGCCATAATCCGGCATATGAGTACTGCGTTGAGAATGTTCACGCAGTCGAAAAGGTAGACGATGCTATCCAATACGAGAAGATTAATAACAATACAAGAATAGATTTATTCGATGCTGACGTTTTCGCAACGATAGCAATGTTAAACAATGACGAGAAACGCAGTAAAGCTAAGAGATGGCTTGGAGGGAGTGAATGAGACGATACAGTTTAGATAAAACAAATAATTCTAGTCCTAGCTTGAACAAGCTATCTGTGGCTTTGATTAATGGATCAGAATTACAAAACGGTTTCTTCAACGCATGCGGAGGCAGTTATACAAGCCTGGACAAAAGACCAGAAATAATAACTGCTATTGAGAGCATAGGCAATCTAGTCAGCAACATGACTATAAAACAGTGGGAGAATACCAACAAAGGCGACCGAAGGGTCAAGGACGGATTAAGCCGATTAGTAGACATCGAGCCTTACAAGAACATGAACAGGATCACTTGGGTTAAATGGTTAGTTACTAACTTAATCCTATATGGCGAAGCGTTCGCGTTGCCTGTCATGAGTAGGGACGGTTATTTAATTGAAGGTTTGCAGCCGATAGATTACAACCGAGTTTCTGTTGTGATGAAGTCGACAAGTTATGAAGTGATCATCGACAAATTAAGCAATAAGCCGAAACGATTTGCAGCAGATGAGATTTTACATTTTGTATTGAACCCTGATCCTAACAATCCGTTTGTTGGGACTGGTTACAAGATCCCGTTAAGAGATGTGTTGAAGACTCTGAAACTTGCCAGCGATACAAAAGCAAGCTTCATGCAGTCAGGACTGATGCCGAGCTTAATTATTGCTGCCGATTCGTTGTTCAATAACGAAGAGGAAGAAGACGGCAAACGTCCGACAGATAGAGTTATTAAAGATTACAAGCGCTCGGCTGAACGTGGCGAGCCTTGGGTTATTCCTGATGAACTATTAAAAGTTCATGAGATTAAACCGTTAACCTTAAGCGATATCGCTTTGAATGACAACATAGAAGCAGACAAGCGAGAAGTTGCGGCAGTCTTAGGAATACCGAGCTATTTGTTAGGCGTAGGGAAATACGATCGAGACGAATTCAACAACTTTGTTAGTACGAAGATTTCTAATATCGCGAAGACAATAGAACAAGAACTAACAAAGAAACTGTTAATTAGTGATTACAGATATTTCAAATTCGATACTAATTCACTAATGGATTATTCGTTTAGTGAAAAAGGTTCAGTTTACGCAAGTTTAGCCGATAAAGGAATAATCACACCTAACGAAGCAAGAGACAAACTCGGTTTCAGTTGGGGTGGCGAGGAATTAGACAAATTCAGAATATTAGAAAACTACATCCCAGTTGAAGACATAGGCAACCAAAAGAAACTAAAAGATAAGGATGGTGCAGAGTAATGGATTATGAAATAAGAAATATGAAAGCTGAATTAAGAGCTGAAGATCCAAAAGACGAACCGAAAGTAATACGAGGTTATTTCGCAGTATTTGATAGCGAAACTGAATTATATCCAAAAGTATTCGAAAAGATAGATAGGAACGCTTTTGAAAAATCTCTAATAGAGAATGACGTCAGGGCGTTAACTAATCATGATTCAAGCTTAGTTTTAGGTAGGACAAAATCAGGAAGTCTAAAACTAAGAACTGATAACAAAGGCTTATATGGCGAAATTTTAATAAACGAGGATGACCAGGAAGCGGTTAATCTCTATGCGAGAGTTAAACGAGGCGACGTAGACCAGTGTAGCTTTGGCTTCATAGTGCGAGCTGAAGAGAATGACTGGCAAGACGACGTTTTGAGAACAACTCTTACAGATGTTGATTTGCTAGAAGTTTCTTGCGTAACGTTCCCTGCTTATAAAGACACAGCTATATCAGCAAGGAGTAAAGAGCGAATTGAGAATGCTAAAGGTAAATATTTAGCAGAGCAAAGAAACAAGTTAAAGGAGAAGTTTTCATGGCTTTAAAACAAATCAAATTAAAAAGAAGTCTAGAAATAATCGCAAGTCAAAGAGGCGATGCGGTTAAAGAGCTTGAAGAACTAAAAGCTAAAGAGGAAGAGTTAAGATCAGCTTTTGAAGAGGCAGAGACAAAAGAAGATTTGGATCTAGTTGGAGAAGAAGCAGACGAACATGAATCTAAAGTTAAAGCAGTTAACGACAAGATCGCAGAGCTAGACAAAGAAAAAGAAGAGAAAGAAAGAGAACTTAACGAGCTATTAGAGGAGTCAGAAACAGTAGAAGATTCAGATAATGGCGAAGAAGAAGTTAAGACAGAGAAACCTATCGAGAGAAAAGGAGCAATTAATATGGAAATAAGAACAGGATTCTTTAAAGGTTGGGAGTTAGAAAGAGCTAACGCATTAGTAGAAAGAGAAGACTCACGCCAATTCTTGGATAACGTAAGAAGCATGGCAAAGAGCGACACACGTGCAGTTAAAGGTATTGATTTAACAATTCCTGATGTCTATCTAGGAATTATTCGAGACAATGTTTATTCATATTCTAAATTATTAAAATACGTAATGCTTAGAAAAGTAAACGGTACTTCAAGAATGAATATTGTAGGAGATATTCCTGAAGCTATCTGGACAGAAGCATGTGCAACTCTAAACGAACTAGACTTCTACTTCAACCAAGTCGAAGTGGACGGATATAAGACAGGTGGACACGTTGCAATTTGTAACGCTGCATTAGAAGATTCAAACTTGGAATTGGCTGGCGTAATCCTAGAAGGTCTAAGTATCGCTATTGCTAAAAGTATTGACAAAGCTATTCTTTACGGTACTGGTAAGAAGATGCCATTAGGTATTGTTACACGTTTAGCTCAAAAAGAAAAACCAGATTACTGGAGCGACAAAAATAGAAAATGGGTTGACTTGTCAACAAGTAACATTAAGCAAGTAAATGCTGGTAAGACTGATAAAGATTTCTTCAGCAACTTGCTATTAGACGCTGCAGTTGCAAAACCTAATTTAGGTTCAGAAGGTCTATTCTGGGCAATGAACAGACAAACAATGAAACTTTTGGAAGCAAAAGCATTGAATTTCAACGCTTCAGGAATGTTAGTTGCAGGTATTGACAATAGCATTCCTGTAATCGGTGGTGCTTTTGTTGAGATTCCATTCATGTCAGATGGTGACATAGTCGGTGGTTTCGGTTCTCAATATCTTGTAGCAGAACGTGCAGGAGTTCATCTTGGTAGATCTGAACATGTCCAATTCATTGAAGATAATACAGTCTTCAAGGGTACTGGAAGATATGATGGTAAGCCAATAGACGGTGCAGGTTTTGTAGCCTTGAACATCACTGGTAAAGCTCCAACTCTTGAAGTTGCGTTCGCACCAGATGAAGCTAACGAAGCAAAATCAGAGGAAGAAGCAGAATCACCACAACAATAATCAAAAAGGAGATAGATAATGAACGGTACTGATTTAACAGAATATGAGCGCCAAGTTTTAGAATTGGTAAAAGCTAAGCTAGGACTAAGGACTGATGTTCGAGATCAGTACCTCTTAGCTATCATTAAAGGAATCAAAGACGAGATAAGGACTCAGCAAGGCATTATAATTGATGAAACTAGATCAGATGTATTGATGTTTGTCGCAGATTATGCAGTTTTTAGATACCAGAGCCATGGCGAAAATTCAACACAAATGCCAAGGCACTTGCAATGGAGACTGCATAATCTATTTATGACAAGGAGCAATAAGAAATGAGATATGATCCAGTAACGTTTGACGAGGAAATAACGCTAATCGGTGTAGAGTCGAACGGCTTCGACGAGTTCGGCAACCAAGTAAAACAGAAATCTGAACGACGTGTATTAGCCAATGTAAGGTCAGCGACAAGAGCTGAAAGGACAGAGGCAGCAAGTCGAGGGTATCAAGCCGAATTCGCATTCACTATTAGCTTTTATGAATACCAAGACGAAAGAAAAGTTAGCTATGCAGGAGAACCTTTAGATGTCTTGAATATTTACAAGGTAGATCCTGAGAAGATAGAGCTAACGACTGGTTCGAGGATAGGGAAATGAGTAAAGATAATACTGATGAGTTTGTCACTTTGTTAAGCGCTCAACTTGATGAGTATTCTTCGGAAGTTCAAGAAATCGTGAATAACGAAGTCGAGGACTTGGTCGAGGAAGGCAAACGAAAAATTAAAGAGTTGTCTCCAGTGGGATCTAGGACTAAGAAAAAATACAAAAATGGTTGGCGTACGAATATAGTTAAGTCTTATTCAGGTATTGAAGCGCAAATTGGGAATAAGCAATTCCAATTAACGCACTTGCTAGAGCACGGACACTTGACCGTTAACAAAACGTCTAGGACAAAAGCCATTCCACATGTTGGACCTACGCAGAAATGGGTAGGTGAGGAACTGGAGAGGAGGCTTAAGAGTAAGTTATGACAGTTTTTGAAAAATTATCTAGTGGGATGTCAAAGTTAGACATCCCTTTTTCATACTCGAATTTTACGGAGAGTAATATGCCTGACAAATTGCCTTACGCAGTTTATTTAGGTTCAGGAGCTGATACTCTAACGGCTGACAACATCGTGTATTGGTCTAAGAACTTATACATCGTCGAATATTATTTTGATTCCAAAAATGAAATAAAAGAAAAGCAATTAGAAGATACCTTCACGGAGCAAGGATTTATTTGGCAGAAATCTGCCGATGTCCAGATCCCTGAAGAAAATATATATGTAATATATTACGATTTAAAGGAGAACTAAAAAATGGCAGAAAACAAAGTAAAATTTGGTTTAGAGAACGTCCACATTTTCCCAATCAAAGCAGAGGAAGAGGGAAAACTAACCTACGATGCAGGTTTCGCATTGCCTGGTGCTGTTTCATTGACAATGGACGCGAATGTTTCAACAAACGACTTCTACGCAGACAATAGAATCTACTACAAATCTCAAACAGACAACGGTTATTCTGGAGAATTAACCTTGGCAATGTTAACAGACGAGTTTAAAGAGAAAATCTTAGGTCAAAAGAAAAATAAAGATGGCGTTATCTTCGAAAGTGCAGATGACAAGATTAAAGAATTTGCTATGACTTGGGAGTTCAAGGGAGATAATCAAAGAACTAGAGTTCTAGCTTATCGAGTTATTGTTTCAAAACCTACACAAAGCTACAACACTACAACTGAAAACTCAGAACCTCAAACAGATGCGCTTAACTACTCATTCTTACCAAGGGTTAAAGATAGCGTAATCTTAAACTACGTCCACCAAGACGGACAAGCTTATGCAGACTGGCACACTAAACCATATGAAGGAACAGCAGAAACTGAAGCAGAATCACCTCAACAATAAGAGTTGATCAAAAGGAGCAAGGCAAATGACGAAAGGCTATTTATTTAATAATAAAGGCGAAAAAATCGAACTAGATTTGTCGGTATTTGCCTTGATTGAATTAGAGAGAGTTATCCGAGAGGATGCTCTCTCATTTCTTTTTAACTATGCGAACAACAACTTAGAACTAACAAATGACTTAACAGATGATGAACTGTTAAGCATGATTAGCACTCACACACCTGAACGAATAGATACGGCAAATATATTGATGGTGCTATCGAATTATGAATTTGAATTAAAAGACATAGAAGAATTAGGAGATGTTGATTATTTAATCCTAGTTAAGTCACTACAACATCTACTGAACCAAAGTTTTAATAATTTGGTTCAATCTAACGAAGAATACAAACGCGAAGGATCGAAAGAGGACGAAGCCGACCAATTACCTTTTATTACAACAGGGTTACAAAACCTGATATTAAGAGGACTTCAAGCCGGTTTAACTTTAAACGATTCTAAAGATCTTAACTTAGGCGCATGGACAGATTTAGTATTCACATATACAAACCTAAACGCCACGCCAACAAAAGGTAAACCTAAGACAAGAGAAGCGAATCAAGAAGATATTAACAAGTTTTTTGGAGGTTAGAAAATGGCAGGAACATTAAAAGGTTTAACCGTTAACATTGGCGGTAACACAACAGATCTCCAATCAGCATTAAGAGATGTAGAGAAAAACGCCAACGCTACAAAAAGATCATTAAGCGATATTAAATACGCGTTAAAGCTCAATCCAAGCGATAAGACCTTACAAGAAAGCTATACAAAAACTCTACAAACTCAGATTGATAATACAAAAAAGAAATTAGAACTATTAAAAGAAGCTGACAAAAACGCAAAGCAACAGTTAGCAGATGGAACGATAACCGAGCAAGCGTATGCTAATTTGCAAAAAGAGATCAGTTTAACGACTAAGTCGCTTGATAGGTTAGAGAATGAACTAAAAGACTCTGGAGATTTATTTACAAAAAACCATGCCGAACTCAAAAAGTTTGGCGAAGCAATGGAGAACGCAGGTAAGAAAGTCCAAGAGTTCGGAGAAAAGACCAAGGCAATCGGCGACAACATGTCTAAATATGTTACCGTGCCAATTGCTGCGCTTGCAACTGCAGCATATGCTGCATGGCAAGAATACGACGAGGCGATTGATGGCATCGCTACAGCTACAGGTGCAGCAGGCGACCAGATGGAAGACTTCGAAAACGTATATAGAAGAGTAATGTCTAATTTACCGTTTGAGAGTCAAAACGTATCAGCAGCGATCGGAGAATTGAATACTCAGTTTGGTTACACAGGCAAAGAGCTAGAAAAAGCTACTATTTCGATGGGCAAATTTGCCGAGATAACAGGTGCCGACGTCGTACGTTCTACACAGAACGCTAAAAAAGCGATGTCTTTGTATAACATAGAATCTAAAGATCTAGACAAGGTATTAGATTCAGTTGCGAAAGTATCGCAAGATACTGGTGTTGCGACAGATAGGTTGTTTGATACAGTCGTACGTGGTGCTCCATCATTGAAGAAACTAAACATCAGTTTCGAAGAATCTGTTGTATTAGTCGGTAAGCTCGAAAAAGCAGGTATAGATTCTAGTAGATCACTGTCTTACTTAACTAGAGCACAGGCACAATTTGCTAAAGAAGGTAAAGACCTAAACACGGGATTAAGAGAATTATCCGAAAGAATCAAAGAATCAGGTTCAGAAACTGAAAAGCTAAACTTAGCCGCCGAGTACTTCGGTACTAAAGGTGGATCATTAATGCTTGAAGCAATTCAAAGTGGTGCGTTGTCTCTAGACGATTTAGCGGAATCAGCCTCAAGTGCTTCAGGCACAGTTGCTAGAACATTTGATGAGATTCTAGATCCTGCAGATGAGTTCAAGGTTACAATGAACAACTTGAAACTTATCCTTGCAGATTTAGGGGGAGAGTTGCAAAAGGCTCTCGGTCCTGCTTTGAAGTGGATTAGTGAGAGTTTAAGAGATTTAACAGATTGGTTCAGCAAGCTAGACGATGACACAAAAGCGATGATAGTTAATGCAGGGTTGTTAACTGCAGCTGCAGGTCCAGTTATCTCTGTATCTGGTAGAGTTGCTGAAGGTATCGGCAAGATCGTCTCTAATGTAGGTGGCTTAGCAAAAGAAATGGCAGGCGCACCTGCAGAGATGGGTGGGTTTGCTAAGTTTCTAAAAAACTTAGGAAGCCCTGCAGGTTTGGCATTCTTAGCAGTAGGTGCTATTGCTGCATTAACTACTAGCATAATAGCGTTGGTTAATGAGTCTTCTAAACATTTAAACAAGATTAACGATATAAGCAAGAAAACTGAAGAGAGTTTTTCTGCTTATGAGGGTAAGTCAAGATATATAAGCTCGTTAGTTGATGAACTTAATAAGCTTAATTCAGTTCAAGATAAGAGTTACGACCAACAACAAAGAATTAAATATATATTAAGCCAATTAAATACCCTATTGCCAGAACATTCGTTGGAATGGGACGAAGCAAGCAAAAGCGTTAAAGGTTTAAATGATGAGTTTTTAAACTTTGTAAATAACGCTAAAAGAGAAGCAGTCTTTAAGATCCAATCTGAAGCTATAGAAGAATTCACAAAACAATTAGTTGAAGCTGAAGGTAAGATTTACGATGCTGAGATGAAGTATCAGAAAAGCATTGAGAGCATCGGAAACGTAACGACCGAGCAATCAACTAAGATGTTGGAATCTTTGAAGAATGGCATGAACTGGTTTGATATTCTGAAACTGGAAGAATTCGAAGGTGTCAATCAGGACTGGTTGAGAAAACTTTACAAAGCAGGTATTGAGTTTAATAATGAACGCAATAAAATGACTGAGGTTCAAGACGAAGCTAATAAGCGAATCGAAGAGACCAATGAAAGAACTTCAGAGGTAATCAAACGGATTTCTGGAGAAACAACTGAGACTGTTAAAGGAAACATAGAATCTGAGCAACAAGCTAAGGACGAAGCTCAAGCCAAGGACGAAGAGCGACTCGCTCAAGAGGAAGCAAGGCTTGCAGAGCGAAACGCAAAAGTTGAAGAAGCAGCTAAGCAGTATGAAGCTTCTTATAAGTCTCACATGGACGCACTAAACGCAGTTCAAGCGGAGGGTTATTCCAAATCTGAAGTAACTCTAGATCAATACTTGCAGAGCATGCGAACACGTCAAGAACAACAGCAAGCTTTTGATGAGAACATGAATAGGTTAAAAGTTAAGCTTATAGAGTCTGGAAATGCTGATATGCTTGCTAATTTGTCTAACTTTAACATTGAGCATGCGCAGTTAGTCCAAGAGCTAGCAAATGGAGACGAAAGCAAACTAAAAGAACTGGTAGATATTTGGAAGACAAATTCACAGATTGCAGGTAAGTCAGCATCGACTGAATTAGAGCGTGAGTTATCTGCTTTTGGTCCTATCATGGACGATGTATTGGCAAAACTAGAAGAAGAGAATCCGGAATTTGCAGCGAAAGCTAAAGGTTGGATGTCAAATGTTAAGCAAGAAATCGGACGGAACAAAATGGCACCTGCTGATGCTATCCGAGATTCTAACAAACAAACCAAGCAAGCATTAAGCGAGATTTCAGATACTGCAGATACTGAAGGTAGCAAGATTAATCAAAAGACTGCGGAAGGTATCTCAAGAGAGAGCGCAGCAGCTAAAGCAACCGAGAGCATGAATAAGGACGTTCAAGACGTCTATGCACAAATCGCTAAAGATGCAAACATCGCAGGTAAGAAGATTCCATTGCAAATAACAATGGGAATTAACGACAATAGGCATGTTCCGATTAACGCATCTAAAGGACTTGTAAGCGCTGTTCAAAGAGAAGTTTCAAAAATTAGTAATGGAGCAAGCCAAAACGGTGCATATGTCGCTTTAGGTGTTGAATCAGGAATACGCAATAATGCATGGCGTGCATACAATGCAGGTTCAGCTCTTGCTGCACAAGTAAACTTAGGATTTAGAAGAACCTTAGATATTAATTCGCCGTCTGGAGTCATGGAAGAGAACATTGATTTCGTTGCTGATGGTATCGAAATTTCAGGTAAGAAGAATAAAAGAAGAATTGACAAAGTAGGTCAAGATTTAGCAAATAGTTTGAACGCTGGATTTAACCGAGACTTGCAAACTGATTATGACAAGAATTTAAACCTCATGAACTCATCAAGAGGAAACATGAGCATAGAGCTTGGAAATGTCTCAGTTGCAGGTCTAAAAGATGCTATATCGACAAGCTCAATTGATTACGCAAAACTAGCGAATGAATTTGCTAGAGCGTTAACTGGTGTCAAGATGACTGCTAACACAAGAGAGCTCGGAGAAATCACAACAGATAGCTTCAGACATCAAGCTATAGCGAAAGGTGGTGTCTCATGATTTATTCACCATTAAAACTTTATATTAATGATACAAATATCGAAGGATTAGGCGGTGTATTAGTCGGTTTGGAAAAGTCGCCTATTCCTGAAGAAATAGTTAAAACTTATGAAGTACCGAACCAGTCACTGACGTTAACACGTCGGACTGGTGTTTTTAAACCAATTAAAAAGTACTTTACTGTTTGGTATTCAAAATCAGCTGAACCAAACCTAAAGAAATTAATTAAGGATGCAAGAACGTTACGATTTAGTGATGAATCAGATTTGCTCTACGATGTAGTTAGGGTGTACGGCGCCAAAGCCGAAGCAATCAAGCCAAATGAGTATTTGATAACACTTGAAGTCGACTGTCAACCGTTTAAAAGGATCTATGATGAAGAAACTAAAAAAGGCACAGAGCTTAAGTTTAAAGCGCCTTATCAATCTGCTCATGCAGAACCAAAAATAATAATAAGAGAGTCAGGAACAGTTAATGTTAACGGTCAGACCTTGACAGTCTCTAATCTTCGAGGAAAAACAATTCTTGATTCAGCTTTGCAAATGGTAGACGGAACCAGTTGGGACAATATCTCAACCAACTATTTGCCGAATACAAATGAAGGTGATGATTTGATAATAACAAGTAGTGTTGAGATAGAGGTTCAGCCTCAATGGAAGGTGTTTTAGTATGAACATGTTATTTGACAAATTAGGCAATAAGAAAAAACCTATAACACTATTGCAAGCTAATATCACGCAGGAAATTAATGGAGAATACTCTTGCAAGATCATTACTTTAGATGAGATTCAAGGTCAAGACATAATCGAGCTGGAAGACTTAAACGGAACTAAACAGTTGTTTAGGCTAACTGAGCCAAACAAAGATTTAGAAGTATACACGGCTAATGGTTGGCATATCACGCAAGACCTAGCCAATGACATGATTCTTAATAGAGCATGGTTGAATACGCCAGCGAATAAGGCATGGCCTGAGTTTTTAAAAGCTGGTATTTATGAAAGACGTTTTTACGGAGAATGTGATTTCTTAAAAGTTGCGCCATTAAGAATAGTTAGGACTAACATATTAGAGGCGGCAATAGGATCGAAAGATAATACGTTTACTAATAGGTTTGGTGGAGAACTAGAGCGTGACAACTACAAAGTCAATTTAAGACACAGGTTAGGTCTGGATAAGAATTTCTCAGTAAAACTAGGACGAGACATCCAAGGGTTGAACATTCAAACCGATTACAACGGAATCTTTAATAGAGTGATTCCAACGTATTTAGACGAACATAATCAAGCTAGATTGTTGTCAGAAACGTATTTAGATAGTCCTAACATAGAACTTACAGCAACGCCGATAACTCGGCATATCCATTATAGCGATGTTCAAATAGGCGCTAAAATGGATGACAACAAGACCATTCCATACCCTGACGAGGAATCAGCAATAGCAGAGGTTAAGAAAAGAGTATCTGAACTATGGGAGCAAAAGGTAGACCAGCCAAGCCTAAGAATTGATATTGATTTCATTCTTTTATACGAAACGGATCAGTATTCAGATTACAAAGATCTATTGAAGTTGAGTTTAGGAGATAGCGTTAAAGTTATTCTTGATGAGATTGAGTACAAAGAAAGATTAGTCATGTACCAATATGACAGCTTGAACAAAGAGCTAATAAGAGCAGTACTCGGTAAGCCTTATGCGGAATTTAACTACATAAAGCAAAGCATTAATAGTAGTGTCGCAGTGACGGTTCAAGAAATGGTTGAGCAAACTAGTAGTGAGGATAATAGCGAAGCTATAGATGAGTTACTCATGCTTAATAAGGCAGCAGCTCAAGCTAGTGGATTCTATTTAACGGTAGTCGAGGTAGAAGACGGACCTAAAAGGTACTACTACCACGACCAGCCGAAGCTAGAAGATTCAAAATACATAGAGCACTACGCAGGAGTCGGTCAAAAAGCCTACACAGATTCAGGTTGGAACAATGGAAATCCTGTTTGGAAGACTGGAGAAGTTGACGGTAATTTAATTGCCAATATAGTTAAAGCAACCACTTTAAACGCAGATCAAATTAATGGTGGAACTATAGATGCTAGAAAAGTAAGAGTAACAAATCTAAAAGCTGACAATATAAACGTAGGCGATGAAGCTTCTAAGAAGACATTAAATGATCTCTTAGAAGAACTTAATGCAAACAACGGAGACCTAGCTAAGCGATTAGAGCAAAGCACCAACGCTTTATCGAACGCAGAAAACAAGCTGAATGAGTTAGAAGAATCTTACAAACAGACTTTGCTATCTAGTGAAGCAACTGAAGCCGAGATTAACAATCAGCTTGCCAGCCTAGAAGAAGCAAGGGCAGAACTGGAACAGGCTCAAGAAGAAACTAAGGCTAATTTGCAAGAAGTAGAAGAACTAGCGAAAGCAGTTACTCGTACATTCAATACTGATGCGTTAGGTCGCCCTGTTATAAGCAAGGCAGACAGTGATGTTAAATTGGTACTAGACAATGACAAATTGTCGTTCGTTGCTCAAGGGTCAGAATTGGCATACTTCGGTAAAGATAAAGCATATATTTCTGCTTTGCAAATTTTGCAAAATCTTAATTTAGGCAAATACACATTCGAAGTCCAAGCTGATGGAGGATTTAGCATTAAATGGATTGATTAAGGAGGTGAGGAAGTTTGGCAACGTTTTATAGTGGATATAGCAATCAATACCGATTAAGACTTGAAGTAACGCAGAAATCGCAAGACGTTAATAAAAACACTAGTCAGGTTGACTGGGCGTTATATTTGGAATCTGGGAACAGATATTTCCAACAATATAGTACACAGGTTACTGTTTCACTTGCAGGAGAGACGGTTCATAATTCTAATGTTCAACGTAGCATTAATGGAGCAAACACCTCTACTCTAGTTGAACGTGGAACTAAGACGATTAATCACAATGCTGACGGTTCAAGAAATTTCGCAGTTAGTGCTTTGTTTGAAACTGCAACCAAAGATAGCTATTCGCCTTTAACAGCATTAACTATTAACAGTTCGATGAACTTAACTACTATTCCGAGAGCTAGCAAGCCAACACTAAGCAGTGGGAGCGTTAATTTTGGTAGCACTGTAGCAATTAATACTAATAGGCAAGCTAACAACTTCACGCACACTGTTAGAGCTGTTTTAGGAAGCAAGTCAATAGTAATCGCTCAAAACGTAGAAACTAGCACGCAGTGGACTGTTCCAGTCGATTGGATGAGCTTAATTCCTAACTCAGCGAGTGCGACAATTGCGATATACGTCGATACGTTTAGTGGGAGCACTAAGCTAGGAACGGCATCAACTAACCTGACTGCTAGAGTTAGCAGTTCATATTCTGCTGATATTGGTACAATAACGATTTCAGAAGCTGATGCAACAGTTAAAGAAAAGCTAAACGGTTCAGTATACGTTCAAGGTCAGAGCCGATTAGAAGTAAGATTCGGAGCTACAGGTAAGTACGGTGCAACAATAAGAACCAGTAGCGTAACTGTTGAGGGTAAGACCTATAACAGCCACCACATCACAACGGACGTCATCAGAGGTTCTGGCGTTAGAGACGTTATTTGTCGAGTAACAGACTCAAGGGGTTTCACGACTGAAAAGCGAACGACAGTTAAAGTTGAGCCTTATTCTCCACCTAAGATTAACGAGTTTAACGCTTATAGAGCTAATTCTAACGGAAGCTATAACAAGCAAGGAACTTATGCGAGAGCTAATTACAAGGCAGAAATCTCAAGCCTTGCTGGCAAGAATTTAATTAGCTATCAGCTAAGCTATAAGCCGAGAAGTTCTGAGACATGGCAAACGGTTTCAATTTCACAAACTAACTACAAATCTGATAGCTATCGAGTAGTGCCAAACGTTAGTTTGAAAAATTCCTATGAGTTCAAATTGATTGTTGAAGACTACTTCAGCCGAGCAGAAGCAAGTTCAAGCTTTGGGACTGGCGAAAACTCAGTAACCTTCAGGGAGGGTGGAAAAGGTATTGCGTTTGGAAAGTTTGCCGAAAAAGATAATACAATTGAGTCGGCTTGGGATATCGACATTAAAGGTTTGCTAATAGGCAAACAGGAAAATGACAGCTTTTATTCGATTATTGACAATAACGGATTGGGGATTGATTTGCAGACTGCAGAGAAGCTAACTTATAATCAGAAAGAGCTTGCCGATAAGAATTATGTTGATAGTAAGACAGCTAACATTCCAAGGATAGTAACAGGGCAAATTAAGATTAGTAATGTTGGGGCAAAGAGAGTTAGCTCACAGAAAATTACTTATAGTGGATTCTCAAATCCACCAAAAGTATATTTGACAAACTTGTCTGGTGCACCAAATTTATATCCGTTAAGTGTTTATTACGTAAATAAAGGAGATGCAACAATATACGCTTACAACGGACACACAGCAACCGTTAACATAGACGTTGCATGGGTAGCGATTGGAAATTAAAAGGAGATTAAAGAACATGACAAAAGAACAAATCGAGAAAAGAATTAGCGAATTAAATTTAGAGAAAGAGCAGATGAACACAGCAAGGATTGAAGACGAAAAGAAGCTTGCAGTTAACCAAGCAGAAAGCACTGAATTATCTAGAAGAATCACAAACAATACTTGGGAAACTTCAAGCAAAGCCGAAGAGATGAGGAAGTTACAAACTGCTTTGGAAATCATCGAAAGATAATTAATTTTAAAATTTAATCTAAAACAAAAGCACTCAATAAAGGGTGCTTTTTCTATTTGAAAAGGAAAAGAAAAATGAGCTATTCAAAATTAACAAACAAATATTTGCCAGTACCTAGTCATTCTGGTAAGCGTACTCAGCAAATCAGACACATCGTAATCCATCACAACGCAGGAATTAACTCAATTGAGAGCTTGCATAAGTTCTTCTTGTCAGGTTCAAGGCAGGTCAGTGCAAACTACGGAATAGGCAATGACGGACGAATTGCCTGCTATGTAGACGAAGAGAATAGAGCATGGACAACTGGCGGAGATGACCCTGACCAAAAGGCAATCACTATAGAAGTTTCTAACTGCGAAGTTGGTGGGCAATGGCGAATTTCAGATAAAGCAATGAAGAGTTTAATTCTATTAGTCGCAGATATTATTCAGCGTTATCAAATCACTGGAGAAATCTATACAGGCGACAAGCGTGGCATTCTATTAAAGCACTACTACTATTATGCGACTGCTTGTCCTGGTCCTTATCTATCCAATAAGTTTGGATACATAGCAGAAGAATCTAAGAAGCTGATTAAAGCTAACGCAAGCGAAGGCAAACTATATCGAGTTCAAGTAGGAGCGTTTAAAGAAAAGAGCAACGCTGAAAAATATCTAAAAGAATTAAAAGCTAAAGGCATCAATGCAATTATTGTTGGAGAGCCTGAAACGCTTGCACAAGTACCGAAGCCGAAGAAAACAGTATCACAAATCGCTGATGAGGTGCTGCAGGGATTGTGGGGAAACGGCTTGCAGAGAGCCGATAAGCTATCTAAAGCAGGTTACAGCTATGACGAGGTACAGAGAGAGGTTAATAAGAAAATATACGGAAAGTAGGAGCAGAAGAGCATGGATATAAATTCAGGAGTTTTAGCATTAATAATAGTAATCATCTATTCGCTAGGCAATCTATTAGCAGGAATTAACAAAGTTAGGAATGAATATGGCAGTTTAAAGAATTGGCTAGTTAACAAAGAGATGATTAAGCAAGAACAGTTAAGGGAAGCTAATAAGTTAAAGAATGGATTTGATGAACTGAACGAAAAGATTAACGATATTTCTAAAACTCAGGAAGTTCAACAAACAATTAACATTATGCTTCTAAGAGAAAAGTTAAAAGACCAATTAGAAAAAGCTCTGGACCGTGGATTTGTTTTCTATGACGAAATGGACAGCATAAACGAGATGGCTAATATTTATAATTCTGTTTCGACTAAAAACGGTATTCACTCACGATATGAGCGTGTAAGAAATTTACCAACAAAAAGGAGATATGAAGATGAGTAACAAAACTTATGACATTTTGAAGTGGATTGTAATTATAGTAATGCCTGCGTTTGCAGTGTTCGTTGGTGTTGTAGGTCATGAACTAGGATGGATTCATACAGACACGTTCGTTACAATCTTAAACGCATTCACAGCGTTTCTTGGTGTTTCTTTAGGATTTAGTAACAAGAGTTTTAGAGATGAACATGAGATTATCACAATAAAAAAATAACTATTATTTGCCCTTAGCCTTAACTGGTTAAGGGCATTTTTGCGTTTGAAATCGTGCGATAATCGTGCGAAGTTAAGCTGAAGCATCGATGATTGCTATGTTTTATCGTGCGAACTGTGTTTTTTATTTGTTTACAATTAAATTATAAAATAAGCTTGATATTATATAATCTTAAGGTTATAATATAAGTACAAAGTTAAAGAGAGGTATAAACAATGAAAAAGATAATTCCATTTTGGTTTAGAGACAAAAACAGTATTTACGATTCAGAAATTTACGATGAAGAAATAATCAGAGAAACAGAAAAAGCAGTATTAGTTAAGGTTCACTGCTTCGACTTTAGCAGGAGCGATGAGAACTATTTAGATAAATGGATTCCAAAATCAATTCTAATGACTGAAGAAGAGTTCGAAGCTTACTTAAAAGAAGAAGAAGAAAAAGACAAAGCAAGAAAAGAAAACATGGCTAAAGGTTTAGAAAGAAATCAATATTTAAAAGAGTTAGCACTAGCAAACGGAATTAAAGGGATTAGAGAAAGAAACACAACTAAAACATTAGAAAAGAAACTTGCAGCAGCAGGAGTAGCATTTTAAAAGATAGAAAGGAAACAGAAAAATGAGAAGATTCAATGAAGAGTTAAAGACAGATTACAATTTAAACAAATGGTTTGAAAATGAAGCAAGCGAAAAGCAAAAGGCAATATTAACTGAAGGAAAGCAAATTTCAACAAGTGTTTTCTATTATGAAGAAAATTTCTATAAGTTAGATTCTAGAACCTCAGCAGGTGGAAGACGTTTCAGTTTAAGAAAAAAACTAGTTGAGAGCGAAGAAGATTTGAAACGCTTAACCGATAGAGATAAGTTATTCGAAGAAGCAGGACAAGCATGGGCAGAATATTGGAGAAAGAACAATTAATATGAATTACAGAAATAAAATTTTGGTAGAATTAAGTAAACAAGGCAAGTCAATTAAATGGCTTGCCGAGCAAATGAAAAGAAATTATTCACCGATTCATGATTTAGTTACATCAGAATTCATAGACTTTAAACAGTTCGGTTCAGTTGCTGATGTTGCTAGAATTTTAAATGTAAACATTGAGGACTTATTCGAGGTGCAGAATGAAGATTAGCTATGATTATTCGGATATGATTGAAGAGATTAAAGAATTAATCGAAGATGAAGAGTTAGAACTTGATGAAACTGTTTGCGTTTTACGAAAATACAGAATAGCTGAACATTTTGGAAAACTTATTAATTACAATCCAATAATAGATTGGTTCTACCCAGAAGAAGATGCTTTGGATTTGGATATTGCTTACAGAATCATTGATGGTGATGATTTGGAAAAAATTAAAGTTAAAGATTTCATAGCAGAGATGGAAGAGATGAACAGGATTATTTAAAATAGTACGTTTTTAGTACGCTGAAAATTTAAAACCCTGCAACTATCGAGGCTACAGGGTAAATTGGCGGAGAGGAAGGGTTCTGAAAAGGCGTGTTACTTGGTGTCATTTAATGTTAAATTGCCTTATTTTATCGCCTTTTTACTTTTTA
>QWCJ01000104.1_pt1 | contig 34230 bp, 26 predicted proteins | sample 1972501 | NCBI WGS metagenome assembly QWCJ01 (sample SAMN09866711, study PRJNA288562) | Human vaginal metagenome isolate term2_vaginal, whole genome shotgun... | isolation source: vagina | host: Homo sapiens | place: USA: California
ACTTGTGAGTTTTAAGGGCTTTAGGTGATGAGATTAGTCTCGACCCAATAACAACAACCGGTGATATGGTCGTGCAAAATGGAAGCTATTTCCATAGTAAGGATCCTCACTGATGACGGACAACGTATGACTAAGCAACTTACATCTCCACGGATGAGGACGGAGATAAGTACTACAATTGCAGCTCGGCCAACTCGGATCTGGAAGGAAAGGCAACTAGTAAAGTGCTTGGGGACCCTATCCGACAGCTCTCCATTGCCAAGGCAATACGTACTGACTAAAGTAACATATGATAAAGAGAATACTTACAGCCACATCCATCCTCCTGCTCGCATATAGTTGTAATTCAACCTCAAGCGTTAGAAGCTGGAGGGAGGACAACAGACTACCTGATGATGTCTATATGGTCGAGGAGGTATCTACTGTCGTCGACACATCTAGGTATGACTACAATCAGAAATCAAAGACGGTCTACCTTATTGACGACCTCGGTCGACTGGCCCTTGTTGCGTATGATACATATTGGCAAGAATACTATTATACCGGTAATAGCCTACTCGTAGATAGTTTTGTCTACTCAGATTACACCAAAAAGGTTTTCAAATACCTTGGCAACAAGTGTATTGAGGAAATGGCAGTATGGGACTCTGGAGAGAGCCGTAATGATGTACGACATATCGCTCATAATTATAAAGACCTCCCGGCAGAAACGTTTGATGGGTGCTGGAGAACACATATTGAGTACGACGATTACGGTCGCATAGTCTCTGAGCGCAATTTTTCTGAGGGAAAATTCTGTTCCAACGTGGTTTACGAGTACAACTCTCAGGGAGACAGGATAAGCGAGAGATGGGGACATCAGGATGCGCTATGGCTCCCGACCGAATATGCCTACTATGAGTATGAGTACGACTACGAGGGTGATTATTGGACAACAAATCGTCAATACAGGGTCCATGAGAATGGGGAGAGAGTGCTGTGGCTACAGACTACCCGGAAGATTTTCCGTAAGTCAGACAGCACCCCGCAGTAACATGCCACGCAAGCAGATAAGCAACCCCTATAGAGCAAGTAATGATTGTCTCAGTCTATACTCCCTAACCAAGGAGTCCACGACTCTTCAAGCCCGTGTGGGACCACTTTGATCAGCCAGAGAGTGCGAAAGGAACTTTCGCACTCTCTGGCTTTTTTGGAGGGGCTTATCTAATACCGATATTAGGTGACACTAATACCGATATTAGAGAAGTCTAATATCGGTATTAGATTTCATCCACATAGACACCGGTCAGGCGCAGCTCAGCCATACCCCCCGAAGGATCGGGCGAGAGGAAAGCAGGAGGTGGGGAAATTTGGGTAACTTTGTCGGTCACTAATGATACACAGAAGAATCAATGGGTAAGAAATTTAAGTCAAGAAAAGAGAAGAGTAGTCAGGCATTTAGGGACTCGTCCTACAAGCCGAGTAAGAAAGAGCGGGGATTCTCACGCTACAGAAGGGATGTCATCGACTACTTCACCAGCCATGCCAATGTCTGTGTATCTGTCGGTGAGATCTGCAAGACGGTCGGTGCTGAGGATGGCTCGGAGAAGCAGATGGTCAGCGAAGTGCTTGATCAGCTGATGCGCGAGAAGCTCATCCAGGCAGGTGCCGCCAGTGACGAGTACATCTACAGGACAAAGAATACGAAGCTGATCGGATCCTTCCGCCGCAAGGCGGGCAAGGGACACAATTTCTTCTTCCCCGAGGATGGGAGCGACCCGATCCGCGTGGCGGAGCGAAACTCTGCTCACGCCTTTGATGGCGACAAGGTAATGGTGCAGCTGCTGGCTCTGCGTCCGGGACAGGAGATCGAGGGTGAGGTGATCGAGATACTGGAGCGGGTGGTGACCAATTTCGTCGGCGTCATGTCGATCAGCCACGGCTATAACTTCCTCATCACGGACAGCCGTAAGCTGGACAATGACATCCTGATCCCGGATCGCAACCTCAATGGCGCTCAGGATGGCGAGAAGGTACTGGTCCATGTGCTGGAGTGGCCGGACCATGCCAAGAACCCTGTCGGGGAGGTAATCTCACGCCTCGGAGAGCCGGGGAGCAACGACACTGAGATGCATGCGATACTGGCAGAGTATGGCCTGCCCTACTCCTATCCGGAAAATCTGGAGCAGTACGCCAATGACCTCGATGAGCAGATGGCATACGACCCTAAGTATAAGAGAGAGGACTACTGTGACCGACTCACCTTTACCTGCGACCCGGAGTCGGCGAAGGACTACGATGATGCGCTCTCCTACAAGGATCTCGGCGACGGCACCTACGAGGTAGGTGTCCACATCGCCGACGTCACCTCTTACGTCACCCCCGGGGACCCGATCGATGAGGAGGCCTCACAGCGTGCGACCAGCGTCTACTTGGTCGACCGCACCGTGCCGATGCTGCCGGAGCGACTCTGCAACGATCTCTGCTCTCTCCGCGCAGGTGTGGACAGACCCGCATTCTCCTGCATATTCCGGATGAATCCCCTCGGCACCGTGCTCGACTACCATGTCGCCCGCACAGTGATCCACAGTGACTACCGCTTCAAGTACGAGGAGGTGCTGGAGGTGATCAATGGTCAGCCCGGCGTGACGCCCGAGGTGGAGGAGGCGGTCCACAGGCTGGATGAAATAGCGAAGGCGCTGAGGAAGAAGCGCTTTGAGCACGGCTCGATCGAGTTTGAGCAGGAGGAGCTGGTGTTTGACCTCGATGAGAAGGGTAAGCCGATCTCCGTCCACGTCAAGGAGAATACCGATGCGAATCGGCTGATCGAGGACTATATGCTGCTTGCCAATCGCACCGTCGCCAAGCACATTGCCAAGCTGGCTAAGGAGCGAGACGAGAAGATCCCACCCTTTATCTATCGTGTGCACGACAGACCGGATGAGGAGCGTCTGCAGAACTTTGCCGAGTACGTAGGGCGGCTGGGGTACAAGTTTGTCTACACCGGTGATGCCCAGTCCATCTCCGACAACCTCAATAAGCTCCTCGAGGAGATCAAGGGGAAGCCGGAGGAGAATGTGATCCAGATCCTTGCGATCCGCACAATGTCCAAGGCTGTCTACCAGACAGAGAATATTGGTCACTTCGGGCTTGGATTTGAGTTTTACACCCACTTTACCAGCCCCATCCGCCGCCATCCTGATATGATGGTCCACCGCCTCCTGTGGCAGTATATGACCACTGGGAAGAGTGCCGACAGGAGCGATCTCGATGCCATCTGTGAGCACGACTCTGAGATGGAGAAGACGGCTGCCGATGCGGAGCGCTCCTCTGTAAAGTACAAGCAGATCGAGTACATGCAGGAGCGACTGGGGCAGGAGTTTGAGGGCATGGTCAGTGGTGTTAAGGACTTCGGGATCTTTGTGGAGATCAAGGAGAATGGCTGCGAGGGACTGGTGCCGATCCGTGACCTCAGCGATGACTTCTACGAGTATGACGACAAGACTATGGCACTCGTGGGGATCAACACCCGCCGTCGCTACGCCCTCGGTGATACGATCAAGATCCGTGTCGCACGAGCCGATCTCCAGAAGAGGTTCCTCGACTTTGAGCTGGCGGATAAGCCGGCCGGTCAGCCCCAGGATGATCATCGCAGAGGAGGCTTTGACTCACACCGCGGTGGTGGTCGTGGCGGTTACCGATCAGGTCGGAGACACTGATAGAGGAGATCGGAGGACATGCGCGACGAGGATCGTAAGATAGAGGGTCTGGAGGACTTCGACATACGCGGTGTCGAGCTCGGGAGTGATCCACTGACCACCTCTCTCTCAGAGGATGGGCGGAAGGATCCCGACAAGCTCCTGAGACCACAGCGCTTCGAGGACTTCACCGGCCAGCCCGATGTGGTGGGCAATCTCAGCGTCTTTGTCAAGGCGGCGAAGATGCGGGGTGAGACGCTTGACCACGTCCTGCTTCACGGTCCACCCGGACTGGGGAAGACCACCCTCTCTCAGATCATTGCCAATGAGCTCGGTGTGGGGATCAAGGTCACCTCAGGTCCGGTACTGGATAAGCCGGGAGACCTCGCCGGTGTACTCACCTCGCTCGAGCCGGGAGAGGTGCTCTTCATCGATGAGATCCATCGCATGCCGCCCGTGGTGGAGGAGTACCTCTACTCTGCCATGGAGGACTACAGGATCGACATCCTGATTGACAAGGGTCCTGGGGCGAGGAGCATTCGCCTTGACCTTGAGCCCTTTACCCTCATCGGTGCCACCACACGAAGCGGTCTCCTTACCGCTCCGCTGCGGGACCGCTTTGGGATCAATATGCACCTTGAGTACTACGATGCGGAGATGCTGAGGGAGATCGTCCTCCGTAGTGCCGGCATCCTGGGGATCGAGTGCGAGGAGCGTGCGGCAACAGAGATCGCCAATCGCAGTCGCTGCACACCACGTGTGGCCAATGCGCTCCTGAGGCGAGTGCGCGACTTCGCTCAGGTCAAGGGGACCGGCAAGGTGACGCACGAGGTGGCGTGCTACGCCCTCGAGGCGCTCAATATCGACGAGTACGGGCTGGATCAGATCGACCGGAAGATCCTCTTGGCGATCATGGACAAGTTTGAGGGCGGTCCGGTGGGCGTCGAGACCATCGCCACCTCTATCGGGGAGGATGCCGGCACCGTCGAGGATGTCTACGAGCCCTTCCTGATCAAGGAAGGCTTCCTGAAGAGGACCCCACGGGGGCGCGTCGTCACCTCGCTGGCCTACACCCACTTTGGCCGACCCTCTCAGGCACCGGCTCGGGGACAGATGCTCTGGGACGAGCAGGATCTCTCACTCTAAAGACGTATGGCACAGAGCGGCGGCATGAAGAGTCTGGCCAAGGACACGGTGGTCTATGGCCTTACGAATATCGTCAGCAAGTTTCTCAATTGGCTTCTGGCACCCCTCTACATCCGGGTGCTGGCCACCTCAGCGGAGTATGGCATAGTGACCAATCTCTACGCCTGGGTCAGCGTGATACTCGTGGTACTGACGCTTGGGCTGGAGACGGGGCTCTTCCGCTTCATCAATACCTCCGATAAGCCGCAGCAGGTCTACGCAACGTGTCTCAAGGTGCTATCGGTCCCGGTGCTGCTCTTCCTCCTCATCGGTCTCACCCAGACGCAGGCAATAGCGGACTTCCTGAAGTACCCCCTTCACCCGGAGTACGTGGGGATGTTTGTCGTCATCGTGGCGCTGGATGCCCTGATGTCGCTCCCCTTTGCCTACCTTCGGTATCAGCATAAGCCCTGGCGCTTTGCCTTCTACAAGTTCCTCTTCATCGGACTCAATATCTTCTTCAACCTCTTCTTCCTTATCGTCTGTCCGCGACTTGAGGTGGCTGGGTACGATCTCCCCTGCTGGCTCTACCGACCCGGCATGGGAGTGGGCTACATCTTCATCTCCAACCTCCTCGCTTCCGGCATTGAGGCGCTGATGATGCTGCCGCTCTTCCGGTACGGGATCAAGGGCTTTGACCGGGAGCTCCTGCCCAAGCTGGCGCTCTACTGCGGTCCGCTGGTGCTGCTTGGGCTGGCGGGGGACTTCAATAAGATGGCCGGTCAGGTGCTGATACCCTACCTCTATGCCGACCACGGTGAGGGTATGACAGCGCTCGGGATCTTTGGCGGAAACCTCAAGATCTCGGTCATCATGGTGATGTTCCTGCAGGCGTTCCGCTTCGCTTACGACCCCTTCGTCTTTAGCAAAATGAAGTCGCGAGACGCCGGCCAGGCCTACACGATGGCGATGACCTACTTCATCCTCTTCGCCTCAGTGATCTTTGTCGGTGTGATGTACTGGATCGATGTCTTCAAGGTCATCGTCCGTCCCGACTACTACTCCGGGCTGGTGATCGTGCCGTGGATGATGTTCAGCGAGATCCTCTTTGGGATCTACTACAACCTCTCGGTGTGGTATAAGGTAACGGACCGGACTTACTACGGGGCGCTCTTTGCCGTGATCGGGCTGGTCGTCACGCTTACAATCATCACGCTGGGCGTCCCGCGCTACGGCTTCATCGCCTGTGCCTGGGCCGCCGTCAGCTGCAATCTCGTCATGCTCCTGCTCTCCTACGTCCTCGGTCAGCGCCACCACCCGATAGCTTACCGGACACGGACGGATCTCGGGATCCTGGCGCTGGGTGCGCTCTTCTACTTCGGTGGAATGCAGGTCCACCCCGAGAGTGTAGCGCTCACGCTTGTGCTACGGACGCTCCTCCTACTGATCTACATCGGTCTCGCAGGCTACCTCTTTACTCCTGTTTTTGCCCAATTACGTCATCGTAGATAATGAGTACCCAACCATCCAATCCCACTCCTGAAGAGGCGGAGAAGCAAGAGCCTCAAGTCAAGAAGAACGAAGGTCTCATCGGCTTCCTCAAGGAGTACTTTGACCTCCGTCTCGACAAGGACAATGAGCTGAAGACCATCGAGTCCATCGCTGCCGATGTCGACTTTAAGGGTCCGAAGATGTGGATCCTGATCTGTGCGATCTTCATCGCGTCGCTGGGACTGAATATGAACTCGACCGCCGTCATCATCGGTGCGATGCTCATCTCCCCGCTCATGGGTCCTATTCTCGGCTTCGGTCTCGGGCTTGGGATCACCGACTTCAAGCTGGTCAAGCGTAGTCTCAAGAACCTCGGCATGATGACCCTCATCGGCATCATCACCGCTACAGTCTACTTCCTCCTCTCCCCGGTAGAGGCCCCCACGACAGAGCTCCTCGCTCGCACGCAGCCCACCTTTTACGATGTGCTGATCGCCTCCTTCGGCGGTCTGGCAGGTATTATCGCAGGTGCCAGTAAAAATAAGGGGAATGTGATACCCGGTGTTGCTATCGCCACCGCCCTCATGCCTCCGCTCTGTACGGCCGGATACGGCATCGCAACGATGAACCTCCACTACTTCATCGGAGCCTTCTACCTCTACATCATCAATGCCGTCTTTATCGGGCTCGCCACCTATATCACGGTCCGAGCACTTGATTACCCTCGGGTCACCTATGTTGATAAGAAGCGGGGTCGACTGCTCAATCGCGCCGTTGCCGTCATCGTCATCTGCACACTCCTGCCCAGTATTTACCTGGCGTGGCGGATGGTACAGACCTCGGTCAAGGAGCAGGCGGAGCGAAATTTCATCCGCTCTGAGATCACCGGTGATGACCGCTATGTCCTCTCCTACAACTCCTACAAGCGGGGAGACTCCACCTTTATGACCGTGAACGTACTCGGCTCGGAGATCACTGAGGAGGAGGAGAAAGTGCTGGATGCGAAGCTCGACGGCTATGGTCTCCGCAAGACCGCCCTTACGATCCAGCAAAACTACGACCGGCAAAACGTACAGAGACTCCGCTCCTCAATCCTCAACGACGTCTACAGGGGCGACGGCGGACGTGGCACCGCCGACCTCGTTGCTTATCAGCACTTCCAGATCGACTCCCTCCAGAAGCTGCTCTCCCGGCACGACATCATCGGTGAAGAGTCGCAGCGACTTGCCGTCGACATGAAGGCACTCTTCCCGGAGGTTAGTCAGCTGGAGTTTGGCGACGTGATCACCTACCATCAGGACTCTCTTGACGTCATCAGTCCGGATACGACTTTCCTTGTCCGGATCTATACGCCCTCAAGCAAGCTCTCCGAGGAGAGAGAGCAGACGATACGCCGCTGGGTGGCCATTCGGATCCCCAAGTCGAGGGTAGACATCTTCACGTCAGCCAAGAAGGAGTAGCGGTATGAATACCCACGGCAAGCTCTTTCGCCTTACCACCTTTGGCGAGTCGCATGGTCCCTGTATCGGAGGGGTCATCGACGGCTGCCCTGCCGGTCTCAGAGTCGACTGCGATGAGGTGGCGCATCAGCTTGCCCGCAGGCGCGGAGGAGCCACCGAGGGATCGACCGCACGGCGGGAGAGTGACCGGGTCGACTTCGTCTCCGGTCTCATGGACGGGGTCACTACCGGCACGCCGCTCGCCTTTCTGATCCCCAATGAGCAGCACCGGAGCTCCGACTACGACCGGCTCAAGCACGTCTATCGCCCCTCCCACGCAGACTATACGTATATCAAGAGGTACGGCATCCGAGACTGGCGGGGTGGAGGCAGGGCATCAGCCCGCGAGACAGCAGTCCGCGTGGTGGGCGGAACCATTGCCCGCCAGATCCTCCGGGAGGAGGTGGGGCTGGAGATCGTCTCCTACACCTCTCGGCTGGGAGGCTTGGGGTTGCCGGGCAGCTACAGGGATGAGGTAGACAGCGCCGAAGTGGAGGCTTCCAAATACGGCTGTCCCGACCCGGCTACAGAGCAGCAGATGGAGGCACTGGTACGTCAGGCTCGTACCGAGGGCGACTCCCTCGGCGGGGTGGTCTCGACCATAGTGCGAGGCGTGCCGGCCGGGTGGGGAGACCCGCTCTACGACAAGCTCTCTGCCGACCTTGCGTCAGCGATGATGAGTATCAATGCCGCCAAGGGCTTTGAGATCGGGGACGGCTTTTCCCTCGCTGAGATGAGGGGAGCAGAGGCCAATGATCCTTTTGTCACTAATGAAAAGGGCGAAATCCAAACCTCTACCAACCACTCGGGAGGCATCCAGGGCGGCATCTCCAATGGGGAAGTAATCCGCTTCAGGACTGCCTTCAAGCCCATCGCCTCCATTGCTCGCCCTCAGTCTACAGTGGACACCGATGGTCACCCCACCGATCTCACTATCTTAGGTCGCCACGATTGCTCCGTCTTCCCCCGTGTACTGCCTGTCGTTGATGCCATGACGGCACTGGTCCTCGTCGATCAGTACATACTTTTCCGTGGGGCAGGACCCTTGTCGTGAGGCTTACGCCTCTGCCCCGTTTCTATGCCCTGAGGTGCGGATCAGCTCCAGCAGCTCCCGGTAGAGTGGGTCATCGATAGAGGTGGCGAGGAGATAGGGAAGATCCTTCCCCTCCTCGAGACGCTCTCTGATGTCTGTCGAGGAGACCTCGTACGTCGGCACATCGTCGATCACATGCGTCCTCGCCGGCATCACGAAGTCCTCCGGCAGGTGGTATCCCGGCCGCGGGTAGACAAGTATGTCCGTCGTCTGTGTCAGCTCATCGCTGTGGTACCACTTGTGGAGCCAGAGCAGGCTGTCGAGACCCATCAGGAGGGTGAAGTGGCTGTCCGGATACTTCGCGTGGAGGTACTGCATCGTCCGGAGGGTGTAATTGGGCTGCGGCAGCTCCCACTCATCGAGGCTTAGGCGGATCTTTGGGTGCTCCCGCAGGAGACTCTCCGCCCAGCGCCGCCTGAAGTCGTCCGGCAGCAGCAGGTTGTCCTCCTTGAAGGGGTTGCTCGGTGTGAGCGAAAACCACAGCTCATCAAAGCGGTCTCGCATCTGCTCGATGATGTAATTGGCGAGGCAGAGATGACCGATATGCAGGGGACTATAGGAGCCGGGGTAGAAGAGTATCTCGCGCATCCGTCACAGGTCAGCAGTAAGGAAGTCCTCGACGACACGAGCTGCAGCCTGACACGCCTCCTCAAGGTCGTCATTCACTACGATCGCATCGTACTTTGGAGCAAAGGAGAGCTCCGTCTCGGCCTTGGCGAGTCGGCGCTCAATCACCTCGGGGGCATCCGTCCCCCTCCGCTCCAGGCGCTCCCGCAGGCGCTCAATGCTTGGGGGCTGTATGAAGAGCGTCAGCGCTCTGTCACCATAGATCTTCTTGACATTAAGTCCCCCCTGCACGTCGATGTCAAGGATCACATTCTCCCCCCGATCCAGCGTCCGGTCCACCTCACTCCGAAGCGTCCCGTAGAAGCATCCTGGATAGACCTCCTCGTACTCCAAGAAGTCCCCTTCCCCGATCCGCTTCCTGAAGTCCTCCTCCGAGAGGAAGTAGTACTCGACGCCATCCCGCTCGCTGCCACGCGGCTTGCGCGAGGTGGCAGAGATGGAGAAGCGGCCACGGAGGCCATACTCACTCATAAGCTTATTGATGATCGTGCTCTTACCCGAGCCGCTGGGGGCAGAGAAAATGATTAGCTTGCCTTGCATGTAGGGGAGTAAAAAGTGATTGATACTATCTATCTCAAGTCAAAGGTACCAACTTTTTGCCGTCTCCCCTTTTCTCCCCTATAGTTTCCGGTCACCTACAGGATAGTCCCAAGACAGCTACCAGCAGGGTCGGTTGTGCAATAGAAAGCTTTTATCTAACTTTGCACTTGTAGGGAAGGGGTCTCCGAGAGCTCGCATCACTGCCCTACCCTCTCTCACGCGCAGATACCAAAGTGGCCAACTGGGGCTGACTGTAAATCAGCTGGTTTTCACCTTCGGTGGTTCGAATCCGCCTCTGCGCACCATTCACTATCACTCTTTACCCTATCGTCACATCCACGTCGCTCACCACCTGACGTGATCTACTGAGTGACTGGCGGATCGATGCTTCTATACCCCGATCGGGGAGTCGCCAAGGGGGTGTGTCTCCATACTTCAGTGAGAGCCCCCGACCATCGCATCCTTATGAGCCGATAGGGACAGAAAGACTAATTCCAATCCATTTATATGTACACCATCACTGAGCTCTCCAAGCTAAGCAGAGAAGACCTCAATAAAGTGGCTGCTGATCTTAAGGTAAAAACCAGTCCGGATGCCGAGACACGAGAGATCATCTACGGCATACTCGATGCCCAGGCGGTCCACGTAGCTACCAAGACCAAGGGTCAGACCGACTCGACCACTCCTCGCCAGAGCAACAATAACAAGCGCACTCGCAGCACGGCAAACAATCGCTCCACCGCCAAAGACAATAAGAAGTCGGAGGAGAGCGACCCCGCCAAGGAGGCAAAGAAGGAGGACAAGCCCGCTACCCAAAAGAAGCGCGGACGCCCTCGGAAAAATCAGGCAGAGAGCAAGCAGGAGAGCGAGAGCGCCAAGGACAAGGAGAAGAACAATCAGCCGAAGAAAGAAGACTCCAAGTCAGCCAACGAGAAGGAGCCCAAGGAAACTCCCACGGAGAAGAAGACGGTCTTTGTGAATAAGAATGCCACTGACACCGTCCTCGACGACCTGATGGGCATGCTCACCCCCACCCCCCGACCCTCTCAGCAGAGCAGCAAGCCCTCAGAGCCTAAGAAGAGCGAGCCCCGCAGGGAGCCCACTCCGGCTAAGCACGAGCAGCCGACTGAGGAGGCATCTAAGGAGCCGGAGAGCAGAGAGGAGCCTATGAAAGGTCAGCCGAGCAACCAGAGTCTGAAGCGTCCCGTCAGCCAGGGGTCGTACGACTTCGGCGACGCACTTACCGCCACCGGAGTGCTTGAGGTGCTGCCCGATGGCTACGGCTTCATCCGCTCCGCAGACTACAATTACCTCTCCTCCCCGGACGATGTCTACGTGTCACAGAGCCAGATCAAGAACTATGGTCTCAAGACAGGAGACGTGGTAGAGGCGGTCATCTCCGCCCCGAAGAGCCAGGATAAGTTCTTCCCCATGAAGAAGCTGATCCGTCTCAATGGCTGTGACCCCAAGGCGGTCCGCGACAGGGTCCCCTTTGACCACCTGCTCCCGGTCTTCCCGACAGAGAAATTCAAGCTCGAGGTCCCCAGCTCGGCTCACGTCTACGACCGGACGGCGACCCGCATCTTTGACCTCTTCTCCCCGATCGGTAAGGGTCAGCGCGGTCTCATCGTTGCTCAGCCCAAGACCGGTAAGACGATGCTGCTCAAGGATGTGGCCAATGCCATTGCCTACAACCACCCCGAGGTATATATGATCGTACTCCTGATCGATGAGCGACCGGAGGAGGTGACCGATATGCGTCGCAACGTGGATGCAGAGGTGATTGCCTCCACCTTTGACGAGCCGGCAGAGGAGCATGTTAAGATCTCCGAGCTGGTGCTTCAGAAGGCGAAGCGACTAGTAGAGTGCGGACACGATGTAGTGATCCTCCTCGACTCCATCACCCGCCTCGCACGCGCCTACAATACAGTCCAGCCCGCCTCCGGTAAGGTACTCTCCGGTGGTGTTGATGCCAATGCGCTCCAGAAGCCTAAGCGCTTCTTCGGTGCAGCTCGCAATATTGAGCACGGCGGCTCGCTGACGATCCTTGCCACTGCACTGATCGATACGGGATCCAAGATGGACGAGGTAATCTTTGAGGAATTCAAGGGCACCGGCAATATGGAGCTGCAGCTCGACCGCAAGCTCTCCGACAAGCGCATCTTCCCCTCCATCGATCTCAATGCCTCCGGCACTCGTCGCGACGACCTGCTCCAGAGCGAGGATATGCGCCGCCGTATGTGGATCCTCCGCCGCCAGCTTGCCGACATGAATACTCAGGAGGCGATGGAGTTTGTCCTAAAGCAGATCCGTGGCACGGTGGACAATGTTGAGTTCCTCGCATCAATGAATAGCTAATGGCGATGAGGGTGATCCGTCGGTGCCACCTCTACCTTGTCGGTTTAGTGCTCGCCCTCTCTGTGACAGAGGGGCTGGCTCAGAGCTCGATGGACGTCAAGATGCGCGCCTACGGACTGGTCGACATCTCCGAGGTGGACTCCACCATTATGGTAGACCTCATGTACTCTCGGAGCGACAACTTCATGCAGGCTGATGTCTACGGAGACTTCGCGACCGCCTATCTGACCCCCGACTTCGCAGCCAAGATCGCGAGAGCCCAGCAGATACTGCGGGAGGAGAGAGGCGACCGCTACTCGATCATCATCTACGATGCAGCGCGCCCCCTCTCAGTCCAGCAGCGGATGTGGGATCTCGTCAAGGACACCCCGAGCAAGGTCTACGTCGCACCGGTCAGTAAGCGGGGTGGTGGCCGGCACAACTACGGGGTCGCCGTCGACATGAGCCTCTACGACAGGGAGTTCGGTCAGCCACTTGACATGGGCAGCCCCGTCGACCACTTCGGCATACGTGCCCACATCAATAATGAGGCGTCTTTAGTCAAGCAGGGACTTATCACGAGAGAGGCGATGAAGAATAGGCAATACCTCTTCCATCTGATGGATCGCGTGGGTCTGAGACCGATCCGAAAGGAGTGGTGGCACTTCCAGGAGCGCAACTCGATCCGTGAGGTGCGGGAGCAAAACCGACTCTTAGACTTCTGACGAAATGAAAGGGAAGCTATACCTCATACCTGTCTCGCTGGGCGAGAGTACCACTTCTCGCTACGCACCCGCGCTAAATGTCGAGCTGGTCTCCCGGCTGAGCCACTTCGTGGTGGAGAGTGCCCGGACGGCTCGGCGCTGTATCCGAGCACTCTGCCCAGAGAAAGATCTGGACGACCTACTTCTCCTCGAGGTGGATAAGCACAAGGGGTACAGCTACCCGAGGGAGAGAGTGATGACGCTCCTCGGTGAGGGCGTGGACGTGGGATTTATGAGCGAGGCGGGCTGTCCCTGTGTCGCTGACCCCGGGAGCATCGTCGTTGCCGATTGCCACAGGGCAGGCTTTGACGTCGTCCCGCTGGTCGGTCCCTCCTCCATCATCCTGTCGCTGATGGCATCGGGCTTCAGCGGTCAGTCCTTTGCTTTCCACGGCTATCTCCCCTTTGACGGCAAGGAGCGGCGCCAAGCCTTAGGCGAGGCTGCCGCTCGGGTCCGTCGGGTCGGTGAGACGCAGATATTCATTGAGGCACCCTACCGAAACGACCAGCTGCTGAGGGAGCTGGTAGAGCTCCTGCCGAGCGACCTCTCCCTCTGCATGGCAGTGGACCTCACCACGGACCAAGAGGAGATCCATCGGATGACCATCTCCGAGTGGCGAAAAGCCCTCTCACGAGAGACCAGCTGGCACAAGAGACCGGCAATCTTCCTAATAGGACAATGATATGTTACTGAAATACTATACCAATGGCACCCCCTCGCCCGTCCTGCTGAAGCAACTCTCGCAGTCGCTGCAGGCGGACAAGCTGCTGATCATCCCGACCGACACCGCCTACAGCATCTGCTGCAATGCCCTCAGCATCTCTGCCCTCGGACAGCTCGCCGAGATCAAGGGCGTGGATCCGGAGCAGAGCCACTTCACCATTATGTGTCAGGACCTCTCGCAGGCGAGCGAGTACGCTAAGCTGGACAACGAGATGTTCCGCATGATGAAGCAGAATACCCCCGGACCCTTCACCTTTATCCTCCCCACGAGCAGCGCCCTACCCCGCATCTACAAGGGCCGTAAGGAGGTGGGCATCCGCATCCCCCGCCACGAGCTGGTGCTCTCGCTGATACGCTACAGTGGCTCCCCGCTCACCGGATTCTCCCTCCCGGAGCTGCCGCAGCAGCTGGAGGACATCGCCTACGACTTCAATCCCGAGCTGATCAACGAGCTCTGGGGCGACAAGGTGGAGCATGTGGTGGACGGCGGCATCGGCAGTCTGCAGGAGTCGGCGATCATCGACTGCACCACGGAGCCCTACTCCATTGTGCGTGAGGGACCGGAGGAGCTGAAGCTGTAGGACATTAGCGCAGGGTCAACCACGGGGGAAGAATAAAATTATTTAGTTTCCCCGCTTGCACATTAGTGGAAAAATAGTATCTTTGCACTCGAAAAGAAAAGAAGGAGGATGACTCTTTGGGAAAAGCGTCCCTCCTGCGAGTAGCAAATTGACTTGGGGGAGCCACGGACAATAAGCGGCTGTGGCGTAATTGGTAGCCGCGCCAGACTTAGGATCTGGTGGAGAAATCCGTAAGGGTTCGAGTCCCTTCAGCCGCACTCGTTTAGGTAAGATTGATGATTAGTTTTCATAGATTGTAAGTTTTGGTTTTTGACGCTCTAAGCTTTTTTGCTTAGGGCGTATTTTTTGTACCAGCGGAGAGAGGGCTTCATCGGTTTCCCTTCTGCCTATTGTGCGTCTTGCAGAGCATCTGACAGTTGTCGGCTGTCGTGGTGCCACCCTTGCTCCATGCGGTGATATGGTCAGCGTCCATATCCTTGAGACTCCATATCCGATCCTTATTCTTGCCCTCACCGAAGGCACAGGCGGGGCAATTGGAGACCCCCTTCGCCTTAGCCTCCTGCGTCTGACGCTCGTAAGCACACTTCTTAGTCGACTCGTCGAAGAGACGTATGTCCAACAGCTGCGGCTCCTCCTCGTCCCCGAGCAGATACTCGGGGATATTCTCCTTCCTACGCACCGCCTCGTCCGCCAGCAGCTCTGCCAGTCGAGCGTGTATCATGTCGTGGTCATAGGGGGTGTTGTGGTAGGTCTCGTAGAGTCTGCCCCAGGCCACCCCTCTGAAGTGCGGCTCCTCGGTGTAGAAGAGCGTCTCCGCCCAGCCGATCACGCTATTGAAGTAACTCTGCAGCTCCGTGATCCCCTCATCGTGGCGATGTGCCGCCATATACTCTCTGACATTACCCCGGCTCACCCAGTCTAAGGCGGTGGCGAGGAAATCCTGACGCTTCACATTCCCCTTGATGTAGTGCTCCCACTGCTGGACGCTTGTGTTGCCGCTGTTGCTGAAGACCTTGCGGGCTTCGGTCACGAAGGGGCCCGAGTAGACTGCATTCAGCAACTCCTGCTCATTGAGCGGGACGCCGGCGATGTTGATCGTCTGAAACCACTCGCGTATCTCGCTCTCCGTCCCCTCGCATACATAGATAAGGAGTGGGGTCTCCAGGATCTTCCGCTGCTGATCCTCTGCCAGGGCACCAAAGGTAAAGGGGACCTTATTTGCTCCAAGCATAATACTAAACTGAGCATTGAGAAACCGCCCCAGCGAGGTAATCCTCTGCTGACCGTCCAGCACCTCCAGCTGACCATCCTCCCGCCGATTGAAGTATATCAGCCCGATAGGATAGCCCTTGCGGACAGACTCGATGACCGCAATATCCTTCTTGCCGTCACCGTAGATATAGTTGCGCTGGTACTCCGGCTGTATCGTCAGCTTGCCATTCATACCATAGAGTCCCTTGCCCTCGCTCTCGTCGTAATTAAAGCCTTGGCAGATATCCGCCACCGTGTACTCTGTGTGCAGTGTAGTCTTCATATAAGCTCTCTCTAGTTAGTCCCAGGTATAGCGCATCTCATAGCTGTCGAAGGGCTCATCCCCCTCGTACCCGTAGGCTCGCAGTATCTCCGCCACCTCCTGCTGCTCCCGGGGAGAGAGCGGCAGGTCGCCCAGCTTGAGGCGGTAGAATTGCGTCTTCGAGCACCGTCCGATCATATGACCGGTGCAGGCATCGTAGTTCGTCCGGCTCAGCTCACTCATCGCCCGGGCGAAGCCCCTGGCATACCGCTCCGGCATGTCCGGTCGGTAGAGGGGGCAGTCAGTACCCTCCCGGTAGTCGGGGTGCTGCGCATTGATCTGCGGATACACCAGCGACGATCTCAGCACCTCCGGCGCAACGAGCGCATGCAGGCAGTGCTTACGCAGGGTGCAGCTCTCGGAGGTGCAGACAGGGTGGCCTGTGGGAAGTGTTGTGTTGACTATATCTTGTCTCATGGTATTGGTTGTTTTCTAATTCTTGTCTCCTTTTAATCTTCTTACCTCCTTGTCAAAGTCTGAGACATAGTCAAGATCTTTCTTAAGGATTGAACTATCCGGAAATTCCGGATAGTTGCCGCTTCGATCTAACTTAACGTTGACGAATAAAGAGTCTCTTATAAACTTCCCGACCTTTAATTAGTGAACTACGTCCGTACACTCCATTGGGATCTTGGTCAACGCCTCGGTTACTTCCTACTATCTCAAATTGATCGGGGCAGTACTTGTCGAGGAAAGAGATCGGCACCCCCATCACGCCGTCGTAGTCGCTCGGGATGGCATCGGTGTAGGCCACCTCAATGGCATCGTAATTGTCATAGCGCGGGTACGCCTCCTCGAAGCTCTTCCCCTTGATCTCCTTATGCCGGCTGTAGCGCAGATTCTCCTCTATCGTCATCAGCTTTAGTGGCTCATGGCGTTTGCCATGCTCTATATTAGTATACCAAATACTCGTTGAACGCCCTAGCATCTCGCCATCCACTATTCTATACTTACTACCCTTGTCCTCCTCGACAAACCCCTCTTGGGTCTCTTTCGGTATTCGAAACAAGAGGTCCTGGCTCATTGGTGTATTACCAACCCACAGCTCATTGGCAGCGATGCGGGGGAAGATGTTTTTGTAGGTAATGGCATTTTTATTGCCGATGATGAGGAACTGCTTCTCTGCCTCAAAGATCCAGTCGACAAACTCCCTGAAGAGCGAGAAGGGCGGATTGGTCACGATGAAGTCCGCCTCGTCACGCAGGCGACTCACCTCCTCACTGCGGAAGTCCCCATCGCCCTCCATATAGCTCCACTGCAGGTCGGAGAGGTCGACCTTGCCGTCGCGCGTGATGTCCTCAGAGAGGGTGAAGATCTTCCCCCGCACACTGGTCTTGCCGGGGTCGTACTGCGGGGCATCCTGCTCGAAGAGCGTAGGCTGATAGGGCGTACTGAGACACTTGCTCTCAGGGGCGTAGCTGGTGCTGATGAGCTTGCGGAGTCCCAGCTGGCCGAAGCGCTGCGCAAAGTAGCGAGTAAACTCACTCCACTCCGGGTCATCGCACGGCAGGAGCACCGTCTTGTCGCGGAAGAGGTCGGGGTCGAAATTGATGTACGCCTGCAGCTCACGCTCTATGTCCGGGTACTGAGTGTAAAACTCATCGTTCTTGGCCCGCTGCGCACGGGCGAGGTTTTCGTTTGCCATTGTCGGTAGAAGTTTTCGGAGGGTGTCGTGCGGGGAAGCGGGGTCCCGGCACCCCCAAAGGTACCAAAATCATTGGCTCACGAGGAGCCTCGGGGGAGTTTCCTCCCTCGGGACCGGAGTCCCCACCCACGACACTCAGGGGTTACGCATTAGAAGTATATGCTTAAGTTGATCATCTAATATACTTAGCATGTGTTGGACAAACGGGTAAGAACATCCACAGGAGGTCCGATTTGTTGTAGCCCCCTAGCCGGAGGGGCATTAGCCCCGAGCGACTTGGGGTTATTAATGGTGCTGATAAATAATCAACCCCTTTTGGGTCGGATAAGAAGAAGTGGTTTTATTAATATTAAAACCTCAAACGTATGAGTACACTTCGCATAACATTCTCAAAAATACTCATATGCAGGTATTTCGTATAATAGCATAATTTACGAGCTTTGCAACAGAAAAAGGAGCGACAAGAAAAATTTTTCTCCATAATACAGCAATAATTTAAGCATTTAATATCATGGGATACTTGGGACTAAATAGATGGGCACGATACGTGGCCTTTTCTCTACTAACATCTACCTCCATTGGCCTTACAGCCATGGCTCAAAATGAGGTGCGCGATGATGGCACACTTGATGAAGTGGTCGTGACCGCTCAAAGGACCCCTGAAGTGAAAAGTCAGTCGGCGACAACCATCTCAATTATAACACGAAAGGAGCTGGTGGAGCTCAATAAGACTATGCCAGACATGCAGGCTATCGTAGGCTTTTTGGTGCCAGGAATGGCTTCTACCGGCAATACAACTAGTGAGCGCTCCAATACTTTGAGAGGAAGAAGTGTACTAGTGCTGATTGATGGCATTCCACAATCAACTCCTCTACGGGCAACAAGCCGTGACCTTCGGACCATCGATCCAACCGCTGTAGAGCGAATAGAGGTGATCAAAGGTGCAACCGCCCTTTATGGTAATGGAGCAAATGGTGGTATCATCAATATCGTGACGCGTAAAAACAGTCATAATAAGCCTTTCGGTGGTCAATCTTACATCGCAATGCAGGACCACTCTTTATTCAGCAATAAGACACATTCATTTGGCTATCGTGTCAATCAACAGTTTTATGGCAAGCTAGGTGATTTTGACTATCTGATTAATGGCGTGATCGGTCAGACCGGTAGCTCGGTAGATGGTGATGGTGTATACCTTTCTCCTCGATATGGGCTTGGAGACACCCGCACATACAATGTCCTAGCAAAGGTTGGGTATCAACTAAGTGAGGCGGCTCGTATTGAGGGGATGTACAACTTCTTTAGAACCATACAAAATACCCCACTCATTGCTAGTGGTGGCAAATACCTGGAAAGTCCTCGCATAGGGATTAAAGGGGATCAGCCAAAAGAAGCAATTCCAGAAGGAATGGCGTACAATCATAATGCCTACCTACGCTACACGCATAAAAATATATTCAGCGGGACTGACTTTGAGGCATCACTACAGGGCCGTGCAGTAAAGGTCGTTACAGACTACCGGATACACAATGAAAAGAAACCTCGTTGGGAAGGCACTAGCGGGCAGGCAACCATTGAGGCAAAACAGTTCGGTGCAAAAGCTCAGCTTGATACCAAACTCTATCTGAGTGACCAAGTTTTTACAAAGCTCCTGTATGGTATGGACTTCACAGTGGATCGTACTGGACAGCCCCTTGTAGACGGTCGTTATTGGGTGCCAGAGATGACAGCTATTAACTTTGGACCATTTGTTCAAACCAAAACCACTATTGGCAACCTCCTCAATATCAAAGTAGGGGCTAGATATGATCGCATTGACGTACACGTGCCAGACTATGAAGTCCTTCCAAAGAAGTCAGGTGTTGCACGGACTAAGGTAAAAGGTGGTGTATTGCCTTACAACAACCTATCCTTAAATGGTGGTGTAACCTTGAATAAGTGGAGGGTATTCCAACCATTTTTAGCTTACTCTCAAGGCTTCTCTATATATGACCTTGGACGCACTTTGCGTGATGCAAAGAGTGATGTGCTGAGCAAAATAGAAACCTCTCCTGTTAAGACACACAATGCCGAAATAGGCTTTTACTCTACCATAGACGACCTCTTTGGTGAGGATTCAAGGATAGAGACTTCTGGCGCAGTATTCTACACCTACGCAGCGCTTGGTAGTGACCTAAAAAGTGTAGATGGATTCTGGGTGGTAGATCGCTCACCCCAACGTGTTCTTGGTGGAGAGCTATCAATGGATGCAACCATCAATAAACAGTGGCAGACGGGCGTCGGATTCTCAATGATGGAAGGGAAGAAGTATGTTGATGGCTCTTGGAACCATTATATGAGTGGCCAATCTATCCCTCCAATGAAGGTTACTGGATATATCAATTGTCGCCCAACAAAACATAGCTATATACGCCTATATGGTATGTATACTGGAGCAAGGGACCGCTTTGCCAAAAACGAAAAAGGGAAATATACCGAAGGCGAAGGCAAGGTAACGCCAGTTACCTTACTGCATCTCAATGCAGGACTTACGGTACATAAATTTACCTACACATTGGGCATAGAAAATCTACTCAACACCACCTACTACACGGTTCAATCTCAATTAGTAGCAAGAGATACCGAGTATACTCATGGTAATGGTCGTGTGATCACCCTCTCCATGACTTATAGATTTTAATTGCTAGGAAGGGTAACCATCCTCCTTATAACAGTTAACGGTGCGATCTTGGATATTAAAAGTCTGAGGTCGCACCAATTATTACGAAGGCTGTAGTCTAGCATTAAATCATATAAAATCGCTCTCTAGGTCAACACTTTATTGTCCGAGTGGTTATATTAGTATCAGAAGGAAATTTAGCCACAATGAAACATTATATTATTACTTGACACGAATACTTTACTACAGCATCATTATGGGAATATTTGCAATGCTATTTGGAGCGTGCCAAGCATCACAAAAGATAGAGTCGGTGGACTATGCTACATTCAAAGAGCGAATTAGCGTGGCTTCAGAGGTGCAGCTTCTTGATGTTCGTACTGCGGAAGAATTCGCCGAAGGACACCTTGAGTCTGCGATCAATATAGATGTGCACGCCTTGGACTTTACCAAGCGAGTTAGTGAGAAACTAGATAAGAGTCGGCCAATCTATCTTTACTGTCGTTCGGGCAAGCGAAGTATGGCTGCTGCCAAGACCTTAGCCCAAGAGGGGTATACCATCGTCAATCTCAAAAGTGGTATACTGGGGTGGCTAGAAGCTGGATATCCGGTTTCGAAGTAGATCTATTATTGTGTATACCCTCAAGATGGAGCTGGGGTTACGCATTAGTAAGGTCTTACTATATGGTATTCATAGGGGTGTCTATGGGGTAAGGACCTCGGCAGAGGTCCCTCTTAAATAGGCACAGGTCGGAGGGGTAAAGCCCCGAACGACCTGTGTATAAGAGCATATTTACCACCTCCATGACCCCGGCTGAGGGGTCAGACTTAGATAAGGTTGTCCGACCCCTCGGCCGGGGTCGTAAGGGTGTTTCGGGCATCGTTATACATAGGTCTTCGGCACTACGTGCCTTGACCTGTGCCTATTTAACACGAACCCCTCAGCCGGGGTCCTCCCCTATAGACACACCTATGAGTGTCCTACGGCTAGGCGCTCCTAATGCGTAACCCCTACCACGGCACTGCAGTTTCATTCCCTCGGGACTATAGTTCCATCCCCTCGGGACTGCAGTCCCTCCCACAAGAGACTGCCGTATGCCCGTCTCCTGCGGTAAATGTGGTAACTTTGCGTCAAAAGAGCAGAGTGCCATGACAGAGAGACGTATCAAATACCATAGACGACCCACCACGGCGGTGCACGTAGACGACCACCTCATCATCGGAGGGGGGCAGCCGATCGTGATCCAGTCGATGGCCAATGTGGACACTAACGATATCGAGGCGAGCGTAGCTCAGGCGAAGCGCATCGCCGAGGCGGGAGGACGGTTGGTCCGTTTCACGACACAGGGCGTGAGGGAAGCGAGGGCGATAGGTCAGATACACGACCGGCTCCGGGAGTCCGGCAGCCGGATCCCGCTGGTCGCCGATGTGCACTTCAACCCCAAGGCCGCCTACGAGGCTGCCAAGCATGTGGAGAAGGTGAGGATCAATCCGGGCAACTTCTACGACCCGGCCCGCGTCTTCGAGCGGGTGGAGTACACCGACGCTGAGTATGCGCACGAGCTGGAGGAGCTGCAGAGCAAGTTTGCCGACTTCCTCGACCACTGCCGATCGTACGGCACGGCGATCCGGATCGGGGTCAATCACGGGTCACTCTCCGACCGGATCATGTCGCGCTATGGGGACACGGCGCCGGGGATGGTGGAGAGCTGCATGGAGTTCCTCGAGGTGTGCCGCCGGAAGGGCTTTGACGACGTCGTGATCTCGCTCAAGTCCTCCAATGCCGTGCTGATGACGGAGGCGGTGCGCCTGCTGGTGAGCGAGATGGAGAGGAGGGACATGCACTACCCGCTCCACCTCGGCGTGACCGAGGCGGGCGATGCCGAGGACGGTCGCATCAAGAGCGCCGTCGGCATCGGTGCCCTGCTGAGTGAGGGACTGGGCGACACTATCCGCGTGTCACTGAGCGAAGCACCGGAGCAGGAGATCAAGCCGGCAAGGATCTTAGTCGAGTGTGTGGAGCACGCCGCCGAGGCTAAGCCCATTTCGCTTGACTCGTCATCCGTCACCCCCCACCCTGTGAGACCATCGAGTACCCCCTTAGTCATCGGGGAGGTCGACACCTATGAGAGGGACTGCTGTCCCGACCTGGTACGCTCTAATCCCCGCTTAATGACGATCACCGACAGGGAGGCACTCCGAGGAGAGATCCCCAACCTCCCGGAGGGGGGACACCTGATCATTCGGATCACCCACCCCGACGCTCCCGCGATGCTGAGGGCACTGGATGAGGTGATGACCACACCATATATAATAGGCATCTCCGCTGAGGGGCAGGCGGACGAGGCGGCAGTAAGGCTCGGCTATGCTGTGGGAGCAGCCCTTCTGCGTGGTCAGGGAGAGGGCCTCTTCGTCTCGGGTCCGCAGCTGAGCGGCAGAGAGGCAGTTCGACTCGCCTTTGGACTCCTTCAGGCAAGCCGAAGGAGGATCTCAAGGACCGAATTCATCTCCTGCCCCGGCTGTGGGCGGACACTCTTTGACCTCCAGGAGACGGTCGCAAGGGTAAAGGCTGCCACCTCGCACCTCAAGGGACTCAAGATAGGGGTGATGGGCTGTATCGTCAATGGCCCCGGGGAGATGGCGGACGCTGACTACGGCTACGTGGGCTCGACCCCCGGACGGGTCGACCTCTACCATGGCAAGGAGCGAGTGCGGCGCGGGATCCCGCAGGACGAGGCGGTGGATCACTTGGTCGATCTCATCAGGGAGTGCGGCGACTGGAAAGAAAAAGAAGCGTGATGGACGAGGAGGAGCTGGACGAGCGGATGCACGAGGGTCTCTACGAGCGACCCAATAACGGCTTCCCCGCCCGGGGAAGCATCGAGGTGATCGTGGGGTCGATGTTTTCCGGTAAGACGGAGGAGCTGATGCGCCGTCTCCGGAGGGCGGTGATTGCACGCCAGCGGGTACAGGTATTCAAGCCCCTGATCGACACCCGCTACTCACAGGGGGACGTGGTCAGCCACGATCGCAATACGCTCGAGGCTACCGCCGTGGCGCGCCCGGAGACGATCCTTCTCCTGAGCTCGGATGCCCAGGTGGTGGGGATTGATGAGGGGCAGTTCTTTGACACTTCCTTAGTAGACATCTGCCTGCAGATGGCCGATAGCGGCATCAGGGTGGTAGTCTCGGGACTAGATATGGACTACGAACGGAAGCCCTTTGGCTGCATGCCGCGACTGATGGCGGTCGCTGACCGGGTCCTCAAGGTACATGCCATCTGTGTCTCCTGCGGCGCCCCGGCCCTCTACTCCTACCGCCTGGCCGCTGACCGGGAGCAGGTGCTCGTGGGGGCAAAAGCGGAGTACGAGCCCCTCTGTCGCAATTGTTATCTCAAGCGTCTCAATCGCCTATGAATACATCCACAAAGACTGACCAAGAGAGAGCAGACCAGCTCACCCCTGACCCGTCGGGAAAGATCACGCTGGTGCCGATCGGCGGGCTGGGAGAGCGGCTTCGTGCCGTGGCCTCGACCATTGCCCTGGCGCGGAAGTACTGCCGACCATTAGAGATCATCTGGTTTGAGACCGATGATTTCATGGCTCCGTCCAATCGGCTTTTTACCCTTGACCCTCAGATGAGAAGGGAGGAGATCACGATCAGGGAGGCGAAGTGGGTCGACTGGATCAGCAACCGCTACCCCGACAAGGGGAATGCCTGGCTCTCGGCACCCTATCTGATGGTCTCATACGACAGCGTGCTGACGGACAGCAAGATCAAGGAGCTGCAGGCGAGTACTCCGGAGCAACTGGAGCTGATATTCCGCCGGAGGCACCACCGGCTATTCATCGAGACTGGGATGGAGCTGACTCGCTCGCGAGATATGTACAGCCCACTACTTCCCAATATCGAGGTGATCAACGTGCGCAACTCTCGCCTCTCCTCGTGGCACAATAACATCGTCGGGATCCACATAGACCGCGACTCCGCCGTATCGATGCAGGACAGCCCGATAGAGCTCTTCATCAAGCGGATGCATGAGATCGTAGTCGCCGATCCCGGCACCTCCTTCTTCGTCACCACCACCTCTCACAACGAGCGGGAGCGGCTCCAGACGCTCTACAGCTCGAGGATCATCGCCCCCTCCTCTATGTCGGACGGGACGTCAGTAGACGGACTGATCGAGATCTATGGGGACCTGCTCGCGCTCTCCCAGACAACTAAGATCCTCACCACGCCGAATAGCGCCTACAGCGCCGTAGCCGCCACGATGGGACACATACGATCAGAGGCGCTGAGCATCTACTCGTCTCCCACGATCATCACCACCTAACATCACACCATGCTCACGCTTAGTCACGTCGGCGTCTCCTTTGGCGCCACCGTACTCTTCTCAGACATCAATCTACAGGTCAATGCCGGGGAGCGGATAGCGCTCGCCGGGCGCAACGGTGCCGGCAAGACCACCCTTCTCAATATCATCGCCGGGCTTAACGCTCCGACGGAGGGGGCTGTCGCCTTAGCCAAGGGGGCAGAGATCGGTTACCTGCCGCAGTACATGATGCTCAATGATGAGCGAACGGTCCGCGAGGAGGCACGTAAGGCTTTCTCCAAGGAGCTGGAGCTTAAGGCGACGGTGGACCGGCTGACTGAGGAGGTGGCTACCCGCACCGACTACGACACGGAGGAGTATATGGAGCTGATCCAGCAGCTCGCCAATGCGACGGAGCTGCTCTCTATCTACGACACGTCGCGGATGGAGGCGGAGATCGAGAAGACGCTTAAGGGACTGGGCTTTGAGCAGAAGGACTTCGATCGGCCGACGCGAGAGTTTTCCGGAGGGTGGCGCATGAGGATAGAGCTGGCGAAGATCCTGCTCGGTAGGCCCGACCTGCTCTTGCTCGACGAGCCGACGAACCACCTCGACATGGAGTCGATCGTCTGGCTGGAGGACTTCCTGACCACCTCACCCGCCGCCGTGATCATGGTCTCACACGACCGACGATTTCTCGACAATGCCACCACCCGCACCGTGGAGATCTCGATGGGGAAGGCGTATGACTTTAAGGTCAATTACTCTCACTACGAGGAGCTGCGGGAGGAGCGCTTCGAGCAGCAGAAGAGAGCCTACGAGAATCAGCAGAAGATGATCAAGGAGACTGAGGACTTCATCGAGCGCTTTAGGTACAAGCCGACGAAGTCGACCCAGGTACAGTCCCGGATCAAGGCGCTGGAGAAGATCGACCCGATAGAGATCGACGAGATCGACCGTAAGACGATCCACTTCCGCTTCCCCATGAGCATTCCGTCCGGCGCCTACCCGCTTATCACCAAGGATATGAGGGTCACCTACGACGGCAAGAGGTACGTCCTCGACGGCGTCGACCTGACTATCGAGCGGGGCGACAAGATTGCTCTCGTTGGGCGAAATGGTTCGGGCAAGACTACCTTCGTGAGGGCTGTGCTGGGAGAGATCCCGAGCGAGGGATCGATCAAGATCGGTCATCAGGTGATCACCTCCTACTTTGCCCAAAACGAATCCTCTATGCTTGACCCGGAGAAGACGATCCACGACACCATTGACGATGTGGCCGTGGGGGATATCCGCTCACGGATCAACGACATACTGGGAGCCTTTATGTTTGGAGGCGAGACCGCCGACAAGAAGGTGAAAGTGCTGAGTGGTGGTGAGAAGGGGCGTCTCGCGATGATCAAGCTCCTTCTCTCCCCCTCCAACTTCCTCATCCTTGATGAGCCGACCAACCACCTCGACATAGCCTCCAAGGGTGTGCTGAAGGAGGCGATAGCCAATTACGACGGCACGGTGCTGATCGTCAGCCACGACCGCGACTTCCTGGAGGGGCTGGTGGACAAGGTGATCGAATTTGAGGACGGGAAGGTCCTCAGCCATCTCGGCGGCATGGAGGAGTACCTGCGGAAGCTCCACGACCGCAATACAGAGATCAATCAGTCGACAGCAAAGGAGGTCGAAGGAGAGAAGAAAGTGCCCAAGGGAGGAGGGCGCGAAGACTATGAGCAGCAGCGGGAACAGCAGCGACAGATCTCTCGCTTAGAGAAAGCTCTCGCCAAGGCAGAGGAGACGGTCGATCGGCTCGAGACAGAGAAGACTGCCTTAGAGGATCGCCTGACGATACAGGCCACTCCGGACCTGCTCAATCAGTACGAGGAGGTAGACTACAAGCTGAAGAAAGCGATGAAGGAGTGGGAGAAGTGCGCTGAGGAGCTCGCCGCCTACAGCGACTGATCAGCAGAGCTTATAGAGCGGTGAAATCACCCGCCGCTGCAGCACCTCCAGCTGCAGGTCGCGACCGGGCTGCACCCCGATCTCCAGAAGGGCATTACTCATAGACTCTCTCGCCACCGAGGGGTTGTTATTTTGCCCACTGAGGTGACAGAGGGCGAGGAAGCGTAGGTCGGGGTGGTAGTTTCGCGCCACCGTGCAGGCTGCTTCGCGATTGCTGAGGTGCCCATTGCCACCGAGGATCCTTTCCTTAAGCATCATCGGATAGGGACCGGTGCGTAACATCTCCTCATCGTAGTCGCTCTCGATCACGAGATAATTTGCCCCCCTGATAGCCGCCTCCACCTCCGCAGTCACCTCACCCACATCGGTCATCAGTGTGAAACAGCCACGGGGTCCGGTGATCCGGTACCCGACATTCTGCGTCGCATCGTGTGGCACCTCAAAGGAGGTGATCTCCATGGCTCCCAGCGTGAGCGGCTGCTCCAGTTCCATGAGAGCCAAGTGGTTCATCAGCCCACCATGCAGGTAGGCAGCGTGGTGAAGTGCCTTATAGACCAGCGGGGAAGCATAGACCGGTACGGAGAAGTCCACGGCAAAGGACTCTAATCCACGGATATGATCGGCGTGGTCGTGTGTGACGAAGATGGCTGCGAGCTGCTTGGGATCAATCGCCAGCTCCTTGAAGCTCTTCTTGAGCGTGCGGATCCCAAGCCCCGCATCGATCATAATCATCGTGTCGCCGCAGGAGAGGAGAGAGGCATTGCCGCAACTACCACTGCTTAGGCTTCGGAAGTAAAAGGCCTCGGGATCTTCGTTCTGATCAGGAAAGAGGGAGGGTGTAATCATGTGCTATCGCCTTACACGGTCATCTCCCCCCTGAGATCAACGCCCATCAGCCGCTTCACTTCGTCAGAGGACTTACCGCTACCCAGCAGATGCATCAGCTTGGCGAGAGCCGCCTCCACGGTCATGTCGTGACCGCTCAGCACACCGGCACTGAGGAGGGTGACCCCGGTCGCATAGCGCTCCATCTTCACCTTTCCCACAAAGCACTGCGAGATATTGACGATGATGATCCCCTGGGATGTGGTCTCCCTGAGGATCTCAAGGAAATGCTTCGATGCCGGGGCATTGCCACTGCCGAAGGTCCTAAAGACCACGGCCTTGAGCCCCGGAGTCTCAAAGGCAGACGCCACCATGCTCTCCGGCAGTCCCGGGAAGAGCGAGAGGACGAGTATATTGGGATCAAGGTCAAGGTGAAGCCGCAGGTCGCCCTCCTTGAAGTCATTCCGCATCAACACCTCAGGATGATAGTGAATGTCAATACCCGCATGAGCGAGACAGGGATAATTGGGGGAGTCAAAAGCCTTGAACTGATCTGAGCTCACCTTCGTGCATCGGTTTCCTCTCAAGAGTCGGTTGTCGAAGTAGATGCAGACCTCCCTCAGGAGGGGATTTCCCATCGGATCCTTTGCCGCAGCTATCTCGATTGAGGTGAGCAGGTTCTCCTTACCATCCGTCCGCACCTTACCGATGGGCAGCTGCGACCCGGTCAGGAGGACCGGCTTGCAGAGCCCGTCCAGCATAAAGCTGAGCATCGAGGCGGTGTAAGCCATCGTGTCCGTCCCGTGGAGTATCACGAAGCCGCTGTACTTATCATAATTCTCCCGGATGGTCAGTGCCATCTCCCGCCAGTGCGTCGGTCCCATCTCGCTGGAGTCGATCACCTGATCAAAGGAGTAGGTATCGATATGGAAGGAGAAGTTATTCACCTCCGGGACATGCTCCTCTATGTAGGCAAAGTCTATCGCCTTCAGCGCACCGGTATCAGGATCCTCGGTCATGCCGATCGTCCCGCCTGTATAGATGAGGAGGACAGCTGTGGAGGGGTCGTAGGGCTTACTATTGGTTGATTTTCTCATGGTGACTATAGAAGTAAAAAGGTCAAGCGCAAAGATAGCGATATTATCGGCTCGGTGTCACGGTGACCCCCACCTCGATCACTCCGCGAATGACAGAGTCCCTCAGGAGTGGACGGAGACTGATGGTATAGAAGCTTGAGGTATCCGGTCTGAAGTCCGACATGATCGAAAAGGGGTACTCCCTCACTATGTAGCCGGTCGTCCGGAGCCTCGCCGGCGTGATGGGCAGCAGCACCTTAGACTCCTCGAAGCGGTGATCCGGTGTCTCCAAGACTACGCCGAGAGGTATCTGGCGCAGGGCAAAGTCGGGCGTTACTCGCACCACTCCCTCTACCAGATAGCGCTCACCGGCAGATACCGGGAAGGTGTAGAAAAGCTCATCCTCGATGGCCCACTCTGCCCCCTCCAGCGACTGATAGTAAGAGTAGTCCGGCAACACCCGCTGCCGGCACGCTTGCAAGAGCAGCACCACCAGCAGTGAGGCGACAAAGAGACCATACCGACCGAGCCACTTCATGGCACCTTTTTCACTACGAAAGAGACTACCTGCGACCCTCACCCCGAGGCTGTCTTGTCCCCTTGGACCGCCCGGACGAGCCACCCTGAGGGCGCCTCCTATTCCGACCATTACGCGACCGCTTAGGTCGTGAGTCGTCTCGGGACTTATCGAAGCGGGAGAGGCTCTCCTCCGACAGTATGTCACTTACCCGACTTAGTCCGGAGAGTTGCTCCTCCTCAGTGTCTGAGACGAGCGATACGGGTTGTATGCCGGCTCGATTTTGGTCGATCACCTCGAGAGCTCGCTCCTTGCTGATCGTAACCACCTCGCGCTGCTTGGACGGGGCATCCCCGGTGGAGATGTAGGAGACCTGCCCCGCGAGGGTGTCCGCCTTGAGGAACGCATAGACACCACGCTGACACTCCAGTCGCACATTCCTCGGTGGCAACGAGCTCTGAGCCTCAGCATAGGTGTCACGCTCATAATTGAGGCAGCACTTCAGCTTGGCACACTGGCCCGCCAGCTTCTGAGGATTGATGGCAATATCCTGCAGGCGGGCCACATTGGTACTGACGGAGTGGAAGCCGGTCATCCACCCCGAGCAACAGAGCTGTCGTCCGCATGGACCGATACCACCGATCCGCCCCGCCTCCTGACGGGCACCGATCTGTCTCATCTCCACACGTATGTGGAAGGCATCCGCCAGCTCCCTGATCAACTGCCTAAAGTCCACCCTGTGATCAGCGATGTAGTAGAAGATCGCCTTCTGCCCATCACCCTGATACTCCACGTCCCCGATCTTCATGTCCAGCCCGAGCCGCTTTGCGATCTGGCGGCTGCCGATCATCGTCTCGTGCTCCTTCGCCTTACTCTCCTCGTACTTCTGCAGGTCAAGCGGGCGAGCTATGCGATAGATGGTCTTAGGCTGCTCCGGCACCGTGATCCCGAGCTTACGCATCTGGAGATCCACCAGCCTGCCGGTGAGCGATACCCGCCCTATATCATGACCGGGAGAGGCCTCGACGGCCACCATATCGCCCTTAGTGAGTGGGAGGTGAAGATTGTTGAGGAAAAACTCTTTGCGGGTGTTCTTGAATTGTACCTCCACGTACGGGTAGTCATCCAAGGACTCCGGCACGTCGTAGAAGTAATCGTATGTATCCAACTTCCCACTATTGCCCGCCACCGACGGGCACTTAGTGTGATAGTCACTATCTTGTATCATAAAATATTCAGCTTCGCTTTGATAGTCTTGCGACTATACAAAGGTAGCAAAATGAGGGGACAGGGCTTAGCGCAGACCTTTCCGACTGACGCAAAGGGAGTCCAGCAGGGTCCCACCCTCCCGATAGACCGCTACCCTCAGCGCCTCCGGGGTGACGGTCATGATGCCGTAGTACCGCGCCCCGCTCTCAGAGGCGACATGCCGCTCCGGCTCCTGCACCGAGTAGGTCTTGTGCGCCGTACTCAGCCCTATGTAGTGAGGTCCTCCGCCGTCGGGGTCCCGATCGTGGACAAAGATATGGTCGTGCCCTGCCAGCACAAGGTCCACCCCGCATCGGCGAAATAGAGGACCGAGGAGAGTATTATTCAGAGGGTTAAATCGGTTTTTGGTTCCGGAGTAGACCGGATGATGAGCACAGACCACGAGGAAGGGATGATCCCTCCGCTCCCTCAGCACCCGCTCCAGCCACGGACGCTGAGTGCCGATGGACCAGAAAAGGGAGTTGGAGTCGTAGCAGACCACCCGCATATCGGGATAGTCAATATAGTAGGCGTGCCCCACCCTCTCCTCGGGTCCATTGTCGGGGTAGTCAAGGACATACTCCCACCGATCATCCACATCGTACATCAGACCCGCCTCATTCTCATGATCTCCGATCACGGTGATCAGAGGGATGCGCGGTGCCACAGAGGCAAAGGCATCGTAGTACCGTCTCCAGTACTGATCATGTGGACGCTCAATCAGGTCTCCCACCTGGACCCACGCCGCCGCATCGGGATGAGCCCTATACAGGCTGTCCATCAGTGGTCGCGTATCATCGCCCCAGGTATCCTGCACATCACCGATAAGCACAAAGGTCTGAAGGGTGTCCGACGGGATGACAAGCGTGTCCCGATAGGCCTCCACCCCATCGCCTGAGGTGATCGTGTATGGGTACCTCCCCGACTCCAGGGAGGGAATGGCCACACTCTGCACGTGCGTCACTCCGCCGTGCGTCCTTATCTCATGATGAGAGGGTTCGCTCCCGAAGAGGAGGCTGTCTCCACAGAAGAGGCGGAGGCTATCCCCGCTGCGATCCGACCCCGACACCCAAGAGACGACCCGCTCACGCAAGCCATCCCCCCCCGGGGTCAGCTGCACACGCTGCACGCTGTCCGAGAGCACATACTCAGGCTCTACAAGTGGCGTGATCCACTTCGACCAATTGAAGCCCAAAGTCCCGGTCGTGGCGGCTAATAACGATGCGGAGACGATCCGTGTAATCTTGCCCATAGGGTCTCGTTGTTAGGTTTATCAGATGTGCAAATGTACCGACACGCCCCCGACTTAACAAGACCGACAGATCAAAACTTGGGCACAAGACTATGGGTGCCTTCTTGTTTCACATTTGCCTAAGTGTCAAAAACGTGGTACCTTCGCACGATATTAGATCGTACTTGTACGCTTACAACCGAAACAATGGCAACATTAGAGAAACTAAGAAGCAAAGCCGGATGCCTTATCGCCGCAGTAGGTCTCGGCATGGTCGCTTTCATCCTGGGGGACTTGGTCACCGGGGGGAGTGCCCTGTGGAGAGACAGCAAGATGACAGCCTTCTCTGTCAACGGCAATAAGGTCCGCATCGAGGACTACCAGCAGCATGTCAATGCTATGAATGAGCAGATGCGCGCTCAGGGACAGTCCCTCAACTCCGACCAGACCGTACAGCTCAATAATCAGATCTTTGGCACCATCGTCTCCAATATGGTGCTCCACGACGAGGCTGACAAGATCGGTCTGAGCATCACTCCTGCAGAGACCTTTGACCTCATCCAGGGTCAAAACATCTCGCCCATCATCCGTCAGCAATTTACGGATCCCAATACAGGAGAGTTCAATAGAGCACAGCTTCTTACGTTCCTTAAGCAACTCAATGCCAAGGAGAATTACAGCCCCGAGCAGCAGTCGCAGATCGACCAGATGCGGAGTATGTGGGCTGAGACAGAGACCCAGGTGAGAGACCTCCGACTCCAGGAGAAGTATCTCGGTCTCCTCTCCAAGGCTATCGTAGCTAATAAGCTTGAGGTGGCTCGTGAGACCGAGTACAATAAGACGGTCCAAAACCTCACCTATGTCGGTCGCCGCACGATCGCTCTGCCTGACTCTGCTGTCACGGTAGCCGATGCAGAGATCAAGGACTACTACAACGCACACAAGGACTACTTCCGCACCGATGCCGGAGCTCACGTGGACGTCATCTACGCCTCCATCGACCCCTCTGAGGCCGACTACAAGGCTGCCGAGGAGGACATCCGATCCGCTCGCGAGGAGCTGATCGCCGGCAAGGATCCCGCTCTCGTGCTCTCCGACTACAGCGACTTCCCCTACGCTGACACCTACATCACCGCTGAGGACATCAACACCCCCTCTATGCCTACGGAGATCGCCAACTTCATCACCACGGCTGAGACCGGTGCCGTCAGTGAGATCATCCCGCAGGACAAGAATTACCTCGTCGCCAAGATCATCAGCCGCAAGCAGGCACCCGAGTCCCTGCTCGTGAGTCACATCGTACTCCCTCCCGCCGGCACGCCCAATGCCCCCGAGGTGAATGCTGATAGTCTCCTCGCTACACTAAAGGCCGCTCCCGAGACCTTCGCCACTGCTGCCCAGACCTACTCCCTCGACCGCAACTCCTCCGCTCAGGGCGGTCAGATCGGTTGGCTCACCGAGGCTATGGCAACCAATTACATCGGTAAGGACTTTGCTGAGGCGATCTACTCTGCTCAGGTGGGGGTTCCCTTCTCCTTTACCTCCAAGTATGGTCGGCACATCATTCTCGTCTCTGAGGCAAAGCCTGTGGTTGATAAATTTAAGGTCGCCCTTGCCGCCAAGGAGGTGACCGCCTCCACGGAGACGCAGACCCAGATCTACAATAACCTCAGCTCCTTCCTCACCTCAAGCAAGGACAAGGACCTCACCCAGGAGGCTCTCAACGCCGGCTACCAGGTGCTCAAGGATCAGCTGATCTCTTCCTCACAGCCCTCTATTGCCCCCGGCATCAGCAACAGCCGTGATATCGTCACCTGGACCATGCAGAATAAGGAGGGAACGATCTCCCCGATCAAGGAGGCTGACGAGAAGTACGTCGTCACCCGCGTCGGTAAGAAGTTTGGGGAGGGCTTTTTGCCCATCGAGGTGGTGAAGGATCAGATCTCTGCACTCCTCGCCAATCAGAAGAAGGCAGACCTCCTCTACGACCAGATGATGAGCGCAGACCACTCCTCACTTGAGGCGTACGCAAGTGCCATCGGCTCATCGATCGACTCACTCAGCTTCGTCAAGTACAGCACCACCAGACTTGAGGGTCTCGGCGTAGAGCCGGGCATCAACGCTGCCGCTGCTGTCGCTGCGCTGAATACCGCCACCCCCGTAAAGGGTCTCAATGGCGTCTACCTCGTCAACGTCCTCTCCCGTGAGGCTGATGCACAGGCGAGCGATGCCACGACGATCAAGACCTCACTCGAGCGCTCACTGCAGGGTATGATCCGCGCAACTGCACTCCAGACGGTCATCTCCAAGGCTAAGATCTCTGACAATAGGTACAACTTCTTCTAAGCCTTAGACTAAGTCAATTATCAAGAAGAGCGACCCCCCTGTAAAGGGAGGTCGCTCTTCTTGATCGCTATCTGTCGGAAAGAGGTGGTCAAGGTACGACAAAGCCACACCGGGAGGGCGATCCCGGCGTGGCTACAAGGGGTGACTGAGTTGGGATTCGAACCCAAGACCCACAGCTTAGAAGGCTGTTGCTCTATCCAACTGAGCTACTCAGCCAGAGAGTGACCTCGCCACTCATTGACCATGCAAAGGTACGACATTTAGCTCAAAAGTCTAAGCCCACAGCCCTCACCTCGATTCCGCAGGCTGGAGATTTGTTGCGGTTGTCGGGTACTTAATGCTTATTTTTTCTTGCATCCCGACTTTCTGGCAGACCAAAATCTCTATC